>Ga0209343_10001433_pt1 | contig 32114 bp, 27 predicted proteins | sample RifCSPlowO2_02_FD_184026 | JGI IMG/M metagenome (GOLD analysis project Ga0209343, IMG submission 184026) | Groundwater microbial communities from Rifle, Colorado - Rifle CSP2_plank lowO2_0.2 (SPAdes) (version 2) | ecosystem: Environmental > Aquatic > Deep subsurface > Groundwater | place... | reverse complement strand
GCTTCGCAACCTTAAGGCCGATGACCTGCTGGGCGCCGTTGAAATCGAGCAGGGTGATTGGTACAACGCCGATTCGTTGGAAAAGACCATCGAAACGCTGACCGAAGAAGTAGGGGCTTTCGGTTATGCCTTCGTCGATATTCGTCCGCGCATCAACCGCAATCGCAGCAATCACAGCATTAGCGTAGTTTTCGAGGTGAACGAGGGGCCACGGGTATTCGTCGAACGAATCGACATCGTCGGCAATGTCCGCACCGCCAGCAAGGTAATTCGCCGCGAATTCCGTCTGGTCGAGGGCGATGCTTTCAACTCCGCCAAGATGCGGCGTTCAAAACAGCGTATCCAGGATTTGGATTTCTTCGAAAAAGTTGTTGTCGAGCAGGTGCCGGGCAGCGCTCCCGACAAGACGCTGGTCAAGGTGGAAGTGGAAGAGAAATCCACCGGTTCGATTTCCCTCGGATTTGGTTTTTCGACCACCAGCGGTCCCCTTCTCGAATTCGGTTTCCGTGAAAAAAATCTGCTTGGACAAGGTCAGAGCTTGGGCCTTAATGTGACGGCGGCGGCGCGCCGAAGTCAGGTCGATGTTTCTTTCACCGAGCCTTATTTTCTGGATCGTGAAATTTCCGCCGGCGTCGATGCTTTTCATACCAGCACGAAACAACAGAAAGAGAGTTCTTTTGATTCCAAGGCTACCGGGGCCGGACTCAGGGCCGGTTATCCGGTTACCGAGAATCTTCATCAGCTTTGGCGATATACCGGCAAGCGTTCGACGCTTGCCAATATTTCCGGAAACGCCTCCCCGATTATCCAGTTGGAAAGAGGTAGCAGAACGCTGTCGGAGCTTTCTCATTCACTTTCTTATGACAGGCGCGACAGCCGCCTTAAACCGACAAAAGGCCATTACATGCGGTTGACCAATGACTTGGCCGGATTGGGCGGCACCACCAAGTACATTCGTAATTCTTTGAACGCCGGTAAGTATTTTCCTCTGGCCGATCAGTGGGTTTTATCATTCTCCGGGTCAGCGGGGCATGTTTACGGACTGGGCGATGACGTCCATCTGCTTGATCGGTTTTTTGTCGGAGGCGATAATTTAAGAGGGTTCGCCACCTCGGGTATCGGTCCCCGTGATGCCAATACCAAGGATTCTCTCGGCGGCGAATGGATGTATACCGGCACCACCGAACTGACTATGCCCCTGGGGTTGCCCCAGGAAATGGGGATTACGGGGAAAGTCTTCACCGATATCGGCAGTTCCGGTAAAATGAACGATATGGGTTATCGGGTAAACGATGACGGCAGCTTGCGTCTCGGCGCCGGCGTCGGCATTGTCTGGGCTTCGCCGTTCGGCCCGATGGGATTTGATCTCGGTTTACCGTTAATCAAGGAAGGTTACGATAACACCGAGAATTTCCGCGTTAATTTCGGCACCAGTTTTTAGGAGTTCAAGTTGAAACACTTTAATATTATTTTGCTTTCTCTGGTTCTGTCGGTCGTGGGGTTGGGGGCGTTCTCTGACCGTTTGCTTGCCCAGGAAGCCCCGCAGAATCAGGCCGTCGCGCTCAGGATAGCGGTTATTGACGTTGATTCCATCCGCCGCTCGGCGGCGGTGGTGAATGATATCGGCGCTCAGATTACAAAGTACAGAGACACGTTCCAGGCGGAAATAAACAAGGAAGAGGAAAAACTTCGCACTGCTCAACAGGAATTGAAAAAGCAGGAATCCGTTCTTGCCGCCGACGCCTACGAGAAAAACCGCCAGAAATTTTCTCAACAGGTCTCAGAGGTTCAGTTTATGGTCCAGCAGAAGAAACAGGACCTTGAGACCGCCCAGGCCGAGGCCATGAGGAAGGTTGAAGTTTCTCTTAATCAAATTATCGATGCCCTGGTTAAGGAAGAAAACCTTCACCTGGTCCTTAGAAGGGAGCCTGTGATTTTCTTCAATGAGGGGTTGGATATTACGAAAATCGTTTTGGAACGATTGGATAAGGCCATGCCCGGCATGAAGGTTCCGGCTATCGGCGCTCCCGCTGCCGGGAAGGTCGCCGGCGCTCCCGCTGCCGGAAAGTAGGAGATGACCGATCCGCATTTTTACTTCAAGGCGGGGCCGTTTACCTTGAATAAATTGGCGGAATGTTGCGGCGCCGAAACAGGCGGAGACGTTAAGGCTGATTTTCTTTTTTACGATGTTTCTTCTCTTGGCGAGGCCGGTCCCAAGGACGTAAGTTTCCTTGATAATAAACGCTATGCCGACAGTTTCGTCGTCAGCAGGGCCGGCGCTTGTCTGGTCCGCCCCGACATGGCGGACAGGGCGCCGAAGGGCATGGCCTTGTTGCTGACGTCCGATCCGTATCGAGGTTATGCGCGGGTCGCCGGCCTGTTTTATCCGGCGTCGTCGCCAAAGCCGGCAATCGCCGCTACCGCCGTCATCGAGGACGGCGTCGAATTGGGCGCGGGATGCCGCGTCGAAGCCGGAGCATACATTGCCCGGCGGGCGGAAATCGGCATGAATTGTCATATCGGCGTCAATGCCGTGATCGGCGAGGGGGTGAAGCTCGGCAATGACTGTGTTATCGGACCCTGCGCTTCCCTCAGCTATTGCGTCCTGGGGGAACGGGTCATCATCCATGCCGGGGCGCGCATCGGGCAGGACGGGTTCGGCTTTGCCATGGGCGCTTCGGGGCATCTTAAGGTGCCGCAACTGGGTCGCGTCCTGATTGAGGATGACGTGGAAATCGGCGCCAACACCGCTATTGACCGGGGATCAGGACCGGACACCGTTATCGGCGCCGGATCAAAAATTGATAATCTCGTTCAAATAGCCCATAACGTTCAGCTCGGACGGGGCTGCGTGATCGTTTCGCAAGTCGGGATATCAGGCAGCACCAAGGCCGGCGACGGCGTGATCATGGCCGGACAGGCCGGGTTGACAGGGCACCTTAGTATCGGGGCGGGGGCCAGAATTGCCGCGCAGAGCGGCGTTATGCGGGACGTTAAGCCCGGAGAAGAGGTTGGAGGTTCGCCGGCCAAGCCGGTGCGCGATTGGCTCAGGGGAGTCGCCGCCCTGGAGCGGTTGACCAGGAAGAAAGGCGGTAACTGATGGATGAAACGGCAAAAATGACCGAGGCTAAGTCCTTCGATATCGAGCGGATCATGGAGTTGATTCCCCATCGCTATCCCTTCCTGATGATCGACAGGATGATCGATGTAATCCCCAATCACAGCGCCGTCGGCATCAAGAACGTCACCATAAACGAGCCGTTCTTTCAGGGGCATTTTCCGGCTAAGCCGATCATGCCGGGGGTGTTGATCATCGAGGCCATGGCGCAGACGGCAGGGGCGCTGGTGATGGAAACCATGGGTAAAACATGCGAAAATACGCTTGTTTATTTTATGACGGTGGATTCGGCGCGCTTCCGCAAACCGATAACGCCGGGAGATACGGTTCGCATTTATGTGGAAAAACAGCGCAACCGGGGCAATGTCTGGAAGTTCAAGGGGGAAGCCAGAGTCGACGGGGTCATGATGGCCGAAGCCATATACACCGCAATGATCGTGGATAGCGACAAATGACCAAAATCCATCCTACGGCAATCGTCGAAGACGGCGCCAAAATCGGCGAAAACGTCTCCATCGGTCCTTATTGCACCATCGGCCCTGACGTTGAACTGGGCGACGGCGTTATCCTTGAATCGCATGTAGTGGTGGGCGGGCGCACCGGCATCGGCGCCAATTGCAGGATATTTCCCTTCGCCTCCATCGGCATGCCGCCCCAGGACTTGAAATATCACGGCGAGCCGTCGCGCCTGGAGATCGGCTGTAACAATATTATCCGCGAGCATGTCACCATGAACCCCGGCACCGAGGGCGGCGGCATGTTGACCCGCATCGGCAACAACTGCCTGTTTATGGTCGGCGCTCATGTCGCTCATGACTGCCGTATCAGCGACAATGTGATTATGGTCAACAACGCCACCTTGGGCGGCCATGTGGCGATTCATGAGTGGGCGATCATCGGCGGCCTTTCGGCGGTGCATCAGTTTGTCCGCATCGGGCGTCACGCCATGGTCGGCGGCATGTCCGGAGTGGAAAACGACGTTATTCCCTACGGCTCGATTCTCGGCAACCGCGCCCGGCTGCATGGTCTTAACGTGGTCGGCCTGAAGCGTCGCGGCTTTGACCGCGAGACCATCCACTCCATCCGCAACGGCTATCGCCTGCTGTTTGCCCAGGAAGGCACCATGGCCGAGCGCCTTGAGGATGTCGCCGAACTATTCCATGACATCGAGCCGGTAATGGAAATAGTCGATTTCATCCGCGCCGATTCTTCCCGCGCCATCTGTCAACCGAATCTGGAAGATGCCGCGTAAACCGCTCCTTGGAATTTTGGCGGGCGGCGGCGATCTTCCCCTTCGTATTATCCGGGCCTGCCGGGAAAGCGGTCGTAAGTTTTTCGTCATCGCCTTCAAGGACCAAACTCCCCCTGAAACCGTGGATGATTCCACACCCCATGCCTGGGTGAGGCTGGGGGCCGCCGGCGAGGCGTTGGAGCTGCTGCGTCGGGCCGGAGCCGAGGAACTGGTTATGGCCGGCGCCATCCGTCGCCCGTCGCTTGCGGCTCTGATGCCTGATGCGTGGGCGGCCAGGGTGTTAGCCCAGGTCGGCGTCAAGGCGCTGGGAGACGACGGCCTGCTGTCGGGCGTCGTCAAGGCGCTGGAGGGGGAGGGGTTCAGCGTCGTCGGCGCCGACAGCCTTGTTCCCGATATTCTGGCGCGGCAAGGAACCTACGGAGCGGTTAAAGTCGATCAACAGGCGCTTGCCGATATCGAGAAGGGCATAAACGAGGTAACGCACGGCATCGGCGCCCAGGACATCGGACAGGCGGTAGTGGTGCGGCAAGGCGCGGTGTTGGCTGTGGAATCGGCGGAAGGAACCGCCGCCATGCTGACGCGCTTGATCGAAACCGGGAGTGATGTCGCCGGGGGAGTCCTGCTCAAAATCAGCAAACCCGGACAAGAAAAACGTGTCGATCTGCCGACCATCGGGATTGAAACGGTCAAAGCCGCCGTCGCCTTGAAACTTGCCGGAATTGCCGTCGAAGCCGACGGCGCTTTGATCATTGATCAAAAAGAGGCGGTCGCCGCCGCCGACAGGGCCGGCTTGTTCATCATCGGGGTAAATGTATCGCCGCTGGTCTTTTTGATTGTGGGCGAGCCTTCCGGCGATGTTTTGGGGGCGCGTCTGATGGCCGCCCTCAAAAAGCAAACGTCCGGGCGCGTGCGCTTCGCCGGCATCGGCGGCGCGTTGATGGAGAGCGAGGGGCTTGCCGGCCTGTTCCCCATGTCCGAACTGTCGCTGATGGGGCTGGTCGAGATACTCCCCCATATCCCGAGGCTGAGGCGGCGCATCCGCGAAACCGTAGACCGGGTAATAAAGCAAAGGCCGGCGGCTTTGGTGACTATCGACTCTCCCGGTTTCAATTTCCGCGTGGCGAAACGCCTGAAGGGGCAGGGGATTCCGCTGATTCATTATGTGGCGCCGACGGTGTGGGCGTGGAAGCCGCAGCGCGCCCGCAAGTTTGCCGGCGTCTTTGACCACCTGCTGGCGTTGCTGCCTTTCGAGCCGCCTTATTTCGAGGCCGAGGGCCTGCCCTGCACCTTCGTCGGCCATCCGGTGGTGGAGGGCATTTCCGGGGACGGGGAGGCTTTTCGGCGACGCCATGGCATATCTTCCGATGAAACCTTGGTTTGCGTGCTTCCGGGGAGCCGTCATGGCGAGACTTCGCGGCTGCTCCCGGTATTCGGCGAGGCGATAGCGATTCTCGGGAAGTCGATAAAGAAACTAAGGGTGGTGGCGCCGACGCTGAGAACGGTCAGGGAAGAAGTCGCCGGCGCCGTCGGCGGATGGCCGGTCCCGGCGCTGGTCGTTGAGGAGGAAATCGACAAATACGGAGCTTTTGCCGCCTGTAATGTCGCCCTGGCGGCTTCCGGCACGGTGTCGCTGGAACTGGCCAAGGCGGGAGCGCCGACGGTCATTGCCTACAAGGTGAACCCGATCACGGCATGGCTGGCGCGTCGCCTGATCAAGGTGCGTTTCGTTAATCTGGTGAATATCATCCTTGACCGCAGGGCGACGCCTGAGTTTCTTCAACAGGACTGTCGCCCCGACAAGCTGGCGGCGGCTATGGAAACGCTTCTCGGCGACAAGGACGCCCGCCGGGACCAGGCGGAAGCGGCGGCGCAGGCGTTGGAGAAACTGGGCCAAGGCGACCCTTCGCCCAGCGAGCGCGCCGCCGGGGTAATCCTCGACATTATCCGAGGACGCGCCGAATGAGGCGAGGCGATTACTTCGGCGGCGGGCCATACCCCATGGAGTGCAATGCCTGGACAATGATGTCCGCCACCTTGCCGAAATCGGCGAAGCTGTCGGTATTGATGGTGAGGTCGAAGTTAAGCGGATCGTTGACCCGTTTGCCGAACATTTTCCAGACGAATCCGCCGCGAGATTGATTGCTGTCGCGCACCTTTTTCTTGGCATCCGCCATGGAAGACTGGTCCTCCATGGCGATGCGCTTGGCGCAGACCTCGACGGAGCCGGTTATGCGCACCCTCAGCACGTCGCAATCGGCCAGAATGATGTTGCCGCCGCGTCCGCAGATGACGCCGCCCATATGAGACATGCGGCGGATGGTCAAGGTCAGAAAATGCAGGTAGTCGTCCTTGCTTACATGCTTGCCGGACAGCACGGAATAGAGCCAGGCGTCGCCGGACCTCCGGTTCTTCTCGTGCAGCGAGATCATCAATTTCTTGGAGACTTTGCTTCGCTTGGCGATTTCGTCGAGTATCTCGGCGCTGTAACATTCGATGCCCAGACGTTCCGCCACCTGCGCGGCGACTTCGTCGCCGCCGCTACCGATGGTCCGGGAAATGGTGATTACCGGTTTACGCGGCTCATCTTTGGGAATCTCCGCCGATTTGGACATGGCCCGTATGACCGCCTGGACATCAACCACGGTATTCTCCTTTGCTGATCAACTACCTTTTTTTAATGTAATCTCCCCCTTCCGTTTCCGCAACTCTATATCGGATAATGCTCCGGTTCCGGTCTTTGCCCCGGCATTACCCTTATTTGATCACAAATTTGCCACAATATATTTGTTAAATCCTCCTTGTAGACCCCTCTAAGAACCTACAGCCGGAGACCCCCCCTCTCCGGCCTCCTCGAAAGGCTCATTTTGAGCCGAACTGAACGACCGGGCTTCTATTAAGACGCCCGGTCGTTCTTTTTTCGATTGCCTTCTTTTTTCTCATGTTCTGTTATACCCTGCGAAACCTGTTTGCAGATTCCCGGATTATTGATGTCAATTTTCACCGGCCATGAGCTTGTTTGCATTCGCGGTGAGCGGTGTGTGTTCTCGGGGTTGAGTTTTTCCGTTTCCTCCGGCGGGGCGTTGGTGCTGACCGGCCCCAACGGCTCCGGCAAGTCGAGCCTGCTGAGACTGATGGCGGGGCTGTTGCGTCCGGCTGCCGGCGTTATCGCCTGGGACGGAGAAAAAACCACCGACGAGCCGGAGCTGCACAACGGACGCCTTCACTATGTCGGTCATCTCGACGCGGTAAAGCCGGTTCTCAGCGTTGCCGAGAACCTGAATTTCTGGGCCGTCCTCAAGAGCAAAACCGGCAATGCGGATGCGGCGACGGCGGCGGCGCTGGAGACTTTCGGCCTTTCTTATCTCGCCGATGTGCCGGGCAAGTTCCTGTCGGCCGGACAGAAGCGCCGCGTCAATCTGGCGCGTCTTTCCGCTTCCCCCGCCTTCCTGTGGCTGCTGGACGAGCCGACCACGGCGCTGGACGTGAAAGCCGTTGCCGCCCTTGAGGCGGCTATCGCCGAACACCGCTCGGGCGGCGGCATGGTGGTGGTCTCCACCCACGCCAGGATCGCCATGGACGGCGCCGAAACCCTGGATATCAAGGAATTTTCCCGGCGTCCCGATCCCCGCTACGTCGATCAAGGGAAGGCTGCATGATGGGCCGCTTCGGGCAAATCGTCAGCCGCGATCTTCATCTGGCGGTAAAACAGGGCATGGACAGCTTCATGGTGGTCATGTTCTTTGTCCTTGCCGTTGTGTTGTTTCCCCTAGGCGTCGGACCCGAGGCCAACATCCTGGCCCGCATCGCCGCCGGAGTTATCTGGGTGGCGGCGCTGCTGGCCTCCATGCTGTCTCTGGAAAGGCTGTTTCAGGCTGACTACGAGGACGGCTCGCTGGAGCTTTTGTCGCTGGCGCCGTTTCCTTTGGAAGCGGTGGTGCTGGCCAAGGTATGCGCTCACTGGTTGACCACCGGCTTGCCGCTGCTTGTCGCCGCGCCGTTGCTGGCGGTGCTGATGCATATGAACGCCGACGGCTTTATCGTACTGGCGGCGGCGTTGGCGTTGGGAACGGCGTCTTTGAGTTTGATCGGCGCGGTGGGGGCGGCCCTTATTCTCGGTTCCAGGCGCGGCGGCGTGCTGCTGTCGCTGCTGATTCTGCCCCTTTATATTCCGGTGCTGATTTTCGGCGTCAGCGCCGTTGACGCCGCCGTCGGCGGCTTTCCGATGAAGGCGCAATTCCTGATCCTCGGCGGCTTCCTGCTCGGCGCTTTGCCGTTATGCCCATGGGCCTCGGCGGCGGCGCTGAGGCAGGCTTTGGAGTAGGGGCCATATTGTCGCCGCAATGTTTCGCCTTACTTTTCCAGAGATAAGCTGTAAAAAGCATCTTCTTTGAATCGGGAACTCGGAAATAATGCTGCACCGTTTCGCCAACCCTAAACGATTCATGCGCTTGAGCGGGCTTCTGCTGCCGTGGATGGCCGGCCTTGCCATAGCGCTGGTCGCGGCCGGTCTTTTTATGGGCCTGATCGTCGCTCCCGCCGATTACCAGCAGGGCGACAGCGCACGGATAATGTATGTGCATGTGCCTAACGCCTGGATGGCGATGTTTTGTTATACCGCCATGGCGGTGGCCAGCGCCGTGTCCTTGATCTGGAAACATCCGCTGGCCGATCTGGCCGCCAAGTCGAGCGCGCCGATTGGCGCCGCTTTCACCTTCCTTGCCCTGTTTACCGGCTCGCTATGGGGCAAACCGATGTGGGGGACGTGGTGGGTGTGGGATGCGCGGCTGACTTCGGTGTTGGTGCTGTTCTTTTTATATTTAGGCTACATGGCTCTTTACAACGCCTTCGATGATCCAACACGCGGCTCCAAGGCGGCGGCCATCCTGGCGCTGGTTGGTTTCGTCAATGTGCCGATTATCAAGTTCTCGGTGGACTGGTGGAACACCCTGCACCAACCGGCCAGCGTCATTAAGATGAGCGGTCCGGCCATTGACGCCAGCATGTTGTGGCCGCTACTGTTGATGGCCTTCGGCTTCAAGTTCTTGTATTTATGGATACTTTTTCTGAGGATGCGCGGCGAGATCAATACCAACAAGATAAGAATGATCCGCCTCAGGCAGATTCACGGACAGGCCGGGTAAATCGTGGAATCCATCTTAAAATTTCTGCAAATGGGTGGTTACGCCGCCTATGTGTGGCCTTGCTTTATTCTCACGGCGGCAGTTCTGGTCGCTATGCTGGTTTCCAGTATGCGCTTCATGAAAAAAAGCGAGAATATCCTGAAGTCCTTGCAGGGTGACGACAAGGAGACCGACGGTGAAGCGTAAACACAAGCGTTTGCTCTTCATTGTGGTCGCCATGGCGTTGCTGGGAGGCGCGGTGGCGATGGTGATGAGCGCCTTCGAGGAGAATATTGTCTTCTTCCATAGCCCCACCGACGTGGTGGAAAAAAAGGTCAAAATCGGCAAACGGCTGCGCATCGGCGGTCTTGTCGAGGAGGGCAGCGTCAAGAAGGAGGGCGCGTTGGTTCATTTCCGGGTCACCGATCTCGTCAATTCCATCCCCGTCGTCTACAAAGGAATCCTTCCCGACCTGTTCCGTGAAGGCCAGGGCGTAGTCACCGAGGGACTGTTGAGCGACGGCGAACTTCAGGCCGACGAGGTGCTGGCCAAGCATGACGAGACCTACATTCCGCCCGAGGTCGCCGCTTCCCTGAAGAAATCCGGCAAATGGGATGAATTGAGCGATGCAGTGAAGCGTTCCGGTCACGTTGCCAAGGACGCCGCTGAATGATCACCGAGATCGGTCACTTCGCCCTTGTCCTGGCGCTGTTCGTCGCCGTTGTCCAGGCGGGGTTGCCTCTGGTCGGCGCTCATAGGGGCAACGCTTCATGGATGGCGGTGGCGGCGCCGGCGGCGCTGGCCCAGTTTCTGCTGGTCGCCGTTGCTTTCGGCGGCCTTACTCATGCCTATATGACATCCGACTTTTCGGTTTTCAACGTGGCCGGCAATTCCCACTCGGCCAAGCCCATGCTCTATAAGATCACCGGCGTGTGGGGCAACCATGAAGGCTCCATGCTGCTGTGGGTGCTGATCCTGTCGATGTTCGGCTCGGCGGTGGCGGCTTTCGGACGCAACCTTCCGCCCGGCCTGCGCGCCAGGGTGCTGGGCGTGCAGGCGTTGATCGCCGTCGGCCTGCTGCTGTTCATCCTGCTTACCTCCAATCCGTTCATCAGGGTTGTGCCGCCGCCGGTTGACGGCCAAGGGATGAATCCGCTGCTTCAGGACCCCGGCCTTGCCCTGCACCCGCCGTTTCTCTACCTGGGGTATGTCGGCTTCTCCATCGCCTTTTCATTCGCCGTCGCCGCCCTGCTGGAGGGCCGCGTCGATGCCGCCTGGGCGCGCTGGGTAAGGCCGTGGACCATGGCCGCCTGGGCCTTCCTGACGCTGGGCATCGGCATCGGTTCGTGGTGGGCCTATTACGAGCTGGGCTGGGGCGGCTGGTGGTTCTGGGACCCGGTGGAGAACGCCTCGTTCATTCCCTGGCTGTCGGGAACGGCGCTGCTCCATTCGGCGATCGTGGTCGAGAAGCGCGACACCATGAAGGCGTGGACCATCTTCCTTGCCATTGTCACCTTCGCCCTCAGTCTGCTCGGCACTTTTCTGGTGCGTTCGGGAGTGCTGACTTCGGTTCATGCTTTCGCCAGCGATCCGGCGCGCGGCGTGTTCATTCTGATCCTGCTGATTATCATTGCCGGCGGCTCTCTTGCCCTGTTCGCCATGCGCGGCCCGGCGTTGAGGAGCACCGGATTGTTTCAGCCCATATCCCGTGAAGGCGGCCTGCTGCTCAATAATCTGCTGATGAGCACCGCCGCCGCCGTGGTTCTGCTCGGCACTTTGTATCCGCTGTTTCTGGACGCCATCGGCGGACCCAAGGTTTCGGTCGGAGCGCCGTTTTTTAATTCCGTCTTTTTCCCGATCATGATGCCGATGGCGGCGGCGATGGCCGTCGGCCCGATGCTGGCGTGGAAGCGCGGCGATTTATTGGCGGCGATGAAAAGGCTGTGGGCGGCTTTCGCCTTGATGCTGGCGGCGGTTCTGGCCGCCTGGGCGGCTCATGCCGACGGGCCGCCTATCGGTCTTCTCGGCATGGGCCTTGCGGCGTGGCTGTTTGCCGGAACCCTGAGCGAGTTTTGCGAGAAGGTTCGTTTGTTCAAGGCGCCTTTTCCTGAATCCCTGACGCGCATGGCCCGTTTGCCGCGCTCGTCGTGGGGGATGACGACGGCTCATCTGGGGCTTGCTGTGGCCATCGTCGGCATGACCGGCGCCGGTTCGTGGAAGGTGGAAAGCATCCAGACAATGAAGGCCGGCGACAAGGCAGTCGTCAGCGGCTACGAATACACCTTTAACGGCGTCCGCGAGGTCGAGGGGCCTAACTATTTTTCCACCGTCGGCTCTTTTTCGGTGGCCAGGGACGGACGGGAGATCACAACCCTTTCGGCGGAGAAGCGGGTCTATCCGGTGCGCAACATGCCGACCACCGAGGCCGCCATCTACTCTACCCTTCTTGGCGATCTCTACGCCGTGGTCGGCGACCCGGATGAGAGCGGCGACGGCAGATATGTGACCAGACTTTACTTTAATCCGATGGTCATCTGGATGTGGGCGGGCGGTCTGATCATGGTTTTCGGAGCTTGTCTGAGCCTGACCGACAGGCGCTATCGCATCGGCGCGCCGTTGCGCCGTCGTCAAGTCGCTGCGGCGGAGGCTTAAGGGAATGACCATGAAGCGCCTGATGTTTATGCTGCCTCTTTTGGTGTTCATGGTCCTCAGCATTTATTTTGCCGTCGGCCTGACCAAAGACCCGAGCAAGCTGCCCTCAATGCTGATTAATCAGCCGATCCCCGAGTTCGCCCTCGGCCCCATCAAGGGACGCGACAAGGGACTGTCCGACAAAGACCTCAAGGGTGAGGTGACGCTGGTCAATTTCTGGGGGTCGTGGTGCGTCGCCTGCAAATACGAGCATCCGTTTTTGATGAAGCTGAAAAAGGAGGGACTGGTTCCCATTCACGGCGTCGATTGGCGCGAGGTGAAACCCGACGACGGTCCCGACTGGCTTAAGGAGCACGGCGACCCCTACACCCTGATCGGCGACGATCCCAAAAGCAAGGCGGCCATAGCCTTCGGCGTCTACGGCGCCCCCGAGACCTTTGTCATCGATGCCGCCGGCGCCATCCGCTACAAATATGTCGGGCCGATGAGCCGGGAAGTCTGGGATGAAACCATATGGCCGATAATTCAGAAGCTGAAAAAATGATGAAGCGTCTGTTGCTGACTCTGGCCCTGTTCCTGGCGGCGATGAACGCAGGCGCCGTCGATCCCGGCGAGGTTCTGAGCGATCCGGTTATGGAGGCGCGGGCGCGGGATATCAGCAAGGGGCTGCGTTGTCTGGTCTGCCAGAATCAGTCGATTGACGATTCCGACGCCACCCTGGCCAAGGACCTCCGAATTCTGGTGCGCGAGCGGCTGGTCGCCGGCGATACCAACGAACGGGTGATCGAATATGTGGTGTCCCGCTACGGTGATTTCGTGCTGCTGAAGCCGCCCCTCAAGTCCTATACCCTGGCGCTGTGGCTGGGGCCGATTTTGATCGCCGTTCTCGGCATTCTGGCTGTGGTCGTTTACTTCCGCCGCCGTCTGGGCGTTGTCGCCGGGTCAGAGGAAAATCCGGCGCCGTTGAGCGACGACGAGAAGCGCCGCCTCCATGCCCTGCTGGACGGAGATTGATGATGGCGGCTTTGTGGATTGCCGTTGCGGCGTTGATTCTCGGCGCTCTGGCCCTGTTATTGACGCCCTTGGCGCGTTGTAAGCCGGCCGCGACGGCGGGGCGCGTCGATTACGACATCTCCGTTTACAGGGACCAACTAAAGGAGTTGGAACGAGACCGGGAGCGGGGCTTTCTGGACGAAGCCGAGGCCGAGGCCGCCGGGATCGAAATCCGGCGTCGCCTGCTGGCCGCCGATTCCGGAGAGGACGCCGGCAAATCCGCCGATCCCAAGTCCAATATCATCATTATGGTTATCATTGCCGTAGCCTTGCCGCTAGGCGCCTTCTTTATGTACCTGAGCCTTGGTCAGCCGGGGGTCCGCGATTACCCTCTCGCCGGAAGGGCCGATGAGACATCGCCCGCCATCAGCAGGCAGGATCAGGAGATGGTGGCGCAACTGGCCGAGCGTTTGCGTCAAAACCCCAATGATCAGAAGGGCTGGCTTCTGCTGGGTCATTCCTTCATGGCGATGGAGCAATACGCCGACGCCGTCAAGGCCTACCGCAAGGCTCTGGAAGTAGGCGACCCGCGTCTCGATATCGCCCTTAACTACGCCGAGGCGCTGGTGTTCAGTTCGGACGCCGTCGCCATGCCTGATGAGGCCGTCAGGATTTTCAAACGGATTCGCGCCGACGCGCCGCGTGAACCCAAGTCCCGTTACTACCTGGGCCTTAACATGGCGCGGACGGGCGACTTGCAAGGGGCCGTTCAGGAGTGGGTTGATCTCAGGGCGTTGTCATCCGGGGACGCGCCGTATATGGGAATGCTTGAAGAGCAGATCAACAACACGGCCAAGGAATTAAAGATTGACCCGGCCTCGGTGAAGCCTTCCCCGGAGACTCCGGGCAAATGATTCTTATCGGGGCTTAGTTTTTTATGACAAATGTGCCGAGTTGAATTATAAAAAACCTAACTAATAAATTATTTGGAAGTTGAATCATGGGAAGTCTTAAAATCGGCCAACGTCTTATGTTTGGTTTTGCCGTTATTGTTCTTCTGCTTGCCGTAGCCGTGGCTTCAACGCTGTGGCAGGTTGACGGCATCAAGAAAGGAACAGACCGCATCGTCGATCTGCGTATGCCGACGGCTCAGGCCGGCGCCGCCATAACCAGCGATATCTACGCTTCCCTCGCTTCATTGCGCGGCTGGATGCTGACGGGCAACGCGAAATTCAAGGGTGACCGCGCCGCCGTTTGGAAGGATATCGCCGACGTTCGCGCCGTCATGGATAAGCTGTCAAAAAACTGGACCAACACGAAAAACGTCGAGGCGTGGTCCGAATTCAAGGTCACTCTTGATGAGTTTGCGGCGGCCCAGGCCCAGGTCGAGGCCATCGCCCACACGCCGGATGAACAGCCGGCGATCAGGATGCTGACTGAGGAAGCCGCTCCCCGCGCCGGCGTGATGGCGGATAATATCACCAAGATGATCGACCTGGAACTTGCGGGGCAAGGCGGAAAGACCGGAGACCGCTTACAGGTCTTGGGCATGATGGCTGACGTGCGGGGTACGCTGGGATTGAGTCTCGCCAACCTCCGGGCTTATTTGTTGACCGGTGAACAAAAATTCATCGATACATTCGCGCAACTGTGGGCGAAGAATGAAAAGCGGGGCAACGATTTGTCGGGAGCAGTTTCCCTGTTGTCGCCGGAACAGAAAGCGGCGTTTGATGAGTTCAAGGCGAAGCGCGGGGAATTCGCGCCGTTGCCGGCAAAAATGTTTGCCATGCGAGGCTCCGATAAATGGAACATGGCTAACTACCTTCTCACCACCGAGGCGGCGCCGCGCGCCGGCAAGCTGCTTACGGCGCTTCTCGGCGCCGTGCAGGAAGACGGCTCCCGCAAGGGAGGCATGGTGGCGGACCAAAAGACTCTCCTTGATGACGACGCCGATGCGGGCGCGGCCATGACCGACCGGCTGTTGACGATGCAGTGGGCGCTTCTCGTTATCGGCATAGTGCTCGGCGTGATCATCGCGCTCCTTACGTCGCGTTCCATCGCCGATCCGGTAATCAACATGACGGAGGCGATGAGGCGTCTGGCCGACGGCGAGCTTGAAACCGAGATTCCGGCGCAGGGCCGTCGTGATGAGATCGGCGACATGGCAAGCGCCGTTCAGGTCTTTAAGCAAAACGCCATTGAACGGGTCCGTTTGGAGGCCGAGCAGAAGGAGTCCGACGTACGGGTCGAGAAAGAAAAACATGCGATGATGAACAAGATGGCCGATGATTTCGAGTCCAGCGTCGGCGGCATCGTTCAGTCGGTGGCCTCGGCGGCCACCCAGTTGCAGGCGTCGGCCGAAGCAATGGCGGTGACGTCGGAGCAGACCAATGTTCAGGCCACCGCAGTCGCCGCCGCTTCCGAGGAGGCTTCTTCCAATGTGCAGACGGTGGCCTCGGCGGCCGAGGAACTGTCCTCCTCTATCCAGGAGATCAGCCGTCAGGTATCCAAGTCCTCGGAAATAGCGGCGACGGCGGTTGCCGATGCCCAGGCAACCGACAGGCAGATCAAGGGCCTTGCCGAGGCCGCCAAAAAGATAGGCGAGGTGGTGGCGCTGATTACCGACATCGCCGATCAGACCAATTTGCTTGCCCTGAACGCCACTATCGAGGCGGCGCGCGCCGGCGACGCCGGCAAGGGCTTCGCCGTGGTCGCTTCCGAAGTCAAGAATCTGGCCGGCCAGACGGCCAAGGCCACCGAGGAAATAAGTGCTCAAATCAACGGCATACAAAGCGCCACCGATGACGCCGTTCATGCCATCCAGAACATCGGCAAAACCATCGGCAGCATCGATGAAATCGCCGCGAGCATCGCTTCGGCGGTGGAGGAACAAGGGGCTGCAACCCAGGAGATCGCCCGCAACGTCGAGCAAGCGGCAATAGGCACCAATGAGGTGTCTTCCAACATCGTCGGCGTTACCCATGCGGTCGGAGAAACCGGAGCCGCAGCCACTCAAATCCAGGCGGCCTCGCGTGAGCTTTCCCAACAATCGGAGATGCTGAGGAGCGAAGTGGACAAGTTCCTGTTCACGATCAGATCGACATGACGTCATAGGCTTTTGAATGACTCGTATAGGGAAAGAAAAATTCTCCCCCTTTACAAGGGGGAGTTAGAGGGGGTATGCGGCAACCTCCCCTGACCCCTCCTTGGTAAGGAGGGGAAAGCGCAGAGGCAATGATTAGGGCCAACCATCTCAAGGGGCCGTTTGCATGATTGTCATCGGCATTCACAATACCGGGATTCAGAGCGCGGCCGCCGTCGCCGTTGATGGTGAAATCAGTTTTGCCGTTATGGAAGAGCGTCTCGACCGGCGTAAATACTCGAAGTATTTTCCGCGTCTCGGTCTTGAATCCTGTCTCGCCCATGTGGGCGCAAAGTTGTCCGATGTCGATTGCTTCGCCATAGGATGGAACCCCGGCATCAATATCGGCGCACGCTATCGCGCCGGCTTCTCGGAATGGCCTGCCTATGCGGGAGAGCGTCTCTACAGCAATCCGAATCATATTTTACCCATGCTGGACGATCCGCCGCTGAGGGCTACGGATCAGATTTTTCACTGGGAAAGCGGCGGCAGGACAACCTTCACCTATACGAATCACCATCTTGCGCACATTGCTTTAAGCTACTACCCGTCGGGGTTCGACCATGCGGCGATTCTGATCAGCGACGGATACGGCGAACGCGCCACGACGGTCTGGGCCGAGGCGCGCGGCGGCGAAATTCGCATACTGCGCTCATATGATTTTCCGCAATCGCTGGGTTCTTTCTATTCGTCCGTCACCGAGCATCTCGGCTATCGGCCCGATTGCGATGAATGGAAAGTCATGGGGGCGTCGGCGCTCGGCGATCCGGGCAATTACATGTCCGCCATGCAGCGCCTCCTGCGGATGACCGATGACGGCGGCTTCCGGCTTGATCTTGACTATTTTGATCATTTTAATTTTGACACGGCAGGTATGTTTTCACGTCGTGTCGATGAAATTCTCGGTATGCCGCGCAGGCGTGACGAGCCGCTCACTCAACGTCATTACGATATTGCGGCAGCCGCGCAGCGGCGGCTCGAAGATGTTCTGTCGGCGAGCGTTAAGTGGCTTAAGGATCAGACCGAGGCGCCTGATCTGTGCCTCGGCGGGGGAGTGATGATGAATTCCGTGTTCAACGGGCGCGTTACGCTGGAAGGGCCGTTTTGCAACGTGTTCGTGCCTTTTGCTCCCGATGATTCCGGAAATGCCCTCGGCGCCGCGTTATGGGCAAGCGGCCGCCATGGCGGCAGTAGCGTCAATCTCCGTCGTCCGCTCTCGCCCTGTCTGGGCAAGTCTTACGGCAACGCGGAAATCATCGACATATTGAAGCGTTACGGACTGAACTTCAGGGAAGTTGCCGACCCCGCCGTTGAGGCGGCGGATTTGCTGATGGCCGGCAAGGTTGTCGGCTGGTTTCAGGGTCGCATGGAGTTCGGCCAGCGCGCCCTTGGTTCACGTTCGATTATTGCCGATCCGCGTCGCGCCGATATGAAGGATCGCATCAACGCGGCGGTAAAATACCGCGAAGCCTTCCGCCCGTTCGCTCCCGCCGTTCTGGCCGAGAATGTCGCGGAGTATTTCGACTGTCCGGCGACGGCGCGCGCGCCGTTCATGGAGAAGGTGTTTCCGGTGCGGGCCGAAAAACGCGCCGCCATTCCGGCAGTAGTCCATGCCGACGGCAGCGGACGCCTGCAAACGGTTTCGCGTGACGATCACCCGGAGTTTCATGCTCTGATATCGGAATTCTATCGCCGCAGCGGCGTCCCGGTCGTGCTCAACACTTCGTTCAACCTGAACGGCGAGCCGATAGTTGAGCATCCTACCGACGCCGTCCGCACCTTCTTCAGTTCGGGTATGGATGCGTTGGTGATCGGCAACGCCGTATTGACCAAGCGGCAGACGGCCGGCGGCGCATGAGCTTTCGCGTGCTCAGCCTCAATGACGAGGCGTACTGGACCCGCTGCATCGAGCGCATAGAGCGGAAGGATATTACCTTCCTGCCGCAGTATTTGCGGGTTTTCGAGGTCAATGGGGATGGTCGAGCCGAATGTTTTGTCTACGAGGATAGCGGCGACTTTGTCATCTACCCCTATATCCGGCGTGAATTGGTGAAGCTGCCGTTCGCACGGCGTGAATTCGCCGGCTATTATGACATTATCACCGCCCATGGTTACGCCGGTTTCCTTCATTCGCTTCCTCAGGATCGTGATCCGACTTCGCTCCTCGGCGGTTTCCGCCGCGCATTTGAGGCCTATGCCCAGGCGACCCATACGGTGTCGGAGTTTATTCGTTTTCATCCCAATCTACAGAACCAGCGCGGGGCCGAATCCCTGATGCACGAGGTAAAAATCCAGCGTAATAACATTTTCATTGATCTGACGCTGCCGACCGATGAACTGTTCCGCCAGTGCCGCGAGAGTTACCGGCAGGGCATCCGAAAGGCCAGGGAACAGGGATTAACGGTAGAGCGGGTTGACCCGTGGAATCACGTCGAGGAGTTCGCCAAGCTTTATCGCAGCACCATGCGCAGGCTCGGCCAGACCGGCTATCTGAACTTTCATCCGGAGTTCTTCGCTAATTTGGTGGCTCTCCTCAAGAACGATATCGAAATGTTTGTGGTGCGCGGCCCGAAGCGCCTTTCCGCCGCCGCAATTTTTCTTAAATACGGCTCGATGGTTGATTACTTTCTTGCCGGCAACCAGCTTATGCGCCGTACGAATTATGCCAATCACCTTTTGCTGCATGATGTCAGCATCTGGGCGAAGCAACAGGGCTATGCGTCATTCCATCTCGGCGGCGGACGCGATTCTTTGGTGTTTTTCAAGAGCGGATTTTCCGATGATTCCCGCCCATATTATACGGGCCGGCATATCCATGACCGTCCGGTCTATGACAGGCTTTGTGAAATCAGGCGCGACGCCGGCTATCCGCTTGATGATCAGGCCGCCGGATATTTCCCGCTCTACCGGGCCGGCTATTGATCAAGCGCTTTTCGGTAGAGCGAGATAAGGCGATGGATATGCGTGTCCATTCCGTTTTCGCTGTTGAAGCGGCGGATATTTTCCTGCGCTCCGATGCGGTCGAAAGCCCTGATTCGCGGGCCGGCGGTTGCGATATCCTGAGACAGCAGGCCGAAGCCGATGCCGTGGTGTTCGACAATCGAAGTCATGTATTCATATTCGGCGTTGACGATCACCGGAATGCCGGCTTCCGCATAAATGAACAGTTTTGTTCCGGCCGCAGATTTAAGCTGATGAACGGTGTTGCGGTTTTTGGAGATATCCATGTCGGTCAGGATAAGGCCGAAATCGTAAGCTGAAATGATCCCGGCCAGTTTGTCGGGGGCCTCTCCGGGCAGTATGCGGAAAAGCGGGAACTCCCGCGTCAGTTCGTGCAGCGCATCGATTCCGGAATCCTGGAGACTGCGGAACGGCGACATGAAGAGGTCGATGCCGAAGCCCTGCTCAAGAAGTTTCCGAAAAGCTTCGGCGTGATTTCGCTCGGGGAACAGGGATTCAGGATGCGCGTCGGTTTTCGGCACCAGCCCTCCGGCATAGACCATGCGGAGTATTCCGTCCTCGCCGGAAAGTTTGTCGTTGTTGTATGAAACATATTCCGGGCAGGGATACATCTGCATCTCAAGTTGCAGCGGTCCTGCGCCGTATAGTTCGGCAATCACCGGTTCGGGAAACCTGTGGACAACGGCGTCGGCATGTTGAAACAGCCATTTCTCGCAGGCGAGATCCATATCAATGATTATCGGAGGCCATACCGTGACTAATTCATCCCGCGCGGCATAGATCGAGGTGATATCGTAGAACTCGCAAATACATTTCGCGTTGCGCTTGCTCTCGCTGATCAGGCGGGCAATGTGGTATGATAACATCCAGCACTGTACATGAAATATGTCGGGTTCAAGCGCCATGATCGCGCGGCGCAAAAATTCCGGATTGCCGACATATTCAAGGATGTCGTCGAAGCAAAGACGGAACAGGCGGGCAAGATTGTCCGGAATGCCGCCGACCAGAACAAGAAAGACCTTGAAGCCGTTGCGGCGCAGGTAGAGCGCTTCTCTGGCGATCAACATAAAGGCGGTGTTGGCTACGAACACTATTGTTCCCGCCGAAGCCTTGAATGTGTGTGCGTCATTAACCGTTGCGGCGAATTGTTCGAGCCGCAGCCCCAAGTATCGTTGGGAGTATTTTTCGGCATAGGCGTCGTAGAAGCCTTTCATATTATACTCGGCGGCAAATGAGAGAAGATGTCGCGCAAAGGCGAGCACCGCCTGCGGGCGCTCCTTTATCTGTTCAAGCGTTTTGGCGACCTCAACGGCAATTTCAGGCGAAACGTGGCGCGAAAATTCGTCAACAAATAAGAGTACATTGTTGAGATTGAGCGGCGGGATCATGCCGGTTTCGGAAACGGCAACGGACGGCGTGACAATGCCGCCGTCGCAAACCCGAGACCATAACTGATATATCGCCTCGATATGCTGCTCGCTCAGTTTTGCATTCTGCATCTGCGCTGCTTCTACCAATGCTATTAATGATGATCAGATAATAAGCAGGGGATTGTCAACCGTGGCGATTCGGCGCCGCCTTTCGGTAGAGCGAGATAAGGCGATGGATATGCGTGTCCATTCCGTTTTCGCTGTTGAAGCGGCGGATGTTTTCCTGCGCTTCGGCGCGGTCGAAGGCCCTGATTCGCGGGCCGGCGGTTGCGATATCCTGAGACGGCAAGCCGAAGCCGATGCCGTGGCGCTCGACAATCGAAGTCATGTATTCATATTCGGCGTTGACGATCACCGGGATGCCGGCTTCCGCATAAATGAACAGTTTTGTTCCGGCCGCAGATTTAAGCTGATGAACGGTGTTCCGGTTTTTGGAGATATCCATGTCGGTCAGGATAAGGCCGAAATCATAAGCTGAAATAATCCCGGCCAGTTTGTCGGGGGCCTCTCCCGGCAGCATGCGGAAAAGCGGAAACTCCCGCGTCAGTTCGTGCAGCGCATCAAGTCCGGATTCCTGGAGACTGCGGAACGGCGACATGAAGATGTCGATGCCGAAGCCCTGCTCAAGAAGTTTCCTGAATGCTTCGGCGTGATTCCGCTCGGGGAACAGAGATTCAGGATGCGCGTCGGTTTTCGGCACCAGCCCTCCGGCGTAGACCATGCGGAGTATTCCGTCCTCGCTTGAAAGTTTCTCATTGTTGTATGAAACATATTCCGGGCAGGGATACATCTGCATCTCAAGTTGCAGCGGCTCTGCGCCGTAGAGTTCGGCAATCACCGGTTCGGGAAACCTGTGGACAATGGCGTCGGCGTGTTGAAACAGCCATTTCTCGCAGGCGATATCCAAGTCAACGATTTTAGGAGACCATACCGCAGCCAATTCATTTCGTGCGGCATAGATCGAGGTGATGTCGTAGAACTCGCAAACACATTTCGCGTTGCGCTTGCTCTCACAGATCATGCGGGCGACGTGGTACGACCACATCCAGCACTGTACATGAAATATGTCGGGTTCAAGCGCCATGATCGCGCGGCGCAGAAATTCCGGATTGCCGACATATTCAAGGATGTCATCAAAACAGATGCGAAACAGACGCGCAAGATTGTCCGGAATGCCGCCGACCAGAACAAGAAAGACCTTGAAGCCGTTGCGGCGCAGGTAGAGCGCCTCTCTGGCGATCAACATAAAGGCGGTGTTGGCCACGAACACGATTGTTCCCGCCGAAGCCTTGAGCGCGTGCGCGTCATTGACCGTTGCGGCGAATTGCTCAAGCCGCAGCGCCAGATATCGTTGGTAGTATTTATCGGTGTAGGCATCGTAAAATGCCGTCATATTATGCTCGGCGGCAAATGCGAGAATATATCGCGCAATATCGATCACCGTCTGCGGATTTGTCGTTGCCTGCTTAAGCGCCCCGGCAACTTTGATGGCGATCTCAGGCGGCGCATGGCGCGAAAATTCGTCGGCAATCAGTATTGCATGGTTGAGGTTGGCAAGCGGCGGAATCGTGCCGGCCTTGGCGATGGCGGCGGAGTGCGTGACAACGCCGGTGCGGCTTTTAGACAGCGACTGATACAGCGCCTCGATCTCTTGCCCGGTCAGGGGTGCGTTCTGCATTTATGTTGTTTCTAATTCATGCGGCCAATCGGACAAAGGCTGAATAGGCGAAATCGTTTTTGACGACGGCTTCCTGTATCTCCTTGGGCAGAGCCGTAAAGTCCGGGTCCGTCGTTCCGGAGAACACGGGCGGCAGTTGCCCGTTCCGGCCTGTTTCATCGAGAAACGGCGCGGCAAACTCGGCATAGCAGGTCAGCTTGCGGGAGAGGACATTGACGGCGCGGTTGTTGTTCTGGAGCAGCATGCCGTTGCGCATGTACATGAGCGCCGCCTTTCCCTCCTGATTGCCGCCGATTTCGGTGAAAGGGTCATAGGGTTCACGATGGATGATGTGTTTTAACGAAATGCAATCGCCGTGCGGGAAATAATTGTCGTCAAATACCGCCTGGGTGAAGCCGAAGTAGTTCAGGTGCGCAAGGCGGTCCATGTGGTTGTTATGATCATCGACGAACACCAATACCTTGTCGCGTTCGATGCCGTCAAATTCCGAAAAATCCTGATAGCGCAAATCGATACTCGAATAAGTGACATTGCTGCGCGTCGAAATATAGATGCGTTGTTTCATGGCCGGGTCCAATGAAATGACCCTCGCTTCCGGCAGCAGATTTTCTATCATCCATGTGCTCAGTCCCCGATATATCCCGCTCTCGACCACGGCAGCCGGTTTGATTTCACTGAGAAAATTCCACAAGGCGAAAGCGTGCCAGAAACCCATTCCGCCGGTATTGTCCGGGATCGGAACGCCGCGAAAGAAGGCGATGAATTCAGGCAGCAACAGCTTGAGATTGGCAGGCTTGAACCGCTCGGCCAGCGTTGCGTCGTGGAGCCGGGCGTAGAAGGCTCCCGCAACATCGGGGTTCGGTCCTTCGATTTGGCCATAACGCATCTGAAGCCACGGCAGCACGTCCATTGTCGTCTCCTTTTGATAACGCCTGTCAGTCGAGATTATTGTCGCGCAGCGCACAAACGACCGTCGGATTTCGTATCAAATTTCCTGCGGTGAGTTCCAGTCGATTAAGTTCAAGGCCTTTGATCATCTGTAAACTTCCGTCAAATTCGCTGAAAATGCGGTTGATTCCTGAAGTTCTCGACGGCGCGTAGTAATTGAGCGCGCCGGCGCCGAATTGGCGCATCAGCATAGCGGCAATATCCATACGACCATTAAAATTTATGATCACGACATGTCGGGTTTGCCCGGCGCCTATGTCGCGGACAAGGTCCGCTATGCCTGAAAGATGAGCCCCATTAATGGAGAAGCCGACGGACGGAGTGCTTTGCTCCACGTCAACCAGCAGTTTGGCCTTGGTCAACGGGCGCACCCTGAACAGTTCCACCAACAGGTCCATTGTTGTGATAATCGCCGTATCCGTCCGGTCTATCATCTCGATTGTCGTTCTGGTCGCCGTCTCAAATCCGGCGACCAAGGTCTTGAGGACTATGGCCGTTTTTTGTCGCGACTTTTCGATAAGATCGGCGGCGTCAAGCCTGAACGACACGGCGTCGCTCCGACGGAAGAACATGAATCTAAGCTCATGGAACGGCGCAATCTCGGGGAAAAGCACGGGAACGCTTTCGATCATCTTAAAGCCGTGCCGCGCACAAAGTATCTCAAGGTTGGATTGGTTGAAATAGTTGAACAGCGTGTCGCCGCGCAACATGTCTTCAATGCACATAGTGTGGCCGTCAACGCCGTTATCAATGGCGTCCATGATCTTCCCGCAGATCGCGATCATCAGGATGCCGCCATCTCTCAGCGTTGCATGGGCGGCGGCAAGGGCCAATGCCGGGGTCGGCGTACAGTATAAACTGTTCATGAACACCAGGCCGTCGAAATTGCGTTCCGGCTTATAGTCTTCCAGGATGCCGCAGAGGATGCGATCCCTGGAGAAAAGTTCCCGCCCGATTTCGACGGCGAGCGGATCGGGTTCGATTGTCGTAAACTCGTAATCGGTGAACGCTGTCGGCGGCCCGGCCGAGCCGACATCAAGCCAGCGCGGATATTCCGATGCCGGGAAACGCTTGAGCAACTCAACGCGCATGGTTTCATAATGTAATTTTTGCAGGTTGGCATGGGTGATTATGCTGTTCTGCGAAGCTTTCGATTTGGTCATCTGGTCGTAATATGATTTGCCGTAATCTGTCATGTCATCGCGGGTAGCGACCGGCAGGCGTCGAATCAGGCCGCAACCTTTGCAGATGCAGAAATGGCCCGGAACGAATCGAAACGCATCGACTTGGTCCGGATGCGCAAACATGGGGAATATGGCACGATAGTCGGCGCCGCAGCATACGGGGCAAGCGTTCAATCCGGACTTCGGCATTATTGAATCCCCAATATTCAAAGGTTTTTATTTGCCGCGCAGCAATTGCGCCATAGGCTCATTTATGGGAAATTGCCCGTTGCGCTATATGACGGTCAGCAGGATATGCGCCTTTGCGGCCGGGCATCAAGCGTCGCGTGCGGGGAGAATCCATTCCGGCATGCTGATAGGAAAAGGATCACTGTGATGTTGCGGCCATTGCCGGTTCGCATTGACATAGACCTTTCGGCCAAATGCAATCTGCGTTGCCGTTTTTGCCACCTTAGCTACTTCACGCCCAAGGATCGGAACGTGCAGGTCGGCATAGAGGATTTCGAGAGATGCATAGTTCCGCTGCTGCCGCATCTGGAGACGATCACGCTTTTCAGCAAATATGAGGCGCTGACCTGCCGGGATTTCGTTTTGATTTATCGGCGTATTCGCGAACACGATGTCGAGACCTATTTTTCCACCAACGGCCTGCTGCTCAATGATGAGATTCTTGATCTGATCGTCGGCCATCTGCGCTATATCACCGTTTCGGTAACCGGGTTCAATCGTGAGCGCTATTTGCGTTTTATGCGTACGGACGCCTTTGACGCCGTCGAGGAAAAACTCGACAGGCTCAACCGCCTGAAGGCGGAGCGCAACACTCCCTATCCGCTCCTCCGCATTTCCACGGTCGGCATGCAGGACACGCTGGAAGACCTGTCGGAAGCCATCGACTTTGCCGAGCGACACAAGGCGGAGGAAGGCGTCCAGCTCACCTCGCTGTACGTCTTTGAAGAAAACATGCGCGCGCAACTGCCTCTGGCCGACATGCCGCGCTATAACCACCTGACGGATGCGGCGCTTGCCTACGCGGCAAAGCAGGGCGTGAAGCTGGTGTTGCAAAGCGGGTCGATGGAGGACAATGCCGGGGACACCGATGAAATCGGCCATAAGCATTGCAATCTGCCCTGGTTCGGGCTTTCAATCCAGCCTAACGGCGATGTCTATCCTTGCCCTGTTGCCTACAAGCCCGTGGGAAATTTTCATGAACAATCGGTCGAGGATATCTGGAACGGTGAAGCAATGGCCCGGTTCAGGGCGGGAGTGAATGACCCGGACAACATGAACGATGATTGCGTCAATTGCATCCACTGCCGTCATCATTCCATCGTCGATTCGGAAAAGAACGATTTTTCCGGGAAGAATGAATTTATCGGCGGCATGAGCCGCAATATAAAATAACGCTGACAGGGGTTCATGCCGGCGGGATTTGTATTAACCACAGATGCACGCGGATAAACGCGGATAGGAAGTTTTCACAGGACGAACTTTTCGAACTTTCTCAAAAAAACGCGGTTCTCAATTCATTGATTCACTTCGGTATTGGGTTGATATCCGTGTTTATCAGTGTTCATCCGTGGTTTTTTTATTTCTTATTACGCTTCGCCCTGTCTGACGATGCGCACGCCGAAAGGATCAGGGCGGTCGCCGGGCCGGCGCAGGCGACAAGGAATATCTCTTCCCCAGTTGCGGCGTCCTACCACCATGTAGGTTCCCGATATATGGTACAGGCTGAATTCGCCTTTTGCCGCCATTTCGTTCAGCCAGGGGAACACGCCGCGCTTGGCGCGGCCTTCACGGATATAGCCGGGGAAATCATAGAAATCGTGCCACAACAGGGTGGCGTCGGGCTTAATGATATCAAGCGCGATAAGGGTGTCGGTGCGAACGCCGTCATAGGTATGGTCGCCGTCAATATAGGCGAAATCTACCCGTCCCTTCAGATGGGCGAAGCCGGCGGCGGGTTCGTTCGGGCGCACCAGCATTTGCTTAACGCGATTGCGCCATGCGCTCGCCTTGTAGGCGGCGCCGACATCATCGTCGTCGCGCAGGATTTTTGCCGTATAGTCGCTGCGGGCCGCCGGGTCGAGGTCAACCGTATGTATTTCCGCATCGTCTCCGGCATTTGCCGCAAGCAACAGCGTTCCCGCGCCTTGGCCGGTGCCGAATTCGATCACGCATTTCGGCGCTATGTCATGCACGACGGCGGCAAGGATCAATTGTTCGTAAGCAAACAGCATGGGCAATTCGGTTGACGTAAAGTTCATCAGCGGCGCCGCCGATATGGCGAGGGTGGTTCCGGGCGCATTGAATCCCGGAAACAAATCCCGCGCCTCGGCGGTTGATATGAGGTTGCTGTCGTCCGCCATCGGGTTTCCCTTTGCTTTGCTCACCGCATGACATAGACAAAGGGCGAACGCTTGTCTTCAGCTTTCGACTCGCGTGCGACGCGCACCGCCAGTCGAACTACGGCCGGATAGCATAAAATGAGAAACAGGGCGGCGAACCAGGCCCGCTCATTCAGGCATTGCCTGATGATGCCGTTGATGTGCGCAGCCTGTCGGACATAAATGTTCAGGCCTGCCGCCGCCGGCGCGGTGTTCTGCTTTTGCGGTTCCGTCATGCGTTCATCCATTTTGGCAACAGGCTCTCTTCAATTCGCGCCGCAAGAATCTCGGCAATCCGCTTATGTCCGCCGGGCGAGGGATGCACGATATCCCAAAAACAGAATGCGTCTGATTCGAGCGGCTTGAAAGCCTCGTGAATATTAACAAAAACATCACGGTCATGCATCGGCAATTCCCGGTTCAGCAGTTCAAAGAGTAGAGGCATATTAACCCGGATTTCCTTGTCGGCGTTTGTCCATTTTGTCGGTATGCCGGTTTCAAGCCTATGCAGACCTGATTTAGAAAACAGCATGGGCTGTAACGCCCAAATGAACTTTGCGCCTGAAGCCTCGATCATTGCCCTGAATTGACGAACGCGGGCGACGTAAGCCCTGATATTGACGCCCGGCTGGTTGATGCCGCGCTTGATGTCGCCGCCGCCGGCATAGGCGCGCGGACGGTCGGAAGATTGATGCAGAATCTGCGCCCACTGTTCCTGTTCCTCCTGATAGACAACATCGTGCGCCACCAGGAACGGATCGCACATCTGGCCGTTCCAGAGATCATTTGTGCCGTCAAGCGTAATAACCAGATCGGGATTGACCCGATGGGCGTGCAGCATGTGGGTGATCATTTCATGGATGATGACATGGCCCGGCCCGGCGAGGTTGATGACGCTGAAACTCAGGTCGCCGCCCATCTCATTCATACGCGCATTCAGAATTTGCTCCAGCACGCCGGTCCAGACCTGATGCGGCAGGCAGCCCCAACCCCAGGCGGCGGAGCCGCCATAGCCGAGAATGACCTTGTGCGTGCGCGGACGGTCGGCGAGCGTTCGCAGATCATGCTCATGCCTGTGTCCGAAGGCATTAATCGGCCCCCATGAGACATCGCGGTAAAGGTAGCCGAACGGGAAATGAAAAAAAGCGGAGGCGCTCTCGGCGTCGCGCGGCCCCAGACGGTTGAATACATGGGCGTTAAGCTCCGGATCGTCAAACTCCGACAGCGCACGGTTGAGGGAGTGAATGCCGCCGGATTCATCGACCATGTAAATGCGGCAACCTGACGCGAATCTGAATGCTTTCAATTGAGGGGCGACGCCGAGGTGGATGAAGTAGACCTCGGCATGATCGGCAAGACCGTCAAATGTCAGGGGAGCCACCGGCGTTGACGATCCCAGCAGGCCTTGGCAGAGAGGAATGAGCGCCGGCGTTGCGAAACATTGCGCCGTAGATTCATTGCGACGGGCGAGATGAAGGAAAACCGATTCCAGCGGTTGCGGCAAACGCTCCGGGTCGAACGGGGCTATCGGCATGACGATGGCGGCGGTCATGGGCGTACGCTCATTACAGATCAAGCCCCTTGAACACGATGTGGCGGCCAAGCACTACCGCATCAAGACCACTGAAGGCAAAGGTCTTGAGAGCATCTGCGGGCGTATCAACTATGGGCTCGCCGCGAAGATTGAATGATGTGTTGAGCAGCACGGGCACGCCCGATCTTCGACCGAACGCATGAAGAAGAGCATGATAGAGGCGGTGGCTGTCCGATGACACCACCTGCACCCTGGCGGTCCCGTCGGCATGGGTTATGGCCGGGAGCAGATGACGCATTTCCTGACGCACCGGATGTACGGCCAGCATGAAATATTCCGGCGAAGCGGGATCAGTCACCTCGGGCATGTCGAAATAGCTTGTGGCGACTTCGACCGGCGTCACGGGGGCGAAGGGACGGAAAGGCTCGCGGAACTTGATGCTCTCATTCACTCGCCTCTGCATTTCCGTGCGCGTGGGGTCGGCCAGAATGCTGCGGCATCCCAGAGCGCGCGGCCCCCATTCCGCACGGCCCTGAAACCAGCCGATCACCGCGCCGCCGGCCAGTAAATCGGCGACGCGATTGACCAGCGCATCGTCGTCATGGGCCGTTTCAACCTTCAAGAAGCCGCTTGCGGCGATGGCGGCCTTGATTTCCTGTTCGGATGCGGCGCGTCCCAAATATGCGCAGGTAAGCGGCGCGGTTCGCGCCCCGCCCGTCGTCTTATGGTGGCAGAGAAGCGCAGCGCCTACCGCTCCGCCCGCATCGCCGGCCGCCGGGTGGACATAGAGCGGATAGCCGCATTCACGAATGAGCCGGCCGTTGGCAAGAGAGTTGAGGGCGACGCCGCCCGCCATGCACAGGTTGCGTATGCCGGTGCGCTCAACCGCCTTGGCCGCCATGTGCATGATCACATTCTCGGCGGCCTTCTGGATGCTGGCGGCGATATCGGCATAGCGGCGACTGAGCGACAAGACGTTATCATCAATGCCGGGGCCGGGCTGAACGGCGAACATGCTCTCCGCCTGGCGCGCAGGACCGAAGCGCTCGATCAGTTCCTGCCGGTAGGGCAGGTCTTTCGGGCAGAGGAACTCAAAGCAGGTTTGGTCGATCCTGAAGCCGCCGTCCGGTTTCAATGTAATAAGGCGCATGACATCATCAAGAAAACGCGGCTGCCCGAACCCGGCCATGCCCATGACCTTGTATTCGCCCTCGTTCACCTCAAAGCCGAGAAACGCGGTGAAGGCGCTGTAAAGAAGGCCGAGTGAATGAGGCAGTTCAATCGATGTCAGCCGTTTCAGTTCGGCGCCTTTGCCGATGCTGACGCCGGCGGTTTCGTTCTCTCCGACGCCGTCAATAGTCAAAACCGTAGCCTCATTGAACGGTGAGCAAAAGAAGGCCGAAGCGGCATGGGATTCATGGTGGTAATACGAGATGATGCGTGAGGGCGCGACAGGAACGGCATCTGCAATGCGCCGCCTTACGTCGAACTTTTCTTCCCGCAGCCACGAGGCCAGCGTATCTTGAAGGTAGGCGCGATCCCGCCGGATTGATGAGCGCACAATGCGGTCGAATTTCAGCGCGGTCTTTTCGTAGAACGCGACATAGTCGATCTGGGATGAAGCCAGCCCGGCTTCCGAAAGGCAGAATTCAATCGATTTTACGGGCAACGAGGCGTCGTGCTTTCGGCGGGTGAAGCGCTCCTCCTGCCCGGCGACCACCAGCGCTCCATCAACCAGAAGCGCCGCCGCCGCGTCGTGATAGTCGAAGGAGAGGCCCAAAATCCGCATAGTTATATTTCAATCTTGAATCCCATTGTTCAGTAGGCCGTTGTCGGCATCATGCCGTCAAGGAGCATGATGTCGATACAGCAATTCTAATTATGGCGATGTTTTCCCTCTCCCCTCGCGGGAGAGGGTTAGGGTGAGGGGGCGCGTGTCCACGCGCAAGAGACTCCGACCGGCGCCAGCGCCGCATGAACACTGGAGTTTTTGTCCCGCCTGCCGGCGGTAAGACCCCTCACCCAACCTCTCCCTCAAGGGGAGAGGAGCTTGATTTTTGCCATAATGAGAATTGCTGATGTCGATGCCGTAGACAAATAACGGGAGTTGAGCGCATGGTAATCTCTCAGAGCGGAGGAACAGGCGTTGGGGATTAAGGTGACGTTTTCCGACCTCACCCATACGGGTCAGGTGGTCGCGGCGAATACCTTTCCGTTCGGCGCCGCCCTGGTGGCCTCCCATGCCAAGAAGGTCCTGGGCGACGCTATTGACGTTGAACTGTTCAAGTATCCTGAAGACCTGGCGCGAAGCATTGATGACGAGTCGCCGCAAGTCGCCGCATTTTCCTGTTATCTTTGGAACGTACGCCTCGCGCATGCCTTTGCCGCGAAACTGAAGCAACGCGCTCCGGGGATCGTGATTATCTTCGGCGGACCTAATTTTCCGGTGGATGAGTCGGAGCAGAAGCGTTTTCTGGCTCAACATCCGGCAATCGACTTCTATGTTTACAAGGAAGGCGAACAGGCCTGCGCCGGTCTTCTAAAGCGGCTTTTCGAACTGAACTGGGATGCGAAAACATTGCGGGACGGCGGCGAAAAGCTGCCTTCGGTTCACTACCTCAGAAACGGCGAGCATGTGTTCGGGCCGCTCATGGAGCGCCTGCCGAGCCTTGCCCTGACTCCCTCGCCCTATCGCGCCGGATTGATGGACAAGTTCTTCGACGGCGTGCTTATTCCGATGATCGAAACTAATCGCGGCTGTCCCTTTCAGTGTAATTTCTGCATCGAGGGGACAAAGTACTACAACAAGGTGCGTTGGGAGGATCACGACAACATAAGGGCGGACCTTGATTACATCTCGGAGCGCACCACTAATCCCGATCTTCTGATCACCGATTCAAATTTTGGAATGTATAAGGAGGACCTTAAAACCTGTCGCCTGATCGCCGAATACCAAAGCAGGAAAGGTTGGCCGCGTTATGTCCAGAATTCGTCCGGCAAGAACCAGAAGGAGCGCGTGCTGGAGGCCGCCCGCATCCTTAACGGCGCGATGATCCTTACCGTATCGATCCAAAGCGCCGATGAAGCGGTGTTGAGGAACGTGCGGCGCTCAAACATCTCTGTCGATCAGATCATCGAGATCGGAAAGCAGGCCGAGCTGACCGGCGCCAATTCTTACTGCGAGATCATCCTCGGCCTGCCGGGCGACAGCCGCGACGGCCATTTCCGCAGCGTGCAAACCATGGTCGATGCCGACATAAATGACGTTCTCACTTATCAGACCATGATGCTGCCCGGCACCGATATCGAAACGCGGGAAACCCGGCGGCGCCACGGCATGCAGACCCGCTGGCGCACGTTGCCGCGTTGTTTCGGCGTTTATGAGATTCTCGGCGACCGCGTGCCGATTGCCGAGGTCGAGGAGATTTGCGTCGCCAACGATACGCTTGCCTTTGAGGATTACCTCGCATGCCGCAGCCTCAGCCTTTCGGTGGAACTTTTTCACAACTCGGGCGTATTCGCCGAATTGGCGGCGTTTCTGAAACTCTACGGCGTCAAGCGCTCGCAGTTTGTCCGGCGTTGCCATGAACTGGCAAGCGCGACAGACAGCAGCCTGCGCGACATTTTTGACGGCTACATGCGCGAGAACCAAGACAAGCTGTGGCAGGATCGCGCCGCGCTTGCGGCGTGGCTGGTTCAGCCGGGCATAATCGAG
>Ga0209343_10001432_pt1 | contig 32120 bp, 31 predicted proteins | sample RifCSPlowO2_02_FD_184026 | JGI IMG/M metagenome (GOLD analysis project Ga0209343, IMG submission 184026) | Groundwater microbial communities from Rifle, Colorado - Rifle CSP2_plank lowO2_0.2 (SPAdes) (version 2) | ecosystem: Environmental > Aquatic > Deep subsurface > Groundwater | place... | reverse complement strand
CTCTCCGGGGCGGGCAAGCATTTCTCTTCGGGTATCGACCTGATGATGCTGGCGCAACTGGGCAGCCAGATGGGCCCGGATGTGGGCCGCAATGCGGAAAAACTGCGGCGCAAGATCCTTGAGCTGCAGGCCTCCTTCAATGCCGTGGACAATTGCCGCAAGCCGGTGCTGGCGGCCATCCAGGGCTACTGCCTGGGCGGTGCCATCGACCTGATCTCGGCCTGCGACATGCGTTACTCGACGGTCGATGCGCAGTTCTCGATCAAGGAAATCGATATCGGCATGGCCGCCGATGTCGGCACCTTGCAGCGTCTGCCGCGGATCATCGGCGACGGCATGATGCGCGAGTTGGCCTTTACCGGCCGCACCATCGAGGGTGAAGAGGCGCGCAGCATCGGCCTGGTCAACCGCACCTATGCCGACACCGACGCCCTGCTCGACGGGGTGATGGCCATTGCCCGTGAAATCGCCAGCAAATCGCCGGTGGCGGTGCGTGGTACCAAGGAAATGATTCGCTATATGCGCGACCACCGGGTCGACGACGGCCTGGAATACATCGCCACCTGGAATGCCGCCATGCTGCAGTCGGTCGATCTGCGCGTGGCGATGGCCGCCCATATGAGCAAGCAGAAGCCGGAGTTCGCCGACTGATGCCGTCCTTCCACCTGTTTTACTCACCGGCGCGGGAGGCGCAATAGCTCATGGTATCTGGAGCCACGTCACTCAATCTGGTGCGCGATGAACTGTTCACCACCATGGAGGAGGCCGAGTCGAGTCTCGAACAGTTTATCGCCGATCGGCACAACGGCAGCCTGTTGCAACAGGCGGTGGAAAACCTGCAGCAGGTACGCGGCACGCTCAATCTGATCGAGCTCGCTGGTGCCGAGTTGCTGGCCCAGGAAGTGCTCGACCAGGCCACCGATATTCCCGCTGGTGCTGGCGAAGAACGCGATGCGCAGCTTTCGGCCCTGAGCAATGCGCTGCATGTGCTGCGTCGTTATCTGGAAAACGTTGAAGCCAATCGCCAGGAAATGCCCGAGCTGCTGCTGCCGGCGATCAACGATCTGCGCCAGGCCGGCGGCCAGCAGGCCTTGCCGGAAAGCTTCTTTTTCAGCGTGCGCCTGGATCACGAGCACCCGCGCAGCGCACCTGCGGCTCTCGACGCGGCCGCCAAGGCGGTGGAAGGGCGGCGCTTGCGTCATATGTATCAAGTCGGTCTGCTCGGTTTTATCCGCGAGCAGAATGCCCAGGCCAGCCTGAAGCTGATGGGGCGCGCCTTGAGTCGTCTCGACAACCTGTTTGCCAACGAGCCGCGGGGGCGCTTGTGCTGGATTGGCGCGGCCGCGCTGGAAGCCCAGGTGGATGGCCAGCTGCTGCCGCGCAAGTCGCGCAAACAGCTGTTTTCGCGGCTGGACCGCGAGCTCAAGCAGATGCTCGGCAACGGCCAGTACGAGGCTCCGCGCAGCCTGCTCAAGGAGCTGCTCTACCTGGTGGCGCTGGCCGACAGCCGTGGTCCGCAGGCTCTGGCGCTGAGCAAGGTCTTCGCCCTGACGCCGTTGCCGTTTACCGATCATATGCTGGAGGCCGAATATCAGCGCCTGGCAGGTCCTGGGCAGGCGGTCATGCGTTCGCTGAGCACGGCGATTCGCGAGGAGCTGACCAGCGTCAAGGATATGCTCGACCTGATCGAACGCGGCACCGTGCAGGCGGAGAGCCTGAGCAACCTGCATGCCCTGCTCGGCAAGCTGAGCAAGACCCTGGGCATGGTCGGCCTGAGTTCGGCGGGCAACGCCCTGGCTGCACAATTGCAGACCGTCGCCAGCTGGAGCGAGGAACAGACTCCGGACTCCGTGCAGCTGAACAGCCTGGCGGATGCGGTGCTCTATGTCGAAGGCATGGTCGCCAGCCTGGAGAGTGGCGAGCGACGCGAGCCGCGGCCTGCCCAGGCGCAGCCGGTCAGCGAGGCGGAGTCCTTCGCCATGCACCAGCTCAATGAGGCGCGCATCGTGGTGGTCGACGAGGCCCAGGCCGGTCTGGCACTGGCCAAGCGTGCGATCACCGCCTATCTGGAGTCGGGCGGCGAGCGTATGCACCTGTCCAATGTGCCATTCAGCCTGCAGGCGGTGCGTGGCGGCCTGTGGTTTCTTGAACAGGAACGTGCTGCGCTGCTGGTAGGTGCCTGCGCTGATTACATCCAGAAGCAGATGTTCGAAGCGCCGCAGATGCCTTCCGAACAGATGCTGGAAACCCTCGCCGATGCCCTCAGCAGCCTCGAGTATTACCTGGAAGCCGGCGCGGTGATGCGCCCGGAAACCAAGCCCAGCGTCCTCGATCTGGCGGCCGAGAGTGTCCGGGCTCTTGGTATGCCCCAGGTGGCCTGAATGAAACAGCGTTGGCAACCCGCCCATCTCGATAGCCAGCAACCGGGCGGTTGGGTGCTGGCACACTGCAAGCAGCACTTTCTGGCCGACAGCAATGGTGTGCTGTTCCCCCGCGAATGGCTGAAGAAGCAGGAGTTGCCGATTCTGGCCGAGCATGGTGTGGGGCATTTCGACGGCGACGCCGTCTACCTGCTCGAACTGGAGCAGCCGGCCGAGATGCCTGGGTGTTCCTGGCAGAGCCTGCGCCAATTTATGCTGCAGGGCGACGACGACACCTTCAGGCTGCTCAGCTATGCCACGCAGATCGGCACCTGGGCACGCCAGCACCGTTTCTGTGGCAGCTGCGGTGGTGCCATGCAGCACATCGCTGGCGAGCGGGCGATGCATTGCCCGCGCTGCGAGCTGCAGCATTATCCGCGCCTGTCGCCGAGCATGATTGTGCTGGTGACCCGTGGCGACGAGGTGCTGCTGGCCCGTTCACCGCGCTTTGTCGCCGGGGTGTACAGCACCCTGGCCGGGTTCGTCGAGGCCGGCGAGTCGGTCGAGCAGTGCGTGGCCCGGGAAGTGCGCGAAGAGGTGGGGGTCGAGGTCGGCAATCTGCGCTACCTGGGCAGCCAGGGCTGGCCATTTCCCCACTCCCTGATGCTCGGTTTTCACGCCGAGTATGTCAGCGGCGATATTGTCATGCAGGCCGATGAAATCGAGGATGCGCAGTGGTTCAGCGTGCACGATCTGCCGCCGCTTCCGGCGGCCCGTTCCATCGCCCGTTACCTGATCGATGTCTATGTCGCACGCCGGCTGGGGCTGCCTGAGCCGTTGCTGCCGGGTTAGGCGCGCGCTAGCTGTCCTAGGCTAGCCCGAACCAGTGCTGCCAGGCCAGGCGTACAGTCAGGCCTAGTACCACCAGGATAAATACCGGGCGGATAAACTTCGAGCCGCCCTTGATCGCCGTGCGCGCCCCGAGAAAGGCCCCTGCCATCAGCGCCAGGCCCATGCTGATGCCAAGCAGCCAGGCCACCTGACCGCTGAAGATAAACACGCTGAGGGCGCAGGCATTGCTGACGAAGTTCATGCTGCGTGCCACGCCACTGGCCCGCACCAGATCCAGCGGATAGAGCAGCAGGCTGCTGACCGTCCAGAACGCGCCGGTGCCCGGCCCGGCCACCCCATCGTAGAAACCCAAACCAAGACCCTGCGGCCATTGCCGGCCCTGGGCGATGGGGGCGTCGGCCAGCAGCGGCGCGACGGGCGTTTTGCCGAACAACAGGTACAGGCCGCAGGCGAAGACCACCACCGGGAGCATCTGGTTGAGCCAGGCCGACGGCACCCATTGCGCCAGCGCCGCCCCCAGCACCGCGCCCACGGCGGTGCCGATCAGTGCATTGCGCCATTGCCGGGGAGCAAACAGTTTGCGCCGGTAAAAGGTGTAGCTGGCGGTGGCCGAGCCAAAGGTGGCGCAGAGCTTGTTGGTGCCCAGGGCCAGATGCGGCGGTAAGCCGGCGGTAAGCAGCGCGGGAATGGTCAGCAGGCCGCCGCCGCCGGCAATGGCATCGATAAAACCGGCCATAAAGGCAACCAGGGCCAGAATCGCCAGGGTCGATAGATCGACGCCGAGCTCGAAGGGGAAAGGCATGAAAAACACGTCCTGTGTCTGATTGTGTGGTTCTCTTGCTGTTCGCAAGTCAGGCAGCTGCGCATAATGCCGGCATTTTCCAGCATAAGGAATGGACCTCGATGCAATATGGCGGACTGGCGTGGGCTACGGCATTGCTGGCAGTGCTGGCGGCCCTGGTGGCGGCCCGGATCCTGTTTAACCAGCAGTGGTTTATGGGGTGGTTGCGCGGCACCTGCGGGCTGGCATTTCTCGGTTTGTCAGCGTTTATCGGGGTACTGACCTACGATCTCGGCAGTTATCGATCGATCCCCCAGGACAAGCCCCTGGCCACCCTGAGTTTCAAGGCCGACGGCCCCTACTATCGGGTCAGCCTACTGGAGGGCAATCGCGAGCGCAGTCTGACCCTGGAGGGCGATCTCTGGCAGCTGGATGCGCGGCTGCTGCAGTGGAAGGGCCTGGCGGCCCTGATCGGCCTGGAACCGGGTTATCGTCTGGAGAAGCTCTCGGGACGCTTCCTTTCCATCGAGCAGCAGTCTCTGGCTCAGCATGCACGGGTTGCCCTGGCGCACAGTCCCTATGGCATTGACCTGTGGCGCTGGCTGCGCCTGGGCCAGCGCGACCTATTCGTCTTCGATCCGCAGGGGCTGCGGGTGACCTATCTGCCGATTGCCGACGATGCCGTCTACAGCATCAGCCTGACCCCGGCCGGCTTGCTCGCCAAGCCGATGAATCAGGCCGCCAAGCAGGCCCTGCAGGACTGGCAATAACCGTCAGGCACAAATAGGGTGGCCGTCATGGATGGCAGGCACAAAAAAAAGGGACCCGCAGGTCCCTTTCTCTTTATCCGCTTCAGCTCACTCAGGAGAGGAAGCCGCCGTCGACATTCAGCGATACGCCGGTGGTGTAGCTGGAGGCATCGCTGGCCAGATAGAGCACCGCGCCGGCCATCTCGCTCGGGTCGGCCACGCGCTTGAGCGGGATGCGCTGCAGGGCCAGGTTGAGGATGGCGTCGTTCTTGGTCAGGGCCGAGGCGAACTTGGTATCGGTCAGGCCTGGCAGCAGGGCGTTGCAGCGGATGCCGAACTGCGCGCACTCCTTGGCGAAGACCTTGGTCATGCTGATCACGGCAGCCTTGGTCACCGAATAGATGCCCTGGAACTCGCCCGGCGAGACGCCGTTGATCGAGGCGACGTTGATGATGCTACCACCACCATTGGTCTTCATCAGCTTGCCGCCTTCGATGGACATAAAGTAATAGCCGCGGATATTCACATCGACGGTCTTCTGAAACGCACCCAGATCGGTGTCCAGCACGTTGCAGAACTGCGGGTTGGTGGCGGCGTTGTTGACCAGGATATCCAGGCGGCCGAACTGCTCCTTGATCTGCGCGAAGACGTTGCTGATCTGCTCCATCTCGCCGATATGGCACGCCACGGCGGTAGCCTGGCCGCCGTCGGCGATGATCGCGTCGGCAACTTTCTGGCAATCGTCGATCTTGCGGCTCGAGACGATCACGTGAGCGCCTTGCTGGGCCAGCAGTTTGGCGATGGCTTCACCGATGCCGCGGCTGGCACCGGAAACGAAAGCGATCTTGCCGTCGAGGTCGAACAGTTGGGTTTTGGACATGGGCTTTTCCTTTCCTGATTTGAGAGGCCTGTTCGGCCGTTTACAGCTGCGATTTATTGATGACCTGCAGGCTCATCTGCTCCAGCAGCTTGTTCATGTGAATGAACTGGGCGAAGCGTTTGTCCTGGGTCTGGCCATGGAAGTAGCGGTAGTAGATCTGCTGCACGATGCCAGCCAGGCGGAACAGGCCGTAGGTGTAGTAGAAGTCGATGCTCTTGATTTCGATGCCCGAGCGTTCGGCGTAGTAGTCGGCGAACTGCTGGCGGGTGAGCATGCCCGGCGCATTGCTCGGCTGGCGGCGCATCAGCTGCACCGGGGCCGGATCAGCGGCTTCGATCCAGTAGGCGAGGGTATTGCCCAGGTCCATCAGCGGGTCGCCGATGGTGGTCAGCTCCCAGTCGAGCACGCCGATAATCTGGCTAGGGTTCTGTGGATTGAGAATCACGTTATCGAAGCGGTAATCGTTGTGGACGATGGCCGGCTTGTGGTGATCGGCGGGCATCTTGTCCCTGAGCCAGGCCTTGACCGGCTCCCACAGCGGCGCGTCGGGGGTCAGGGCTTTGTCGTAGCGATCACTCCAGCCGCCGATCTGTCGTTGCACATAGCCTTCGGGCTTGCCCAGATCACCCAGGCCGCAGGCCTGATAGTCGACGTTGTGCAGTTCGACCATCTTGTCGATAAAGCTCTTGCACAGCTCGCGGGTCTGCTCGGGGCTGAAGTTCAGTTCCGCCGGCATGTCCGAGCGCAGGATAATGCCGTTGACCCGTTCCATCACATAGAACTCGGCCCCGATCACCGACTCGTCGGTGCAGTGCACATAGGCCTTGGGGCAGTAGGGGAAGCCGGCGTTAAGCTGGTTGAGGATGCGGTACTCGCGGCCCATATCGTGGGCCGATTTGGCCTTGTGGCCAAAGGGCGGGCGACGCAGAACGAATTCCTGGTGCGGGTATTCGAGCAGGTAGGTCAGGTTCGAGGCACCACCGGGAAACTGGCTGATACGCGGTTCGCCAGTCAGGCCGGGGATATGTGCCTTGAGGTACTGGTCGATAACTGCGGCGTCGAGTTCTTCGCCTTCGCGGATACGGGTGGACTGGTCGGTAAGCGCCATGTTTATCCCTTCTGCTTATGATGGGTGCCCAAGATTATTGGCTAATCTAATGCTGCTGCCTGTGGCTAACAAGCAATACGCGCCGTTATAGGCTGGCGTGTTGCCACACAATCAGGCTGCCTGATTGACCATTGAAGCCTAGTTTTCAGGCATAAAAAAATTGCCGGGAGCAACTTTTAACGTCGCGTAGCGACGGCCCGTAGGGTGGCCGCCATGGATGGCAGGGCACAAAAATGCCGGGAGCGGTTTTTGCGCTCAAGCCCCGAAGGGGTGAAGCACATGGATGTGCTGAACATAAAAAAACCGGAGTATGGGACCCCGGTTTTTTCTATTATGCGTGTTGCCTTGCCGCTTAAACCGGGAACAGTTCGCCCAGTTTCATGGCCAGCATCATGTCGCCTTCGGCGCGCAGTTTGCCGGACATGAAGGCCTGCATGCCATCGGTCTCGCCGCTGGTGATGCCTTTCAGGGTTTCAGTGTCCATGATCAGGGTGACGCTGGCGTTGGGGTTGTCGCCTTGCTCAACGGCGCAGGTGCCATCCTTGACGATCAGGGCGTAGTTCTCGCCGTCTTCGATGTTGAACTGGAAGACCAGGTCCAGGCCTGCGGCGGCACCGGCGTTGAACTTGGACTGCATGGTGGTGACGATGTCTGCAACGCTCATGTTGTTTTCCTTTTCTCAGGTTTTTCTAGCGCCGCTATGGGCGCAGTGGGCCGGTACTCAACGGTAGGTGATGAGTTCCGGCGTCTTCAGCAGCTGTAAATGCACATGGCTGTTGAAGGAAGCCAGGCTCACCTGGCTGCCACGAAACTTCAGGCAGCTAAGTGAGGTGTTAACGATTTGCCAGTTCAGCTCGAAAGCCTGCGCCGGCGCAATACCGGTAATCAGATGGAGCAGGGCGGTGATGGTGCCGCCGGAGGTGAATACGGCAATGTTCTGCTTGCTGTCGGCCTGTTCGAGCAAGCGCTCGAGGCCGCCGTTTACCTGCTCGACGAAACCTTGCCAGCTTTGCAGGCCGGGCTGGTCATGCTCGCCAGCGATCCAGCGGCCGATCAGCTTGGCGAACAGGCGCTGGAATTCGGCACGATTGCTTGGACCGTTGCGCAGGATATGCAGGGCTTCAGGTTCTTCGGCAAGCATGCCCGGGATCAGGGTGCGGACCACCGCGTCGGCATCGAATTCGTTGAAAGCTGCATCGACTTCCAGAGCGGGCGCGTCGATATTCGCTGCGCGCAGTTGCTCAAGGGTGGTATTGGCCGTGTGCTGCTGGCGGCGCAGGTTGCCGCTCAGGCTGCGATCGAGACGCGTGCCGAGTTGCGCAAGGTGTGCGCCCAGCACTTCGGCCTGGCGAATTCCGACGGGCGATAGCACATCGTAGTCGTCTGCACCGAAGGAGGCCTGGCCATGTCGAATCAGGTAGATGCTGCCCACGTCCGCTAAGATCCCGGTACGTTGAAGTTTTCGCGAGGTTATGGGGAAGCCGGAGAGCTGTCAACGTAAAAACATACGCTTGTTTGAATTGCATCATTGCAATCAATGTCTGCTCCTGGCTCGCTGGTCGCCGGCCAGTGGCCTCGGTATGCTTGGCCGACATCGGCGTGCTGGCGAGTCGGCGCTGCTATCTGGATTAGGGGGAATGCGTGGAGTTTATTGCGGAGTATGTGGGCTTTCTGGCCAAGACGGTGACCCTGGTGATGGCCATCCTGATCGTGCTGGTGGCGATTGCCGCGTTGCGCGGACGGGGGCGGCGCACTGCCGGGCAGTTGCAGGTCAATAAACTCAACGACTTCTACAAGCAGCTGCAGCAGCGTCTGGAGCAGGCAGTGCTGGACAAGGACCAGCTGAAAGCCGCGCACAAGGCCGAAGCCAAGGCGGCCAAGCAGGCGAAGAAAGCCGGCAGCCACAAGCCCCGGGTCTATGTGCTGGACTTCGATGGCGATATCAAGGCGTCGGCCACCGACAACCTGCGTCACGAGATCACGGCCTTGCTGAGTATGGCCACGCCCGAGGATGAAGTGGTGCTGCGCCTGGAAAGCGGCGGTGGCATGGTTCACAGCTACGGCCTGGCATCCTCGCAGCTGGCGCGTATCCGTCAGGCCGGCGTGCCCCTGACCATCTGCATCGACAAGGTCGCGGCCAGCGGCGGCTATATGATGGCCTGCATCGGCGAGAAGATCATTTCCGCGCCGTTCGCCATTCTCGGCTCCATTGGCGTGGTGGCGCAGTTGCCCAACGTGCATCGCCTGCTGAAGAAACACGACATCGACTTCGAGGTGCTTACCGCCGGCGAATACAAGCGCACCCTGACGGTATTTGGCGAGAACACCGAGAAGGGCCGGGAAAAATTCCAGGAAGACCTGGAAACCACCCATGCGCTGTTCAAGAATTTCGTGGCGCGCTATCGCCCGCAGCTGGACATCGACGATATCGCCACCGGCGAAGTCTGGCTGGGCCTCAGCGCCCTGGAAAAGCAGCTGGTCGATGAACTCAAGACCAGCGACGAGTACCTGGCAGAACGGGCGAAGAGCGCCGAGCTGTTTCATTTGCACTATGCCGAGAAGAAATCCTTGCAGGAGCGTGTGGGGCTGGCGGCCAGCGTGGCGCTGGATCGCTTTGCCCTGACCTGGCTGAGCCGTTTACAGCAACGTTTCTGGTAATCCGTTTGCTACAGGGGAAGACGATGAGTGGGTTCAATGCATTGCAGGCTGTCGAGAACGCCGCCGGCCAGTTCGAGCAGGTGATGGTTCAGCGCGAGATCGATCAGTTGCCCGCTGGCGAGTTGCTGGTACGGGTCAAATATTCCTCGCTCAATTACAAGGATGCCCTGTCAGCCAGCGGCAACCGCGGCGTGACCAGAAGCTTCCCGCATACCCCGGGCATCGATGCTGCGGGAGTGGTGGAGGCGTCCTCAGTTGCCGAGTTTGGCGTGGGTGATGAGGTGATAGTCACCGGCTACGACCTGGGTATGAATACCTCCGGGGGCTTTGCCCAGTACATCCGCATTCCGGCGGCCTGGGCGCTGAAACGGCCCAAGGGTCTGTCCCTGCGCGAAGCCATGCTGCTTGGGACTGCGGGTCTGACCGCGGCGCTATGTGTCGACAAGCTCGAGCAGGCAGGAATGACTCCGGATGCCGGCCCGGTGCTGGTGACCGGAGCCACAGGTGGCGTTGGCAGTATCGCTGTGGTGCTGCTCAATACTCTGGGTTACCGCGTGGCGGCTTCGACTGGCAAGGCCGAGCAGGCGGCTTTTCTCAAGGGCCTGGGGGCGCAGGAGATCGTCTCGCGCGCTGAATTACTGGCAGGCGTCGAGCGACCCATGCTCAAGGAGCGCTGGGGCGGTGCGGTGGATACGGTGGGCGGTGACATCCTGGTCAATGTGCTCAAGTCGTTGCGTTATGGCAGCAGTGCCGCCTGCTGCGGCCTGACCGCAGGCGTGGCCCTCAACGGCAGTGTGCTGCCGTTTATCCTGCGCGGAGTGAACCTGCTGGGCGTCGACTCGGTGGAGCTGCCACTGGTGGTCAAGGCCTCGATGTGGGACCGGCTGTCGCTGCAATGGAAGCTCGATCTGGAGCCTCTGGTCACAGAGCTGGGCCTGGCCGAGCTACCCCAGGCCATTGGCCGGATACTGGCGGGCCAGCAGGTTGGCCGCGTATTGGTCAACCTCGACTGAGCCGTTTCGGCTTCGATACACGATTCAGCGCCAGGGAGTGTTATGGCTCGCAGTACCCGTAAAGACGAGATTCTCCAGGCCGCCTTGGCGTGCGTGACCGAAGTGGGGGTGGATGCCACCACCATCGAGATGATTCGCGATCGCTCAGGTGCCAGCATCGGCAGCCTGTATCACCATTTCGGCAACAAGGAACGCATCCTGGCGGCGCTCTATATGGCCGGCACCGCACAGTATGCCGAACTGCTGGAGCAGGGCTTTGCCGGGGCCGATAGCGCCGAGGCCTGCGTCAAGCTGCTGGTTACCAGTTATATCGACTGGGTGGTGGCCAATCCGGATTGGGCGCGCTTTGTCCTGCACAGCCGGGGCCGGGTCGAGGCCAGTGAAATGGGTGAGCAACTGCGCGAAGCCAATCAGCAGCATTACGCGCGGATCCTCCAGGCCCTGGCGGCTTATCGGGAGCAGGGGTGTTTCAAGGCCATGCCGAGCGATTGTTTTGCCTCGGTGATCATCGGTCCGACCCATGACTTTGCCCGCAACTGGCTAGCCGGCCGGGTGCGCAGCGACCTGGCGCAATGCCGTGAGCTTTTTGCGCAAATCGCCTGGGACAGTGTGCGGGCTATCTGAGGCCGATAAAAAGCCCCGCCTATCCGACGAGGATAGGCGGGGCTTTTTGTTGCCCTTGATCAGGCGCGGCGGCGGAACAGCGGCAGCGGCTGGTCGCTGGAGGCCTGATAGACCTCGCTGAACTCCTCGAAGGCTTTCAAGGCGTCCAGCGGGTCCTTGTCCTCACGCAGGGCGAAGGCATCGAAACCGACGCGCAGGTAGGAGAACAGCTGGTCGCGCAGCACGTCGCCGATGGCGCGCACTTCGCCCTTGTAACCGTAGCGGGTGCGCAGCAGGTAGGCGGTGGAGCAGTGGCGGCCATCGGTAAAGGCCGGGAAGTTCAGCGCGATGACCTGGAAGTTGTCCAGCTGATCGGCGATTTCCTCGATTTCCTCACCCGCGTCCAGCCACACACCCAGGCCGCCATCGCGGGCCTTGAGCGCCGTGCTGTGCTCGACCCACAGGGCCAGCGGCACGATCAGGTCGTCGCAGTTGGAGATGCCGTCCAGCGTGGCGTCCTTGGGCAGCAGATGCCAGCTTTCATCGATCAGCTGGCCATTCTTAATGATTCGCTGCATATACGCGCTCCTTGAACGGGTCGACACCGATACGGCGGAAGGTGTCGAGGAAACTCTCTTCTTCATCGCGGCGCTCAACATAGACTTTGACGATCTTGTCGATCACATCGGCCATGTCCGCTTCGGCGAAGGAGGGGCCGAGGATCTGCGCCAGGCTGGCGTCACGGCCGGCGCTGCCGCCGAGGGACACCTGATAGAACTCCTGCCCCTTCTTGTCCACCCCGAGGATGCCGATATGGCCAACGTGGTGGTGACCACAAGCGTTCATGCAGCCGGAGATATTCAGGTCGATATTGCCGATGTCGAACAGATAATCCAGGTCGTCGAAACGGCGCTGGATGGCTTCGGCAATCGGGATCGACTTGGCGTTGGCCAGGGAGCAGAAGTCGCCGCCCGGGCAGCAGATGATATCGGTCAGCAGGCCGACGTTCGGCGTGGCAAAACCATTCTCGCGCAGCTCGCCCCAGAGGGTGAACAGCTGCGCCTGCTCGACGTCAGCCAGGATGATGTTCTGGTTGTGGCTGTTGCGCACTTCGCCAAAGCTGTAGCGGTCGGCCAGTTCGGCGATCACATCGAGCTGCTTGTCGGTGACATCGCCTGGTGCCACGCCGGTCGGCTTTAGCGACAGGGTGACGGCGACATAGCCCGGCTTCTTGTGGGCGAAGGTGTTGCGCTGACGCCAGCGGGCAAAGCCAGGGTGTTCGGCATCCAGGGCAGCCAGTGCGGCGTCCTGGTCGTCGAGGGCTTTGTAGCTTGGGTCGATAAAATGCGCGGCAACGCGCGCCACTTCGGCTTCGGTCAAGGTGGTGGGGCCGTCTTTGAGGTGGGCCCACTCGGCATTGACCCGCTCGGCGAACACCGCAGGGGTCAGTGCCTTGACCAGAATCTTGATCCGCGCCTTGTACTTGTTATCCCGACGGCCATAGCGGTTGTACACACGCAGGATGGCGTCGAGGTAACTGATCAGGTGCTGCCACGGCAGGAATTCGTTGATAAAGCTGCCGACGATCGGGGTACGGCCCAGGCCGCCACCGACGGAGACGCGGAAGCCCAGCTCGCCAGCGGCGTTCTGTACCGCTTCCAGGCCGATGTCGTGCACTTCGATCGCCGCACGGTCGCTGGCCGCACCGTTGACTGCAATCTTGAATTTGCGCGGCAGGTGGGTGAACTCGGGATGGAAAGTCGACCACTGGCGGATGATCTCGCACCAAGGACGCGGGTCGACGATTTCATCCTTGGCCACACCGGCGAACTGGTCGGTGGTGGTGTTGCGGATGCAGTTGCCGCTGGTCTGGATGGCGTGCATCTGTACGGTGGCCAGCTCGGCGAGAATATCGGGCACATCTTCCAGGTCCGGCCAGTTGAACTGCACGTTCTGGCGGGTACTGATGTGCGCGTAACCCTTGTCGTAGTCACGGGCAATCTTGGCCATCATGCGCACCTGTGCGGACGACATCAGGCCGTAGGGCACGGCAATGCGCAGCATCGGCGCAAAGCGCTGGATATACAGGCCATTCTGCAGGCGCAGAGGGCGGAATTCTTCGCCACTCAGCTCGCCAGCCAGGTAACGGCGGGTTTGATCGCGGAACTGCTTGACGCGGTCCTCGACGATTTGTTGATCGTACTGGTCGTATACGTACATGGGGTGTCCTGTTATCAGGCTTTTAGAACCCGTTTACGATCTGCTGCGCGTCGCCCCTGCTGCGTGAAAAACAGGCGCTAGCTCGCTCTATCGTAAACAGGTCCTCACAGCTAATCAGCGCGCACGGCCGCGCACTCCCTGCGGAGCCGAAGGAAGATACCAGCTCAGGGTTATGCGCAAAAGTGATGTTTGAGTATATGGAAAGAACTTAAAGGGATAAGTGAGGGGTGGAACATAACCTCGGAGCTTGAGTAAGCGCCTTGGCTGGTCTTAACTGCAGGGGCGATTCACCCATAATCACAACAAGAGGGGTAGCCATGAGCGAACATACCGAACCTGATAGTGGCGACAGCGCTGTAGATGCCAAGGCGATCTTTGCCCTGATCCTGATCTTTGTCGCCACCGCGGTGTTCTGGGTCAGCCAGCAATAAACCACGCCGTCTCCGGGCCCGGCGGCATAAGTACCGAGCGTGCCAGAGCGGCGGTACAGGACAACAAGCCGGTAGCAGTGTCACTGCTGCCGGCTTTTCTTTGCGTCGGGGTTTTATGCCGGGGGCCGCTGCGCCGCTCTCAGGGCTCGCAGCTCAGGCTGTCGGCCTGGCGATAGAGCGCGAGGAGCTTGCGGGTGATGGTTTGCTGGATATCGTCGCGCTCGAAGGTGGAGAGGCGGGTCAGGCGGCTGACCTGCAGGCGATGCAGGTGGATATAGGGCATCTGCTGATTGAACTCGCGCAAGTCGCCTTTCATCATGATCGGCAGGAACACATCGCCTGCCTTTTTCTGATTGCTGATGATCTGTGCCAGGGCCTGCTTGAATGGCATGGTCTTGGGGGCCGGGCCACCTTCCTTGAACATGGTGGTGAGCAACAGGCCAGGTTTCCCCAACACCACGCCTGGCAGCACGCAGAGGCCGGTCGTGCGCACGGCCTGGGACTCGATGCCGTGCAGGGTATCGTGGAAGGCGTAGGGGTTGGGCAGCACCACCATCTTGCGGCCCTGATCGCTGGGGAAGTGCAGGTTGTAGTTGGTGTAAAGCTGGTGCACCGACTCGGAGAACACGCACAGGCGGTTTTCGAACAGCTTGATAAAGCGCTCGGCCAGTTCGCGGCGAGCGATGCTGTTCAGGTCCCAGACCAGATCCTGATTCTGCGCGCGATTCAGGTCAACTTCCTGATGTTCCATGCTGCTCATTAAGTCCTCATACGCGAAACTGTCCGAGCAATCCGTTTAGCTGCTCAGCCAACTGCCCAAGATGGCGGCCCGCCTCGCTGGATTGTTCGGCGGCCAATGCATTGTTATGGGCCAGGCTGGCAGCCTGGGTGACATTCTGGTTTATATCTTCGACCACGTGGGATTGTTGTAGCGTAGCGCTGGCGATGGAAGCATTCAAGCCGGTCAGGTTGCGCAGGCCATTGGCGATCAGGGTCAGGCTGGCACCGGCCTGGCTGGCCTGCTCAATGGTCTGTTGCGAGGCGCGACTGCTCTCGTTGATGACCTTGACCGCCGCTTCCGAGTTGCCCTGCAGGCGCTCGATCATGCCCTGGATCTCGGCGGTGGACTTCTGCGTGCGTTGTGCCAGCAGGCGCACCTCGTCGGCGACCACGGCGAAGCCACGGCCCTGCTCACCGGCACGGGCGGCTTCGATCGCGGCGTTGAGGGCCAGCAGGTTGGTTTGTTCGGCAATTGAACGGATGACTTCCAGCACGCTGCCGATCTGGGTACTTTCCTCGGCGAGGGTTTGGATGACTTCGACCGCCTGATTGATGGTGCCAGACAGCTGGTTGATCTGCCGCAGGCTCGCATCGATATTCTGCAGCCCTTGCTGGGCCTGCTCTTCGGCGGCATGTACTTCGGAGGAGGCGTGCTCGGCATTCTTTGCCACGTCCTGCACGCCATAGGTCACTTCATTGATCGCGGTGGCCACCAGTTCCATCTGCTGCGATTGTTGTTCGCTGTGCTGCTGCGCTGCCCCGGAAACCTGGTCAAGGGCATTGGCGGCCTTGTCGAGTTCGCCGGCGGAGTCGAGTGATTGCCTGATGACCTGGCGCAGCTTGTCGGTAAAGGCATTGAAGTGCCTGGCCAAGGCCGTCAGTTCGTCGCTACCGCTGGTGTCCAGGCTGCGGGTCAGGTCGCCGTCGCCGCTGGCGATATTGGCCATGGCGCTTACGGCCTGCTGCAGGGGGTGGGTGATGCTGCGCACGATCAGCAGCAGCAGTACAACCATCAGTATCGCGATGGCCGCACCGATGGCTATGGCCTTCAGCGCCTCGGCCTGGAACTCGGCCTGGACGTCATCCACATACACGCCTGAACCGATAATCCAGCCCCAGGGCTGGAACAGTTCGACATAGGAAACCTTGGGTACCGGCTCGCTGGAGCCAGGCTTTGGCCAGCGGTAGTTGACCTGGCCCGCACCCTGGCTCTTGCTGATGGCGACCATTTCATTGAACAGGGCCTTGCCGTCCGGGTCCTTGAACCCAGAGAGGTTTTGCCCGTCCAGCTTGGGATTGGTGGGGTGCATGATCATGACCGGGGTCTGGTCATTGATCCAGAAATACTCCTGGCCGTCATAGCGCAGCCCCTTGATGACTTCCATGGCCTGGGCCTGGGCCTCTTCACGGCTTATGCCGCCACTGCTTTCCAGGCTGTGATAATGCTTGAGGATGCCGGCGACGCTTTGCACCACATGCTGGGTTTTCTCGCCCTTGGCGGCATAGAGATCTGTATGTATCTGCCGTAATAGCAGCGCGCCTTGAAAAACCAGCATCACAATGGCCACTAACAGGATCAACCAGAGACGACGACTAATGGGCAGGCTACGTAGGCTGTTCATGGTTTGGCTCTCTCACGGGGCGTCGGGGCGCCTCTTATAGGGTAAATGCATAGCTTGATACGTTAGACCTTAGGCTAATTGTGCTTGGCTAGCCCTTTTTATTGCGGCCGATGGTTCTATTTGTGGGCAGCACTTTTTAGTGCAGCGCGCGAGGCTGATACGTGCCGGCTGTGGCATCATCTGCGCGCAAGACTGCGCTTCGGTATAGCGATGCTGAACTTTTGGTCTTGCGCAGGTGTCTGATTTTTCTTGTATTTATTGCCCGGTTATTGTGACTCGGTTGTTCGCGTGCGCTGGCGTGCGCTTTAAAGGAGTTCGGATGGATCTGTGGGTGGCTTTTCAGGCGCTTGTTCTTGGGATAGTTGAGGGGGTTACCGAGTTTCTGCCGATCTCCAGCACGGGGCATCAGATCATCGTCGCCGACCTGATAGGTTTCGGCGGCGAGCGGGCGATGGCCTTCAATATCATTATCCAGCTGGGGGCGATTCTTGCGGTGGTGTGGGAATACCGGCGCAAGATCCTCGACATCGTGGTGGGGGTGCCTAAAGAGCCCCTGGCGCAACGCTTTACCGCCAATCTGCTGATCGCCTTTCTTCCGGCCGTGGTGTTGGGCGTATTGTTTGCCGACCTTATCCACCATTACCTGTTTAACCCGATCACCGTGGCGCTGGCGCTGGTGGTGGGCGGGGTAATCATGCTCTGGGCCGAGCGGCGTACGCACCGGGTGCACGCCGAGAGCGTGGATGAGATGACCTGGAAGGATGCGCTGAAGATCGGTTTCGCCCAGTGCCTGGCAATGATTCCCGGCACTTCGCGCTCGGGTGCGACCATCATTGGCGGCCTGCTGTTCGGTTTGTCGCGCAAGGCGGCGACCGAGTTTTCCTTTTTCCTCGCCATGCCGACCATGGTCGGTGCCGCGGTGTATTCCGGCTACAAGTACCGCGATCTGTTCCAGTCTAGTGATCTGCCGGTGTTTGCCATCGGCTTTGTCACCTCGTTTATCTTCGCCATGATTGCGGTACGGGCGCTGCTCAGCTTTATCGGCAAGCACAGCTATGCGGCGTTCGCCTGGTATCGCATCGGTTTCGGCTTGCTGATTCTGGCGACCTGGCAGTTGCAGTGGATCGACTGGAGCACCGCGCAGCCGTGATTGCTTAGGCTGTATTCGGCAGATGGATTAAAGGCGCACCCGTGGGTGCGCCTTTGTCATAGTGGTGCTTGCTAAAGGAGGCGCGCATGCACCCGCTTGAACATCAGTTGCTCTCGGTCAACGGTATCCAACTCAGCCTGTACAGCGCCGGCCCCGCCACGGGGCGGCCGGTCTGGTTGCTGCACGGTTTTCCCGAATGCTGGCATTCCTGGCGACAGCAGATCGCGCCGCTGACCGCTGCCGGTTACCGTGTGCTGATTCCGGAAATGCGCGGTTATGGTCAGAGCAGTGCGCCGCGCGACCCTGCGGCCTATGACGTGTTGACCATCTGCGCCGATATCCAGGCCGCCATGGATCAGCTCGGCCAGCAGCAGGTGTGTGTGGTCGGCCACGACTGGGGCGCACCGATTGCCTGGCACCTGGCCCTGCTTGAGCCTGAGCGAGTGCAGGCGGTGGTTGGGATGGCGGTGCCGTTTGGCGGACGGCCCAGGCAGCCGGCCATCGAGATCATGCGCCAGCTGTATGCCGGGCGTTTCCATTACATTCTGCATTTTCAGCAGCCCGGCGTGGCCGAGGCGGAGATGGATGCCGACATCCCGCGCACCCTGCGCATGATGATGCACAACACCTCGGCGGCCGTGCCCAAGGATTACTTTCTCCAAGAGAAGTCGGCTGGGGCAGGGTTGTTCGATGGTGTGCAAGACCCAGGCACGCTGCCGGTCTGGTGCGACAGCGCAGCATTCGAGCACTACCTGAAAACCTTCGAAGGTCGCGGCTTCTATGGTGCGCTGAACTGGTACCGCAATTTCGAGCGTAACTGGCAGCGCACCGAAGCCCTGGCCGACCGCCAGATCGAGCAGCCAGCGCTGTTTCTGCTCGGCGATATGGACCCGGTCGGCACCTTGGAGGCCTACACCCTCAAACAGATGCCCAAGCGCATCGCGCGGCTTGAGCAGCATGTGCTGAAAGACTGTGGGCACTGGATTCAGAACGAGCAGGCCGAGCAGGTCAACCAGTTGCTGCTGGCCTTTCTCGCTCGGCATTTTCCTGGATAAACCTCCCTAAACCGGCTGATCCCAGCGACTAAAGGCATCACTCAGGTGTTCGATCCACGCCCTCACGGCCGGCAGCATGCCGCGTCTGTGGGTGTACACCGCCTGCAGGTTGCCGGTGGGCAGCGCCCAGTCAGGCAGCAGGCGGATCAGTCGGCCGTCGGCCAGCTCATCCAGGCACAGGGGCGCGGGCAGCATGGTAAAACCCAGGCCGGCCAGGGCTGCTTGCTTGCGTACACTGAAATCCTCGATGGCCAGGCGCGCTTCCAGCACCACTTCCTGCATGCGTCCGCGGTCATGCTGCAAACGCAGGTGAATTCTGCGATCTGCTTCCAATGCGCCCAGCGCCGGCAACCCTGAGAGATCGTCAGGTGTGTTGATCTTGGCGTGCTGCAGCAAGGCAGGTGCCGCCACCATAAAGGCCTGAGCCGGACGCAGGCGACGGGCGATCAGCGTTGGGTCTTCATCCTCGGCGCTGCGCACCCGTAAGGCGACGTCTACGCCTTCGTTGAGCAGGTCAATGCGCCGGTTGGTCTGAATCAGCTCCAGCTGCACCTTGGGGTAGGCCGCGAGAAAACTCACCACCAGCTCAGGCAGCAGGGCGATGCCGCCTGGCGCGCTGACCCGCAGGCGGCCGCGCGGCTCACTGGTCAGGCTGGCCACGGTTTCCTCGGCCTGTTCGGCCTCCTGTAGCATGGCCTGGCAGTGACGCAGGTAGCGTTCACCGATGTCGGTCAGCGCCAGCTTGCGCGTGGTGCGTTGCAGCAGTCGCGCGCCGAGGCGGCTTTCCAGCTCGGCAATCCGCCGCGACAGGCGCGATTTGGGAATGCCGAGGGTGCGCCCGGCGGCGGCAAAGCCGCCGGCTTCCACAACCTTGGCGAAGTAGAACAGGTCGTTGAGATCATGCATGGCTTTATCGTCCTATCAGTAGGACGAACTATCGCATTTGTGCCGACTAATCGGCTATTGCTTTCATCGGTAGTATCTCCAGCATCTTGATCGCCGTGGGGCGATCTCAATTTGGAGATTGTCATGAAACTACTGCACCTCGATTCCAGCATCCTCGGCGACTCGTCCGCTTCCCGCCAACTCAGCCGCGCCGTGGTCGAGGCCTGGCTGGCCGCCGAGCCCGAGGCGCAGGTGAGCTATCGCGACCTGGCCAGCGACGCGCTGAGCCATCTGTCCGCTGCCAGCCTGGTGGCCGGCGGTACCCCGGCCGAACTGCGCGATGCGGCGCAAAAACATGAAATCGAGCTGGCTGAAAGCACCCTCAACGAGTTTCTCGCTGCCGATGCCATCGTGATTGGTGCGCCGATGTACAACTTCACCGTGCCGACCCAGCTCAAGGCCTGGATCGACCGGGTGGCGGTAGCCGGCAAGACCTTCGCCTACGACGAAAACGGCCCCAAGGGCCTGGCGGGCGGCAAGAAGGTGGTGATCGTTTCCACCGCTGGCGGCATTCACGCTGGCCAGCCAAGCGGCCAGGCCCATGAAGAGTATCTGCAGCTGGTGCTGCGCTTCCTCGGCATTACCGATATCGAGATCGTCCGCGCCGAAGGTCTGGCCTACGGCGATGAGCCGCGCGCCAATGCCTTCAAGGCAGCACAGACGAAAGTTGCGGAGTTGTTCGCCACTGCGTGATTGCACGGCATAAAGCAAAAAGCCCGCTCAACTGAGCGGGCTTTTTGTTGGAAGTCAGCGATTTCCGCTTAGACGATCACACCCTGGCTGCGCAGGTAGTCGTCGTAGGTGCCGCTGAAGTCGGTGATGCCGTTGGCCGACAGCTCGATGATGCGAGTGGCCAGGGAGCCGACGAACTCACGGTCATGGCTGACGAAGATCAGCGTGCCTGGGTAGTTCTCCAGCGCCAGGTTGAGCGACTCGATGGATTCCATGTCCAGGTGGTTGGTCGGTTCGTCCATCACCAGCACGTTGGGCTTCTGCACGATCAGCTTGCCGAACAGCATGCGGCCTTGCTCACCACCGGAGATGACCTTGACCGACTTGAGGATCTCGTCGTTGGAAAACAGCATGCGGCCGAGGGTGCCACGCACCATCTGCTCGCCCTGGGTCCACTGGCTCATCCAGTCGAACAGGGTCACGTCGTCTTCGAAGTCGTGGGCGTGGTCCTGGGCGTAGTAGCCCAGTTCGGCGCTGTCGGTCCACTTAACGCTACCGGCGTCCGGTGTCAGCTCGCCGACCAGGGTGCGCAGCAGGGTGGTCTTGCCGATACCGTTGGGGCCGATGATCGCTACGCGCTCGCCGGCTTCGACCTGGAAGCTGAAGTTCTTGAACAGCGGTTTGCCGTCGAAGCCCTTGGCCATTTTCTCGACCATCACGGCCTGGCGGTGCAGCTTCTTGTTCTGCTCGAAGCGGATAAAGGGGCTGACGCGGCTCGATGGCTTGACCTCGGCCAGCTGGATCTTGTCGATCTGCTTGGCGCGCGAAGTGGCCTGCTTGGCTTTCGAGGCGTTGGCCGAGAAGCGGCTGACGAAGCTCTGCAGCTCGGAAATCTGCGCCTTCTTCTTGGCGTTATCCGACAGCAGTTGCTCGCGCGACTGGGTCGCAGCGGTCATGTACTCGTCGTAGTTGCCCGGGAACAGGCGCAGCTCGCCGTAATCCAGGTCGGCCATATGGGTGCAGACCGAGTTGAGGAAGTGACGGTCGTGAGAAATGATGATCATGGTGCTGTTACGCACGGTCAGAATCGATTCCAGCCAGCGGATGGTGTTGATATCCAGGTGGTTGGTCGGTTCGTCCAGCAGCAGCACATCCGGATCGGAGAACAGCGCCTGGGCCAGCAGTACGCGTAGCTTCCAGCCAGGGGCGACTTCGCTCATCGGGCCGAAGTGCTGCTCCAGCGGAATACCCAGGCCGAGCAGCAACTCGCCAGCGCGGGATTCGGCGGTGTAGCCATCCATCTCGGCAAACTCACCTTCCAGCTCGCCGACCTTCATGCCGTCTTCTTCGCTCATCTCCACCAGGGAGTAGATACGGTCGCGCTCGGCCTTGACCTTCCACAGCTCTTCGTGACCCATGATCACGGTGTCGATCACGCTGAATTCTTCGTAGGCGAACTGATCCTGGCGCAGCTTACCCAGACGCACGTTCGGCTCCAGCATCACCTGGCCGCCGGAGGGCTCCAGATCACCACCGAGAATCTTCATAAAGGTCGATTTGCCGCAGCCATTGGCCCCGATCAAACCGTAACGGTTGCCGTTGTTGAACTTGACGGAAACGTTCTCGAACAGGGGTTTAGCCCCGAATTGCATGGTGATGTTGGCGGTGGAAATCACGAATCTTGGTCCAGATAAGCGGGCGCACGGGCGCGAAAGGGGCGCGATTGTAGCGGTTTACGGGCGCGAAGGGCAGCGGCGGAGACGAGTGGGGTGTTTCGGGCTGGCGGCTAGTTACAGTAATAGGCCCAATTTCAGGCGCTTGGGCAGCTTGCCGACGACCAATTGATGGGAGCGGATCAGCAGCTCTTTGAGTTCATCGTCGCTCAGGGGGTAGGGGTAGGCCATGCTGATCCAGCGGGCGCGGGCCAGGTATGGCGCGGGGCGGATGCCTGGACGGTCGCAATAACCGAGGAACAGGTCGGCATCGACCTTGAACGCCAGGCCATCGTGGCTGCCCAGGTGGAAGAGGGCGAACATCTTGCTCTCGGCCACTGAAAACACCCGTACACCGCCCCATTTGATGTCCTCGCGGGCACCGGGCAGGCTCAGGCAGAACTCGGCAACTTGCTGCGGGGTCATGGCGGCGTTTATTCGCGATAGAAGACTTGCACCAGATGATAGCCAAACTGGCTTTTCACCGGGCCGTGGACTTCACGCAGCGGCTTCTTGAAGATCACCTGATCGATGGCGCGGACCATCTGTCCTGGACGCACCTCGCCCAGGTCACCGCCTTTTTTGCCAGAGGGGCAGGTGGAGTATTTGCGCGCCAGCACGTCGAAGGCCTCGCCGGCGGCAATACGTTTTTTCAAGGCCGCAGCTTCGGCCTCGGTCTTGACCAGAATATGGCGGCACATCGCCTTTGCCATTTGATCGACTCCTCAAAAATGGGCACCTGGAAAATAGTCGGGGGCCATAACGTTACCGAGTTGGTATTGTGCCAGTATTTGTTGCGCCATCAGAATGACGCCACTTAGCTGCCGCGCCATTGTGCGGCTCCGGGGTCGATCTTGGCCTAACGTATTAACTTTACTTCGACGGATCTGCTTGCCATGGACCTCTCCGCAATGTTGAAAATACTGTCCAGCCAGGACGGTTCCGACCTCTATCTGTCCACCGGTGCGCCCCCTTGCGCCAAGTTCAACGGCGTGCTCAAGGCCTTGAGTGCCGAGCCGCTGAAATCAGGAGAGGTGGCCGCGATCGCCGATTCGGTGATGGATGGCGCGCAGCGCGAAGAGTTCGAGCGCGAGCTGGAGATGAATCTGGCCATCTCCATCGCCGGCGTGGGGCGTTTCCGCATCAATATCTTCAAGCAGCGCAACGAGGTGTCCATTGTCGCGCGCAATATCAAGATGGAAATCCCCAAATTCGAGGACCTGAAACTGCCCGAGGTGCTGCTCAAGACCATCATGGAGAAACGCGGTCTGGTGCTGTTCGTCGGTGGTACCGGTTCGGGCAAGTCCACTTCCCTGGCGGCGCTGATCGATTATCGCAACCGCAACAGCGGCGGCCATATCATCACCATCGAAGACCCGGTGGAGTATGTGCACAAGCACAAGAAGTCGATCATCAACCAGCGCGAAGTCGGGGTGGACACTCGCAGCTTCCACGCCGCGTTGAAAAACACCCTGCGCCAGGCCCCGGACGTGATCCTGATCGGCGAGATTCGCGACCGCGAAACCATGGAGCATGCCCTGGCTTTCGCCGATACCGGCCACCTGGCCATCTCCACCCTGCACGCCAACAACGCCAACCAGGCGCTGGACCGCATCATCAACTTCTTCCCCGAAGAGCGGCGTCCGCAGCTGCTCAACGACCTGGGCAACAACCTCAAGGCCTTCGTCTCCCAGCGCCTGGTCAAGACTGTTGACGGCAAGCGCCGCGCCGCGGTGGAAGTATTGCTCGGCACGCCGACCATTCGCGATCTGATCAAGCGCAGCGATTTCGGCGATATCAAAGAGATCATGGAAAAGTCGAAGAACATCGGCATGCAGACCTTCGATCAGGCGCTGATCGACCTGGTGCATGCCGGGACTATTGATGAGGACGAAGCGGTGAAGAACGCCGATTCGGCCAACAATGTCCGCCTCAAGCTCAAACTGTATCGGGAGAACCCGGCCAATGCCGAGGCGCAGCCGGCCCCAGCGGCGGCACCCAGCCCGGCACCAGCGGCCAAGCCCGCCAGCAGCGGCGACTGGGCCCTGGAGTTGAAACTCGAAGAAATCGAAGCGGACCCCGCAGAGGATCCGGGCCGTCCGGGGGCCTGAACCGGCAGTTCGGCCGCAGCGTTCGGTGCTGTGCCAGGCGTTCGCCAATGGGCCGGTAGACGCTTCGGGATGGAGTCGGCTACCGGTTTATTGGCCTTCGACCTTGAACCAGAACTCGATTTCGTCGGTTTCCTCGGCAAACTCCGCCGCATGCAGCACGCCAGCCGGGACCTGATACCAGTCGCCGGTGCGATAGGTGGTGGTAACGCCATTTATGCTCAGTTGCAGGGCCCCCCGGGTGATCACCCCGTAGTTGTCGGTGTCATGTACATGGGGCGGGATCGATGTGCCGGCCGGGTAGGAGGCGAACAGCACGTCGCTGCCGGTGGCCGCCAGCTTGTAGGCGTCGAAACGGCCATCGTAGAGGGGCAGGGACTTGATCTTGTCGGGGTAATGGCCAGCCATGGGAAGTTCCTTTTCAGTGGCGAGGGGGCATTCTAGCTCGCCATGGGCGACCCTGTGCAAGCGCTGACGGCAACCTGGAAGGGCTGCCGTCCCGTGTTCAATCGCGCAGCTGCGGCAAATCGCGGTACAGCTCCAGGGCCTGGGGGTTGGCCAAAGCGTCGGTGTTTTTCACCGGTTTGCCATGCACCACGTTGCGCACCGCCAGTTCGACTATCTTGCCGCTGATGGTGCGCGGGATATCTGCCACGGCGATGATCTTGGCCGGCACATGGCGCGGCGTGGTGTTGGCGCGGATCATCTGGCGGATTTGAGCTTGCAACGCGTCGGTCAGCTCGACGCCCTCGCGCAGACGGACAAACAGCACCACCCGCACATCGTCGTCCCATTCCTGGCCGATGGCGATGGACTCCAGCACGGCTTCGACCTTTTCCACCTGGCGATAGATTTCGGCGGTGCCGATGCGTACGCCGCCGGGATTCAGCACCGCGTCACTGCGGCCATGAATCACCAGGCCATCGTGCTCGGTGATTTCCGCGTAGTCGCCATGGGCCCAGATGCCGGGGAAGGTCTCGAAGTAGGCGGCCTGGAACTTGCTGCCGTCGTCATCCTTCCAGAAGCCCACGGGCATGCTGGGGAAATGCTGGGCGCAGACCAGTTCGCCTTTCTCACCAGTTACCGGTTTGCCAGCGTCGTTCCACACCTGCACGTCCATCCCCAAGCCCTTGCACTGCAACTCACCGCGCCACACCGGCAGCAGCGGATTGCCGAGGGCGAAGCAGGAGACGATATCGGTGCCGCCGGAGATCGACGACAGGCACAGATCGGCTTTGATCTCGCGGTAGACGTACTCGAAGCTCTCGTGGGACAGCGGTGAGCCAGTCGACAGAATCGCCTTAAGGCGTTGCAGCCTGTGGGTTTGGTCCGGCTTGGCTCCCGCCTTCTCCAGGGCGGCCAGGTACTTGGCGCTGGTGCCGAAGATGCTGATGTTCTCCGCGTCGATCAGGTCGATCAGGCGCTCGGCACCGGGGTGGAAGGGCGAGCCGTCGAACAGCACCAGGGTCGCGCCCAAGGCCAGGCCCGAGACCAGCCAGTTCCACATCATCCAGCCGCAGGTGGTGTAGTAGAACAGGCAATCGTCGGCATGCAGGTCGGTGTGCAGGCCGAGTTCCTTGACGTGCTGCAGCAGGGTGCCGCCAGTGCCATGGATGATGCACTTGGGCACGCCGGTGGTACCGCTGGAATAGAGGATATACAGCGGATGATCGAACGGTACCTGGGTAAATTCGGGCTCGCCACCGGCCTGATAGAAGTCCTGCCACAGCGCGACCTTGGCCGCAGAGTGGAAGTCGGCGGCTTTGGCCTGGGCATTGGAGTAGGGCACCACAATCAGTTGTTCGAGCGAGGGCAGGCGCTCGAGGATTTCACCCAACTTGGCGGTCAGGTCGAGGTTCTTGCCGGCGTAGCGGTAACCAGCGGCGGCGATCAGCACCTTGGGTTCGATCTGGCCGAAACGGTCGATCACGCCCTGAGTACCGAAGTCTGGCGAGCAGCTCGACCAGGTCGCCCCCAGGCTGCTGGCAGCGAGCATGCCGACCAGGGTTTGCCAGGTGTTGGGCATAAAGGCCGCGACGCGGTCACCGCTGCCCACGCCGACTTTGCGCAGGCTCTTTTGCAGCCCGGCGACATGGGCGGCCAGCTCGGCATAGCTCAGTTGTTCGCGGCTACCGTCTTCGCCGATAGCCACCAGGGCAGGATGGTTATCGCGACGGCGCAGCAGGTGTTCGGCAAAATTCAGGGTTGCGCCGGGAAACCAGTGGGCGCTGGGCATGGCGCTGCCTTCCTGCAGCACGGCCTCGGGCTTGGCGCTAAAGCGGATATCGAAGAACTCGACTATGGCCTGCCAGAAGGCTTCGCGCTGCGCCACGCTCCAGGCGTACAGGGCTGGATAGTCAGTCAGCTGCAGGCTGTGGCGCTGATTGACGAAGCGGCGGAAGGCATCCATCCGGGTGGCGGCGATGCGTTTCTTGGAGGGGGTCCACAAGGGCTTTTGCATGTCGGATCCTATACCGGGCGTTGGCCCGGTTAACTTCTGCAAGCTTAGCGCCTTGTCCACCACGGAATCCAAATGGTGGACAAACTTGTGGCATGTTCCCCTAGGCGCTGGCCAGTCGTGCCCGCGCCACCCGCGAGCCGTTGGGCTTGTCCAGTACGGCGCAGATACGCTGGCCGGCGGCGATCAGTCTGTCCATATCGATACCGGTTGCGATGCCCAGGCCTTCAAGCAGATAGAGCACATCTTCGGTGGCGACATTGCCAGTGGCACCTTTGGCGTAAGGACAGCCGCCGAGGCCCGCAACCGAGCTGTCGAATACGCTGATGCCTTCCAAGAGGCTGGCGTAGATATTGGCCAGGGCCTGGCCGTAGGTGTCGTGAAAGTGCCCAGCCAGAATATGGCGCGGGATATCACGGGCTACCAGGTTGAACAGATGACGAGTCTTGCCCGGGGTGCCGGTGCCGATGGTGTCGCCCAGAGACACTTCGTAACAGCCCATGGAGTAGAGCGCCTTGGCCACGCTGGCCACTTGCGCCGGGGCTACCTCGCCTTCATAGGGGCAGCCAAGCACGCAGGACACATAGCCGCGCACGCGAATACCCTGCTGTTTGGCGGCGTCCATCAGTGGCATAAAGCGCTCGAGGCTCTCGCCGATCGAGCAGTTGATGTTTTTCTGCGAGAACGATTCGCTTGCTGCGGCAAATACCGCGACTTCCTTGACTCCGGCCGCCAGCGCGTCTTCGAAACCTTTCAGGTTGGGGGTCAGCGCCGCGTAAGTAATACCTGGCAGTTGCTGGATCTGCGCAAAAACCTCTCTGCTGCCGGCCATCTGCGGCACCCACTTGGGCGAGACAAAACTGCCCACCTCGATATAGCCGAGTCCTGCGGCAGACAGGTCGTCTACCAGGCGCACCTTGTCGGCCACGCTGATGGGCTGTTTCTCGTTCTGCAAACCGTCGCGCGGGCCGACTTCGACCAGGCGCACCTGTTTGGGTAAATTCATTTGGCGTCTCCTTTGGGGTCAATGGTGCGCACGGCGCACCCTACGTAAACCCCTGATATCGCGTACATCGTAGGGTGCGCCGTGCGCACCGAATACCCTGCTTATACTTCTTCCAGCTCCACCAGCACCGCACCCTCGCTAACCATCTCGCCCTCACTGCAATACAGCGCCTTGACGGTGCCAGCATGAGGGGCGCGGATGCTGTGCTCCATTTTCATCGCCTCCAGCACTACCAGGGCGGTACCGGCTTCGACCTGCTGGCCAGCCTCGACCAGCACCCGCACGATACTGCCATTCATGGGGGCGGTCAGGCCGCCGTGATGCTGATGGCTGGCTTCCACTTCGGCAATCGGATCGACGCGCTGAATGTTGCGCAGCTCGCCGGCATAGTGCAGATAGAGACTCTCGCCACGGCGAATGGCCAGATGCTGCTGGCGCAGGCCGTTGCGCTCCACCTGCAGGACCTCGCCTTGCAACTGTACGGTGCAAGCCGATGCATGGCGCAGACGTACCACCTGGCGCTCGTTCTGGCAGGCCAGGTGCAGATCGGTTTCCGTCGGCAGGCCCAGACGCAGGCCGTTATTGCGCGCCCAGGGCGAGTGATAGTCGTCGTGGCGCTGGTGCGGCGCTTCGCTCTGCACAAAGGCTTCGGCAGCCAGTTGCCAGAATTCACTCGGCAGTTCGCTCACTGGCGGCAGCAGTTGCGCTTCATGACGTGGAATAAAGCCGGTGTCCAGTTCCGCATTGGCGAAAGCCGGGTGGGCTAGCACGCGGGTGAGAAAGGCCAGGTTGGTTCTGACCCCGCCTACACAGGTTTCCTTGAGCATGGCCAGCAGGCGCAGGCGCGCCTCTTCGCGGTTTTCACCCCAGGCGATCAGCTTGCCGAGCATGGGGTCATAGAAGGGCGAGACTTCATCGCCTTCGCTGACTCCGCTGTCCACCCGACGGCCTGGGCCGGCATTGGCTTCGCGGTACAGCGCCAGGGTGCCGGTGGCGGGGAGGAAGTCGTTGTCCGGGTCCTCGGCGTACAGGCGCACCTCGATGGCGTGGCCAATCAGCGGCACCTGCTCCTGAGTGATCGGCAGCGCCTCGCCACGGGCCACGCGAATCTGCCAGGCGACCAGATCCAGGCCGGTGATCAGCTCGGTGACCGGGTGTTCGACCTGCAGGCGGGTGTTCATCTCCATAAAGAAGAAGTCGCCACGCTCATCCAGGAGAAACTCCACGGTGCCGGCCCCGACGTAACCGATGGCCTGGGCCGCCTTGACCGCAGCCTCACCCATGGCGCGGCGCAGTTCGGCTGAGAGGCCGGGGGCGGGTGCTTCTTCGACCACCTTCTGGTGGCGACGCTGGATCGAGCAGTCGCGCTCGTTCAGGTACAGGCAGTGGCCGTGCTGGTCGGCAAATACCTGGATCTCAACATGACGCGGCTTGAGGACGTATTTTTCCACCAGCATGCGCGAGTCGCCGAACGAGGACTGCGCCTCGCGCTGGGCGCTGGCCAGGGCCTCGGCCAGCTCGCTTTTGCGCTCGACCACCTTCATGCCCTTGCCACCGCCGCCGGCCGCCGCCTTGAGCAACACCGGGTAGCCGATTACCTCAGCGGCGGCGCGGAAGGTTTCGATATCCTGTGCTTCGCCGTGATAGCCCGGTACCAGCGGCACGCCGGCGGCCTCCATCAGCGCCTTGGCGGCCGACTTGCTGCCCATTGCGTCGATGGCCGAGGCGGGCGGGCCGAGAAACAGCAAGCCAGCGGCCTCGATGGCGCGGGCGAAACCGGCGTTCTCCGAAAGAAAGCCATAACCGGGGTGAATCGCCTGGGCACCGCTGGCCTTGGCTGCGGCGATCAGTGCGTCGATGCGCAGGTAGCTGTCGGCCGGTTTGGCACCACCCAGATTCACCGCCAGATCGGCTTCGCGTACATGACGGGCATTGGCGTCGATGGCGCTGTGCACCGCCACGGTCTGGATGCCCATGGCCTTGGCCGTGCGCATCACTCGGCAGGCAATCTCGCCACGGTTGGCCACCAGCAGGGTGTCGATAGGCTTAAGGCTCATGCTTGTGGCTCCTGCCATGCGGGTTTACGCTTATCCAGGAATGCCCGTAGACCTTCCTGACCTTCGGGGCTGACGCGGATACGGGCAATCGCGTTCTCGGTATAGCGGCGCAACGCCGGGGTCAGCACGCCGCTGCCGACTTCGCGCAGCAGATCCTTGCTCGCCAGCATCGCCTGCGGGCTATTGAGCAGCAGGGTGTCGACCCACTCGGCCACGGCCGGCTCCAGGGCATCGGCGGCATAGCATTCGGCAAACAGCCCCAGCTCCTGAGCCCGCTGCCCGCTAAAGCGTTCGGCAGTCAGGGCATAACGGCGCGCAGCACGTTCACCGATGGCCTGTACGACAAAGGGGCTGATCACCGCCGGTGCCAGGCCGATGCGTACCTCGGACAGACACAGCTGGGCGTCATGGGTGCCGATGGCCATATCGCAACAACTGATTAAACCCAGCGCCCCGCCGAAAGCCGCGCCTTGCACCACGGCCAGGGTGGGGATCTTCAGTTGATACAGGTTGTGCATCAGCTCGGCCAACTCGCGTGAGTCGGCGAGGTTGGCGTTGTAGTCCAGGGTTGCGGCGTGCTGCATCCAGGCCAGATCGGCTCCGGCGGAGAAGTGCTTGCCACGGCCGCGCAACAGCAGAAAGCGCAGGGTTTTGTCGGCCATTACCGCGTCGAGGGCGAGAATCAGCTCGCGGATCATCTCGGCGTTGAAGGCGTTGTTCTTGTCCGCACGGTTGAGCCAGAGGGTGGCAAAGCCGCGTGGGTCTTTTTGTAGTTCGATGGTGTTGAAGTCGGTCATGGTGTTCTGGCTCAAAATGGTTGCCCGGTACGCCGTGGGAGGGGCGCATCACATACGGAATACACCAAAGCTGGTCGGCTCGATCGGCGCGTTAAGGCTGGCGGACAGCGCCAGGCCCAGGATGTCGCGGGTCTGTGCCGGGTCGATCACACCGTCGTCCCACAGCCGGGCGCTGGAGTAGTAGGGATGCCCCTGGCGCTCGTACTGTTCGAGGATCGGCTGCTTGAGCTTGGCTTCATCTTCGGCGGAGAAACGCTGTCCGGCGCGTTCGGCCTGTTCGTGCTTGACCTGCACCAGCACGCCAGCGGCCTGTTCGGCACCCATCACGCCGATCCGCGCGTTCGGCCACATCCACAGAAAGCGTGGGTCGTAAGCGCGGCCGCACATGCCGTAGTTGCCGGCCCCGAAGCTGCCGCCGATGATCACGGTGAATTTCGGCACCTTGGCACAGGCCACTGCGTTGACCAGCTTGGCCCCGTGCTTGGCGATGCCGCCGGCCTCATACTTCTGCCCGACCATAAAGCCGGTGATGTTCTGCAGGAACAGCAGGGGAATGCCGCGCTGGCAGGCCAGCTCGATAAAGTGCGCGCCTTTTTGTGCCGATTCGGCAAACAAGATCCCGTTATTGGCGAGGATCGCCACCGGATAGCCGTGGATATGCGCAAAGCCGCACACCAGGGTTGCACCGAACAGCGCCTTGAATTCATCGAATACGCTGCCATCGACGGTGCGGGCAATCACCTCGCGCACATCGAAGGGCTGCTTGGCGTCAGCCGGAATCACCCCGTACAGCTCTTCACCGCTGTACAGCGGGTTGATCGGTGCACGGGTGTTCAGCATGCCGAGTTTGCGCCAGTTCAAGTTGCTGATGCTGCGCCGGGCCAGGGCCAGGGCGTGTTCGTCGTTGTCGGCGTAATGGTCCGCTACACCGCTGGTCTTGCAGTGCACATCGGCACCGCCGAGGTCTTCGGCGCTGACCACCTCACCGGTGGCGGCTTTGACCAGCGGCGGGCCGGCGAGAAAGATGGTGGCCTGGTTGCGCACCATGATGGCTTCATCGGCCATAGCTGGCACATAGGCCCCGCCGGCGGTGCAGGAGCCCATGACTACGGCGATCTGCGGGATACCCATGGCCGACATATTGGCCTGGTTGAAGAAGATCCGGCCGAAGTGCTCGCGGTCCGGGAATACCTCGTCCTGACGCGGCAGGTTGGCACCGCCAGAGTCCACCAGGTAGATGCACGGCAGGCGGTTCTGCTGGGCGATGGCCTGGGCGCGTAGGTGCTTTTTCACCGTCAGCGGGTAGTAGCTGCCGCCTTTGACCGTGGCGTCGTTGGCCACGATCATGCATTCCACGCCCTCGACCCGGCCGATACCGGCCACTACGCCGGCCGCAGGGACTTCTTCGCCATACACCTCATGGGCGGCCAGTTGGCCGATTTCGAGAAAGGGCGAGCCGACATCTAGCAGATGGTTGATCCGTTCCCGTGGCAGCAACTTGCCGCGGGAGGTGTGGCGGTGTTGGGCCTTCTCGCCGCCGCCTTCGTGAATGCGGGCGAGCAGGGCGCGTAACTCGTTGACCTGGGCGAGCATCGCCGCGCTATTGGCGGCGAACTCCGGCGAGCGGGTGTTGATCTGGGTGTGCAGGATGGCCATCGTTTGGCTCCGTGGAAAACCGTAGGATGGGTTGAGCTTGCGATACCCATCGTAAACACCGGCATGGGTATCGCTTCGCTCAACCCATCCTACGGCTCTGGCTTATTTGGTTTCGTTAAACAGCTCTCGGCCGATCAGCATGCGGCGGATTTCGCTGGTGCCGGCACCGATCTCGTAGAGCTTGGCGTCACGCAGCAGGCGGCCGGTGGGGTATTCGTTGATATAGCCGTTGCCGCCGAGGATCTGGATCGCATCCAGAGCCATCTGGGTGGCGCGTTCGGCGGTGTAGAGGATCACTCCGGCGGCGTCCTTGCGCGTGGTCTCGCCGCGGTCGCAGGCCTGGGCCACGGCATACAGATAGGCGCGGCTGGCGTTGAGCTGGGTGTACATGTCGGCGACCTTGCCCTGGATCAGCTGGAACTCGCCGATGCTCTGGCCGAACTGCTT
>Ga0209343_10001429_pt1 | contig 32128 bp, 25 predicted proteins | sample RifCSPlowO2_02_FD_184026 | JGI IMG/M metagenome (GOLD analysis project Ga0209343, IMG submission 184026) | Groundwater microbial communities from Rifle, Colorado - Rifle CSP2_plank lowO2_0.2 (SPAdes) (version 2) | ecosystem: Environmental > Aquatic > Deep subsurface > Groundwater | place... | reverse complement strand
GCTCGCTTGCACCCCCCCATGCTGGACCGGTCGCGCCCGCTGTGGGAGGTGCATGTGATCGATGGACTCGGGGATGGCCGCTTTGCGTTGTACCAAAAAATGCACCACGCCTATGCCGATGGCGTCACCATGGCGCGCTGGACCGCCGAGAACATGGCGCAGTCGGCGGACGACCTGGAGTTGAGGCCGGTGTGGACCCAAACACACGGCGGCCACGGCCCCCGGCGAAAAAAAGCCAGCCAGGAGATGATGCAGTCCCTGTGGAAAGAGGTGGGCGGCACCACGCTGCGTTTCCTGGGCATCAGCCGTTTGGCTGCAATGCTGTTTTTGGAGAGCGTCAACCTGACCAAGAATGCGATTGCCCTGCCCTTTGTCTCCAGCGCCAAAACGCCCCTCACCGGCCAAGTCACGCCCGGGCGCCAGTTCACCACCGCCGGGGTGTCCATGGAGCGCGTCAACAAGATCCGTGCACGCACCCGCTCCACCATCAACCATGTGGCGCTGACCTGCCTGGACGGCGCCTTGCGCCGCTACCTGAGCGACCAGGGCGTTGAACTCCAGCGCCCCATCACCATCCAGATGCCGGTGAACCTGCGCCAGGAAGGCGAGAAAACAGCGGGCAACAAAATCGGCATCATCCAGGTGGAGTTGTCCCCACCCACCGACGACCCCTATGTGCGTCTGCGCAACATTGGCTTCTCGCTGCGCAGCGTGCGCACCATGATCGACAGCGTTGCGCCCGAAGGCATCGAGTCCTACACCATCCTCACCGGGCTGGTGGCGCAGATTGCCGAGTTACTTAAGCTCAGCAACACCTTGCCACCCATGGGCAACACGCTGGTCTCCAACGTGCCCGGCCCCAAGTCGCACCTCTACCTCAAGGGCGCCAAGATGGAGGAGATGCACCCCATCAGCACGCTGCCGCCCAGCAACCTGCTCAACATCACGCTGTTCAGTTACGCCGGCGACCTGTTTTTTGGCCTGATCGCCACCGACGAGTTGCCCAATTTGCAACGCCTGGGTGAATACGTGCAAGAGGCATTTACCGAACTGGAAAAATCGGTGCAGGACGCCCACGCAGCCTAGTCTTTTGGGGAGTTGGGCCTGCACCAGCGCAGGCTCGTAAAATCACGGTTTTTGCAATATCTGCAACCGTAACTCTTTAAGGACATCACCGATGAGCTCCCTTCCCCCCTCCATGGCTAACCGTGACGGAAAAATCTGGATGGATGGCCAGATGGTGGAGTGGCGCGATGCCAAGATCCACGTGCTGTCGCACACCCTGCACTACGGTTGCGGCGCCTTTGAAGGGGTGCGCGCCTACAAGGGCGAAGGCGGCACCGCCATTTTCCGCCTGGAAGAGCACACCGAGCGCCTGTTCAACAGCGCCAAAATCCTGCGCATGAAGATTCCTTTCACCAAGGAAGAAGTCAACGAAGCGCAAAAAGCGGTGATCCGCGAAAACAAGCTGGAGTCCGGCTACCTGCGCCCCCTGACTTGGATTGGCGACAAGAAGCTGGGCATCAGCCCCAAAGGCAATACAGTCCATTTGATGGTGGCCGCCTGGCCCTGGGGTGCCTACCTGGGCGAAGAGGGTATGAAGCGCGGCATCCGCGTCAAGATTTCCAGCTACACCCGCCACCACGTCAACATCACCATGACGCAGGCCAAGGCGGTCAGCAACTACACCAACTCCATTTTGGCAAATATGGAAGCCACCGACGACGGCTACGACGAAGCCATGTTGTTGGATGCCAATGGTTTTGTCTCCGAAGGCGCGGGTGAAAACCTGTTTGTGGTCAAGGGCGGCGTGGTCTACACGCCGGATCTTTCCGCCGGTGCCCTGAACGGCATTACCCGCAACACCGTGTTGCACATCTGCCAGGATTTGGGTCTGGAAGTGGTGCAAAAACGCATTACCCGCGACGAAGTCTATATCTGTGATGAAGCCTTCTTCACCGGCACCGCAGCAGAAGTGACCCCCATCCGTGAACTTGACCGCATCGAGCTGGGCAGCGGCTCCCGCGGCCCCATCACCGAAAAAATCCAAAGTGCGTTCTTTGACATCGTCAACGGCCGCAACCCCAAATACGCCCATTGGCTTACCAAAGTCTGAGACTTTGCGGGACTACACATGAAAAATGCAACGATTGAACTATTGGCCAAAGACCTCAACCGCGAAGGCGGTGTGTACTGCCCCAGCCCTATCGCGGGCATGAAAGTCTGGGACACCCATCCCAAGGTGTACCTGGATGTGGGCCATGCCGGGGAAGCCAAGTGCCCGTATTGCGGCACGGTGTACAAACTCAAGGACGGCGAGCATTTCCACGGGCATTGAAGGTTTGGCATCGGGTTCCCGCTCTTTGGTCATCGCCCCCCAGTGGATTGGGGACGCGGTGATGACCGAGCCGCTCATGCGCCGCCTGGCGGCGCGTGGCGAGCGGCTCACCGTGGGGGCCCTGCCCTGGGTGGCCCCGGTTTACCGGGCCATGCCGCAGGTGGCCGAGGTGCTGGAGCTGCCCTTTGCCCATGGCGGCTTGCAATGGGCTGCCCGGCGCAGCCTGGCCCAGCAGTTGCGCGGGCGCTTTGACACCGCCTATGTCTGCCCCAATTCCCTGAAAAGCGCCTTGCTCCCCTGGTGGGCCGGCATTGCCAAACGTGTGGGCTACCACGGTGAATCACGGGTTGCCGTGCTGACCCAGCGCTTGCCCAACCCGCCCGAGGGGGAGCGCCCGCCCATGGTGGCGTTTTATTCTGCGCTCAGCGGCGAACCCGATGTGCAAGGCGACCAACCCGCTTTGCAACTGACGGTGGAGATGGTGTTGACCGCCATGGCCCAGCTGGAATTGCGCCGCCAGGGCTACTACGTGATGGCACCGGGGGCCGAGTACGGCCCGGCCAAGCGCTGGCCTGCGCGGCATTTTGCAGCCCTGGCGCGGCAGTTGCCCCTGCCGGTGGTACTGCTGGGGTCGTCCAAAGAGGCGGCGCTGTGTGCGGAAATCGCGCAAACCGCGAATGCAGCCAAACCAGGGCAGTGCCTCGATTTTTCCGGTCGTACCTCGCTGGACCAAGCATTGGCGATCATTGCCGCCGCCCGGGCCATGGTCAGCAACGACTCCGGGCTGATGCATGTGGCGGCGGCTTTTGGTGTGCCGCAGGTGGCGCTGTTTGGTTCTTCCAGCCCTTTGCACACACCGCCTTTGAGTGCCAATGCCCAAGTGTTGTGGCTCAAAAACGATCCCGCCTACCGGCCCGCGCTGGATTGCGCCCCCTGCTTTAAGCGGGAGTGTCCACTGGGGCACACCCGCTGCCTGGTCGATATTCAGCCTGCGGATGTGCTACGATTTTTGTAGCTGCTTGCGCTTTACTGTTAACGGTTGTAGCTGTTTTTCCCTGTGAATTGCGACTTCGCAAAAATGCGTAACCAGCAGACCGCCTGTGCTTTGTTATCATTTTGAGCCTGCTGTGCAGGCAGATGTCTTCTGATTTTCACCACCCCCCTTTGAGAGGATTACTTCTAATGGCCAAAAGATTGAAAAAATTGGGCGCTTCGCTGGCGCTGATCACCGGCGCGGTACTGGTTGCCATGGGGGCGCAGGCCGCCGAGCCCAAGGTGTTGAACATCTACAACTGGTCGGACTACATTGCAGAAGACACGATCAAGAATTTCGAGAAAGAAACCGGCATCAAGGTTCGTTACGACAACTACGACAACAACGAACTGTTGCACGCCAAGCTGGTGGCCGGCAAAACCGGGTACGACATCGTGGTGCCCGGCTCCCACTTTGCCAAAACCCAAATCGAAGGCGGTTTGTTGCAAAAACTCGACAAGAGCAAGCTGACCAACTGGAACAACCTGGACAAGGGCTTGCTGGAACAACTGGCCAAGCTGGACCCGGGCAACGAGTACCTGGTGGACTGGATGTGGGGCTACGTCACGGTCGGTATCAACGTCAACAAGGTCAAAGCCGCGCTGGGTGACCTGCCCATGCCCGAGAACGCCTGGAGCCTGCTGTTCGACACCAAGTACGTGAGCAAGCTCAAAAGCTGCGGTGTGAGTGTGTTGGACTCGGCCTCGGAAGTGATCCCGGCCGCCCTGATGTACGCCGGCAAACCCGCCTACAGCCGGGAAGCGGCAGACTACGCGGAAGCCGCCAAAGTGCTCAAAGCGATTCGCCCCTATGTGACGCGTTTCTCCTCGTCGGGCTACATCGAAGAAATGGCCAGCGGCGCGACCTGCCTGGTGATGGGTTTCTCGGGTGATATCAATATCGCCCGTAGCCGTGCCGCCGAAGCCAAAAGCAAAACCCCGGTGGTGATCGAAGCGCTGGTGCCCAAGGCCGGTGCCACCATGTTCTTTGACACCATGGCCATCCCCAAGGATGCCAAGAACGTGGAAAACGCCCACCTCTTCATCAACTACATCCTGCGCCCCGAAGTGCACGCATCGCTCACCAACAAGGTGTTCTATGCCAACCCCAATGCGGCGTCGCTGAAGTTTGTGAAGAAGGAAGTGGCCGAGAACAAGTCCATTTTCCTGGACGCCACCGCCATCAAAACCATGGTGGCGCCGGACGCCTTGCCCCAAGCCACGCGCAAGGTGCAAACCCGCACCTTCACCAATTTCAAGGCTTCGCGCTAATCCAGCGACCGGTCTGAGCCCTTCGCCCCAAGCCCGCGGCCCTGAAAGGGGCCGTGGGCTTTTTTCTCAGAGGTACTTGCGCCAGAGTTCATTGGAAAATTTGCCCAAGGGGTCAAAGCGCTGCTTGATGCTGCGCAACAGCGCGGCTTCGGGGTATGCGGCGTCGAACTGGGCTGGCGTCGCGTGCAATTGGTAGGGCAGGTAGTAGCGGCCCTGGTGTGCGAGCACCAGATCGATCAGTTCGCGCGTCCAGCGCCCCACCTGCGTACGCGCCGCCGCGTGTGTGCGCTGCTTGTAATACAGCACCAAGGAAAACACCTCGACTTGGGCCCAGGGCAGCACGGAAAGCGGGTCCGCCGGTGAATGCCGAATCGACACGTTCAAGGCCTCCACGTGGTGGCGTTGCAAGCTGGCGGCCAGTGCCTTGGTGAATGGCAGAAAGTTGTCCTTGGGCACAAAGTATTCCTGCAGTACATACGTCGAGAGGCGTCGCGTGCGGGGCTCCAGCAGGGCAAGGTCCAGGCTCGCCTCGTGGTTGAGCCACTTCACGGCGGGTTTTCCCTGCAGCAGGGGGTGCAATACATTTTTGTACAGGCGCTCTGCGCCCGGTAGTTCGGTGAGGCCCCACAGCACGTTTTGCTCCAGGCCGTAACTTTGCCCCCTGGGAGTCAAACGTGCGGGCTCCGTCAAGGGCTTGCTGGTTTCACGCCAGGTCACGCTGACCGGTGCGTTGAATTCAGGGGGGAGCAGGTCTGCGTTGTGCAAGATCGCCGCCTTGTCGCCCAGAACCGACTTGTCGAAGTGCTCCACGTACTGCTCCAGCGGCACCGAGGCCACGGTGCGTTCGATGCGAACGTTGTGGGCGAGCCGCAGTTCCACCTCCGTAATCACGCCGCAGGCCCCATACCCACCGATGGCCGCGCGAAACAAGTCGGAGTTTTCGCCCAGGCTGGCTTCGACAATGGAGCCATCGGCCAAGACCATCTGCAGCGCTTGCAGGGTGTTGCCCAGGGGGCCATGGCCCACGTAGCGCCCGTGTGCATTCACGGAGACTGCGCCGCCAACCGTGAAGTTGGAGTAGCTCTGCATGGTTTTCACCGACAGGTTCAGCGGGTCCAGGATGTCTTGCAGGTCGCGCCAGCGCATTCCGGCTTGAACCCGCGCCAGCAAGGCGTCCGTTCGGACCCAGACCAATTGGTTCATTTGCCGCATGTCCAGGTGCAGCCCCCCACGTACGGCCACCTGCCCGCCCATGCTGTAGCGCCCGCCGCCGACGGCCACCTTGCCGTTCCAGGCTTGCACCAGCGCCGATACCTGCTGGACCGTGGTGGGGGTGTCAATCCGGGCGACCTGTACCGGGTAGATCTGCGTGACGTTGGCCACCACCAGTTCGCTTGCACCCAGCGCCAGCGCAGGCGCCAGGGTGACGATGCCTGCCGTGCCAAGCGCCTGTGCCAGGAAGGTGCGCCGGCCTTGCAAGTGATGCAGCTTGGAGTGCATAGGGGTAAAAAAAAAGCCACCCGAGGGTGGCTTTGTAAAAGTTCCCGAAGGAACGTCGTTGGAACCTGTTGAAGCAAGCCTATTGGTTGGCCTGGCTTCTATCCTTTTCAACTGTGACAGCAGTGGTATGAACTTTAGTGCTTTCACAGAATTAGCGGTATCCCCCATTCGGGTGAGTTTTGGGTTTTTTTTTGAGAAAAACCAAACTATTTTTGGTTTTTTTTGACTTCCCGGACCGAAAGACGGCCGATTTTGGGAAATCCTCAGTTTTCCAGCGGCAAACGGATCTCAAAACAGGCGCCGCCGTCGGCGCGGTTGCTGCAGGTGGCGGTGCCGCCATGGCGCTGGGTGATCGATTTGACCAAGGCCAGCCCCAAGCCCACCCCGCCGTCGCGTTCGGACGCACCGGGGAGGCGGTAAAAGGGCTCAAAAATACGCGTCTGCAGTCCTTCGGGCACACCCGGCCCCCGGTCATTCACCCGCAGGACCGCTTGCCGGTCTTGCTGCGTCAAATGCACGGTCACATCGCCTGCGGCATAGCGGTTGGCGTTTTCCAGCAAATTGCGCACGGCGCGGCGCAGTAGCTTGGCAATGCCTGGCACCAGCAGCGCCGTGCCGTTGACCTCCAGCGTGGCGTTGGCGCGGGCGCATTCTTCGGCGGCCAGCCCCACCAGGTCCACGGGCTCCACGGTGCCCAGGTCGGCCTCGCGGGCGTCCAGCCGGCTGGCCAGCAGAATTTCTTCAATCAGCTGGTCCAGCTCGGTGATGTTGCGCGAAATTTCGTCTTTGGCTGCGGGGCCGGGAGCGTGGCCCAGCAACTCCAGCCCCATGCGAATACGGGTGAGCGGGGAGCGCAGCTCATGGGAGGCGTTGGCCAGCAGCGATTTTTGCGACGCCAGCAGCGATTCGTGTGCCTTGACCAAGGTCTCAATCTGCTGGGCGGCCCGGTTAAAACGGGAGGCCAGAAAACCCACCTCGTCGTCGCCTTCCATGGACACCCGCACGCTCAGGTCGCCATTGCCCCAGCGCTCGACACCGTTTTGCAAGGTTTCCAGCCGGCGGGTGAGCCGCCGCACGATGGGGTAGGTGCCCAGCGCCACGGCCACCGCGACCAGGCCCAGGGTCCAGAAAAACCCGAAGGGTGCGCGCCACGACGATTGCGGCGGGCGCGGCAGGTGCAGATGGATGGTTTGCCCGTCTTGCATGCGCACCATGAATTCAGGGCCTTCGCCAAAGCGGCCGCGGGGCGGCGGTTCGCTGGGTTCTGCGTCGTCGTCGGTGGCGTCACGCTCGGGCGGTAGAGGGGGCCCCACCAAGGGGCGCTGGTTCGGATGCCACCCGGGCATGCCCGATGCGTGCCGCATGCGGGCGTGCCCGTTGCCAATCACCTCGCCTTGGGCATTGCGCACCACCACTTCGCGCAGCGGCGGCTCGGATGCCATGCGCCAGGCCCAGCCCACCAGCAGCGTGAGCACCGCCACCGCCAGTACCACGGCCAGCCAGATGCGCACATAGAGCTTTTGCAGCAACACGGCCAGACCCTGCCTAGTCTTGCTGGCGGGCAAAGACATAACCCACGCCGCGCACCGTGAGGATGCGTTTGGGGTCTTTGGCGTCGGCTTCAATGGCGGCGCGGATGCGGCCCATGTGCACGTCAATCGAGCGGTCAAAGGCGTCCAGCTCCCGTCCGCGCACCGCTTCCATGATCTGGTCGCGGGTCAACACGCGCCCGGCCCGCTCGGCCAGGGCCACCAACAGGTCAAACTGGTAGGAGGTGAGTTCGCAGGGCGCGCCCGACACGGTCACGGTGCGGGCGTCACGGTCAATCTCCAGCGATCCGAAGCGCAGGGTTTTGGTGGCAGGCACAGGGCCGTCCACCTTGCGCCGCAAAATAGCCCGAATGCGCGCCAGCAGCTCGCGTGGCTCGAAGGGTTTGGGCAGGTAGTCGTCCGCGCCCATCTCCAGGCCGATGATGCGGTCCATGGCGTCACCCTTGGCGGTGAGCATCAGCACCGGGGTCTGGGCCACCGGCCCCGACAAGGCGCGAATGCGGCGGCACACTTCGAGCCCGTCGATGTCGGGCAACATCAAATCCAGAATCACCAGATCGGGCGTCAATCCGCTGGGCGGGCTGTTCAGCTGGGCCAGCCCACCCAGGCCATCGCCCGCGCGGCTGACCGCAAAGCCGTTTTGCTGCAGATACTCCGCCACCATGGCGGCCAGGCGGGCATCGTCTTCAATCATCAACAGGTTATGGGTCATTCCCGCAGTTTATTCCGGCCAAGCCTGCGCCGCGTGCCCGGCCCTTGAAGTCGGGGTAAAGTTAGGTAAATAATGGTTGCTACTAAATTAATAGCTGCTTGCGCAATGTATTCAAGGGCTGGAGGCTGATTTTGCTTCTGGAATGATGCCCGTTGGACAAGCAGAAAACCCGATATGCCCCCGCCCATGACACCACCCCCCTCAAGCACCTTGCGACAGATTCCAGCCGGGATATGGGCCCTGGGTTTCGTCAGCATGCTGATGGACATTTCTTCGGAGATGATCCACAGCCTGTTGCCCCTGTTCATGGTGGGGGTGCTGGGGGCCAGCGCCTTCACGGTCGGGCTGGTGGAAGGCCTGGCCGAAGCAACCGCGCTCATCGTCAAGGTGTTCTCGGGCGCACTCAGCGACTACCTGGGCAAGCGCAAAGGCCTGGCCCTGGCCGGTTATGCCCTGGGTGCTTTGAGCAAGCCGCTGTTCGCCCTGGCGCCCACCATGGGTTTTGTGCTGGGCGCTCGGCTGCTGGACCGCATTGGCAAAGGCATCCGTGGGGCGCCCCGCGACGCACTGGTGGCCGACCTGACCTGCGCCGCCAACCGGGGCGCCGCTTTTGGCCTGCGCCAGTCCCTGGATACCGTGGGGGCGTTCCTCGGACCCTTGCTGGCGGTGGGTTTGATGCTGCTGTGGGCCAATGATTTCCGGGCGGTGTTCTGGGTGGCGGTGGTGCCCGGCCTGCTGGCGGTCGTGGTGCTGCTGTGGGGCGTGCACGAACCCGAGAGGCCGCCCGCGGAGCAGCGGACCAACCCTATTCGCCGCGAGAACCTGCGGCGGCTCGGCGCGCGGTATGGGTGGGTGGTCGGCCTGGGGGCCGTGTTCACCCTGGCGCGGTTCAGCGAGGCCTTTTTGGTTCTGCGTGCCCAGCAAGGGGGCGTCCCGGTGGCGTTGGTGCCCCTGGTGATGGTGGCGATGAACCTGGTCTACGCGGGCACGGCCTACCCCTTTGGCAAGCTGTCCGACGGTATGTCCCACAAGGCGCTGCTGGCCTGGGGCCTGGGGGTGTTGATCGCCGCCGACCTGGTGCTGGCCAGCAATGACCATTGGACCACCGTGCTGGCCGGCGTGGCGCTGTGGGGGGTCCACATGGGCATGACCCAAGGGCTGCTGGCCACGATGGTGGCCGACACCGCCCCGCCGGACCTGCGCGGCACGGCCTTCGGTTTTTTCAACCTGGTCAGCGGTGTCTCCCTGCTGATCGCCAGCGCCGTGGCGGGGTGGCTGTGGGACCAGTGGGGCGCCTCGGCCACTTTTTATGCGGGCGCGGGTTTTGCCACGGTGGCGCTGTTGGGGCTGCTCAAGAAAACCCCGGCGTGAGGTGCCGCGGCGGCGCCGCCCCCACGTGCCTCAGTCGGTGTGCCACTGCACGGCCAGGGGTGACTTGCGGGAGAACAGCGCCACGTGTTCATTGAGCACATGCTGGATCTGGCCCAACTGCTCCGCCGAGGCGGCGGTGCACTCGAAGTCCAGCGCGCCTTCCTGGGCGGTCAGCCGGCAGTCGCCCCAGGGGAAGCGCGCCAGGCCTTGCTGTGCGTCGTAGTCCACGTCGATTTTTTTGTGGAAGTGGTAGCACAGGCGGGTCAGGTAGCGGCTGGGCTCGGATGTGGGCATGCTGCCTTTCAGATAGTGCATGGTGGTCTCTCCTGGGTTGGTGTGGTGCGGTACAGCCCGCACCGGGGTTTATTCGGGGTCGAGCGCATGTTCGGCCACCACCATCGGCAGGCCCATCGAACAGCTTTCGACACGTGCCGCAATGCCGTAGGCCTGGCGCAGCAGGGCCGGGGTCAGTATCCGGCCCGGTTCGCCGCGTGCAATCACCCGGCCCTGCGCCATCAGCAGCATGTCATCGCAAAAGCGCGCCGCCAGGTTCAGGTCGTGCACGGCCATCAGGCACAGCGCCTGGTGCTGGGCCAGGTAGTGGCGCAGGGCCTCCATCAGGCACAGCTGCCAGCGCAGGTCCAGCGCGCTGGTGGGCTCGTCGAGCAGCAGCAGGCGCGGCTGGCGCACCAGCAGTTGGGCCAGCCCGGCCATCTGGCGTTGGCCGCCCGAGAGCGAGTCCAGCGCGCGCAAGCCCAGGGCATGCAGGCCCAGGCTGTGCAGCACCTGGTCGATGCGCTGGTGCGTGTCGGCGGCCGACCACTGCGGGCAGGCGATGCGCAGCGCGCTGAGCACGGACTCGTACACCGTCAGCGACGAGGCTTGCGGCAGGCTTTGCGGCATATACGCCACCCGGCGCGCCCGTGCGGGCGGCCGCAGGCGCGCCAGGTCCTCGCCATCCAGCAAGGCCTGCCCGGTCATGCGGCACATGCCGGCCAGCGCGCGCAGCAGGGATGACTTGCCGGCACCGTTGGCGCCGGCCAGGGCCACCATGCGGCCCGCGGGCAAGGGTGCCAGATCGATGCCCTGCAGCACCACTTTGGCGCCGTAGGACACGCCGAGTTGTTGAAGCACCAGACTCATGTCCGCAGCCCTCCCTGGTGGCGCAGCACCAGCAGCATGAAGACGGGGACCCCGACCAGCGCCGTGACGATGCCGATGGGCAAGACCACGCCCGGCAGCAAGACCTTGCTCAGGATCGAGGCGCACGACAGCATCAGGGCGCCCGCCAGCGCACTGGCGGGCAGGTAGAAGCGGTGGTCTTCGCCCAGGCTGAGCCGGGCGATGTGGGGCCCCACCAGCCCGACAAAACCAATGGTGCCCACAAAAGCCAGGGCCGTGCCGCTGAGCAGACTGACCCGCACCAGGCTCTCCAGGCGCAGCCGCTCCACGGCCACGCCGCTGCTGCGTGCATGGTCTTCTCCATTGCGCAGGGCGGTCAGGGACCAGGCCTGGGACTGGGTCCACAGGGCGCACACCAGCAGCACCGTGGCCAGCACGCCAATCTTGGGCCAGGTCGAGCGGCCCAGGCTGCCCATGCTCCAGAACACGATTTGCTGCAGCGCGTTGCTGTCGGCCAGGAATTGCAGCAGCCAGAGCAGGGCCTCGCAACTGAACATCAGCGCAATGCCAAACAGGACCACGCCGTTGACCGAGGCGCCCCAGCGCCATGCCAGCACATGGATGATCAGCGCCGCGAAGATGGCGCCGCCAAAGGCGCACAGGGGCAGTGCCAGCTCGGGTCCCAGCCCCCAGGCCGTGAAGCCGGTGACGATGGCCAGCGAGGCGCCCACCGAGGCCGCCGCCGACAGGCCCAGGGTGAAGGGGCTGGCCAGGGGGTTATTCAGCACGGTCTGCATCTGCGCGCCAGCCAGTCCCAGCGCGGCCCCCACCAGCACCGCCATGACGGCGTAGGGCAGGCGCAGCTCCCACAAAATCACCCGTGTCCCTTCGTCCAGCTGCTGCGGCGCGCGCAGGCCCTGCCACACCGTGTGCCAAGTGATGCCGGCGGGGCCGGTGCCCAAGTCGGTGGCGAACACCAGCAGCAGCAGCCCGAGCAGTAGCAGCAAGACGGTGATGCGGCGGCGCACCTGCGCGCCATAACGCTGCGCCAACGACGGCGCGGGTGTCTGCAATGCGCTCATCGCTGGGGCGCCGCGCCGGTGGGCAGCGAGGTCCAGTACTGCCCCTCCAGCGGCACCGGCTGGAAGCGCTGGTAGAACATGGCCAGCGTCTGGCGCGGCTCCAGGTCGCTGAACAGTGCCGGGTGCAGCCACTTGGCCAGCACCTGGACCGCCACCACGTTGAAGGGGGAGCTGTAGAAGTGGTGCCACAGCGCATGCGCCTGGCCTTGGCGGATGGCGGGCAGCATGGCAATGCCCTTGCGCTGCACCGCCCGCACCAGCGAGTCCTGCGCGGTCTTGGTATCCACCCCCGCCCCCAGCACGATGCGCATGGGCATGCGGGCCACGGTGTCGCGCGAACCGATGGCCGTGCCGATGTAGACATCCGGCGGACGGCTGATCAACTGCTCCAGACTGAGCATGCCAAAGGCCCCGGGCACCAGGCCCTTGGCGATGTTCCGACCACCGGCCGCGTCCAGCAGCGTGCCCATCAGGCCGTTGCTCATGGTGGAGCAGCACTCGTCACTGAGGCCGACCCGGTTTTCCAGGAACACCGTGGGGCCGGGCGCCTTGAGGGTTGCCAGCTTGCGCGTGACCCGGGCGAGCTGTGCGGTGTATTCCGTGACGAAGGCCGCCGCCTCTTTCTCGCGCCGCAGGACGCGGCCCAGGATTTCCATGCTGAGCCGGGTGTTGCGCAAGGGGTCATTGCGGAAGTCAACAAACACCACCACGATGCCGGCCATGGAGAGCCGGGCCAGGGTTTCGCGGTCGTTGGGCGAGGGGCCATGGCCTTCCAGGCCGAAGATGGCGACATCCGGTTTGAGCGCAATGGCTTTTTCCACGCTAAAGCTTTCCGCCGTGGTGCGCCCGGTGCGCGCCACCTCACGCAGGTGGGGAAAGCGCTGCGCATACTGGGCATACCCCGCGGGGTCCAACTGTTCGAAATCGCCCGCCATGCCCACAATGCGCCGACCGATGTCCTCGGGCTCCAAAATGGCCAGCGCCGGCAGCAAGCGCCCTTCGCTCAGCAAAATGCGCGCGCTGCTGGTCGGCAGGCGCACCGTGCGCCCTGCCATGTCGGTCACCAATGCGTCTGCCGCCTGCACCGGGCCTGCCAGCAGGCTCCAGGCCAGGCCCAGACTGGCCCACACGGCCCGCCCTGTGTTTTTCATGTTTTTGTTGTACTTTGGGGGTCAGAAGGTGCTGGTCAGCGACACGTACAGTGTGCGTCCCGGCTCGTTGTAGGTGGCCGCACCGGCGCCGCCGCTGGTTCCATACACGGCGGTGGAGCTGACCGAGACGGCATTGCCGGCGCGGAACTGGCGCTTGTCAAAAATATTGTTGACGCCCGCGCCCAACTTCAGATGCTTGGACAGGCTGTAGTTGCCGCTCAGGCTGGCAATGGCATACGGTGCCAGCGCGTCGGCCGAGGTGCCGGTGACCGGCTTGCCCTTGTAATCCAGCTTCATCGCCTCTTGTTTACCGTACAGGGTCACCGAGAACAGCGCCCCCAGCGTGTCGCTGACGCGCCAATCCAGCATCGAGTTGATGGTGTACTCCGGAATGACCGAGAGGTAGTCGCCCGTCGTCTTGTTCCTGGACTCGATCAGGTAGGTGACATTGGTGACCCAGTCCAGCGCCGTATTGACCGGCACACGCAGGTTGCCCTCCAGCCCCTGCACCACGGCTTCGGGGATGTTCGTCCACTGGTAGAGGCTCCTGGTGACGGCGGTGGTTGTGGTGATGATGCCGACGGGCGTTGTGCCCGCCTGCACCTTGTCGCGGTAATCATTGCGGAACCAGGTGACGCCGGCGGCAAACCCGCCGTCCTTGAACTCAATGCCCAGTTCCTTGTTGTCGCTGGTTTCCGCCTTCAGGTCGGGATTGCCTTGCAGGTAACACCCCGTCGTGCCGTTGGAAACCGTCACACAGCCGTTGCCGGAGCTATAGAGCAGGTAGTTGGGGTTGCTTTGGTACAGATTGGGCGTCTTGTAGGCGCGGGCAATACCGCCCTTCAGGGTGATCTTCTCCCCCAGCAGGTAGGTCAGGTTGAGCGCGGGGCTCCAGTTTGCGCCGGACTGGGTATGGTTGTCATACCGGATGCCCGGCGTCAGCAGGAGGTTGGGCGACAGCTCCACGTTGTCTTCCGCAAAAACCGAGACGGTGTGGGCCGACGCGTCGGGGCTGCGCCCCGTGCTGCTGACCCCGGGGATGGTGCCAAAGGTGGTCGCCTGCGTGTTGGAGCTGGGGTCCTTGAGCTTTTGCCCCGACCACTCGGCGCCAACCGTCAGCATCTGGTTGAAGCGGCCGCGCAGCGGCAGGTTCAGCTCGCTGTGCGCCGTCAGGTCCTCCAGTTGGTTGCTCAAATACGCGGGCGTGCCGGCCAGGAAGATGCCCTCGGTGCCGCCGGCCAAACCTTCCTGGATGCGTGTGTTGTCGGTCTCGCTGCGCTGCACATAACTCAGGGATGTGCCGAAGTCGAATTTGCCCTTGTGCGTCAGCGCATAGGTCCGCCGCGCCAGCATATTGGTTTCCTGGCCCCGCAAGGTTTCGACGTTGCTGTTGCTGTTGATGTTTTGCGTGTCGCCCGTATAGATGTTGCCCTGGCGGCCGTAGTTGAGGTCCAGGTCCAGCGTGTGCCCCGGCAACAGGTTCCAGCTCAATTGCGCACCCAGGTCCCGGTTGCGCACCCCTTCACGGCCGGCGGGCAGGGTGGTGGCGAACCCCGGGGCCTGGTGACCGGCGTTGATGTAGGTGCCGTCCGCTCCGGTCTCGTTGGCATTGCCGTACAGGCGGTAGCTGAAGTTCTCCGCCAGTGGCCCACTCAGGCTGAAGTTCATTCTTCGGGTGGCCCCTTCCTCGGCATGTTCCGGCGCATTGGCATACACCGTCAGCTGGCCGTGTGTTTCCTTGGTCGCTTTCTTGGTGACGATGTTCACCACCCCCCCGGCCGCGCCGCTGCCATACCGTGCGGCGGCGGGGCCGCGGATCACTTCGATGCGCTCCACCTGTTGCGCAGGCACCCAGTTGCTATCGCCACGGCTGTCGCGTTCACCGCGCCAGCCATAGCGCACCGCATTGCGGCTGCTGACGGGCTTGCCATCCACCAGGATCAAGGTGTTCTCAGGACCCATGCCACGCAGGTCGATCTGGCGGTTGTTGCCGCGCTGGCCGCTGGTGGAGTTGCCCGTGAGGTTCACGCCCGGCATGGTGCGGATGATTTCCGACAGGTCATTGGCGGGCGGGTGCTTCTCGATGTCTTGCGCGCCAATGACCGAAACACCGGAGGCCTGCTTCAGGGTTTCCTCGGCCGTGCCCAGCACGGTCACTTCGGCGAGTGATTTTTCCGAGGACTGGGCCCAGCTGGGCAGGCTCGCGTACGCCAATGCCAGAGCGATGGCAAGACGCCTTGCCGGGATGCGTGGGGGGTGGGATTGCATGGGGGGTCTTTCTGGTTCCTGGTTTCCGCTTCGGTGGAGCGCGGAAGTTATGATCCGTATTGCGAATCATTTTCATTTAGAATGGGCCCTAGTATCGCCACACCCCTTCGTTTTTTGTTTGTTTGAACAAGAAAGTTTTTTGTGCTCGCCCCTTCCTTACGCCACAGCACCGCCTCCGTTGGGAATGCCCTGGCCCCGCTTCCCGCACCGTCGGCGGGCCACCCGGCGCGGGCCATCGAAGCCGAGCGGCTCTGCACCCAGGTCGGCCAGGGTTTCCAACTGCTGTCCCCGGCCATGGGCGCGACTTCGCCGCTGATGCAGGGCAGCTTTTCCATCGCCCGCCTGCGCGACGGCCTGTCCCTGCACTGCACCGACATCGTGCATCTGCACGACATGGTGACGCGGTTCGTCATCCAGGAGGAAAGCCTCAAGATCATGCTCAAGCTGGAGGGCAATGCCCAGGTCGTGGTCGGCAAGCAGTCCCTGCCGCTGAACGCCGGGGAGGGCCGCAACGCGGTGCCGCAGGGTGCGGTCGTGACCTTGAACGCCCCCGATACCTTCCAGCGCCACTCCCGCGCCGGCACCCGCCAGCGCATGGTGGTGCTGACCCTGAAGCCAGCCTGGTTCGATGCCGCCGATCTCCCGCAGGACTTGCTGCGGGACCATTTGTCGGTATATGCCTGGCGGCCCACGTCCCGCGCCATCGCCGTCGCGGAGCAGCTCATCCACCCGGTGGGGCTCGACGCCCCGATGCTGAAGCTGCACCAGGAGAGCCGTGCGCTGGAATTGATCGTCGAGGCACTCTCCCAGGCCACGCTGGGCCAAGCCTCCCGTTCGGTGGCCCTGCCCGCCAGCGCCGCCCGGCGCGTGCACCGCCTGCAAAAATTTCTCGACAGCGGAGAGGCGGACGGTCTGGACATGCGGGCCATCGCCCAATCCATGGGCTGCAACGCCAACACCCTGCAGCAGCAATTCCGCGAAGTCTGTGGGCAAACCATTTTTGAGTACCTGCGCCAGCACCGCCTGCAGCGCGCCGCCCGTGCGCTGCAGCAAGAGGGCGTGAGTGTGGCCCGGGCGTCCGAAATCGCGGGCTACACCAGCCAAGCCAATTTCTCAACCGCTTTCCGCCGCAACTTCGGGCTCCTGCCCAAGCACTGCCGCAACCGGCTGTAGCAGCGCCAGCGCGGCGACAAAACCCGGGGGCGCCGGGAGCTGCCACGCCTGCGGCGGCAGGGGAAAACCGGCGCCGTGCGGCGAGACCGCGTAGTGCCCGGCAGGGCCGGGAATGACCGAAACCGAGGGCAAATGCTGGCCGATGCCAAGCCCCAGCGCTTTCAACACCGCCTCTTTGCCGCTCCAGACGCGCAGGAATGCATGGGCATCCGCCGTCCGATCACAATACCGCTGCTCGTCTGGCGTGAAGCCCAGGTGCACGGGGCTGGTGTCTGGCATCCTGGCCATGGCTTCAATGTCCACACCCACCGGCCCCTGCGCCGACAAGGCGATCAGCGCGAAGCCGCCGGCGTGCGAAACATTGAAAAAGAGCGGCACCCCGTGTGGCAGGCCGGGTTTGCCAAAAGCCCCCATGGCGAATTCGATGTCTTGCGCCGCCACCCGCAAGCGCTGCGCCAGCAGGCGCCGCAGCACCACCCGCGTGGTGGCAAAGCGAATCTGGTCCGCCGGCCGGCGGTAGCGCAGGCAGCGCTCCTGCTCGGGCCCGGGCAGCAGCGAGAGCAGCGCGGGCAGCGAACCCTGCTGCAAGGCCAGCTCCAGCAGGTGCACCTGGATGCCACGGGGGATGTGGGCCGGCGCCACCGCTTGTACGGCGGCAAGAAAGGGAATGCGCCGCAGGCACGAATCCAGCACGCTAGACGCCCAGTGTGGCGCCCCCATCCACACACAAATCGTGCATGGTCACGTGGCGGGCCGCATCGCTGAGCAAAAACAGGACCGCGTCGGCAATGTCCTGCGCGTCGGCAATGCGCCCCAGGGGAATGCCGGTGCGAAAGCCCGGCAAGGAACCGGCGATGACCTTCTGGGCGTCCTGTGGCGACTGCCACAGCTGCCTTTGCATGGCGGTATCGGTCGAGCCCGGCGAGACGGTATTGCAGCGTATGCCATGTTCGGCCAGTTCCAGCCCCAGGCATTTGGTGAAGTGGCACGCCGCCGCCTTGGAGGCCGCGTAGGCCGCCATCCGCATGCGCGGAACGCGGGCCGCGTTCGACCCCACCGTGACAATACAACCGCTGGCGCGGGGCACCATGCAGCGGGCCACCGCGCGGGACAGGTAGAACACACCATGGGTATTCAGGGCAAAGGTGCCCTCCCAATCCGCGTCGCTGAGCGCGCAAATAGGCCCCATGTGCAAAATGCCGGCCACATTGACCAGTTGGTCCACGGGCCCCATCTCGGCCTCAATGCGTGCGACCACGCCATCGACCTCCCGGCTGCAGCGCAAATCCACCGGGTAGGGCTGGATGCGGCCAGGCTGCTGCTGCGCCAGGTGCGTGAGCGGGGCGGCCTGGAGGTCCAGCGCGGCCACCCGAACCCCGCTGCGGCCCAGGGCCAGGGCCACGGCCGCGCCTATGCCCTGGGCCGCGCCGGTGACAACTGCAATTTTTTCTGCCATGTGATTTCCTTAAACCTTCAATCGCCGGGCCAGTTCCTGGCCGATAGAGGCCATCGGGCCCGGGTCGCTCATGCCGAAGTGGTTGCAGTCCAGCTCGACCGCATCGAGCCGGCCCTGCAGGTAGGGCAACCACGACGCGGGCTGGGGCGCATGGGCTTCGCGCTGGCCCGCCAGAAACAGCAGCATGTCGCCGCCATAGCGGGGCGTTTGGCTGGCGCGAAACAGTTGCATGCCGTGCAGGGCCCGTGCGCCCAGGCCTTCGAGGGCCGGGCGGCCCAGCGCTGCCAATGGACTGCCGGGGCGCAGCAGGCGCAGGTAGATGGCCTCGGGCGAGTCGGCCTCCAGCTCCCCAGTCACGCTCAGCAAGGCGACCAGGGCATCTTGCAGGGCGGGCGCGCGCCAGGCCTGGAAGGCGCTGGCCGGGTAGCTGTCCATCAGCGCCAGCAACTCCACGGGCTCGCCCTGGGCGGTCAGCCGTGCGGCGATGGCATGCGCCAGCGCGCCGCCCAGCGACCACCCCAGCAGGCGGTAGGGGCCGTGGACCTGCACCTGGCGTATGCGCGCGGTGTAGTCCTCCACCAGGGCGTCAAAACTCGGGGCCAGCCCGCCCTGCGCCCCGGTGGCCTGCAGGCCGTAGATGGCGGTGCCGGGCAAATGGCGCGCCAAACCCAGGTAACACCAGGACAAACCCTCGGCCGGATGCAGGCAAAACAGCGCCGGGTGGCGGCCCTGCTGGATCGTCAGCACCGGGGCAAAAGCCTGGTCCTCGCGGGCGGGCGGCGGGCGGTGCGCCACCGGCGCACTCAGTGCCTTGGCCAGCGCCTGGACCGTGGCGTGGCTGAACAGGGCCGACACGGCGACTTCGCGCTGCAAGATCCGGCCCAGCTGGCTGGACACCTGGATGGCCTGCAGGGATTTGCCGCCCAGTTCAAAGAAGTTCGCGTGCACCCCCTCGGGCATGTCACCCAGCACCGCTCCCCACACCTGCATGATCTGCCGCTCCAGCGCCGTGGCGTCGGGCAGCACCGGCGGCTCCTGCCGGTGCACCAGGGTGGCCAGTTGTTGGCGGTCTATCTTGCCGTTGGCATTGCGCGGCAGGCTGTCGAGAAAGTGCCAGTGGTCGGGGATGGCGGCGGCCGGCAGGAGGTCCGCCAGGTGGTGGCGCAAGCTTGCCAGCGGGGGCGCTTGGGCGCACACCAGAAAGGCGGCCAGGGCGTAGCCGGTTGGCTGGCGCGCCACCGCGACCACGGCGACTTCCCGGACGGCCGGGTTGCCCAGTAGCGCATTTTCAACTTCCGCCGGGTCGATGCGCAGGCCGCTGATCTTGACTTCGTGGTCCAGGCGGCCCAAAAAGACCAATTGCCCCTGGTGCAGGCGCGCGCGGTCGCCGGTCCGGTAGGCCCGGGGCTGGTGGGGCAGGGCGGTCAGCGCCACGAAGTGCCGGGCGGTCAGTGCCGCCTGGTTGCGGTATTCGAGGGCCAGTGCTTCGCCGCAGAGCAGAAGCTCCCCCGGTTCTCCCTGCGCCACGGGGTAAAGCCGGTCATCGACGATGAGCGCCTCCACGCCGGGGCGGGGCAGGCCGATCGGCACGGTGTCGCTGCCGTCCCACACCGCGCCCGCCCCACTCAGGACGGCCGTGGTGGCAATGACCGACGCCTCGGTGGGCCCGTAGCTGTTGAGCAAGACACTGCCGGGCAGGCAGGACTGCCAGCGCCGGGCCCGTTCGGGCAGGGCGGCTTCGCCCCCCACAATGGTCAGCCGCACCCCGGCCAATTGCGCTGCCAGCGCCGGTTCGAGCGCATGGGCCAGTTCGTGCCAGTAGGCCGTGGGCAAGTCCAGGATGCTGATGTGCGCCTGCTCGACAAAGCGGGTGAAGGCCGGGATCGAGTCCAGCACCGCATCGTTGCGCAGCACCAGCGTGGCGCCATGGCACAGCGCCAGAAAAATCTCTTCGATGCTGGCGTCAAAGTGCAGCGGCGCAAATTGCAGGATGCGGTCGCTGGCGCGGATCTGGTAGAGCTGGCCGCTGCTGGCGACAAAGTGCGACAGCGCGCCGTGGCCGACCAGCACCCCCTTGGGCGCTGCGGTGGACCCCGAGGTGTAGAGCAAATAGGCCGGGTGCTGCGCGTCCACCGGGCAGGGGCTGGGCATGGGGGCCGCGGGCGTGCGGGGTTCCGGGGCCAAGTCCATGCACAGCACGGCTGCCGTCCCGGCGGAGCTGGCCCAGCACGCCAGCGTCACGACCTGCTGCGCCGCCGCATCGGCCAGCACTGTGGCCAGGCGCCTGGACGGGCCGCGCGGGTCCAGCGGCACGTAGCAGCCACCCGCCCACAGCGTGGCCAGTATGGCGACGATGGCCTGGGGGCTGCGCGGCAGCAAGACCACCACCCGGTCCTGCGGGGCCAGGCCGCCCGCGCGCAGGCGGCCGGCCAGCTGCTGCACCTCTTGCAGCAAGTCCGCATAGTGGAGGCTCGCCCCCTTGAACTCGATGGCGGGGTGTTCGGGCGTGTCTGCGGCGCGGGCGATCAGGCGCTGGAGCACCGGCAGGATGGGGGTGCTCAGCGCCGGCCCCCGCACAATGGACAGCGGCGGCAGCTCCGGCAACAGCGGCGCCAGGCGGGCCTGCGGGGGGTGCGCGGCCAGTGTGCGCAGCCATTGCAGCAGGTCCTCTTGCAAGGCCTGCAGGCGCTGCGGGGTGTAGGCGTTGGGGTTGGCTTCCAGCAGCAGCCGCCATTCGGTGTTGAGAACGGAAAGGCTGATGTTCAGGTCCTTCACCGGGCCGGCACTGACCGGGTGGATGCTGCTTTCGAGCCCCGCAAACGGTGCATGCCGGTCAAAGGGCATGAGGTTGACCGCCTGGTTGAAGAGGTGTTTTTGCACCTCCAGCAGGCCCAGGTCGCCGCGTATCCAGCCATAGCGGTAGTACAGGTGGGGCCGCAGGGTGCGCATGCGCTGCGCCATTTGCCGGGCCAGGGCCTGCATGTCCTGGTCGGGGTCGATGTGCACCGCCATGGGCACGATATTCATCGCCATGCAAGGCACCCCCAGCGCCGGCGTGCCCAGGCGGTTCATCACCGGCAGGCCGAATGTGAGCTGGCGCTGGCCGGAGTGCCGGGCCAGCCACAGGCCGATGGCGGCGAGCATCCAGCTCCCCCAGTCGTGCCCGCAGTGCTGAGCCGCCTGCTGCAGGCGCTCCACCTCGCCCGCGCCCAGGCGGCTGCTGTGGCGGATGACTTCGTCCGAAAACTCCTGGGCTGCGGCGAGGGTGGCCGGGGCGGGGGCCTGCTGCAGGTGCCGGGTCCAGAACGCCTGGTCTTGCTGGAATTTGCCCTGGGCCTTGTAGGTCTGCTCGGCCTGCAGCACCCGGTCCAGGGACCAGTCCGGCAGCACCGGCAGCGGCTCTTGCCTGACCCGGGCGCTGTAGCGCGCCGCCACGGCCTGGGCGACCAGGCCATAACCAAAGCCGTCCAGCGCGATATGGTGCACCTGCAAATACCACTGGTGCCGGTCGTCGGCCAGCTGCAAGCAGGCGCTGCGGTACAGCGGGTCTTGCGTCGGGTCGCACAACACGCTCAGGGACTGCTGGATCCAGCGCTGCGCGGCCGCCTCGGGCTGGGCCTCGTGGCGCAGGTCATGGTGGGCCAAGGGTGCGTCCGACGGTGTTTGCGGCCATTGCCACAGGCCCTCGTCGTCGATCTGGAAACGCATGTGCAGCGTATGGCAGTGCCGCAGCACCTCCACCACACTGGCGCCCAGGGACGCTGCGTCCAGGGCGCCGCGAAGTTCAATCACTTCCGCGGTCATGTAGCTGGGGCTGTGCGGCGCCATCTGCTGGCCCATCCAGATGCCGTATTGGGCGGAGGTGGTCGGTAAGCGGGGAGAGGTGGGAGTCATGGTGGCGTGTTGGGGGTTCAGGGCCGCGGTGGCGCGGACTCGGGGGCAAAAGCGAAATCGATGACGTGCCGGGCTCCGTGCATCAGCATGTCCTGGTGGTCACGCGCGGCCAGGGTTTGGACGCGCACTTGCAAACCGGCCTGGCCGCTGTGGGCCAGCGTGCGGGCAAAGCGTTCGGCGTTGTCCACCATGGTGCGGGCCTGCAGCTTGTGCCGGACTTCCGCCGAGGCGAATTGCGCCGGGTACTGCTCGTCCATGCCCACGGTCACCATGACCTGGACCGCATGGCGCTGGAAGTCCAGCGATGCCAGGCGTTGCGGCAAGGCCTTGAGGGTCTGGTGTTCACCGAACCAGAGTGAGGGGCTGGCCGCCCAGTAACGCTGGAAATGCTGCGGCTGCGTGCTCAGGGTGTGCAGTGCAAACAGGCCCCCGTAGGAAAAACCAAACAAGGTATGTTGCCGCGGGTCCATGGCGAAATGCCGGGCCAGCAGCGGGCGCAACTCCTGCGTCAGAAAGCGCAGGAAGGCGTCCGCCCCCCCATGTCGGCTGGAGAAGGTGTCGCCGGTGGGGGCGTCCGTGGGGGGCGTGTAGTCCAGCGCGCGGGCGTTGACGTCGATCGCCTCACCGCTGGCGTAACCGATGGCAACAATCAGCCCGGTGGGCTCGTCGCCTATTTTCTTGCGCCATTGCGCGCTCTCGTGGGCCGCTGGGGGGCGGGGACGGGCAACTTCCATGAGCGGAAAACTCGCCAGCCCGTCGAGTGCCCAGAGCACCGGGTAGCCCGATGCCGGAGCGGCCTTGTGTGGCAGCCCCACCCAAATGCGGTACCGCTGCCCGGTGTGGGTGGACTCCAGGTCGAAGCTGTAGCTGCGCGGGAGCTGGGCCGGTGCCCAGTCGGCCGGCAGGGGCGCGGAGGGAGCCGGGGCGCTGGACTGCGCATGGCTGGGCAGGCTGGTCTGCATGCACAGTCCACACAGCAGCGCCACCAGTCCCCTGCGGGAGAGTGGACGGTGATGGTTGCTCATGCGCAGATTTCCTCTGGGTGCAGCGGCTGTGTGTGCCCGCGCAGCAGCGCCCACCAGGCCGCCAGTGTGGGCTGCTCCGCCAGCGCCATGAAGCTGATGTCCAGGCCGGCGCGCCGCCAGCCCTCCAGCAGCGACATGATGCGGATGGAGTCCAGACCCCAGTCGAGCAGGTTGTCCTCGTCCTGTACCTCGGTGGCCGGGAGGTGCAGGCTGGCGGCGACGAGGGACTGCAGCTCCGCCTTGGACGCCGGCACGCGGGCCCGCAGGCTTTGCAGCAGTGGCTCGGTCAGCACCGTGCGCCCGCAGCGCTGGGCGACGTAGCGTAGCGCCATGTCGTGCTCCTGGGCCGAGAAGTCGGCCAGTGCGTCGGCAACCAGGAAGGCCTGGATGTCCTGCATGAATGCTTCGCCCGCCGTCATCAGGCAGCCGATGTGTGCGTAGAGACCGCAAATCAGCAGTTGGTCGCGGGCCTGCTCGCGCATGATGTCCAGCAGGCGGGATTTTTGAAAGGCGCTGTAGCGCCATTTGTCGAGCACGGTGTCCTGCGGCTGGGGCGCCAGTTCCGCGGCGATATTCTTGCGCTGCGGCTGGGCGGTCAGGCCCGGCCCCCACATTGCCTGCAAAAGCCCGCGCTCCAGCGGCGTTTGCTCCGGGAGCTGCGCGGTGTACACCACCGGAATGCCCAGGGCATGCGCCTCGTCGATCAGGCGCCGCGTATGGGCGATCAGCGTGGGGATCGGTGCGCTGGCGCGTTCATAAAAGTCCAGGAAATAGTCCTGCATGTCGTGCACCAGCAGCACCGCCCGCTGCGCACTGGCTTGCCACTGCACGCGGTTGTCCCCCGCCTGGGTGGGCATGGGGTAGGAGGGTATTTTGGGTATGGTCATGGCTGGGTGCTTTCAAGCGTGGTTGGGTGTTGGGGGCCCGGTGCGGCCCCGCCCAGGCGCGCCGCGATGTCCTGGCGCAACTGTTTTTTGTTGATTTTTCCGACGCCGGTGTGCGCAAGCTGGTCCACAAACTCGATGCGGTCGGGAATCTTGTAGGTCGCCAAGCCGCGTGCCCGAAGAAAGCGGATCAGGTCGATGCCACGCACCGTCGCGTCCTTGCGCACCACAAAAGCGCAGCTCTTTTCTCCCAGAAACGCATCCGGCATGGCCACAATGGCGCAGGCGCTGACTGCGGCGTGCGCCAGGAGCTGCTGCTCGACCTCTTCGGCCGAGATTTTTTCGCCGCCGCGGTTGATCTGGTCCTTGGCGCGGCCTTCGACCACGAGGTTGCCCTGGGCCGTGCACCGGACCAGGTCCCCCGTGCGGTAGAAGCCCTCGGCGGTGAATGCGCGGCGGTTGTGTTCGTCGGCCTTGTAGTAGCCGCGAATCGTGTAGGGCCCGCGTGTCAGCAAGTGGCCGACGGCGCCGGGCGGCACCGGCTGGTCTTCGTCATCGACGATGCGGATTTCGTCATCGGGCGAGATCGGGCGGCCCTGGCTGTGCAGGACCACGCTCAAAGGGTCATCCAGGCGGGTGTAGTTCACCAGGCCTTCCGCCATGCCAAAGACCTGCTGCAAGGTGACATCCAACTCCTGGCTCAGGCGCTGCGCCAGGTCGTCGCCCAGGCGTGCGCCTCCCACTTGCACCACCTGCAGGCTGCGCAGGTCGGACCGCATGCGGTGGATGGCGTCCAGCCACACGGGAACCAGGGGCGGAACCAGGGCGGTGATGGTGACGCGCTCTCGGGCGATCCAGGCCAGGGCCACGTCCGGGCTGGGGTGGGCGCACATGACCACGGTGCCGCCGGCGTACAGCGTTCCGAGCGAGCCGGGCGAACTCAGCGCGAAGTTGTGCCCGGCGGGGATGACGCTCAGGTACACGCTGTCCGTGCTGAGCTGGCAGATGTGCGCGCTGGCCCGCACGCTGTAGAGGTAGTCATCGTGGGTGCGGGGAATCAGTTTGGGCGTTCCGGTGCTGCCACCGGAGAGCTGGAAAAACGCGGTGTCGCCGGGGCGGGGGGGCGCGGGCAGGTCCTGCTCCAGCCGGGGCAGCGCATCCAGCGCGCGGAATTCGCCGGCCTCGCCCAGCACCAGCACATGGCGCAGGCAGGGCGTGTCGGCTTGTACCTCACGCGCCAGTGTGCGGTAGTCAAAGCCCGCGTGCTGGTCGGCAATGACATACGCGGCGGCCTGTGCATGCTGGCAAAAATGGCCGATTTCGAACTTGCGGTGGGGTGGCAGCGCAAAAATCGGCAGCGCACCGAGGCGAAAGAGCGCGAAGATGACGGCAAAAAACTCGGCACAGTTGGGCAGCTGCACCACCACGCGGTCGTTCGGGCCCAGCCCCAAAGCATGGAACCCCCGGGCTAGCCGATCGGCCTCTGCACCCAGCTCCCGGTAGCTCCAGCGCCGGGTGTCGCTGACGATGGCCAGCCGCTCGCCATGGCGCGCGATGCGTTCGTCCAATACGCCGGAGAAGGTTTCCCCGCGCCAATAGCCCTGGGCGCGGTAGCGGGCCGCCAGTTCCTCGGGCCAGGGGGTGCAGTGCGCCAGCATCAGAGGGTCTCCTGCGCTGCCATGCCCAGCGCGTTCAGCATGGTTTTGAACTTGGCGCTGGTCTCGGCCAGCTCGCTGGTCGGCTGGGATTCGGCCACCACGCCGGCACCCGCGAACAAACGCATGTGCTGGCCCTGCACCAGGGCACAGCGCAGGGTCACCACCCACTCGCCATTGCCTTCGGCGTCGCACCAGCCCACCATGCCGCTGTAAAAGCCCCGGTTGAACGGTTCGATCTGGCGGATCAGCGCCAACGCCTGGTCGCTGGGGTAGCCGCACACCGCAGGCGTCGGGTGCAGGCAGGAGGCCAGGAACAGCGCACTCGCCTCTGGGCTGGCCAGCTCGCCCCGGATGTCGCTGGACAAATGCCACATCGTCTCGGTGTGGATCAGCGAAGGGGCCGCCGGCACCTCCAGGACCTTGCAATGCGGGCGCAAGCCCTGGGCCACCGCGTCGGCCACGAGCTGGTGCTCGTGCAGGTCCTTGGTGGACAGCAGCAGGGCCTGGCTGCGCTGGGCATCCGCCAACGGTTCCCGGACCCGCGCCGCCGACCCCGCCAGGGGATTGGAGCGGACTTGCAGCCCCCTGCGGCTGAGCAACAGTTCCGGGCTGGCGCCCACCAGTGTGCCCTGCCCTGTGGCGGCCAGATTCAGGGCGAAGGTATAGCCATGGGTGTTGCGCCGGGCCAGCCGTTCGAGCAGGCAGGGCACGTCAATGGCCTCCTCGCTGGCCAGCTCCAGCGTGCGTGCCAGCACCACTTTGCGCAGCACGCCGTCCTGGATCTGCCGCACTGCCTGCGCCACGCCCTCGGCGTACACCTGGGGCGCCGGCTGGGGCGTGACCGTGCATTTGGGGGTGCGCAAGGGCGCCGACGCGGCCCGGCGGGTCAGGGGGCCCGCGCTCAGCACATGGTGGGGAATGGAGAGCCGGGCGGCCTGCCCGGTGTCAAACGGAATGGCCCCCACCACGATCGGGTTGGGGTGGCCCCGCTCCCTGGCCTGCTTCAGCGCGAGGTCCACCGTCTCGCTCAGGCTGCTGCCGCTGCTGGGCTGCGGCACGGTCGCATAGTGGCCGCGGGTGAGCAGGGTGTGCTCGGGGGTGGCAAAGAAAAAGGGATCGTCGCTGTGGTAGCCCGACAGCAGGTTTTCGGCCTGGGCGTCGATGATTCCTCTGAATACATCATTCATGTTGGTTCTCCTGATGCGCAATGGATAGGGTTGCTTGGGGGTGGGGGAGTGCCTGGGCGGGCATGCAGCCGGATTTTTCCGGCCAAAAAAACCGTGCATCCGGTCAGGCCGACGGCCAGCCAGCCGGCGCTGCCGTAGCCGCTGAGCGCACCGTCCGGCGCCTGGCTGACCATCAGCCCCGCCAGCAAAACCGCCGCGCCGCTGGCCAGCTGCTGCAGGGCCGAGTTCAGCGACATGAAGGTGCCGCGCAGCGGCGCTTGCACCGCCGAGATGGCGATGGCCATCGCCGGGATGGCCCGGCCTGACCCCAGCGTAAAAAACAGCGTGCTGCAAAGCAGGACCCAGCCCAGCGCCATTGGCGCCATATGCGTTTGCAGCAGGAGGGGCACGATCGACAGTAGCGCCACCAGCCGGTAGGTGCGCACCTGGCCCCAGCGGTCCGCCAGGCGGCCGATCGTGTGGGCGCCGAAAAAGCTGGCCACGCCGCCCAGGGCATACACCATGGGCAACTGCTGCACACCCAGGCCCACATTGCCGACGAGGTAGAGCGTGAGGTAGGGCACCACGGTGAAAGTGGAGAAGGCCCCCAGGGTCATGAACAGCATCGCCAGCGCATGGTTGCGCTCCCGCAGGACCGCAGCCATGCGGGCCCACGGCGGTGTCCCCGTGCGCCCGCCGTGGGCCACCGGCGGGCGGGGCAAGGGGGGAATGTGGCGGGCCGCCAGCAGCACAAACACCACGGCAATCGCCGCGATCATCACAAACGGCCAGGGCCAGCCCAGGTGGGTGGCCAGCACCAGGGAGGTGGGCACGCCCAGCACGGACGCCACGGCCGTGGCCGACATCACCGTGCCACTGGCCCGGCCGCGCCGCTCGAAAGGAATCACATCGCCAATGGTGGCTTGCAACAGGGCGCTCAACACCCCGCCAAAGACGCCGGCCAGCCCCCGGGCCAGCAAGAGCATTGGGTAATTCGGTGCCAACGCACACAGCAAGGTGGCCAGCGCAAACAGGGAAAACAGCGTGAGCAACAGGCCTTTGCGCCCGAACAAGTCGGCAAAGGTGGCGCTCAACAGCCCGCTGGCCGCCGCCGCCAGGGTGTAAACCGACACCAGCAGCGCGAACTGCGACGTGCCGATGTCCAGCGCCTGGACCAGAAACGGCGCCAGCGGCAGCATGACCATGAAATCCAGAATGTGGGAAAACTGGATGCCCGCCAGGGTGAACACCAGCAGGCGTTCCTGCCTGTCAGCCCGCACCGCGGCTTGTGTTGCCATTCCAGAAGCCGCCATACTTTGCCCCCCATTCCTTGTCAACATCCACACCCACGGCGGGCCAGGTGCACACACGGGCGCCTGGCGCCCTTGTGTGCCGCAGTCGGCACGGACAAGGGAGCGGTGGTTCAATTCAAATGAGAATGGTTCTCATTTGTGTGGGTAGTATCGCGACAAGCGCCGGGATTTTGTTTGCCGGAACAAGAAAGATGTTTGTGCCCGGCGCCTACGCCCGTCAGCGCGGGGACGAAGGGGGCAGCAGCCGATGCCCAAGGGGCGGGGCTTGCATGCAGAGCAGTTGTTGCTATTAAATTAATAGCTGCTTGCGCAATGTATATAAGGGCTAGAGGTTGATTTGATACTTGATGCAAGCGCTCGGTTGCGCATCGGAAGGGCTGGCGGGGCGGGCGGGGTGCCCCCGCACCACCGCCACGCTAGAATTTCAGCGAGCCATCGAGTGCTCTCGGTTGGAGGGGAAACTTGCAAACACCGCCAGCCGAACAGGTCGCAAGGACTAAATGCGGGTCGGCAGGGTCTTTGGCGCAACAAAACAATGGTTTGTTAGGGAGTAAATATGCCGTTTATTGGCCTTGGTCTACACGTACTGGTCGCCCTGTTCTTTGCCGTCCATGCTCTGCGATCCGGCCAGCAGATTTACTGGCTCATTATTTTGTTCTCGTTTCCCTTGCTCGGCAGCATCGTCTATTTTTTAGCCATCTATCTTCCGAACTCCAGGCTGGAGCATGGCGCAAGAAAGGTGGTCTCCGCCGCCGCCAGATCGCTTGATCCAAGCCGCGAGTTGCGTGAGGCACGCGCCGCTTTCGACTACACCCCAACGGCGCAAAACCAGATGCGCCTTGCCTTGGCGCAATTGGAAGCTGGTGCCGCAGATGAGGCATCAAACAACTACGAGGCCTGCCTTAGAGGGCCATTCGCCTCTGATCTGGAAATCAAGTTCTGCGCAGCGCGTGCGTTCGTAGAGTGCGGCAGGTATGCGCCGGCCATGGCGCATCTGGAGGAAATTCGCGCAACTGACGCCAACTTCAGAGCGGAACAGCTCAGTCTTCTCATGGCCCGTGCGCTCGCGGGTGCAGGGCGCAACCAAGATGCAAAGGCTGAGTTTGAAGCGGCGGCCAACCGTTTCGGCAGCTTCGAAGTGAACGCCGAGTACGCGGTGTGGGCGATGACTTCAGGCGACAGTCAAACGGCCGCAAAGCTACAAACCGAGCTTGCGCAGACCATGAAACACTGGAACAGGCACACCCGCGAGATGAATATGCATCTTGTTCGGCGCTTAAATGCAGCAAGCGATGTCGCGAGAAATGCACCATAACCCACCATGCGATACATAACAGGACCCGATCGATCCACGCAAAGGCGACGTCGATATTGACCCATCGATTGCGGTTTTACTTCCCGTTGGACCAATGCAAGGGCGAGTTTTTGGAAATGGTAAACGGGGCGGGGTCGGATGGGCGTGGACTGGAATCTGGGTTTACGGAAATGCGGTGCGCAGCCGGTCCAATCTGTCCTCAGACCGGAAGAACGCTGTGTCCAGCCCGTGTCAGCAATGCGGTGCCGCGTGGCATATCGGTGGTTTTGAGCAGCAAGTGATCGCCATCATAGGTAGAGACAACGAACACCCCCAGTCCCGCTTCGGACAAGGGTTGGATGACGGACAGCACGATGCCGGCTTCACCAAAGGCAAAGGGCCCCAGAAAACGCAAGGCAGTCCACTCCCGGTCGGTGGTCACACCCTCAGGAACCCGTTGTTGTTCGCACACGATGGACAGCTCGTCCACATTGCGGCAAATTGACACAAAGCCGGGGCCGTCCGCCCAGTCCGGCAGCGCGTCCGTCGGTGCCAGGCGCGAGATGGCGTAATCGTTCGCCAAGCGTTGTAAGCGGATGTTTTTGCCCATGTGATTTCTATTTGTGCGGTAAAGAATGGAGTTGGCGAAAAAAACAGTGTGGTTGTTTTTGCTATTAAATTAATAGCTGCTTTCGCACTGTATTCAAGGGCTGGAGGCCAATTTGACTCTGGAAGCCAGCCACACCAGCGCCAGCACCGGCACCCCCATACATGCGGTGGCGGTGAAGAAGTTGGCGTAGCCGAAATGGTCCACGTACAGGCCCGAATAACCGGCAATGAATTTGGGCAGCAGCAGCATCATGGAGCTGAACATGGCGTACTGGGTGGCCGAGTAGTCCACATTGGTCAGGGACGAGAGGTAGGCGATGAAGGCGGCCGAGGCGATGCCGCTGGCCAGGTTGTCGGCCGAGATCACCCAGACCAGGGCCTGGACGTCATGCCCGCGCGAGGCCAGCCAGACGAACAGCAAATTGCTGGCCGCGCTCAGCGCCGCACCCAGCATCAGCACCCGCATCACCCCGATGCGCAAGGACAAAACGCCTCCGACAAAGGCGCCCACCAGCGTCATGATGACGCCAAAGACCTTGGTCACTGCCGCCACTTCGTCCTTGCTGAAACCCATGTCCACGTAAAACGGGTTGGCCATGATGCCCATCACCACGTCGCTGATGCGGTAGGTGGCGATCAGCGCCAGGATCAGGACCGCTTGCCAGCGGTAGCGGGTGAGGAACTCGGCAAAGGGTTCCACCAGCGCGCTTTTGAGCCACTCGGCCGCGTTTTTAGACGGGGGCAGAATGCGCCGCGCCGGTTCGGGCGAGAACAGCACGGTCAATACACCGGGCAACATGCTCAGCGCCATCACCAGGTAGGCGGTTTGCCAAGCGCCTTGCTGGTAGCCGGCGGCCGCACCGGCCACGGCGCCAGGCACTTCGGCCCGGGCGGCAATCCACAGGGCACCGGCACCGGCCCAGATCATGGCCAGGCGGTAGCCGGTCTGGTAGGTGGCAGCCAGCGCGGCCTGGTGTTCGGTGTCGGCGGACTCGATGCGAAAGGCGTCCAGCGCAATGTCCTGGGTGGCGGAGCCAAAAGCCACGGCCACGGCGCACCACACGATGGGGGCCAAGGCCAGCTGGGGGTCGGTCAGTGCCATCATCACCAGCGCCCCCATGATGACGGCCTGCGACACCAGCAGCCAGCTACGCCGCCGCCCCAGCAAGCGGGTCAGCACCGGAATGGGCATGCGGTCCACCAGCGGGGACCAGACCCACTTGAAGCCATAGGCCAGGCCGACCCAGCTCAAAAAGCCAATCGTGGTGCGGTCGATGCCGGCCTCGCGCAGCCAAAAGCTCAGGGTGCCGAAGACCAGCAGCAGGGGTAGTCCGGCGGAAAACCCCAGGGACAGCATGCGCAGCGAGGCCGGCTCCAGGTACACCTTGAGGGTGGCGCCCCAGCTGGGCTTGGTGGTGTTTTGAGCCGTGTTCGGCGTGGAAATAGTCATAGGGGAATAATACTGTGGTGTCTACAGGCATGCACATGCCTGCGCAATAGGAGAGTTTGTCCATGGGATCGCGGTTTTTGGCGTCGGATAGAAGAACAGGGGTGGCCACCGTGTGCTTGCGTCTGCTGTTGGTGTTGCCTTTGGCAACCCAGGCAGTCCATGCCCGCGAAGGCGTGGAAGTGGGGGGCAACTCGGCCTTTGCCAAGCTGGTGCCTGCCGAACAGGTGGAGCGCTCGGCCACGCAGCAGTACGCGCAGATGCTGAGCCAGGCCACCAGCAAGAACGCCCTGGCATCCAAGGATGACGCGCAATTGCAGCGCTTGCGGGCCATCGCCCGGAAAATCATTCCATTCGCCCAAGAGTGGAATCCCCGCGCCAAGGACTGGCGTTGGGAGGTCAACCTGCTGGACTCCAAGCAGGTCAACGCCTTTTGCATGCCCGGCGGCAAGATCGCCTTTTACAGCGGCATTTTGCAAAAACTCAAACTCACCGACGACGAGGTCGCCATGGTGATGGGCCACGAAATTGCCCACGCCCTGCGCGAGCACGCCCGTGAGCGCATGGGCAAAAACGCCACAACGCAGGGCTTTGCTCGGCTGGGGGGCGCTGTGGCGTCCAGCTTCTTTGGCATTGACCCTCGGCTCACCAATATGGCTGCAGGCGGATTTGCCAACTTGCTCACCCTGGAGTTCAGCCGCGAAGACGAATCCGAGGCCGACCTGGTGGGCATGGAGCTGGCCGCCCGCGCTGGCTACAACCCCCGCGCCGGTGTCACCTTGTGGCAGAAAATGGGCGCCGCCAACGGCTC
>Ga0209343_10001428_pt1 | contig 32146 bp, 33 predicted proteins | sample RifCSPlowO2_02_FD_184026 | JGI IMG/M metagenome (GOLD analysis project Ga0209343, IMG submission 184026) | Groundwater microbial communities from Rifle, Colorado - Rifle CSP2_plank lowO2_0.2 (SPAdes) (version 2) | ecosystem: Environmental > Aquatic > Deep subsurface > Groundwater | place... | reverse complement strand
ATTGTGTCAACATCTCTCGAGAGCTCCGAAAAATTGACCCGGCAAATCCAGGTTGTCAAGTTTACCCGCCTTTAGCGGACTTTTCGGGCTTAGATATCTATCGACGCCCCCCAGAAAATTTCACCTGGATTTTGAAATTACACCCGAATTATTTCGTCCCTAGAATATATGCTCTTTTTTGTCGTCAATAAAAACGTTTGAGCGATTTTGACTTTGCCTCATATTTGCCATAGAATAGACGTGAAGGCAGGTGGTAATAGATGCTAAAAATGAAGCCTGGCTACAATACCAATTTCTTTGACGACTATGTCTGGAACAATTTTATCCCGCAGGATGATCCGTTGGTCAAAATCAAACAATTCCTCAATCTGGATTTCATCGGGCCACTGGTTAAAGACGACTACAGCAACGAAAACAACATCGGGCGTGACCCCATTGACCCCAGGACTCTTTTTCTAATCTGTCTATTGGAATTCATTGAGGGCTTGTCTGATCTGGAAATGGAAAAGAAATTGTATCGTTTGCCCCTTTATCGCTGGTTCGTCGATCTTTGTCCCACGGACAAAATCCCGGACGCTTCGACAATCTCCTTTTTCCGTGTCCAGCGGATGGGCGAAGAAAAGTTTAACTCAGCTTTCCAGCAGATCGTTAGGCAATTGCAGGAGGCCGGCTTAATCGATGGACAAATCCAATCTCAGGACGCCACCGACATGAGAGCCGACATTGCCCTGATGAATGTCTTTCAATTGATCAACAAGGGACGGCTCAATCTTTTGCGAGCGATTAGAAAGGTAAATCAGAGAAAATATGAGAAGCTGCTGGTCAAATCAAATATTGAGATTCAACGCAATCCTGCCAACAAACAGAAGCATTTTGAGGAGCTGATTGCTGCGGCCGGCCTGGTCTATGACGCTGTGCGGCGCAGTGCTTCGTTGAACAATGATCTCGAAGTGCGCAAGGAGCTGGAAATTCTGGGACGTATTTTGGAAGAGCGAAAGGATGAATGCTTTGATGAAGAAGGCAAAAAACAAAAGAAAGAGGACGAGGCAAAGATTGTCGGTAAGATGATCAACCCATCAGATCCGGATGCCAGCTGGGGCGCCAAGAGCGACAAGAAATTCTTTGCCGGCTACAAAGCGGAGGTCAATACTGACCATAAATATGGCATCATCACTGAAATCGAAGTCAACAAGGCCGGGCATCCGGAAGAGAAATCAGCCGCACCGCTCTTGGAACAGCAGAAAGACAATCTGGGAATTGTCCCTAATCATTTTACCGCTGACGCCAAGTATGATTTCGGCAATACCCGGACGGAAATAAGGGCGTTGGGAGTCTCTAACATATATATCCCGTTGGTCCCGGCCAAAAACAAGGAGGGCGGCCTGGTCTGGGACAACTTCTACTTTGAGAGCGGACATCTTTTTTGCCCGGCCGGTTATCCAGCCGAAAGAAGATTTAATGATGAGCGCAGACTGGGTTTTGAATTTAAGTTCAACGCCGCGGTTTGCCGCACTTGTGAACTGCGCTCCGAATGCACCAGCGCTGAATATGGCCGCAGTGTTTTTGTTGCTCATACCCAGCTGGGAAGGCAGTCCGCCATATCTTTTAACGCCACGGAAGAATATGCGTTGATGTACAAGGAGCAGCATTGGAAAGTCGAGCCGGGCAACGCCGCGCTCAAAAGATACAATGGCCTTAACCGGGCCAGATACCGGGGTTTGCCCAGAGTGCGGATTCAGGCATTTCTATCAGCACTGGCCGCCAACTTCAAGAAATACGTCAAGTGGATCATGGGCAAACTCAAAGATGGCGCGCTTAAAACGCTGGCTAAACTGGCGGCTTTAGCTCCACCCAAGGGCGAGGTGTGTCCGGACGACGCTTAATTATTCGGAACGGATTAAAAATGACAAGAAAGGAAGAAAAAAGAAGAAAGGAAAACAAAAAGAGGCTGAAAATCAGCCCCTGAAACAGCTCTGAAGCCTCAATATTTTTTTACTTGCTAATTTTTCGGGGCTCTCTAATATATATATCGGCCATTTTCAGCCAAGATTTCACTGTTTATGAAAATATTTTTGTGGTAGAATATATTATCAGGTTAGGAGGAGCAAGATATGTATAAATCGTTATTGCCAATTATTATTGAAAAGGATGAGGATGGCATTTACACCGTTGAATGTCCTATTTTTTCTGGTTGTTACACGCAAGGCAAGACCATGGATGATGCCATGAAAAACATCAAGGAGGTCATTGCCATGTGCAAGGAGAAATAAAAATGGCAAATAAATTGTATGAGGCGCTTGGTCTCGTTAATACCAGGGAGATGTTCAAAAAAGCTATGACAGAAAAATACGCGGTGCCAGCGTACAACTTCAATAATATGGAACAGCTCCAGGCCATTATCGGCGGCTGTGCGGAAAGTAATTCCCCGGTAATCATCCAGGTCAGCAGCGGGGCTCGCAAATACGCCAACCAGACCCTCCTCTACTGGATGGCCAAGGGAGCGGTCGAAATGTGCCGCAAGGATCTAAAAAGCAATATCCCGATCTGTCTGCATCTTGACCACGGCGACACTTTTGAGCTCTGCAAATCATGCGTTGACCACGGATTCTCTTCCGTGATGATCGATGCCTCCCATTTCCCTTATGACGAAAACGTCGCGCTGACTAAAAAAGTTGTTGACTATGCCCACCAGTTCGACGTCACAGTCGAAGGGGAGCTTGGCGTTTTAGCCGGGATCGAAGACGAGGTTAAAGCGGAAAAACACACCTATACTGACCCTGCCCAAGTCCAGGATTTTGTCGGCAAAACAGGGGTCGACAGTTTGGCGATCTCGATCGGCACCTCGCATGGCGCCTATAAATTCAAAATTAAGCCCGGGGAATCTGTCCCCCCGCTCCGCTTTGACATCCTGGCTGAAGTCGAAAAACGCTTGCCCGGTTTTCCGATCGTCCTCCACGGCGCGTCCTCTGTGGTCCAGGAATATGTCCAGATGATCAATCAATTCGGCGGCAAGATGGATAACGCGGTCGGCGTGCCGGAAGAACAGCTCCGCCGCGCGGCCCAATCCGCGGTCTGTAAAATAAATATTGACAGCGACGGCCGCCTGGTCATGACGGCTATTATCAGAAAAGTCTTCGCGGAACAACCGTCGGAATTTGACCCGAGGAAATATCTTGGCCCGGCCCGCGAAGAGCTCAAAAAGCTGATTATCGCTAAGAATACCAACGTTTTGGGGTCGGCTGGAAAGGGCTAAATCAATGAAAGTAAAATTCAACGGCAAAGAGATCAATATTAAACGGATTGGGATCTTAACCGGCGGGGGCGATTGCGCCGGGCATAACGCGGTGATGGTTGGCCTATTGCGCCGAATCAACCAAGCTAATCAGACCCTCCCGGCAGATGAAAAGATGGAATTGGTCGGTCTACTCGAAGGGTGGAAAGCCTTAACCCGTGATCCGGACAAGGAACTTGATAAGATCGTAAAACCTCTCCCCCTGCTCGACATTGAAGAATCTTTTACTGCAGCGGGCACAATCTTAAAATCATCGCGCACCAATCTTTTTTCCAAAGCTAGCCTGGAAGCAAAATTACCGGAAAAAGCGCTGGAAAACATCAAAAAACTGAAGCTTGATTGCCTGGTGGTCCTGGGCGGCGATGACACTCTTGGCGCGGCCGGAAAACTCGGCCAGCAATTTGTCTTTCCTATTTTCGGCGCACCTAAAACGATGGATAATGATGTTTACGGGACGGAAATGACCTATGGGTTTGAATCTTCCGTCGAAGAATCGGTCCACTTTATCGAAAATTGCCGCACCACCGCGCAATCGCATAACCGTTGTTTTGTCATCGAGGTCATGGGGCGGCACGCTGGCTGGGTCGCTTTGTGGGCCGGGATTGCCGGCGGCGCGGAAGTTACGCTTCTCCCCGAAGAGGTCCTCGATATGTCTGTGGTCATTAAACAGGTCGAAAAAGCGATCGCGCTTAAACAGCATTGCATTCTTGTTGTCTCCGAAGGAGCCCGCCTTTTTGACACACGCTATCCCGAAGCGATCAACAAACAGCACCAGAAAATGCTCGATTTGGTGATGGCTGATCCCAAATACGCGTTAGTTAAGGCGCGGCATGAGATGCCGAAGAAGAAAGATTCTTTTGGCAACGAACAGCTTGGCGGGATTGGCGAATATGTCTTCGCGATTTTAGAAAAGCAGACTAAAGGCTTTGAGTACCGCTACCAAAATTGCGGTCATGCGATTCGCGGCGGAGTTGCTCATGTGATGGACCGGATTTTAGGATTACGCTATGGCGACGCGATCTTTAATTTCATGAAAGAGAGCGTTTTTGGGGTTTACCCGGGGTTAGAAAACGATCTGATTGTTTCGCGCAGCTTATTGGAGGTTAAAGGGGGCAAGTTTGTGCCGGACAACCACCAGCTCTTCAAGATGAGGAACTCTGTCGACTTTTATTGATTAGCTGGCCAGGATTCTGGCAATCCGCAGTTGTTCTAAATCAATCTTCTTTGATTTGTCTTTCAAGGATTGAATTGGCGTCAGGCAGACATTATCAGAGCACGCGCCGACCAGATAGCCAACCTTTCCCTGGATCAGGGCTTCGACAGCCGCTGTGCCTAATTTGCAAGCCAATTCGCGGCTGAATGATGAGGGCACGCCCCCGCGCTGGACATAGCCGAGGTTAGAGACCCTGACTTCGATATTTAACATCTCCTGCAGTTGTTGCCCGATCTTAAAAGCATCCCCTGCCCCTTCGGCCACCACTATTATAAAGCTCTCCTTACCGCGCGCCTGGCCAACCCTTATTTCCTTGGCAATCTTTTTTAAATCATATTTAACTTCCGGAATAAGAATGGCCTCTGCTCCGGCGGCCAGGCCAACGTCCAAAGCAATAAAGCCGTTATGCCGGCCCATGACTTCGACCAGGAACAATCTTTCATGCGAAGTGGCAGTATCCCTGATCTTGTCAATAGCTTCCATGGCTGTGTTGACTGCCGTATCAAAACCAATGGTAAAATCAGTGCCAGGGATGTCGTTGTCAATCGAAGCCGGGATAACATTAACCGGCAGGCCGAATTCCCGCATGAGGGTATAAGCGGCTCTCATTGACCCGTCGCCGCCGATCACAACCAGCGCGTCAATCTCACGTGCGCGGAGTTCCTGAACAGCTTTTTTGCGGTTATTTTTATCTTTAAATTCAGGCGTTCTTCTGGTATGGAGGACTGTTCCTCCCCTATTGATAATGCCGCTGACTGCTTTGGGACCCATGGGGTTTATCAAGCCATTCATCATGCCGTACCAGCCGCGCTCTACTCCCCAGACTTTTAGGCCGTGATAAATTGCTGTCCTGACCACGGCACGGATTGCAGTATTCATGCCCGGCGCATCGCCGCCCGGGGTAATTACGGCGATAGCTTTAATTTTGTTTTTCATAAAAATCAGCAGATGCCCGTGATTTCAAAGCAGCAATATAATTTTTAAGCATAAAAATGGCTTCAGCTTTTAAATGACCCTTGACCCAGTTTTTTTCCTTAATATTCAATAATTCACCCAATCCCTGCGAAATTTGATTATCTCTGATTTTTTCTATAAAAGCAACACAATTGACCAAATAGTCTCTGCTTTTTTTGCCTGTCATGGCCAGGAGAACCTCTGCATTAATATCCAAATTGTTTTTGGCAAAGTAATGGATGTCGTAAACATCTCGCATGGCTGTTTCTGTTCGCAAGGTTAAAGCCGCCAGTTTGCCGGCAAATAAATAGTCTCTTTTAGCCGTTAACATAGAAATGCCCAGATATTCTTTTAATTCGTATTGCTCCTTAATGTTGGGAAGCAGCCCTCTGGTATTTATCTCGATTTTAATGTTATGGTCAGCATCTCCGTAGGAAATCAAAAAGAGAACCGTAAAGCGTTTTATGCGGCCATACTTAATTTCTCCATATTTTGCCAAAAGTAATTTAATTTTACTAAAAATCAACTTTTGGTTTTCCGGGCCTGGCGCCAGCAAATCAAAATCTAAATCCACGGAAAAGCGTGGTAAGCCATAGAAAAAATAGGCGCAGGTCCCGCCTTTTAAGCCTAAAAGAGGCGCCAGCGCGACATCGGTATGGATATCTTTTAAGATTTGTCCCATTATTAATTGGTGCTTTTCTTTATTGAGCATGATTTTTTCTGTATTTATCGAGTCGCTTTTTTAGCTGTTTATTGTTATAAATTTTTACCACTTTCGCGCATTGCTCCCAATTAACCAGTTGTAAATTGTCGAAATAATAATCCGGGAACAGGTAAATCATGTCCAGGAACGCCCGCTCCAGGGTGGCGATACTGTAATTATCTTTGTTTATCACGCCGGTTGAATTGTACAAAACAGTGTCTTTCAATTTCCTAAAAGTGAAGGTGTGTTTGTCGATGGTAATGGTTTTCGGCCACCTGCCGGCGACAAAAATAGTTTCGTAATGCTGAAAGATAATGCCGGCTTCTCTAAGCACCGTCTCAAAGCTTATATAAGAGGGCTTATAAATACTAGTTGCTAACTCTCTGGGATTATAGTCTTTAGTTTTAGAAAAAACACCTCTGGTTAGGCGAGTTAAGACACCCTGCCTGGCGTAGTAAGCAGTCTTGGCATTCAGGTTTTTGGGATCGTTTTCTTCCCAGATCAAAGCTAAATCTTTGTTGGTCAAAACAGCTTTTGGCGAGCGGTACAATTTTGCGATTAAATTATCCATAATGTTTGCTGGAATCCAGGGTTTTTCTAGCTTCCAGCTTACATTATTAAGGTGTTGTGAGTTAAAGTCAAGCGGTATTCATGCCCGGAGCGTCGCCGCCGGGGGTAATTACGGCAAGGGATTTGATTCTGTTGTTCATAAATATCAATTCTCTCTCCAGCTGTATATTACCATACTGAGAAATTGAAAGTTAGATAATTTAGCTAACCCGCGCCAAAAATTAAGCCCTGCAAAAAATACTTGACCTGGTTATTCCGTTCAGCTATAATCCTAATATAATAATAAATAATATAATAGGACTATTAACATGGATTTAACTGCCCTAAGAGTAAAGATCGTTGCCTTGCGCGGGGAGAGACACCGCCTGGAAGACAAGCTTATGGCAAAGCCCGGGGAGATGCTGTCCGGCCCGCTGGTGGAACGATATGCTCCTTGCGGGAAGCCCAACTGCCGCTGCAAGAAAAAAGGCAGCAAGGGGCATGGCCCATATTATTATGCCCAAATAAAGATAAAGGGCGCCTACACCAATATTTACCTTGGGCGCAACCAGGAATTGATCGAGCAGGCTCGTCGGTATTCTGAGTATATTAAGGATCTGGCCAGACTTCGGCAGATCAACAAAGAGATTGACAAGCTTTTGGAGAAATTGAATCGCAGTAAATTGAGAAAGAAGGTGAAGTAAATGTCAGCAATTAAAGTTTGGACACACAATCCAGAGAAAGTGGAAGCGGCAATTTTAGCAGGAGAAGAACAGGAGGAAGACCTCACCAAATATGGTGCTAATGAATTTGCAGTTGATTTTCTTAAACAGAGCGGGCTATGGGGTCCGCTCCTGGTCAAACCCGACCGCGGCAAAGAAAACGGCAAAGACTGGAAAAAGATCGCGGGGATTGCCATTCTTCTGGAATTGCTGCATGTAGGGCATTTAGCAAAAGCGGAAAAGGTGATTAAAGACACCAAGTTAATGGTGGAACTGGGCTTTACCCTTGAAGAAGTGGCAACGGCCAGGGGCAGGGGCAAGGGAGTACTCCATCGCGACACTGTCCGTAATTACTTTAAGGCTATTCCACAAGAAGAAAGCATCAAAGAGTTTTATGAGTATGTCAATTTACTCCGGCGCAAACGCTGGAATCGCGGAAAGGTCTATGTGGCCGATGGTTTTGAGCTGGAAGTTTGTGGCAAAACCTATGAGGGCGTGGGGAAAGTGTATGACGATAAAGCCGGCAAATGGAAATACGGTTACAAAGTCGTTATTTTAATGAATGTGGAAAAGGAACGGGAGCGGATCATGGGAGTGGCCATTGGCCCAATCAATTCTGATGAGCGGAAGTTACTGGCTGAAATTTTTGAGGATCTGGGAAAACATGTGGACAAAATTAAAAACATCATGGATGTGATTGTTTTGGATCGCGGTTATTGGGGTTATGATTTTATGCAAGAGACAATTGTTAAAAAATACGGGATAGATTACGTTTTGATTGCCAAGAAAAGTTTTATGTTTGTTAAAGAAGACTTGCGGCATATGATTGACAGCAAGCAAATCAAGTTCCAGGAGAGAAGATTATATAATCCCAGCAAAAAAGAACATGAAGACGTCAAAGTTGGTTATGTTAATGATCTTTATCATGGCTATGTCAGCAAAGCCCAGCCCTACCAAGGGATGGTTAATGTAGTTGTATTGCTAAAAACCATTAAGGAAGGCAAAGGGAAGAAGCAAAAAGAGATTTTCTATGTTACTAACAAAAGAATTACGGGCGACCCGCTTAAAATCGTCAAACTCTACGCCAGCCGCTGGAGCGTGGAAAATCAAGGGATTAGGGATTTATCGCAGCGCTGGTTAATCCGAATTCCTGCTGGACGAACTCTTAATGCCGTAACCGCCAGGATTTGCTTGATATTAAAGCTTTACAACGCGATGAAAATCATGGAAATGAAACACGGCCAAGAATGGCAGAAGAATAAGGAAGAGATAAAAGCTTGGGGTGAGCGCAGTTTCATCGGCGGCCAGGGCATTATTGTTTATGCCAATGGTTATTTCGCTACCTTTAGCAGTCGGCAATACAAAATTCTAATTGAAACCAGGACCAGGAGAATTACCGAAGAAAGATTAAAAGCCAGCTATCTTAAAAATCTCGAAAGGCTCTTACCTAAAGAACAGTTCGAGGTTGTCCAACAAAAACTTACTTGTTAGCCAAACTCAAAACAAAGATCAGCTGACCAGCATTCGCATTACTATAATGTAAAGGGCAATATTTTTCGCCTGGATCTTTTTAGTTGGCACACCATCGTAAAAATCGCTTCCAACCTCAAAACACCCAAAAATCACCAAAAACACAAAAAATAACAAGTCACAAAATCATCGTTTCTAGGCCATTTTGTCGACATAAAACGTGAAATTTGGCCAACTTTCAATTTCTCAGTACCATAAAAATGTGAAATTCTTAAGGTGCAATACCGATAAATAATTAAGATGTTATACGCCATACGATCCAATACATTCTACGTAAGAACTAAAATTGCCTGGAAAAATATCGCGGCAAAAATAAGGAGCAAGCCTGCACATCCTTCAAATTATCAGGCAGGATATTCACCGGATACGGATAATGTGCCTGTAATTAATGAGGAATTAGGAGTTCAAAGCATCGCAGCGCGTCAGCAGGCTCATAATTTGGGCTGGTTACACCCCACAGCCCACTTGTTAATATTCTCGCCTGATTCACGTTATATCTTAATGCAATGCCGTGCTTCTGGAAAAGATTCCAGCGGTAATTTGCTTGGACAATCCGTGGGAGGACATGTTGGCGGGACTCCAGAGATGGTCGGCCAAAAAATTAAGCAAGAAATCATCTTGGCAACCTTGGACAAAGAAACTTGGGAAGAAGCAGGCATACGCGGCTTATCATATTTATTTTGTCAATTATTTCGATACAATTCAAGCCTACTGCCCAGTCAACACATATATCGAAATCAAGAAATGGCCTTTTTGTTTACCAGTCGGTATTCAGGAAGGGCCATTCCCAATCCAACAGAAGTAAAATGGATGGGTTGGTTTTCGATAGATGGGATATATAAGTTGCTCAACAAAAAACCATGGCTGTTTTCACCAAGTTTTCGGCGGGATTTAGCTGTTTATAATGAAAAACAAAGAAAAACAAAGAACTAAAAACAAAGAATTACCTGAAATTTTTTAGAAAAGATGCCGAAAGAAAAACGGAGACTCTAGCAGCCCTGGCCTAATGGCTGGGGTTATTTTTTTAGGAGGTAAGGAAAATGGGATTAGTTACAACAAGAGGAATGACAGCAGGTCATAGCAAGTTGGTAAAGATGGTCGGAAACCTGGCAACGGGATTAACTCCGGGGATCCCGGTCGGCCCGAATAAGAAGGATGTGTATGGAAGACAGCTGGATATAAGGTCGGAAAGTTTTTATTGTTTGTTTTCTAGTAATGGCCAAGATGTCAGTCCGGCCGTGAAAGAATTCCTTACCCGAATCCAATCGGAAGATAAATTTCGCCTGGGTATACAATCTATGCTCGCAGGCTATGACATACGTGGAAAAGATATTAATGAAGTTTTTTGGGTCCTCCTGGCCAGAGCGTATGCTAAAACCCTGGTAGATAAAACGGGAAAAAGAGACGGACATATAATTCATGTGGGCCAGGACTGTTTTGACAGGCATCACCGAGTCACTTCTATTTTTGCGATTACCTTAATAAAGTCAGGTGTTTGTGATAACGGTGGAGGGATCGTTTACTGGGGAGCGACCGATGGCGGGACCATGAAGGCTATGGGCACGCTGGAAAGAGCGCAGACCGGAGAAAACGGCAACTGGGCCTACGGGACAGTCAGTCATAAAACTGCACCGGGTTTAACCGGACTTAAAATTGGCATGTTGGGTGGAGTTGTTTGCACTGACGATTTAAAAGCCGCTATTTTCGACCCGATGGTTAAAGGTAATTTTCTGCCGTTAAAAGAAGTGACCGAACCGGAAGCTTATGTGGTTACGGTTGACGGTGATACCACTCCTTACTACATTGCGTTGGCAGAAAGAATGATTAGAGCGCGCACTGCCCTGTCCGCGAGAACGGCAACAGAAGATCTTCTCGCCGGGTTGCCGGTGGGTATTTCCAGAGACGGAAATCCTCTTATGCGTAGAATGGAACAGGTACTTGGAGCTTTGGGCGCCAAAATCGCAGAGATTGATAATTTTTATGCATTAACTGAACCACAAGTAGTCCGGGATCCTCATGAACATAATTCCGCAGGGGTTTTGCAATTATCTGGCTGGCTGGCAAAAGATGGCAGACCTTTGCATATTCCTTACGTTGATCCAGATGGGGATAGGGTTGGCATTATTTCTTTTGACGCAAATGGACAGGCGGTCAACCTCAAGGGAACAGCCCTGCTTAAAATAGCCATGCATAATTTGGCAACACACAACCCGGATGAGTTCCCGATAGAAGTCGTGGCTGATATGCGCACCCTTATGTCCGCGGGACGATTAGGAGAAGCATTAAGTGTAAAGGGATATCCAATAAATGTGATTCCCGGCGTCCCCGGTTATAATATGTTTCACCTGGCAATTGCAGCGAACGATGCCGTCCTGGGTGTGGAAGATACTTCTCATACTATGATCCGCCCGAGCACACATCAAGTTTGGGGAGCGCCAGTACATTATGCCGGGACCCAGGGCGGAGACAATGCGGGTCTTTTTGGCGTATATTTGCTTAGCTTAGCGGCGCGCATGACCGAACATAGAAGTTTAGCCGCGCAGCTTGCTTTTCTTCATTCTCAATTTCAAGTCCCCCATACTTCCGTTTATGAATTAAAACCCGCTATTCCCCAAAGTCATGGCATGGCGAAAGTGGCCGTAGCGGAAGCCATAAAAGACTTAGCAGCAACTTATTTTGGAGGTAATCCAAATTTTACCCTTTCCCCATTTGATACGGGAGTTTGCCTTGAGAGCCTAAATCCGGCTGCCGCAATCTTAGTAAGACATTCAAAGAGCGGTTCCGGATTCACTGTTGGCGGCGAAGTGGCTCAAGAAGATGAAACTGCTCATAAATTTGCCCAGGATCTTGGGGTGGCACTATTAATGCAGGCAGAAAGAGACGCCAGGATTACTATGAGTGATCCTGCTCACCCGTTTCATTCAATACATGACTTTGAATTAGCTTTAAATGATGTCGCTCCAATTGCGGCTGGGATTTCTGACCCGAAAGCAGTTTTAACAGAAGCAGCAGAGATTGGCGGGGCATAAATGAATTTAGTATTTGTTAGCGGTGGAGGCGGAACTCGCGATTTGGCCCGGGCGCTTGCTAAACGCGCGCCTAAGACAGCCTATGTTATTGGCGGCACAGATGATGGCGGACACACCAGGTACGTTCGTCAACTTTTTCCGCAGATCCCGGGCATTGGCGACTGGCGGGCCCGCTGTCTTGACCTGGCTGATGATAATCCTGCGGCTACACTAGCAAGATACCGCTTTTCTTCCGCAAAACTACAGCAAGAGTTAGAGACGGAATTACGCGCGATTATTTCCGGTGAACAGCCACTTGCCCAAGCAGTAGAAGAAGGATCAAAAAAAGAAGAACTTTTGCAAGCTCTGGCATCTTTCGATGTGCAAAGACACTCTGCCGCAGCACAACTCGGCACCCCTTTTCCCTTACAAGGTGGAAGCCTCGGGAATATCTTATTAACCGGGGAGATTTTGCTTAATGGGGGAGCCGTTCGACCCGGTTTATCCCGCTTTGCAAATTTGGTCGGCGCGAGAGACGCAGTCATCCCGGCTACTCTAGGGAATTACCATCTGCAAACCACCATGGCGGATGGAAGAACATTAACTGGACAGGTTTGGTTTTCAGCTAAGGATCCGGAGTACCTCAAAAACAACACGGTTAAAATTAGGGGAATCAGCTATCGCACCTTTGACTATGATTCAGCCGGCCAACCCCAAAACGTCAGACCAGCTACTCCGGAGTTAAACCCCGAGGTACGCGAGGCAATCGCCTCGGCTAACGCGATTGTTTTTGCCATGGGGAGCTTTTATATGAGTATCGTTTCCGTCTTAATGATCCCCGGTTTTGGCGCCTGTGTTCGTGAAAGTCAAGCGCCAAAAATCATGATTGGAAATCCCACTTATGAACCGGAGACGTTCGGCCTAACTGCGGCCCGGATGGCTAGAATCGTCATTGAAAGTCTTAGATCAAGTGATACTTCGAGCGGACCAGACTCGGCGTATCTGAGTCAATTGCTTTTTCATAACAGCTCAACCGGGGAGCCTAATCGTATTCCATTGGGAAAACGCGATCTCCTGGTTGGCATTGAGGTTCAAACCTTACCTTTATTGAATGCAGCAGGAAAATACGATTCGGAGATGTTGGCAGAAAAGCTTGTTTCTTTTGTGGTGTAATTAGGATAGAATTTAGGAAAAGAGGAGGAAATGAAAAATGGCTAACGAATTAAGAATTCCAGCAGGATTAATTAAACAAAGGGCGCTTGCTGCAAATCGTCCAAGAATTGGGTTGGATTACAGGAGATTTGGTCGAGCTGGTGGTCAACATGTAACTGAAATGCCAGAATTTACAGCCGCAGCCCAAAGAGTTGTTCAATTGCACGAACTTCTTATGGCAGGCACAGACGAACTCCTAAAAGATGGCCAGTTGGTTATGACTGGCTGGAAAACAGAGAGCCCTTTTCGTCCGGACGCTGAATTAGAAGCAATTCAGGCGACAGGAGCAGTCTTTGCGCAAAGCATTGATTGGTTTTGGTCCACTGGCATTGGCGGGTCATTTCTTGGCAACAAGGCCACAATTGAGGCTGTTCGAGGAACCCTGGAATTGTTCAATTTATTACTCAGAGAAGAACGTGGAGATACTCCCGGCATACTCTTTTTTGGCCAAAATATGGATGCCAGCTATGTTGCCACAGCCCTTAAAATTATGGAGGGCAAGCGTATCGGCGGTAATGTTATTTCTAAATCCGGCGGCACTGTAGAGCCAGCCATTGCTTTTGCCATCCTCAAGGCCGCGATGGAATCAAGTATGTCACCTGAAGAAGTTGCCCAAAGAATTGTTGCAATTACCGATGCCCAAAAAGGAGCATTAAAACAACTTGCTGGTCAAAAAGGATACAAAACTTATGTTGTGCCTGATAATGTCGGCGGCAGATATTCTGTAACCTGTCCTGTTGGCCTCTTTTCTTTAGCCGTAGCCGGCATAGATCTTAAAAAATTTATTGCCGGAGCAAGACGCGCGGAAGAAGACGTGAGAAATCAGCCCTTTAATACAAACATAGCCATGCTGCGAGCAGTCATGCGTTATGTAGCGCATAAACATATGGGAATTAAAATTGAAGTTGCTTCTACTGGCGTTTATGATTTGAAAAGTACCACGGCCTGGATGCAGCAGCTTGGACCGGAAAGTGAAGGTAAAAATGGTGAAGGGTTGTGGATTTCTCCCGAGTATTATACAGAAATGGCCCATGCCAATGGTCAGGCGATACAAATGGCCGAGAGAACCATAATGGAGACCTTCTTAATGGTAGATGATCCGGGTGTAGATGTTATTATCCCTGGAGCCGGCACCCCAGTGGCATATTTGGATGGTAAGGGGCTCAATTTTGCGAATCAAGCATTTATAGCTGGTCTACGAGATGCTCACTACGAAGGCATTGTTCCTACTATGAGCTACGTCCTTCCCCGATTGGACGCCTTTACAATGGGGATGCTTTTCCAGTATGAAATGAATGCTATTGCTTTGAGCGGGTTATTACTCGGACAGAACCCATTCATTCAACCAGGTGTTCAAGCTTATAAGAAAATAGCTGATGCGAGAAGCGGTAAGCCTGGGACTGAACAGGCCTTGGCGGCGATGCAAAAGGCCGAACAGCAATTGAATCCAAATTTTATTATTTAATTAATAACCTACCCCGCCCGCCGCAAGCGGGCACAGTTAAGCGCGGCTGGTTTCTAGAACTTTGATTCTTTTCTCAAGTTCTCGATCTTTAGCAATTGCAAATATTTTATCTTCTCTGATTATTTCAAGTTCTTTAAATACCTTGTCAAAGTTCGTTGAAAGTTCATCCCGAAGCATCGTTAAATCTTTACGAGTAGCCATCTCGCTTCTTATTAGTGCTATATCACCCTTTGTCGCGAATTTATCCTGATTGACCGTCCTCTTCTTGTCTGCCATCTGCCAGCACCTCCCTTTCTTAAAAACTGTGAATGTATCCTACCTCTTTGTAATTAGCTTGTCAAACCGGCCTTTTATTAGCCTGGACAGAACATCGCGCAGTTGTTAAGGGGTTTATCTGGGCTATCAATAGCTTTGATTAATGGGGTGTTGAATTAGGTAAACAATTAGGCGTTCAGGTTCGTAATCTAATGTTGAGATATAATCAAAGTGGCGCCCTTGCATCAACAGCTGATGGCTTAACTCCCTCAACTGTTACCATGGTAAATGCGATTTTACAGGGAAGGTTACCTGGCTAACTAACCCCACCTGTCTTGCCTTCTCGGCAAGACATCTTCCCCTTAACAAGGGGAGAAAAAAAGAGGGGTTGTTACAAGTACAGCCTATTACTTTTGTAAACCGTCTGGCCGTTCTTAAGGATAAAACCGAGGAAGTTGGTTGGACGGGCGGCTTTAAGGTCTGCGGGAGAATAAGGCCTTATTTCAATCTTAGAGCTGTACTTTATAGCCAATTCAGCAAAGATGTTAATAATTTCTTCATAACTCCTTCCGCTAAAATCGGGAGAAATTACCGCTAAATCAATATCGCTATGTTCGTCCGCATTGCCTGATGCCTGTGAACCAAATAAAATGACCTGATCTATCTTAAAATGCTTTTTTAAAAAATTGATACTCTTATTTATTTCTTCTTTTAGACCAACTTTTTTTGTAGCGCTTCCCATATAAGTTTTGTCCTCTCAAAATACTCTTTGGCAATTTTATTGTTGATTTCTTTGGATAGTTCAGCTCTTTTTTCAGGATACCTGGTTTCCATATAATAATAACTAAGTTTTTCAAAAAACTTTTTGTCTTCCTCATTGAAATCTTTATCCAGATTGGCAACTTGCAGCAGTCTGACCAGATTATGTATTTTAGGAGGGAATTCCCCGCTATAGCTCGTAATAAATCCCTTTAAAATTTTTTCTAAGGCTTGCTGACACATGAATAATACATAGAGATATCTGGCTGATTGAAGCATTGCTCCGGCGGTTTCCAGATCATATGATGATATTTCAAGCCAATATTTTATGTCTTCGTCCATAACGAGATTATATATTAATGGAGACGAGAAAGCAAATTAACAACCAACTTCTTAAACTCGCTCTCAGATATTGTCTTCACTCCAAGTTTTCTTGCTTTCTCCGCCTTTGAACCAGCATCTGTCCCCGCCACCACATAATCCGTCTGCCTGGAAACAGACGAAGACGGATGCCCGCCCAGTTTTCTGACCAGCTCTTCAGCGTCAGGCCGGCTCATTTTTTCTAAACCACCAGTAAACACAAAAGTCTTGCCTTTTAATGGTTGCGGGCCGCTGGCTTTTGCCGCTTCGATCCTGACTCCGGCCTTTTTTAGACGTTCAATTAAATGACGATTCTCTTTCTGGGAAAAGAAATGCTCAACAGAAGCTGATACTTTAGGGCCAATGCTGGCGATCTTATCCAGTTCACCGGCTTTAACATCAAACAGATCTTCTAAACTATCATAATGCCGGGCAATAAAAGCTGCGACAGTGCGTCCAACCATGCGAATGCCTAAAGCATATAATAACCGATCATGCGGTCGTTCTTTGCTGTTTTGGACAGAATCAATGATGTTTTGCGCTGATTTTTCGGCAAATCGCTCAAGCTTGGACAAATCTTTTTTCTCCAAACTATAAAGATCTGCCACATCTTTGACTAATTTATTCTCAACCAATTGCTCAACAACAGCCGGGCCAACATGCTCAATATCCATGGCCTCGCGCGTGCAAAAATGGCGGATACTTTCTTTTACTTGAGCCGGACAAGCGGCATTGATACAGCGAGTGATTGCCTCCCCTTCTGGCCGGTAAAGTTCTCCACCGCAAATTGGACATTTTTGAGGCATCTTAAATTCTTTCTCCTTGCCGGTTCGTTTATCCGTAACAAATTTAACTACTTCAGGTATAACGTCTCCCGCTCTCTGGACTACAACATGATCGCCGATTTTAACACCCTTTCTCTTTATCTCATCTTCATTATGCAGAGTGGCTCGTTTAACCGTCACGCCTGCGAGATGTACCGGCTTTAGATAAGCAACCGGAGTGATCGCTCCGGTTCGACTAACCTGGACCTTAATATCTTCAATAATAGTAGTTGCTTGCATGGGCGGATACTTAAAAGCAATAGCCCAGCGCGGAGCCCTAGCGGTTGTCCCAAGCTTTTTCTGGTCAGCCAGATTGTTGACTTTAACCACAATGCCGTCTATCTCATACGCAAGTTTTTCCCGGGACGCTTGCCACAGCCCAATATATTTTTTCACCTCTTCAATGCCATGACATAGGCTGATGTTTGGGTTAACTTTGAAACCTAGCTTTTTGATCTGTTTCAACGTTTCCAAATGTGTTTTTGACTGGGTTTGAGTTTTGGCAAAGTAGAGAAAGATATCCAGCGGCCGTTTGGCTGCTATTTTGGGGTCTAATTGCCGCAGAGACCCGGCCGCGGCATTCCTGGGATTGGCAAACTTGGCTTCATCTGCCGCTTCCCTTTCTTCATTCAGTTTAATAAAATCATCATAAGGGAAATAGACTTCTCCCCTGACCTCCAGCTCTTCCGGCTGGCTGATGGATAACGGGATGCTTCTAATGGTCTTTAAATTTTGGGTAATGTTTTCGCCATGAGTCCCATCCCCACGAGTTAAACCAAAGGCAAACTTACCCTTTTTATAATTAAGAGAAACCGCCAAACCATCCATCTTCAGTTCACAGATATAATCCACAGTGTCCTTCTTCAGCCCCTCCCTAACCCGTTGATCAAAGGCCATGAGCTCTCCTTCATTCATGGCATTATCAAGCGATAATAGCGGAGATTTATGCGTTACTGTGGTGAATTTCTTTAATGGGATACCACCCACCCTTTGGGTTGGCGAGTCGGGGGTCACAAGTTGCGGAGATTGTGTTTCTAAGGCTTGTAGTTCACGGAAGAGCTTATCATACTCGGCGTCAGATATCTCAGGCTTGTCTAATACATAATAAAGGTGATTATGATGTTCAATCTCTTTTCTTAGTTTATCTAGCTTGTGCATTCAGAATACTCTCCACCGGAATTATCACTGTTTCTAATTTCCTGATATCGGCCAGGGTGATGATTGTCTCCATGTTTATAGCCTGGGTAATGTGGAATGGCTGGGCATAGGTTCGTACCAGTTTTGATAGGTGCGCGCCACAACCTAAATCATCACCTATATCAACAGCCAGCTGGCGGATGTAGGTCCCTTTAGAGCAAAGAACTTCAATTGTGATCTTGGGGTTATCTCCCTCCTCATAGTTTATTAATTTAATCGAATGGATCGTTATTCTACGTGATTTTCTCTCAACTGTTTTCCCCTGTCGGGCCAATTTATACAGCCTTTGGCCATTGATCTTAACCGCGGAATACATCGGCGGCACCTGCTCAATCTCCCCAACGTATTTATCTAAAATCTTCCTCACCCTTTCTATTCCCCTCTCCATTTCATGGAGAGGGGTGGCACGAAGTGCCGGGGTGAGGTGTTTTCCCGTTGCGTCTCCCGTCTCCGTTTTAACCCCCAGCGTTATCTCCGCCATATATCCTTTATCGCCATCCATAAAATACTGAACAGATTTAGTTGCCGATCCTAAAAAGACAGGCAAAACACCTGTGGCCATTGGATCAAGGGTGCCGGAGTGCCCGACTTTTCTTGTCGCAGATAGGCTGCGGATTTTAGCCACGACATCAAACGAGGTCCAGTCCTGGGGCTTGTTAACAATTATTATTCCGTTCATATTTTTGAGGGTTCCTACGCCAAATATTTTGAAGCTTTTAGGTATTTCAACACTTCAGCAACAATATCGTTTTTTACATTATCAATGCTACCCAGCATAACCGCTCCGGCGGCCCTGATATGGCCGCCGCCACCAAATCTTTTAGCTAAGGCCGAGACATTGACCTTATTCTTAGAGCGAAAATTGACCTTTACTTTACTCTTTTCCTCACGAAAAAGCATGGCTACCTCTATTCCTTCAATGGAGCGGATCTGATCAACTAGACCCATTAAATCTTCACCCCTGGCTTGATGTTTTTGCATCATTGCTTCGGTAACCACGGTCCAGGCAGCTTTGCGGTCTGGTGAAATTTCAACGTTGACCAGCGCGGCCGCTTGAATACGGATACTGGCAATGCTTCTGGTATCGTAAATGCGGGTGGATATTTCATGGGTGTCGATGCCGGTTTTTAAAAGCTCCGCTGCCATAGTAAAAGTTTTAGCAGAGGTGTTTTCGTAACGAAAGTTGCCGGTATCTGTAATCAGGGCAATGTATAGGTTCTCCGCCGTTTCACGATTGATCTTGATATCCCAGTGCTTGGCTATTTTAAAGACTAATTCAGCAGTGGAGGAGCACTTTTCGATATAATTAAAATTGCCATATTTAGTGTTGTCCGGATGATGGTCGATATTTATTATGATCTTGGCAATTTCTTTGACCGACAGTTTGCTTCCCAAACGCTTGATGTCAGAAGCATCCATAGTAAATAATAAATCATAACGCTGGAAAGGAGGGAGTTTATTTACTACTTTATCAGCTCCAGGCAGAAAACGATATACTTTGGGCAGACCATCTTCCGAATAATAAAAAGTGGTTAGGTTGAATTGGGTTAAGATATTGCCCATGGCTAACATGGAGCCTATAGAATCCCCGTCCGGGTCAATGTGAGACACAATTAAGGCTGTTTTAGCGTTTTTTACGGCCTTTTTTATGTTGGCTAGTATTTTCTTCATGCTCGCCCTTTCCTATCTTCGAGATAATGCCTAATACCTGGCTGGCCTTTTCCAGAGAATCATCCCTGACAAATCTTATCTCCGGCACGAGGCGCATTTCCAGCAGATTGCCAAGTTTTCCCCGGATAAAATTGGTGGCAGATTGCAGGCCGTGCATCGATTCCTTTTTAACATTTTCGCCGCCTAAAATACTGATAAAAACCTTGGCATTTTCAAGGTCAGAAGAAACATCTACGCGGGTAATACTGACAAAACCGATGCGCGGATCTGAAACGTCTTCGCGAATTATGCCGCTGATCTCTTTTTTTATTAATTCGGCCACTCGTTCAATCCTGGTCATCTCTTACGGGCCTTCTCTCTTATTTCAAAAGCCTCAATCTCGTCCCCTTCTTTGAAATCGGTGTAACCTTGAAGCGCTATGCCGCATTCGAAATTTTGTTCAACCGCTTTGACATCATCTTTAAAACGTTTTAATGATTCAAGTTTTCCTTCAAAAATCTTATCAGTTCCCCGGAATATGCGGATTGGGCAGCCGCGTTGCATTTTGCCGTCATTAACAAAGCAGCCGGCAATCACTCCGACTTTTGAAAATCTAAAAAGATTCCTGACCTCAGCGTGTCCGATCGTTACTTCTTCGTATTCCGGTTCAAGCAGCCCTTCCATGGCTAGTTTGACGTCATCAATTAGTTTGTAGATAATGTCATAATGACGAACCTCAACCCCTTCCTGATTGCTTAAATTTTCAGCATTTCCTTCAAAGCTGACATTGAAGCCAATGATAACCGCAGCCGAAGCCTTGGCCAGCATGACATCGGATTCGGTAACCGGCCCAACAGCCTGGTGAATAAGATTAATTTGGATATTTTCAATGATCAAATTAGTTATTGATTGGGCGATGGCGTCCAGCGAACCCTGAACATCGGCTTTGATAACAAGCTTTAAATCTTTTTTCTCCCCTTTTTTAATGTGTTTTGAGTAATCTTCAAGAGAAAGAACTTTGCCTCTCAAGACAGCTTTTTGAACCCCTCTTCTTTTTTCAGCGGCTAGTCTGGCCTCTTTTTCTGAGGGCATTACTTGCAGCAAGTCCCCGGCAGTTGGTACTTCGGTTGCGCCCAATACTTCAACCGGAGTTGAAGGGCCGGCTTCATTTTGTCTCTTCCCCTCATCGTTAAAAAGTGCCCTGACTTTGCCGTATGTTGCGCCAATAGTAAAAATGTCACCAACCCTTAAAGTTCCAGTTTTAATTAAAACATCGGCTACCGGACCACGACCCTTATCTATCTTGGATTCTATTACAACACCAACTGGTATTCCCTGGGGGTCAGCTTTCAGTTCCTGAACTTCGGCTACCAGCAGGATCATTTCAAGCAATTCGTTGATCCCCTTGCCGGTTATGGCAGAAGTAGCGACTGTAACTGTTTTACCTCCCCATTCTTCGGGAGTTAGATCCATTTTTGCCAGCTGTTGTTTAACTCGGTCGGGATTAGCGTCCGGTTTATCTATCTTATTTAGGGCAATTATGATGGGAATTCCGGCAGCACGAGCATGGTCAATGGCTTCAACTGTTTGGGGTTTAATTCCATCATCCGCGGCTATTACCAGAACCGCTATATCGGTAATTTTGGCCCCTCTGGCCCGCAAGGCGGTAAAAGCCTCGTGGCCGGGGGTATCAAGAAACGTTACTTTTTTCCCATGTACTTCAACCTGGTAGGCTCCGATATGTTGAGTAATTCCTCCCGCTTCACCTTCGGCCACACGGGTTTTTCTGATAGCATCCAACAGTTTTGTTTTGCCATGATCAACGTGTCCCATAATGGTTACAATAGGGGGACGTAGCGTTAATTGGTTGATCTTAATTTGAGGCGTTGCCTTGGTTATCTTTTGAGGAACCTTGATAGTAATTTGTTTGCCCAAAACCCCGGCAATATCCTTGGCCATTTCAGCATTAATCCTCTGGTTGAGGTTTGCCATAACGCCCTTTTTCATTAGCTCTTTGATTAATTCCGAATTTTTTACTCTGATCATTTCAGCCAGATCTTTAACTGAAATATCATTGGTTTCAATTACCGGACCGGTCGGTTTTTCTCCTTCGCCCTCCGGGTCGCGGATAACTTTGAGCTCCGATGCAACCGAAGCAACTATGGGTTTTTCTTCAGGCTCCCTTTTAGGGGCAACAATCTCTTTGACAATGCCGGCTGATTCTTCATCAATGGAAGAAGCCGCAGTTTTGGCGTCTATGCCAAGGTCACTAAGGATCTTAAGCAGCTCCTTGGTTGTTATGCCTATTTCTTTAGCAAATGAACCAACTTTTATCTTTTTCATTTTAATTTTTTAATTGCTTCCTCGGGTACCGGGCTGGTGGCCGCCTTAACTTCGTAACCCAACTCTTTTAGCTTTTCAATCAACTTTTTGCTGGTCAGCTTAAGTTCTTTGGCTAATTGGTGAACTTTGACTTTATCCCCTGTTTTGTCCTCCGTAGCCCTTCGCAGCTTCAGCGAAGAAGGGGTGCTGGAGGAAGCTTTGGCGGGGGGAGCTTGTTTCTTTCCTGTCGGTTCTGTGTCAGACAGAATGTCAATGTTCCACCCGGTAACTTTTACAGCTAACCGGACATTTTGTCCTTCTTTGCCAATAGCCAGAGAGAGTTCTTTTTCGGGGACATAAACTTTGGCCGACATATCATTTTTATTGACTTCAACCCTGGTAACTTTGGCCGGGCTAAGAGCATTGGTGATAAATTTTGCCGCGTCCGCGCTCCACTCGATAATATCAACCCTTTCCGGTCCCAATTCTCTAACAATGTTTTGTATCCTAGTTCCCATGTGTCCGACGCAGGTGCCGACTGCTCCGACTTTTGGGTCGTTGGAGAGGACCGCAACTTTGGTTCGCTTGCCTGGCTCTCGGGCGAGAGATTTGATCTCAAGAATGCCTTCCTTGAGCTCCGGGACTTCAAGTTCGAATAGCTTTCTTATTAATTCCGGATGGGCTCTTGAAATTACGACAAAAGGGCCTTTGGAGGTTTTTCTGGTTTCCACAAGATAGAGCTTAACACGTTCTCTTTCGCGCAAGACCTCGCCCGGGATTTGTTCGGCCACGGAGAGCATGGTTTCAATTCGGCCCAGATTTATTAAATAACCGCCATATTCCCGCCGCTGGATCACGCCGGTAATTAATTCACCCTGTCTGTGGTTATATTCTTCAAAAGCTTCATCTTTTTCCGCTTCCCGGATGCGTTGAATAATAACCTGTTTGGCGGTTTGGGCGGCTAATCTACCAAAGTCCTTTGGGGTGACATCCTTTTCTTTTTCCCCTTCTTTATGAATGATACGGACATCCCCATCTTCAGAAATCCTGACTTCAAGATTTTCTTCCCCTTCTTCTTTAAAGCGTTTCTTGGCGGCTGATAATAGGGATACACGGATAGCTTCTAAGAGGGCCTCTTTATGAATACCCCTCTCTCTTTGAATCTCTTCAAGCATTTCGTGGAATCGCTCAATCTTCACAGCTCGACCCCCTATAAACGCAAAAGTGGGAAAACTCCCACTTTTGCTTGCGTATCAATTATACAGACCTAGGCTGTTATTGTCAATCCGAGACTACATCATCCCTCCCATACCACCCATGCCACCCATACCACCTGGCATAGCCGGAGCTTTTTCAGCTTCTGGCTTTTCCGCAACCAATACGTTAGTGGTAAGTAATAGAGCAGCAATAGAAGCGGCATTTTGCAGCGCGGAACGGGTTACCTTGAGCGGGTCGACAATGCCATATTCAAACATGTCGCCAAATTCCAGGGATTGAGCGTTGAAACCAATACCCTGTTTTTCTTTTTTCACCCTTTCCACCACAACAGAACCTTCCATTCCAGCGTTGTTGGCGATCTGCTTCAGCGGTTCCTGCAGGGAGCGGCGCACAATACTGACGCCAACCCTTTCATCACCTCGCGTGCCAGCTTCGAGCTTTTCGAGGCTGCCGATGATGTGGATAAAAGCCGAACCACCGCCGGCGATAATGCCTTCCTCAACAGCGGCTCTGGTCGCAGAGAGCGCATCTTCGATGCGATGCTTCTTCTCTTTGAGCTCGGTTTCGGTGGCGGCACCGGCTTTGATAACCGCGACCCCGCCAGAAAGCTTGGCCAATCTTTCCTGCAATTTCTCCTTGTCATAAGAAGAATCGGAAAGATCAATCTCTTTCTTAATCTGGGAAATGCGTTCTTTGATCATCTTTTCGCTGCCTGCTCCTTCGATGATGGTTGTGTCCTCTTTGCGGATCACAATTTTTTTGGCCTTACCAAACCATGCTTCAGAAGGATTTTCCAGTGATAATCCTTTTTCTTCGGCAATAACCTCTCCACCGGTCAGGATTGCGATATCCTCCAGCATGGCTTTCCTGCGATCGCCAAATCCAGGAGCTTTCACTGCTACGGCATTAAGTGTGCCGCGCAATTTATTAACGACCAGGGTGGCCAGGGCTTCACCTTCTATTTCATCAGCTATGATGACTAAGGGACTGCCGCTTTGCACAACCTTTTCCAGCGACGGAAGCAGGTCCTTAACCGCGCTGATCTTTTTATCAGTAATCAGCAGCAGAGGGTTCTCCAGGACACATTCCATCCGGTCTCGGTCGGTAACCATATATGGTGAGGCATAACCTTTGTCAAACTGCATACCTTCAACCACATCAAGGCTGGTTTCAATCCCTTTTGATTCTTCAACAGTGATAACCCCGTCTTTGCCGACTTTTTCCATGGCGTTGGCAATAAGGTCTCCGATTTCCGGGTCATTATTGGCAGAAATCGCGGCAACTTGAGAGATAGATTCTCTGGTTTCCACCTTGCGGCTATGTTTTTTTAATTCTTCAACCGCCAGATCTACACCCAATTGAATCCCGCGCTTAAGCGCCATCGGATTGGCTCCGGAAACCACGTTCTTCAACCCTTCCTTAAAAATCATTTGACCCAAAATGGTTGCGGTAGTTGTCCCGTCTCCCGCGATGTCATTGGTCTTGGAAGCAATCTCTTTTAAGAGCTGAGCTCCCATGTTTTCGTAAGGATCTTCCAGATCTATCTCTTTGGCGATGGTTACACCATCGTTGGTGATCGTTGGAGATCCCCACTTCTTTTCCAGTACCACGTTTCTGCCGCGCGGGCCCAGTGTAATCTTAACCGCGTCAGCAACTTTGGACACGCCTCTTTCCAGCTTTCTCCAGGCGTCTTCGTTAAATATAATCTCTTTATGAGCCATTTGGTGTCACCTCCTAATTTATAATTTATCTTCTAAAAGCCAGAATATCGCCATCCGACAACAACATATATTCTTCGTTGTCGATCTTAACTTCGTCTCCCCCATATTTTTTGTAGATCACCTTATCTCCCACCTTGCATTGCAGGGGAATCTTCTGGCCGTTGCTGGTGATCTCTTCGATGCCAACCGCAATAACAGTGCCCTCCTGCGGCTTTTCTTTTGCCGAATCCGGCAGAACGATGCCGGACTTTGTTTTCATTTCTTCAGGGGCAGGTTTAACCAGTATCTTGCCTCTTCCCGGGGTCAAATTCTCTTTTACCATGCTTTCACCTCCTTGTCATTTCTTTATTAGCACTCTACCTAAGCGAGTGCTAATAATAGCATAGGGGTTGTATGGTTGTCAAGGGGTGGTATCAATTAAAGTGTCTTTCAGCAGTTTGCTCTGAGTGTCAAAAGCCTGGCGGGCGTTTTTGGGGTTCTTCAGAAGCGTTAATTCCTGAGTCAACAGCCGCGCTACGTTAACAATCAACCTTTCCCTGTTTTTAGCTTCCCTGACATAAAGCGGATGATCGAGATTGATATATATAATGTTGCTTTCCGTGTAGCTTTCAGGAGAGTCCTGGCCGAAGTGGTCGAGCTGGCAGCTGATGCCTTTTTTCCCTATTTTTAGCCTGGCCACAACTGCCGAAGGACCCAAAATCTTCGAGACCATACGTTTTTGGGCCGGAGTTCTTTTAACGCGTGGTTTTTTAGGTAGAATCTCTCCTTCTGTTTTTTGTTTTTCTTCTTCAGGGCTAACAGGTAAGCCAATTAACGAAGCCAATTCAGGGTTCTTTTTCAAGGCGTTTAAAACTTTATCAACAGTGGCATTAACAATGCGCCTGTTTTTTTTCTTTTCCTTTTGCTTTTGCCAATATTTAATATCATGTAGCACCCGCTGCAAAACCCCACGCATTACTTTGTTGAATTCATGGTATCCGGGACTATCTTTTATGAAACCGGTACGGTCGGAAGTAATGGGCAGAAAATCGGCATGGATTTCGCCAGTCAAAAGGTTTAGTTGTGGGAAATTAATTTCCATGCCAAACAGATCTCTTTTGATAGTTACCCCCTTAACCTTAATCTCTATTCCCGGCCCCCCAACTATAAAATTGGTGTTGGAAACCAAAATGAGCTCCCCGCTGATAATGCCGTATTCAGAACCTTCAAAAACCGGGATGCGCTGCCCGGCCAGGAAACGGGCGCTTATTTTTTTATTATTGAGATAAACTTCGAAGTGCTCGGCTTTAATCGGCACACCTTCGAGAATGCGGCGTTCAACATCATCAAGCTTGAACTTCTTATAAAGCTTGTTCAGCTTGACTGTAGTACCGTTTGTTTTAAGGATTTCCGGAGCTTCCAGACGCATTGGCAAGTGCCAGTGGTTATTGCTCTGTTCCCATTCTTCTTTATCAAAGGTAACGGTCGCGGCAAAATTATCCTTGCGGCTGGTAACTTCAAAGCGACCGCAGGCAGCCAAGGTGGCGAATTTGCCAATACCAAATTCACCAATACGAATCCGGTTGAATTTTGGGGAGCGATTATGCTGGCGCTTTTCGGTTGAGCCGATATTAAAATATTGGCGCAGTCCCTGTTCATCCATGCCGCTGCCATTATCCTGAACAATGATTTCGTCTTCGGCGATTGTTACCCTGACACTAGTTGCATCGGCATCATAGGCGTTGTTAACCAGCTCGCGAATAAGCTCAATGCTTTCACTGTAGAGCTTTTCTCCAATGGTTATTAAATGACTTTTGTCAAAAGTGATAGGGATGGTTAAAATTGTCATGCTATAATTTTGGCATAAAAGCGGCGAAAAAGCAAGTGATTCCATAACGATTCAGGGCAAGAGCTTGGAGACTATTGTTGGGATAGGTATCTTTCGATGGCGCTGACAAACTCTTTTGCTTCAACTATTGCTTTTTTGGCAACTGTTTCATCAATTGTGGAAAAAACCTCATAGTCTCCTGTTTCTCTATCATCTTTTAAATTGGAAAGGTATCTTCCATATTTTTTCCCAATTTTGTTGGTTTTTATAAAATGCAGGCCAAAGAGATTGATTAATCCCCTGTGGGTGTCAGTCGATAATCCTTCTGTCAGCAGAACTGCTGAGGTGGCATGGAAGGCGGCATAATAAGCTCGGGAGACAGCATCATCGTAGGCTCCGTCATCCAATAGAGAAGCAGCTATTTTTAATTTGTCTTTGGCTTTCTCAATATAGCCTTTAATTAAACTGCTCGTTTCTTTATCCAAGTTTTACTCCCTCCTTTAGCACCCTGGACATGAAAGGGGTTGGTATGGCCGAAAGCCGTTTAAAGTCCTTTTCTTTAAATATCTTCAACGAGATAACTTTCCCTGTTTCCAGAAGCACATCGACCACTGCGTCATATAATTTATCGACTACGGCTTCATCTCTTTTTTTCATGACCATAAGCAAGTCATAATCTGAATATGGTTTTTCGTCACCGCGAGCCCGGGACCCAAAGAGATATATGGCCAGCAATTTATCTTTAAAAGCGCTAATTTTATTGATAAAGGCAGTGATTATTTTGTCTTTCATTACAGTAATGATTATACAACCCCAGGCTTATCAGGGCAAGTTAATCCGAGGCGGTCTGTGTACGGTCCAGGGTCAGGAATCAGCTTCAATATACTTCAATACAATCCGAATATACTTTTCAAAATCACCCAGATCAGCGTTTAGGAACGAGTAGATCTTTTCAGGATTAACCTCCATATAAACATGGACCAACTTATTCCTTAATCCAGTCATAGCGGATAATTTGGCGACAAAGTCCTTATCGAATAACCCTCTTTAGCCGCGACATTTTGATAGTTTTTAAAGTCACCAGGTTGGCCCGGATCCTTTCTATGCGCGCGTAAAGAATTTCTTTATCAATGGGCATTTAATTTACCTCCAATGCTTTTCCCATATAATATCGAAATGTTTTTCTCAAGTGGGAGGAATACAAATAATCAATTATTGTTTTATACCTGAACCGCGCAAGGCATTTTTCATTAGCTGAAAAAATTAATTTTCCATGCTTTAAAATTCGCGATTTAAGGACCGGCGGCGCTCCATGCAGATCCGTTAAATCGATATCTTCGCGCTCAAATATTTTCTGCAATCCTTCCAGTATGACCAAATACTCATTGAGATCCAATTTATCCGCAAGCTTCAGAAAAGCAACATCAACATCTGAAAGTTTGTTCATCCTGTTTCTGGCCAGTGAACCATACACATAAAGCAAGGCCAGATCGTGTTCCTGGCAAAATCTCACAAGCTCTCTCTTGCGCTTTTCGACAAATTCAATATTAATTATTTCCGGTTGCTTCAATAAATTTAAAAACCGCATAATAACAAGATTGTATCATAATTGGCGAAAATTATCTTGACGAATCAGTCTCCAGACGTTTAAAGACGCGGATATTATAGAATTCGTCTTTATCGTAATTGCCGTACTCTGCCCGGTGGCTGTAAAGCTCCCCGACCGTATCATTGATCGAATATTGTGGTTGAAAGCCGAGCTCGGCTTTGGCCTTTTCGATGGCAACCTTATAATTTCTAAAATCGGCAATGTTTTTTATCTCCAAATTTATCTTATTGCCTGAAAGTTTTTCAACTTCTTCCTTAACCATGTCGGCCACCGCGCCAACCGTAAAATTGCCGGAACATACGTTAAAGACCCCGCTGACCGACTCATCGGCCTGAATGGCTCGCAGATATGCTTCAACACAATCGCGAATATCGTATATCGGCCTCCAAATAGCCGCGTTGTTTACTGTGATCTTCCCTTCGGTAATAGCTGTTTTAAACATGGTATTGACGATCAAATCCATCCGCATCCTGGGGCTATGGCCGCAAACTGTCCCCTGCCTTAAGGCAATCACCGAGAAATCATCCCGGATCATCTGCAGCGCCCCTTTTTCTCCCTGCAATTTGGAAATGCCGTAAGGATAATTACAGGTTGCCGGATCTGTTTCTGTATAAAAGTGGTCCGGGGCGTGGCCATACACGGAACAGGAAGAAGCATAAATAAAGCGTTTTACCCCGGCATTCTTAGCCCGATACGCGAGAAATGAAGGCAAAGCTCCGTTATCGATAAAGTTTTTAGCCGGGCTGTACTCAGCCATGGGATCATTGGAGAGACCCGCCAGGAAAATCACTTGATCATACCCTTTAAAATCGTTTTCATGACATTCAAACAAATCTTTTTTAACCACTTTAACTGATTTAGGCAAATAATTGCCGAACCAGAGCAGGTCAAAAACATCTACTTCGTAACCATCAGCTATTAAAGCGGGAACTAATTTCGACCCTATGTAACCGGCGCCGCCGGCAATGAGGATTTTCATGTGTAGACCCTGACGCGCAGGAGAAAATTAACGGCCCCAAAAACCATAATGCTAATTATTAACAGCAAAGATAAAAATTGTTGAAAATCAGCATTGACCATAGTCAATGCCACTGCCCCAAGGATGATTTGCACGGCATAAAGTGTCAGTACGGTCATTTTTTGTGATAAGCCCATCAGGTGAATGCGATGGTGGGAATGGTCTTTGCCCGGGGTGCTCATTTTAATATGGTGCAAAAACCTGTTAACAAAGACAAAAAAAGTGTCAAAAATTGGGATGCCCAATATTATCAGTGGAATAAGAAATGAGACAAATTGCAGGCGAGGAATGTTTAATGCCAGAGCTATGTCCCACAACTCAAAAACCTTAAGCCGCAAACTAAAAACAGCCAGCAAAAAGCCGATTAAGGTTGACCCGCCCTCTCCCAGAAAAATAGAGGCCGGGTTAAAGTTATATTTTAAAAATCCCAGAGTCGCGCCGGCTAAAGCCAACGACATGACTGTTAGGATCGGTAGGTTATTATTCAAGGCCAGCAAAAAGAAGAATAAAGATGCTAAAAAGGCTATGCCAGAAACCAGGCCGTCCATGCCATCTAACATATTAAAAGAGTTAGTCATAAAAGTGATGAAGCAGGCGGTCAGGATATAGTTAAACGGCTGGAAGTTAAAGAACCCAAAGCTTAAACCGCTAAAATGAGTGAACAAACAGGCAAAAAGCAGATGGAACCAGATTTTGTATCTGGCGCGGATTTTAATGCCGGCGTCGTCAAACAGCCCAAACAGTACAAAAACCAGCCCAGCAATGATAGCCCCAAGTATCTCCCTGTTCCATAAAAAAAACAAAGGAAGAGCAAAAGCCAGGAAAATTGCCGGCCCTCCGAGCAAGGGAACAGGTTTGTCGTGGATTTTGCGGTGGTCGGGGGTGTCGAGGATGTTGAGTTTAGAGGCTAGTAATTTAGCGAGGGGGGTGAGGATTAAAGACAACAAAACAGAAATACCAAATACCAAAGAATATTTCAACATTTGGACAATTATATCATTCTTTGTTGAATAAAAACAATATTCCGCCGAACATATAGATAAAATATCTTATAAAATGTATGGTCAAAGACACACTTAAGGCAGCTGCAGTGGAAATTCCAGTTTGCCCTAACAAATAAATATATGCTCCGTCCTGCAACCCTAAGCCATTGATTGAGATTGGTATTGTTACTATTAGAGCCACCATAAAAAATATTAAGAAAAAATATAATGGGGACACATCGATATTAACAGCATTGGCGATAAAATAATATGAGGCGCCAGCAATGAAAATAGCGAACAACGATATTCCGAAAGCCTTGCCTAGGTTTCTTTTGTGACTTTGAAATAGTTTGATGCTAGCGAACGGTTTTATAAAAACAGTGCCCAGCTTGAAATAATGCTTAAAAACATGCCGTAGATAGGGAGATTTTAATAACATTACAAAACCTAAAATAAACAACATGAACATCACCCAAAAGATAAAGATGAAATATATAAAACAGGTGGGGATTTTTAAGTTGGAGCGCAAGAGATTAAATACGATTGCTCCGGTCGCCAACAGAACAAGTGAACATAATCCAATGGCTCTGTCAATTAAGCTGACCATGGTTACCTCTACTGCTTGTCCATACTTTTTTGCGACTTTATATATTCTAAATGCGTCTCCACCAAGCGTGCCTGGCAAAAAAAGGCCCAAAAACTGCCCTGCCCAGTAGTAATTTAGAAGCGTAGTGAACTTTTGTCGCGGCAAAAAAATCTCTAATAAAACGCCCCATCTGTACACTAAAAGTAAGAAGGCCAGAAAGCTTAATATAAGGCCAATGGAAAGATAAACCACATCTGCGCTAGCAACAATTTTGGCAACCTGTTCAAACTCAACTCTTGACAAGAGATATACTATTAAGGAGAGACTAACAATGGCTTTTATTATGGTGAATATTTTATTTTTCACTTTTTTTCTAAAAGGGAAGCGCGTATTTACGCTTCTAATAATAATCGGGATTGCCATGCTCATAAATGTCAAAATCACTATTGGATAAACCGAATTGGCTTTGCGCGTGTTTTCTTCAGACACAATCAACCTCCACAAACCAATGTTATACTCTTGTTTCCCATCAATCAGGGTGAACGCTTGGTTACAAATCAAACAACACTGAATTTACCCACTCTTAATTATAACATGGGAGTGATGAAAAACCCCTAAAAGGAACCTGCGACTGAAGTCGCGGTTCCTTTTTTCCTGCTCCAATAGCGGCTAGAAATATGAGAAAATAAGGCAACACAATATGGAGGTGTTGCTTTATGATAAAGAGAAACGAAAAATCAGTAACGTTCGCTGATGTCTGGCTCAACCACACTGAAACCCGCTGGAAAGATCACTGGATGAAGAAGATTCTTGATAAAATCAACTGGAACAAATTCGGCTACCGTCTGGAAAAACTCTACACGGCAGATAATGGCCGGCCAGGCTGAGATCCACTAGTTTTGTTTCGCTGTTTGATTCTGGCGCAGTGGTATGGCTTGAGTGATCGGCAATTGGAAGAGGCGGTCGAGTTCCGGATCGATTTCCGCAAATTTGCAGGGCTCCGTTTTGAAGAGGAAGCGCCCGACGCCACGACTTTCGCCGTGTTCAGGGAGAGGATTCTTCCCATCTATCACAAATTGTTAAAAATATTAAACGAGCAACTGGAAGCGGCAGGCTTCAAGATCAAAGAAGTGGTCGCGGTTGACGCCACACTGGTCGCTGCCCATTCCAAGCCTCGGGGTGATTTTGC
>Ga0209343_10001426_pt1 | contig 32191 bp, 43 predicted proteins | sample RifCSPlowO2_02_FD_184026 | JGI IMG/M metagenome (GOLD analysis project Ga0209343, IMG submission 184026) | Groundwater microbial communities from Rifle, Colorado - Rifle CSP2_plank lowO2_0.2 (SPAdes) (version 2) | ecosystem: Environmental > Aquatic > Deep subsurface > Groundwater | place... | reverse complement strand
CGGGGGAAACCGTCCTGGCTTTTAATCCGCCGTCCAAAGAATCGGAATACAAATCGCCGCGGTTCGCTTCCGATATAGTTTTGGTCAGCTCCAATCACAAGGACTACAACGGCTGGGAAAGTTTACCCGGCAAAACGGAAGGCGCGAAACCGTTTGTCGCGGAAGGCCAGGGCGAATATGAGGTTTCCGGCATTTACATAAAAGGCATCGGTTCAAATGGCCGCAATAATACTGTTTACAGCCTCGTTCTTGAAGATATTTCTATCTGTCATTTGGGGGCGTTGAGCAAAGAAATGGACCCAAGTTTGAAGGAAGCGGTGGGCGAGGCGGATATATTATTCATTCCCATCGGCGGAGGAGAACTTCTTGACCCGCAGAAAGCGGCCGGCGCGGCCATTCACCTTGAGGCGAAAGTGGTTATCCCGATGAATTATGACGAAAGCCAGCTGAAACAATTTATAAAAGAATTCGGCGCTGGCGGGACGGTTGCGGCGGACAAGCTGACTATTAAGAAAAAAGATTTGGCCGAAAAAAAGGGAGAAGTTGTTGTTTTGAAACCAGTCGGTTGATTAAAGATTTTATTTTTTAGATTTGAGATTGAAACATGTCACTTATTGATAACATAGAAAAATTGCATAAAAAACCGGACCACATCAAGAGACGGATTTTGCTGGTCAGCGTTTTTGTTTTAATGTTTATCATTGTTTCCGTTTGGGTATCCACCTTGAGGATTTCGTCAGGAAAGGAAAGCCCGAAAGACAGCCGTATTTCTTCGCCTCTTTCCGTTTTTTTGGGGACGGTTAAAGAGGGTGTTGATGTCGGCGTAAGCGGAGTGGTAGATTCCGTCAATAAATTAAAACAAGATTATGAATCAAAACAATAAAAGAATAATCAATCGGGATATTTCCCAAGAGATGCGCGAGTCTTACATAGATTACGCGATGTCTGTTATCGTCGCCCGCGCCTTGCCCGATGTCCGGGACGGGCTTAAGCCGGTGCACCGGAAAATTTTGTACACTATGCATCAGGCCGGTTTGACTCATTCTGCCAAATTTCTAAAGTCAGCGGCTATTGTCGGCGACGCTCTCGGCAAATATCATCCTCATGGAGATGGGCCTGTCTATGACTCGATGGTCAGGATGGCGCAAGATTTTGCGATGCGATATCCGCTGGTGGACGGACAAGGCAACTGGGGGTCGCTAGACGGCGATTCTGCGGCGGCGATGCGTTACACCGAAGCCAGAATGACTTCTATCGCCGAGCAGATGCTGTCTGATATTCAGAAAGAAACAGTGGACTTCAAGCCCAATTACGACAACCGCTTGATGGAACCGTCGGTGCTTCCGGCCGCCGTTCCGCAGCTGCTTATAAACGGATCTTTTGGCATCGCCGTCGGCATGGCGACCAGCATCCCGCCACACAATTTGGGCGAGGTGATTGATGCCACCAACCATCTCATAGACAATCCGGCTGCCAATCTGGAAGACTTGATGCAATTCGTGAAAGGGCCGGATTTTCCCACGGGCGGAATAATTTACAATGTCAAAGACATAGAGCGGGCTTACGCCACGGGGCGGGGCGGAGTGATAACGCGGGGCGAGGCGGAAGTGGTGGAGTCGGAAAAATTCGGATTTCAAATTATCATTTCCTCCATACCTTACCAGGTCAACAAGTCGGAAATGATAATAAAAATGGCCGACCTTGTCCGCGAGAAAAAAGTAGAAGGCATAAGAGACATCCGCGACGAATCGGACCGGGAAGAAAAAGTCCGTATCGCCATAGATTTGAAGACCGGAACTAACCCTCAAAACGTTTTAAACAATCTTTACAAATACACTGATTTAGAAAAAACTTTCCACTTCAACGTCATTGCTTTAGTGGACGGCATTCAGCCTCAAGTTTTAAGACTGAAAGACATCCTCCAGTATTTTATTTCTCATCGGGAAATTGTCGTCCGAAGGAGAACGCAATTTGATTTGAACAGAGCATTGGACAGAGCTCATATATTGGAAGGCCTCAAGAAAGCCCTTGACCACATTGACGCTATAATCAAGACTATCCGGGCTTCCGACGATAGAGACGACGCCCAGAAGCAATTGATGGCCAAGTTCAAATTTTCGGACAAGCAAGCCGTCGCCATTTTGGAAATGAAACTGCAGTCTTTGGCCAATTTGGAAAGGCAAAAAGTGGAAGACGAGCTCAAAGAAAAACAGAAACTGATAAAAGACTTGCGGGCGCTCTTGGCCGACCCGAAGAAGCTTTTAAAGGTGGTAAAAGACGAACTCTTGACGATAAGAGAAAAATACGGCGACCAAAGGCGGACGAAAGTCGTGGCGCGCGCCGCCAAAACGATGTCCGACGAAGATTTGGTGGAAGCCAAAGACCAGGTGATGGCGCTGACCAAAGGCGGGTATGTGAAAAGGACGGATCCGGACGCCTACCGGGCGCAAAAAAGAGGCGGGGTGGGAGTGATAGACATAGAAACCAAAGAAGAAGATTTCGTCAATATTTTCGTTACGGCCAATACCCACGATGATCTGCTTTTCTTCAGCGACAAGGGCAAGGTTTACCAAGTGAAAATGTTTGAACTGCCGGAAGGCAAAAGGGCGACGAAAGGGAAGTCGGTTATGAATTTTCTATCTATTTCAGCCGACGAAAAAATCACTTCAATCTTGGTGTTTCCCAAGTCGGCCAAAGAAGCCCAAAACTTTTTGATGATGGCGACCAAAAACGGCGTGGTCAAGAAAGTGGATACCGCCAGCTTCAAAGATGTGAGGCGAAACGGGATAACGGCGATAAGGCTGGAAAAGGGCGACGAGCTTAAGTTTGTCAAATTCACTTCCAAAGGCGACCATTTGATAATGGCCACCAAAAACGGCCAGTCCATAATGTTCAAGGAATCCGATGTCCGGGCGATGGGACGGGCGGCGGCCGGAGTGCGGGGCATCAGGCTGGCCGAGAAAGATGAACTGGTCGGGACGGACACGGTTACTTCCGGCGGGAAAGACCAATTTTTCCTGAATATGGGAAGCAAGGGTTACGGCAAAAAGACGAGCGTAAAGAATTATCGCCTTCAAAACAGAGGCGGTTCGGGCATCAAAACTTTCAAAGTTACAGATAAAACCGGCCCATTGATGGTGGCCAGAATTATCGGCCATGGCGAAGAAGAGCTGATAGCCATTTCCTTGAAAGGACAGGTTATCAGAGTGTCTTTGTCTGAGATTCCGTCTTTGGGACGGCAAACGCAAGGCGTGAGAATAATGAAAATGAGGCCCGACGACAGCATCGCCTCAATAACTTGCTTGTAATATGAAAGTTGAGACTAAAAAATTAAAATTGTTTTTGTTGGACAGCGGGCTTATTTCCAGTAAAGAAATAACCGAAACGGAGAAGAAAATCAAAAAAACGGGAGAAGATTTTGGCGACGCTTTGGTCAGCGGCGGGAAAATTTCCGAAGACGATTTAAGGAGACTGGAAGCTTACATCTTGGGAATCCCTTTCGTGGGACTGGAAAAAGAAAAAATAGATTTCGCGGTCTTGAGCCTTATTCCGGAATCAATTGCCAGAAACAACAATATCGTGGCTTACAGGAAAAACAAGGACGAGTTGGAGGTGGCTATGCTTGACCCGGAAGATTTGGGCACGATTGATTTCATAAAAAAGAAAGCAAATTTTAAGATTTTGCCCCGCCTGACGAACAGCAAATCAATAAAATCGGCGCTCTCCCAATACCAAGAAAGTTTGCAAGCCGAGTTTGGCAATATTGTCAGAAAAGAAGCAGAGTCCTTAAGGGTGGTTAGCTCCGACGCGGGAGAAAAAGAGAACGAGAGCGACCTTAAAAAACTGGCTGAAGATATTCCGGTGGTCAGGATCGTAGACACTCTTTTAAAACACGCCATTTTGCAGAGAGCCAGCGATATTCACATTGAGCCGATGGAAAAAGAGGTGCTTGTCAGATACAGGATAGACGGCCTTCTCCGCGACGCCATGGTTTTGCCTAAAAATACCGCCCCGGGCATAACGGCCAGGATTAAAATATTGTCCAATCTCAAGATAGATGAAAAACGGCTGCCCCAGGACGGCCGGTTCAAGATTGAAACGGCGGAAGACAAGGTTTCTTTCCGCGTCTCCGTTTTGCCCGTTTACAACGGGGAGAAAATAGTGATGAGAATACTTTTAGAAAACGCCAAAGGTTTCAATTTTGAAACTCTGGGATTTCTCGCCAGCCAAATTGAGGATATGCATTGGGCGATAAATCGGCCGACGGGCATGATTTTGGTTACCGGTCCGACCGGTTCGGGCAAGACGACGACTCTTTACACCGCTCTGGATATTCTAAACACTCCCGATGTCAACATTTCCACCATTGAGGACCCGATAGAATACCAGATTCCCAGAATCAACCAGACGCAAGTCAAACCGGACATCGGCTTCACTTTTGCCAACGGGTTAAGGTCGCTGGTCAGGCAGGACCCGGATATTATCATGGTCGGCGAAATAAGAGACGACGAAACGGCCTCGCTGGCGATCAATGCCGCTTTAACCGGGCATCTTGTTCTTTCCACTTTGCACACCAATTCGGCCGCTGGCGCGGTGCCCAGGCTTCTTGATATGGAAGTGGAGCCGTTTTTGATGGCTTCCACGGTCAATGTCATTATCGCCCAAAGATTGGTCAGAACGCTTTGTTCCGAAAAAGAGAAATATTTTCTAAGCAGTCAGCAATTGGAAACTCTGTCCAAAGAAGTTGATTTGAACAGAGTAGCTTCCTTTTTGGCCAAAGAAAAAATAACAGGAAAAATTTCCGATTGGAGCAAGGTTCCTTTTTACAAGCCGTCTTTAAATAAAAATTGTCCGGAAGGATATAAAGGAAGAGTGGGCGCGCACGAAATTTTGAGAGTGAGCGAGGGGATAAGAAATCTTATCATGTCCAACGCCACTTCCGACGACATTGAAAAACAGGCCAAGAAAGAAGGAATGATAACGATGTTAGAAGACGGGGTGGTTAAATGCGTTCAAGGCGTAACCACGATTGAGGAGATATTAAGAGTAACTAGTGAGTAAAAAGTCAAAAGTCCTTAAAGTCAAAAGTTTTATGTTGTATAAATATCAGGCTAAAAAAATAACGGGAGAAGAAACAAGCGGAACGATGGAAGCTTCCAGCAAGACTGATTTGGCCGTGAAGTTGAGGGAACAGGGTTATATCCCGACGTTGGTTGAGGAAAAAAACGAAAAGTCGCGCGCGGCTATTTTTTTGTCCAGATTCGGGGTGGTTTCCGTTGCGGATAAAATAATGTTCACTAAAAACTTAAGTGTGATGCTTTCCGCCGGACTGCCCCTGACCAGGGCGTTGGAGATATTAAGCCGCCAGACGAACAACAAATTTTTCAGCCGGACGATAATCTCTCTGATGAACGATGTCCAAAAGGGCAATTTTTTAAGTTCAGCCATGAAAAATTTTTCCAAAACTTTCCCGAAGATTTTTATCGCCATGGTCAAAACCGGAGAAGAAAGCGGCCAATTGAGCGAATCGTTGAGTTTGGCCGGACTGCAATTGGAAAAAGATTACACGCTGATGAGAAAAGTCAAAGGAGCGATGATGTACCCGGCGATAATTTTGGCGGCCATGGTTTTGATAGCCGTTTTTATGTTTATTTACGTCGTGCCCACGCTGGTTTCCACTTTCAAAGAGCTGAATATCGGCTTGCCTCTTTCCACTCGAGCGATTATTTTTGTAAGCGATTCCATCACGAAGCATACTTACCTTTTTATATTTTTTTTCTTTGCCGTTATTTTTACCGCCGGATGGTTTTTGAGAACGGAAAAAGGAAAAATATTTCTGGGCAATGTTTTTTTGAAAACTCCGTTGATTTCTCCCATTGTCAAAAAAATAAATTCGGCCAGAACCAGCCGGACTTTAGCCGCGCTTATTTCTTCCGGAGTTAATGTGGTGGAAGCGCTTGCCGTCACCAGAGACGTGCTTCAGAACAATAAATACAAAGAAGTTCTAACAAAGGCGATGGGCGATGTGCAAAGAGGCGTTCATATTTCAAACTCATTCAAAGAAGCGACGAAGATTTACCCCGTTCTTTTGGGAGAAATGATGGCGGTCGGAGAGGAAACGGGCAAAACAGCGGAAATGTTGGAGAAAATAGCCGTCTTTTACGAAGAAGAAGTGGCCGAAGCGACCAAAAACATGGCCACCGTCATAGAGCCGATTTTGATGATTTTCATCGGCGCGGCCGTCGGATTCTTCGCTTTATCTATGATCAAGCCAATGTATTCAATGATGAACGGAATATGAGAAACAATTGCTTAAAACAAAACAAATGAAAACTTTCGCTTTTATAGACGCCTCAAATCTTTTTTACGGCGGAGAGAAAAGTTTAGGCTGGAAGATAGATTATCGGAAACTTTTTGCGTATTTAAAAGAAAAATACAAGATAGGTAAAGCTTTATATTTTGGAGGCGTTGAAATTCATGATTTTGTTTACAATTACCAGTCCGAAGACAGCGTTCCAGTCAAAAATTTAAAAAACTATCTTGCTGATTTGATAAAAAACAAAGGGCAGAAACTTGATGACGCAACCCTTATTCTCATCAACAGGCATCTGCAAAGAGTAAAGTTTTATTTGAAACTTGAACAGTTTGGATATAATTTGTTTTTAAAACCGGTGAAAATGTATGATCAGGAAGATGGTATGACGAGAAGAAAGGCCAACTGCGACGCGGATATGACATTTCACTTAATGAAAGAAAAAGATAATTTTGACAGGGTTGTAATTCTTTCGGGAGACGGAGATTTTCTGCCTGTGTTGAAATATTTAAGAAAACTTGGGAAAGAGGTTATAATATTGTCGCGAGGACCAAGAACGGCAAGAGAAATAAGGCAGTTTGCGGGAAGTAATTTCAGGGATTTTGTGAGACTTGAAAAATATATAAAGTTTATAGAAAAGTAATGAGGTGGACATACGAAATATCCACCTCACGTTTAGTAATTACATTATAACTTAACGATTAAATTCGTCAAGACAAAAATAATATTCATTATGCCCGAAAAATTTAAAACATATAATAATTCTGAATTAGCGTGCGAAGAAGCCATCAAAATGACGGAGAAAATCAAATCTGGCGAAGCGAAGAATTATAATGAAGCGGAAAAAACTAAATGAATTTAAAGAAAAAGAACAGTATAAATTCTTTGTTTTGCATGACAAAATGGAAAAAATTGACAATGAGGCAAAAAAACAAAATGACATTTCTTAAAAAAGGTTTTTCGCTGATTGAAATGATGGTCGCGATAGCCATCGGGTCGGTTTTGGTCGCGGTTATCGTCGTTTCCTTTTCTTCTTTCAGGAACGACAAAACTGTGGACATTGCCGCCGACCAAGTTTTGTCGGTGATAAACGAAGCCAGAGTCAAAACCGTTTCTTCGGAAGATTATTCCCGATTCGGCGTTCATTTTGAAACAAGCCGAGTTGTGCTTTTCAAGGGAGATGTTTTTACAGAACCGAACTCTTCCAACATAGAAACGCCAGTGTCTCCTTTGGCGGAAATAAGCGACATTTCTCTAAACGGGGGAGGGACAAACCTTGTGTTTCAAAAATTGACCGGTAAAACCGGCAATTACGGCTCCTTGCGAATTAGATTGAAATCCGATAACAGTAAATATAAAACCATAAGCGTTAAGTCCACTGGCATCGTCAATATACAGTAAAAAGTTATCCACAGTCGCTATCTATCTATCTATCTGTTAAACTAAAATCAAGTTTTTATCAGCCAATTATTAAATAATCATAAAAAAATAAAAGGATACAAAAAATACGCGTTGAGTTTGCTGGTGTGCTTTGTGGCATATGGTCTTATGTTATCAAGCGCATCGGCTTTTTGGCCGTTTGGAAAGTCAAAAAACAAAGAGCAAGACAATAGAAATTACGCAGGAACGGCGGTGAACGCAAAAAGCGAAAACAGCAAAATAACCACCTCTACTACGATAACGGTTATCTGGCCGACTATGCCAGAAACGCTTATAGCGGGCAAAAATTACACTATAGAGTGGAAATCAAAAGGATTTGGTAAAAAAGAAAAAGCTTCAATTTATTTGTCAAGAACTGTTGAAAATGGCCAAATAGTAACACCCTTTGCGGTCAACGTTCCAAACAATGGTTCCTATGTGTGGAGAGCGCCGGAAATTTTAGGCGATAAGTTTACAATTCTTATAAAAATTGGACTTGAGTCAGACTATAGCGATAACTATTTTAGCATAGAGCGAAAAAATTTTCCGCCAACCATTATTGGCGCTACGAAGATTCCGGCAGACATTAAGGTTGGACAACAAGTTGATTTTAACTGGATAGCAACTGATGCCAACAATGATAATCTTGCGTGGAGGATTGATTGGGGAGATAATCTTTGGGCGGAAGTAGCTTGTGAGTCTGCTCATCTTCAAAACGGAATGAATTATAATATAGGTACAGGTCATTATTGGAAAGAAAGCGGAACATACAAAGTGGTTGCGACAGTGAATGACTGCAGGGGAAAAACAGACAAAAAGGAATCCACCGCGGTTGTAAAAGATTAAAATTTAACTTAATTTTCAAAACAAAAAATTCCTTGGCAAATTGTCGGGGGTTTTTTGTGTTTTCTCGCTAGCCGTTTATTTTTAAAGTATAATATCCGCAAATGGATAAGAGAATTATTTTTGAAAAAAAGATGTCAAAAGGTGTCGGCTTAATAGAGGCCATAGCCGGAATTTCCATTGTTTCCATTTTTATTTTCAGCCTGATGCTGGCTTCTCAATTATCGCAAAGAATCGTCGGCGAGAGCGTCAGAAGCGCGCAGGCCTCTTTTTTGCTGGAAGAAGGGGCGGAGGCCGTCAAGATTTTCAGAGATACGAGCTGGAGTTCCGACGTCGGCGGTCTTGCTGTCGGGACGAATTATTTTTTTTCTTATAACGGGGCGACATGGGTTTCCGCGACCAACAATATCTATATTGACGGAATATTTGAAAGAAAATTCAGTTTGAATAATGTTTATAGGGACGCCAATGACGATATCGCTGTTTCCGGAACGCTGGATAGCGGGACAAAGAAAGCGACAGTCAACGTTTCTTGGCGGGGGAGAACTGGGACGACGACTAAATCCGTCTCCTTTTATTTAACCGATTTATTTTCCAATTGATTTTATGAAAAAAAACTCACAAGGCTCGTCGCTTTTGGAAACGCTTATTTACGCGGCTATTTTGGGAATGGTCGCCATTTTTACCACCGATTCAATTTTGGCGATGATGAAGTCCTACACCAGCGTGAAAATGTCCCGAGACCTGAATTTTTCCGCTTCGGTGGCGATGGAAAGAATGGCCAATGAAATAAGGCTGGCTAACAATATTAACGATGCCGGAAGTGTTTTTGCCGCCAGTCCGGGAAAATTAAAACTTGACACGATGGACAGTTTCGATTCTCCCGCCACGATAGAATTTTTCTTGAGCGGCGCGGGAATTTTCGTCCAAGAAGGCTCTGGCGCTCCAGAAGCGCTGACGGCCAGCAGTACCGAGATAACCAGCCTGATTTTTAACAAAATAACTTCTTCCTCCGTGTCCAAAGCCGTCAAAATAAGCTTAACCGCCAAGGCCAAAGGCGGTAGAATGGAAAAGACGGAAAAATTTTACAACACGGCGATATTAAGAGGAAGCTACTAAAATGAGTCAAAAGTCAAAAGTCAAAAGTCAAAAGTGCGGAGGGCAGGCGATATTGACGGCGGTGGTGTTTTTTATGTTCATATCTATGATTGTCGTCTCTGGGGCCTACACCGTTTCTTATAAAGAATCAAAATCATCCAGAGATTTCGGAACATCCAAAAAAAGTTTTTTTCTGGCGGAATCGGGATTGGAGGACTTGTCATACAGGGTAATGAAAGGAAAAAATTACGACACCACCGAAGTTTTGTCTTTAGACGGGTTTTTCGCCACGACCACCGTCACCGACATAAGCGGCGCGAAAGAGATAACCGCTACAGGGACGGCTTCTCGGATGATAAGAAAGTCAAAAATAAAACTGGAAGTCGGCGGAGGGGCATCGTTTTTTTACGGGATGCAGACTGGGCAAGGGGGGATAATAATGTCTAACACCTCGGAAGTTGTAGGCAATGTTTTTTCCAGCGGGCCTATCATGGGCTATAACAGCAACATCGTAAGGGGCGATGTTATTTCCGCCGGACCTTCCGGTTTGGCGGACGGGATTCACGCGACAAGCTCCGTCTACGCCCACACCATCAATAATTCCAATATTGATAAAGACGCCTACTATACAACCATTTCCGGCACCAACGTGGGCGGTGTTTCTTATCCAGGCAGTCCCGACCAAGCCACTTCTTCTTTGCCCATATCCGACGCCAAAATAGACGAGTGGAAAGCGGAAGCCTTGGCGGGCGGAACCTACAGCTCGCCTTGCCCTTACACGATAAGCGGGACTGTTTCCATCGGACCAAAAAAAATAAATTGCGATTTGAATATAACCGGCTCGGCTGTCGTTACTTTAAACGGCCCGATTTGGGTTTCCGGCAACATAAACTTCAGCAATTCGGCGGATGTCAAAGTGAATCCTTCTTTAGGCGACAAAAGCGTGGCGGTGATAGCGGACAAAGAAACAAACAGAAGCTCCAGCAGCAGGATATTCATAAGCAATTCGGTTGAGTTTTTCGGTTCGGGAAGCAATAAGTCTTATGTTCTTTTGGTTTCCCGGAACAACAACGTTGAAAGCGGAGGGAGCGCTTCTGCCATTGAAATATCCAACAGCGCCAACGGAAAGATTTTATTGTACGCCCCGCACGGCTTGATGTACTTGTCCAACAGCATAAGTGTGAAAGAAGCTTCCGCTTATAAAATACAGTTATCCAATTCGGCTAAAATTATTTACGAAACTGGCCTGTCCAATCTGCTTTTCACCTCCGGCCCATCGGGCGGTTATTCCATAGAGAGCTGGCGGGAAGAGGAATAATCCCTGTAAATTTGACTTTTAATTCGCGTTTGGTAATATGGCATTAGTAATTTGTTGCCCGCTAAAGGGTAATTTTAATTAGCATGGCAATTTTAAGAAAAGTAAAAAAAGAGGAAACTAAAAAAGAGCAAGTTTCTGAAAATAAACAGGTTTCGTTCGGTCTTGTTCCCCACATTACGGAAAAGGCGACTTTTTTGGGCGAGAAAAACGCTTATGTTTTCAAAGTTGAACCGGAATTCAATAAAATAATGGTCAGACAAGCGGTGAAAAAACAATATAATGTTGAGCCGGCGAGAGTAAGGATAATCAACATTCCCGGGAAAATGGTTTTTATAAGAAGAAGGCGGGCTCAAAAAGCCGGTTATAAAAAAGCGGTAGTTTATCTGAAAAAGGGCGACAAGATTAGTCTATAAAGTTTTTAAAGTTAAAAGTCCATAAAGTATAATTATGAAGCATTATAAACCCACAACTCCATCAAGAAGACATATGTCGGTAGTATCCTACCGGAATGTTTTGACGCGGGCAAAGCCGGAAAAAAGTTTGACCCGAGGATTCAAGAGAGGCGTGGGCAGAAATTCCGCCGGCCGGATAACCGTCAGGCACAAAGGAGGCGGAGTGAAGAGGTCTTACAGAGAAATTGATTTCCATTACGATAAAATAGACATTCCAGCCACGGTAAAGTCCGTTGAGTACGACCCGAACAGGTCGGGTTTTATCTCCTTATTGTTTTACGCCGACGGGGCCAAACGGTATGTTCTTTTGCCGGCCGGATTGAAAGTGGGAGACAAAGTGATAACTTCCGAAAAAGCCGACATAAAACCGGGCAACAGGCTTCCTTTGAAAAAAATACCCGTGGGAACTTTTGTGTATAATGTGGAAATTTTACCGAGATCGGGCGCCAAGATGATAAGAAGCGCCGGTAATTTCGCCGAGCTTTTGGCTCACGATAGCGGATATGCGTTGCTTAAAATGCCCTCATCGGAAATAAGAAAAGTTTCTTTGGAAGCTTGGGCCAGTGTCGGGCAGATGTCCAACGAAGAATACAAATTGAGAAATTTCGGAAAAGCCGGCCGGTCAAGATGGCTGGGAATCCGGCCGACGGTCAGAGGCAGCGCTATGAATCCGGTGGACCATCCGCTTGGCGGAGGGGAAGGCAGGCAACCGAGAGGAATGAGCCGGGTGAAAAATATGTGGGGCAAAGGAATAAGAGGAGTGAAAACCAGAACGCCGAAGAAATATTCCAATGTTTTTATAGTTTCAAGAAGAAAAAAGAAATAAAAAAATAATTTTATGTCAAGAAGCTTAAAGAAGGGGCCGTATGTTTATGAAAAATTGCTGAAGAAAATCAGTGTTCTGAATCCTATGGACGGGACGGTTGTTAAAACTTGGGCCAGGGATTCCCAGATATCGCCGGAAATGATAGGATTTACTTTCGGCGTGCACAACGGCAAAGATTTCATCCAAGTGAGAATCACGGAGGATATGATAGGACACAGGCTGGGAGAATTCAGCCCGACCAGAAAATTCGTCAAACACGGAGGCAAGATGCAGAAAGAAATAGAAACCAAGAAAAAAGAGGCGGAAATAGCGTCGGCGCAAGCGGCCAAAGCGGCGCCGGCGGAGAAGAAATAATATGAAAGAAATCACGGCAAAATTGAATAACTACCGAGCATCGCCCAGAAAGACGAGAGTGGTGGCCGATTTGATCAAAGGCAAAAAAGCGAAAGACGCCGTCGTTCAGCTTGATTTTTTGACCAAAAAGTCCGCCAGCCCGATTACAAAACTTCTTAAATCTGCCATAAGTAATGCCAAGAACGACTTTAAAATAGCGGATGAAAATAATTTAATAATAAAAACAGTCGTTGTTAATTCCGGCCCGGTTCTTAAGAGAAGCAGGCCGAGGTCAAGAGGCATGGCCAATCAGATTTTGAAGAGAACGAGCCGGATAACAATAGTGTTGGCGGAAAAAAAATGAGCAAAACGGTACACCCATATTCATTCAGACTAGGCATATTGCGAAACTGGAGATCGCGCTGGTTTAATCCTGTCAAATATAGGCATTTGCTAAAAGCGGATGTTTTGGTAAGAGAAGCGCTGGAAAAATCAATGCGGGGAATGTATGTGGAAGGCATAGAGATAGAAAGATCCCCGGCGCTTTTTCATTTGATAATCAAGACTTCCCGTCCCGGGCTTCTTATCGGCCGGAAGGGAGAAGGAGCGGACAAAATCAAAGTTCAAATAATCGGAATAATGAAAAAAATAAAATCGGAAATACCGAAAGAAATAAAATTGACCGTGGAAGAAATCCAGCATCCGGAATCAAGCGCCAAAATTTTGGCTCAAATGGCGGCGGAAAATTTGGAAAAAAGAATGCCCTTCAGAAGGACGATGAAACAGATAATGGAAAAAGCCATGGCCAGCCACAATGTCAAAGGAATAAAAGTGGCGATGTCCGGTCGTTTGGACGGTTCGGAAATGGGAAGAAAAGAGTGGCTTAGAAAAGGCCGGATACCGCTTCAGACGCTTCGCGCCGACATTGATTTCGCCAGAGAAAAAGCCCATTTGCCTTATGGCGATATAGGCATAAAGGTCTGGACTTACAAGGGAGAAAAATTTGAAGAATAGATTTTATTTTTTTAGATTTGAGATTTTAAATTAAAATATGTTGCCCAAGAAAGTAAAATTTAGAAAATGGCACCGAATGAGGGAAAACCCCAATAAGGCGCGCGTGGCCACCAGAGGAAACAGTTTGGATTTCGGCTCTTTCGGATTGGTGGCGCAGGAAACCAAAGAAGTATGGGCCAACCAAATTGAGGCGGCCAGGAAAACGATGGCCAGATTCACCAATAACGCCGGAAAGATTTGGATAAGGATTTTTACCGATATGCCCATCACTCAAAAACCGGCGGAAGTCGGAATGGGAAAAGGAAAGGGCGATCCGGTCGGCTTTGTCTACCGAGTCAGACCGGGCAATGTCATATTTGAAGTGGACGGGCTTGACGAAGCGACCAGCCGGGAGGCGTTAAGAAAAGGAGGTTCAAAATTGCCGGTAAAAATAAAAATAATCAGCAGATAAATTTAATTGAAACACATGCCGAAGAAAAAATTAAAAGGAACGATAATGTCGGACGCGATGCAGAAAACTGTGATTGTTTCCGTTGACCGATATGTCAAGCACCCCAAATACAAGAAATATGTAAAAAAGACAAACAGATACAAAGCCCACGACGAAAAGGAAGAATACAATGTCGGAGACAAGGTTATAATTCAGGAATGCCGACCATTATCAAAAGACAAGCATTTTGAAGTTTTGTCCAAAATTTAATTTATGATACAGCCCCGAACAATGGTGAATATTGCCGACAATACCGGCGCGAAATTGGCGCAAGTCTTCAAGGTGCTCGGCGGAAGCAAGAAAAGATACGCTCAATTGGGCGAAATAGTCGTTGTCTCCATCAAAACGGCCGAACCGAGAAAAGCGGTTAAGAAGAAAGAAGTCCATCACGCCCTAGTGGTCAGGCAGAAAAACGCTTTCCGAAGAAAGGATGGGTCTTACGTCAGGTTTGACGAGAATGCCGTTGTTCTTTTGGATAAAGCGAAGCATGAACCTCTGGGAGGAAGAATCTTCGGGCCGATTCCGAGAGAGATTCAAGAAAAAGGATATAATCAGATAATTTCACTGGCGCCGGAAGTGGTATAAAAAATTTATGAAAATAAAAAAAGGAGATATAGTGAAAATAATGGCGGGCAAAGACAGAGGCAAAACCGGCAAGGTGGCCAAAGTTATTCCTTCCGAAGAAAAAATAATCGTGGAAGGAATGAATATAAAGAAAAAGCATATAAGACCGAAAAAGCGAGGACAAAAAGGCCATGTCGCCCAAATCTCGGCGCCTTTTTACGCTTCCAACGCGATGATAGTCTGTTCTTCTTGCGGCAAAACGACAAGAACCGGATATAAATCGGAAGGAGAGAAGAAAATAAGAGTTTGCAAAAAATGCGGAGTTTCAATCTAAAATCTCAAATTTAAAAACCAAGATGAATAAATTCAAAGAAAAATTCAATAAAACCGTAGTTCCAGAAATGAACAAAAAATTCGGTTATAAAAACGCAATGGCAACGCCAAAAATAATCAAAGTTGTCGTCAGCGCCGGCATAGGGTCGTTCAAAGACGAAGCCAAAAAAGAATCGGCTTTGAAATCTTTTACCCAAATCGTCGGCCAAAAGCCGCTGGTCAACAAAGCCAAGAAATCAATAGCTTCCTTTAAATTAAGACAAGGTATGCCTGTCGGCTATTCGGCCACGCTAAGAGGCGACAGGATGTATGATTTCTTGGAAAAATTGGTCAGCGTGGCAATTCCCAGAGTAAGAGATTTTCGCGGCCTTGAGCCTAAACTGGTGGACCAGACGGGAAATATGTCCATCGGCTTTAAGGAACACATATCTTTTCCCGAATCCGCCGGGGAAGATGTCCGGTCGGCTTTTGGATTGGGGGTTACGGTTGTCACCAGCGCCAAGAGCAAAGAAAAAGCCCTTGAAATGTTAAAGCTTGCAGGTTTTCCATTTAAAGTCTAGTATATACACTTGTAACATATGGCAAAAACATCAGTTATCGCAAGGTCTAAAAAAACACCAAAATACAAATCAAGGGTTGTCAGAAGGTGTTTTCGTTGCGGAAGAAAGAGGGGTTATATGAGAGATTTTGATTTATGCCGAATATGTTTTAGGGAATTGGCCAATGAAGGAATGATTCCGGGGGTTAAAAAATCATCATGGTAAATTAAATTATATGGATCCAATAGCAGATATGCTGACTTCAATAAGGAACGCCCAAGCCGCTCGCAAAGAAACGGTATCCATTCCTTATTCTAAAATAAAAATGGGAATAGCGAAAGTTTTGGCCAAAGAAAAATTCATTAAAGAAGCCGACCATAAAGGCAAGAAGGTCAAAAAAACGATTGATATTGTTTTAAACTATAACAATTCCAATTTGCCGGCGATAACTAGCTTAAAGAGAGTTTCCAAGCCGTCCCGAAGAATTTATTCCCCTTCATCCAAGATTAAAAAAGTAAGACAAGGTTTCGGTTTCCAGATATTGTCCACCCCCCGAGGAATTATTTCCGGCAAAGAGGCCCGAAGAGAAAAAATAGGAGGAGAAGTGATTTGCGAAGTCTATTAATTTATGAGCCACATAGGAAAAAAAGGAATACAAATACCGGACAATGTTGATGTTAAATTAAACGGCAATATTTTGAACGTGAAAGGCCCGCTGGGAGAAATGACAAGATTTATCCCGAACGATGTTGAAATAAAAATCGCCGATAAAATCGTTACCGTAGTCTTAAGAAAGGGAGCTCCGAATAAGGCGGTTTGGGGAACGTTCGCTTCTCACATAAGCAATATGATAAAAGGAGTTATAACCGGTTTTGAAAAAAAGCTTATAATAGAAGGAATAGGATTCAAAGCTCAACTGGAAGGAAACAAACTTTCTTTAAATATCGGTCTGTCTCATCCGGTAAAAATTGAAATACCGAAAGGCGTAAAAGTTTTGATAGAAAAAAGCCTCATTACCATCAGCGGTTATGACAAAGAAACGATAGGCCAATTCAGCGCGGACGTCAGAGCTTTCAAAAAGCCTGAACCGTACAAAGGAACTGGTATAAGATACGAGAAAGAGATTATAAGAAGAAAGGCCGGCAAGAAAGCGGCCACAGCGGCGACCTAGAAAATAAGGAGCGAAGCGACTATATTTTCGGAAGTACTCCTGTGGTGCGGCGTAAAATATCAACAACAATGAAAAGATTAATTTCAAAAAGAGAAATAAGGCACAAAAGAGTCAGAGCCAAAATAAAGGGGACAAGCGATTGCCCGCGGCTTTCTGTTTTCCGTTCCAACAGATATGTTTTTGCCCAGATTATAGACGATGCCAAAAGAATGACCTTGGTTTCGGCCGGAGATTTTAAATCAAAAGGCAAAGTCAAACCTGCCTCCCGGACAGGCAGGAAAACGGAATCGGCCAAGAAAATCGGTTTGGAATTAGCCAAATTGGCCAAGTTAAAAAATATTGAAATGGTAGTGTTTGACAGAGGAGGGAACAGGTATCAAGGTCGGGTCAAAGCCATAGCGGAAGGAGCGCGGGAAGGAGGCCTTAAATTTTGAAACATATGGCAAACAAATTCAGCAAAGGCCGAGGTTCGGGCAGGGAAAAATCCGAATACGACCAAAAAATAATAGACATAAGAAGAGTGACCAGAGTCACCAAGGGAGGAAAAAGATTTAATTTCCGCGTGACTATCGTGGCCGGGAACAGAAAAGGCGAAGTCGGCGTGGGTATGGGCAAGTCTTCCGACACGGCCGGAGCGATAGAAAAAGCTTTTAGAAACGCCAGAAAAAACTTGATCAAACCGAAACTGACCAAGGATTTTTCCATACCGCATGAATCCGAAGCCAAATTCGGAAGTAGTTCGGTTATAATCAAGCCGGCCAAAGGCAGGGGGCTTGTCGCCGGAAGCTCGGCCAGAACGGTTTTTGACTTGGCGGGAATAAAAGACATTAACGCCAAGTATTTATCCAGAAGCAAAAATAAGGTCAATAACGCCAAAGTAACGATAGAAGCGCTGAAAAAAATACGATAAAAAGTCTATAAAGTCAAAAGTTCATAAAGTCTATAAAGCAAAATACAACTATGCAAATTCACCAAGTAATACCAAAAACAAAAAGCAGAAAAGGCAAATATATCGGCCGCGGGGGAAAACGCGGCACTTATTCGGGGCGAGGCATCAAGGGCCAGAAAGCCCGGGCGGGCAGAAAAATGAGGCCGGAAATAAGAGATTTAATAAAAAAACTGCCCAAAAAAAGAGGTTACCGATTCAAATCATTTCGGAAAGATTCAGCTGTCGTCAATCTTGATGTTTTAAACAAAAAACTGGCCGACAACAGCGAGATAACTCCGAAAATTTTGGTGGAATGCGGGTTCGTCAAAGCGCCAGGCGGGAAAATTCCGCCAGTCAAGATTCTCGGCAAAGGAGAGACAGACAAAAAATTTTCTATTTCCGGTTGTTTGATTTCCGTGTCGGCCAAAGAAAAAATAGAAAAAGCCGGAGGAACAGTAGAGTAAAAAGTCAAAAGTTCATAAAGTCCATAAAGTTAAGACTTTACAGACTTTACAGACTTGATAAACTTTCAACTAATTAAAATGCTTAACCGAATCAAAATCATATTAAAAGACTATAATCTTAGAAACAAGATATTATTCGTCTTGGCCGTTTTGGTTCTATTCAGAATCGGCTCAAGCATACCGATCCCCGGCGTTGATCATATCCGCCTCTCCGCCTTTTTGTCCAACAACCAATTCTTCGGCCTGCTGGATATTTTTTCCGGCGGAGGCTTGTCCAATCTTTCCATCTTAATGCTCGGCGTGGCTCCTTATATCACGGCGTCAATCATAATGCAGCTCTTCACTATGATTTTTCCCAAACTCAAAGAGTTGTATCAGGAAGAAGGCGAAGCAGGCCGACAGAAGTTCAACCAATACTCCAGGCTTTTGACCGTTCCGCTCGGCTTCTTGCAGGGATTCGGCTTAATGACGATGTTGCAGGGGCAAAAAATTCTGGGGGAAATTTCCTTCTTGGATAAATTCACCAATATTTCCATAATGATCGCCGGCACCATGATTTTGCTTTGGCTTGGCGAGCTTATTTCGGAAAAAGGCATCGGCAACGGCGTTTCTCTCATAATCTTCGGCGGCATAGTGGCGGGTTTGCCGTCAATCATCCAAAGGACTCTTTTTACTTTTGACCCGTCGCAAATTCCGATGTACGGATTGTTTTTGGCGGTAGCCGTTCTTATAATCGGCGGAGTCGTCATTATCTCCGAAGCGGAAAGGCTTGTGCCGGTTTCTTACGCCAAGCAAGTGAGAGGCTCAAGAATGTACGGGGGCGTTTCCACCCATATACCCTTGAAGGTCAACCAAGCCGGCGTTATCCCCATAATCTTCGCCATTTCCATTTTGCTTTTTCCGCAAATGATTGTTAATTTACTGGCCGGGTTAAACAGCGGAGCGGTTGTCGCTTTGTCCGGCTATATTTTGGCGTTTCTAAACAACTCTTTCGTCTACGGAACGCTATACTTCATTCTTGTTTTCTTTTTCACTTATTTCTACACGGCCGTTACTTTTGACCCGAAGATGATTTCGCAAAACTTGCAAAAAAGCGGAGCGTTTGTCCCCGGAATCAGGCCGGGTCAGCCGACATCGGACCATCTGGCCAAAATTATAACCAGAATTACTTTGGTGGGAGCGCTTTTCCTCGGACTCATCGCCGTGCTTCCTTTGGGAATAACAGCCGTGACCGGCATTTCTTCGCTGGCCATTGGCGGAACGGCGCTTTTGATCGTCGTTTCCGTGATTCTGGAAACAGCCAAACAAATAGAAGCTCAAGTGGTGATGAAGGAATACGAATAAAGAACCATAATCTAAACCTTTAAACCATAAAATCTATTCTTCCTGCACTCGTATTTTTTTGGTTTGGATTTTTTGGGCTAAGGGAAGTCGGATGGTCAAAATACCGTTTTTGATGATAGCTTCCGCGTTTTCGGAGTCAATCTCGTCGGACAAAGAAATCGTCCGGCTGAAACCGCCCCAGTAAAGCTCTTGGCAAATGGCATTTTCTTTTTCTGTCAGACGATTACTTTCTCTTTTTCCTCTTATGGTGACGGAATCTTTATTTATGGAAATATCCAAAGCATCCGGCTTGACTCCGGCCACGATGGATTGAACGATTACTTCATTTTTGCCTTGGAAGACATCAACGGCCAATTGTCCGTCTTCTTCTTCGTCGTAAGTTTTTTCTTCCGAGCCGATGCCGGATAAGTCATAATCGCCGCTTTTTTCATAATCCGTATTTTCCGGTTCTGACCCCGTCAGTCTTTCAAAAAATGATTTTTTTTCTTTTGACATAAAAAATTTATTTATTTAATATTTCTTTTTGACCTTTTCGAAAACAAAAATTATAACTATTATAATAAGCCACAGAGGCATCAGCACTTTCAAAATATTTCCTCCTCCGCTTTTTATTATAAGGTAGTTGAAAGCAAAGTGCAAAAGTCCGGCAACAACCAATCCGATGCAAGTGTTCCTTTTTAGATTTTTCCTGTTTTTTCTCATGGAAAAAGCTATGAAAGCGCCCACGGTGGCCGAAGAGGCGGTATGCAATAAAGTCGCTCCTATAAATCTCACATTGCCGATGTCTAAACCGGAAAGTATTCCGCTATTGTGAAAAGTTTTTATGATAAAAAGCGTGTTTTCCAAGCTGGCAAAACCGAGAGCCGCCGTGACCATATAGATTATGGCATCAACAGGTTCGTCAAAAACCGGTCTGGAAAATGCCATTTTTCTGGCGGCGCCGTATTTCAAAGTCTCTTCTATAAAAGCCCAAATCAGAAGGGAAAAACTTCCGGCCAGTCCGGCCTGAAACAAAGTAAAATACTCAAAAATCATGGCTATGGGGACGGCAATCATTCCGGCGATAAAAGTATAAATCAGGCTGGCTCTCGGTTCCGGATGACTGTCTTCTTTGAGCCAAAACCAAAGCCATAACAAGGAAGGAATGAATCCGCCGGCGATGGCAAAAAATAAAGTTGAAGCGGTTAAGTTTTGGGCCATTTTTCTATGATTAACATTTTTTTATTTTTACCCGGCATCATCGACCAAATTTCCTCGGTGATAAACGGCATAAAGGGATGAAGAAGTTTCAGCGCGCTCGCCAAAACTGAAGACAAAACATTTTTGCATTCCTCATCTTTTCTCGTTTTAGAGCGTTCTATATATTTGTCGGCGAAATCATGCCAAACAAAATCATAAATAATATGCAACGCCTGGCCGAAGTTATAATTATTCACATCTTCCGTTACTGAGTTAATAACTTGTTCCAGTTTTTCATAAATTTCCTTATCTTCTTTTGATAAGTTTGGAGACTGTTCACTGTTTGGCGGATTGGAAACGACAAATCTTGCGATGTTCCATAATTTATTGGCGAATTTTTTGCCGGCCAGCAGATGCGATTCGTCAAATTTTATGTCTTGTCCTCCCATCATCTGGTAAATCAAGCCGAAACGGGTGGCGTCGGCGCCGTATTTATCAATCAAAACCAGCGGGTCAATTCCCGTTCCCAACGACTTGGACATTCGGCGACCGTCTTTGGTCAAAATGGTAGGGTGGATTATTGTTTGCGAAAAGGGTTTTTCTCCCAAAAATTCCAAACCGGAAAATATCATCCTTGCCACCCAAAGATTGATGATGTCTCTGGCGGTTGATAAAACTTGAGTGGGGTAAAATTCTTTCAGGTCTTTGGAATTTTTGTCCGGCCAGCCTAATGCGGCAAACGGCCACAAAGCCGAAGAAAACCAGGTGTCCAAAACATCGTCAACTCCGTCTAATGGAATCTTATGTCCCCACCAAATTTGCCTGGATATGCACCAGTCTTTGATGTTGCTCAGCCAGTCCAAGTAAACTTTTTTCCATTTGTCGTCGTTGAAGTTTATCTCGCCGTTTTGAACGGGTGACAAAGCCTTTTTGGCCAGTTCGTCCATTTTTAAAAACCATTGCAGGCTCGGGCGGGGTTCTATGGCGGTGCTGCATCGGTAGCAGATTGATATTCTGTTCGGGTAGTCTTCGGTTTTTTCTATCGCGTTAAGCTGTTGGAGTTTCTCCGCCGCTTTTTCTCGAGCATCCTTGGCGGAAAGTCCTTCAAATTCTTTTCCGGCTTCGGCCGTCATTTTGCCGTTTTGGTTGATGATGACAATAAGAGGCAATTTGTGGCGTCGGCCTGTTTCCGAATCAGCCAGGCTGTGAGCGGGGGTAACTTTCACGGCGCCGGTGCCGAAATCTTTATCAACGCTATCATCGGCGATGATTGGAATTTCTCTGTTTTGAATTGGCAGTATTAATGTTTTACCGATTAGATTTTTGTATCTTTCATCGCTTGGATTTACCGCCACGGCCGTGTCGCCAAGCATTGTTTCTGGCCTGGTGGTGGCGACGGTTATAAAATCTTTGCCGTTCTTTAATGGATACTTGATGAAATATAGTTTTGACTGCTGTTCCAGATATTCTATTTCCAAATCGGACAGGGAAGTTTGGCATCTCGGGCACCAATTTATAACTCTTTCGCCTTGGTATATCCAGCCTTTTTTATGGTAATGGAGGAAGGCAACCCTTACGGCTTCGCTGTATTTTTCGTCCATCGTAAAACGGGTTCGCGACCAGTCGCAAGAAGAACCTATTTTTTTAAGTTGGTCTAAGATTATATTGCCGTATTTTTCTTTCCATTCCCAAACTTTTTCCAAGAATTTTTCTTTGCCCAGATCGTGGCGGGAAATTCCTTGCTTCTTCAAATCTTTTTCTACCACATTTTGAGTGGCGATGCCGGCGTGGTCGGTGCCGGGTATCCAAAGCGTTTTGTACCCTTGCATTCTTTTTTGTCGGATAAGAATATCTTGGATGGTGGCGTTCAGGGCATGCCCCATATGCAAAGTGCCGGTAACATTGGGCGGGGGAAGGGCAATGGTAAAAGTCTTATCTTTGTTTGGATTATCAGCCCCAGGCTGATGCGCCTCGGGCGCAAAATACCCGCTTTCTTCCCAAAGTTTGTAAATCCTCCCCTCCGTTTCCTTTGGATTGTAAGGCTTTAATAATTTTTCGTTTATTTTACTCGGTTTCTCATCACTCATATCGCCATTTTAGCAGAAAATTAGAGTTAATTAAAGCGACAAATTTCCTTGGGCTACCAGTTTTTCCGGCTTGGCAAAATCGCCGTTTACCGCGCGCAGATAGCCCGCTGCGCCGATCATCGCCGCGTTGTCAGTGGTTAATTTGGCGGAAGGAAGATACAAAATTATCGTCTGACGACCCCCAATGTCAAGGTCTCGCCTTGACATTCCGACAGCCTTTTTCATTTGCGCGCGGAGTTCTTTGTTGGCCGCTACGCCACCGCCGAGGATGATGGATTTGATGCCGAATTCTTTGGCGGCTTTCATTGTTTTAGTGATTAAGACATCAATAATGGCTTGCTGAATTTCATTGCAAATCATCGGCGTAAAGTCGCCAATGTTTATATGCCTTTCTTTCATATCTCTCAACATATAAAGAACGGCGGTTTTAAGGCCGGAAAAACTAAAATCGTAATCTTTGGAATCAATCATCGGACGGGGCAGTTTGATGTTGAAAGCTTCTTTTTCCATTTCCCGTCTCGTCCATCCGCCCATGCGGAAAGTAAGCGGATATTTTTTAAAATTTTCCGCCTGTTTGGCTATCTGCGGTCCGCCCGGATAGGGAAGTTCCAGCATCCTGGCTGTCTTGTCAAAACATTCGCCCGCCGCATCGTCTCTGGTCTCGCCGATAATTTTATAATCCCCCCATTTTTTAATAAGCACCAACTCCGTATGTCCGCCTGATACAAGAAGCGCCAAAGCGGGAAATTGCATTATTTTTGAGATTTGAGACCTGCCTGCCGGCGAGGCAGGTTTTAGATTTGATTTTAGGAGCGAAGCGACTATGTGTCCTTCCATATGATTCACGGCTACAACCGGCTTGTTCCAGACAAACGACAAGGCTCTGGCGAAATTTATACCAACCCAAAGCGCCGGTTCCAGCCCCGGCCCGACCGTTACGGCGATAGCGTCAATTTTCGGCGGTTTTATTGACGGGATGAATTTCAAAAATCGTTCCAGTAATTCCGGTTCCCGGTTTAAAATTTTCTCTAGTCTATTTTTTGCATTTGAATCAAGATTTGAGATTTGAGATTTGAGATTTAATTTCAAAAAACCTGCCTTCATCATTGATTTATTCAAAATTGTGATCAGGTTTTTTGAGTGTTCTCTTTTCGCCATCATCGGCACCACTCCGCCCCATTTTTTATGGATTTTTATTTGCGACAAAACGACATTGGACAATATTTCAAAAGACGGATTTTCCAATCCGCCTTTGGCTTCTATTATCGCAACGCTAGTTTCGTCGCAGGATGTTTCTATGGCGAGAATTATCATTTTATTTGCCAAGGGAAATTAATGTTGCCCTCAACGGCGAATCCGGCCGCGGCTTTATGCCCGCCGCCTCCATACTTTTTTGCCAATTCGGAAAGGTTTATTTTCCCATCTCCCCTTAAGGACACATGTATTTTTGGCATATCTTTTCCTTTATACGACCAAACAATCCCGATTTTACCGGTTTTGATGTAAATATGGTTGCCTATTTCAGATGATAAAATAGGGGAATTGACGGCAATGGCATCGCATCCTTCAAAAATAACTTCTTGCCCCTTGTTTGACAATTCGCCGATTAAAGATTTTTGATAATCAACAATTGCCAAGCCTTTTTTAACCAACTCTTTTCTTTTATTTTTATTTTGAAACATCTTGGCCGCCTTATCCCATACTTTAAAATTAAAACTGTAAAGATTTAAAATAGCCATTAATTTCATAGTATGAGGAAGTTTAAATTTCCATATGTCATAATCTTCAACATAACGGACAATAAGCGGCGCTTTATTTTTGCCGTGAAAATATTTCCAGCTCAAAGACGCTCCGGAATGTTTGTCGTCAAAAACGCTCCCGGGCAACAAGTCTGCCTTTTCTTTTGAGGAAAAATGGTGGTCTATGAGAATGACTTTGTTTTTTGAAGCCAATTTTAACATTTCCCGCATGTTGAAAGAGCAGTCAATCATGTATATATCTTTATCTTGCAGTTGGAATAAAAAATCATAATTTTTTGTATCATAACCGAGTTCTACATATTCGGCCTTATCTTTCAGTTTTTTCCACGCCGCCCATGCGCCGGTAAATCCGTCCAGGTCATCATGATAAATAACTATTATTTTTTTGCTTGTTCGGGCGATGTTTTTATCTTTATCCATAAAAGACAATATAGCACAAAAGTTGATTTTTATAACAAATCTGTTAAAAATAAGGTGGGAATAATTTTGAGGAGAGGATTGTATCGCGTCCTTGGTCTTGTTGATGCGATTAAAGGCTGAAAGATGCCGACGTAGCTCAGTTGGTTAGAGCGTGGGACTCATAAGCCCAAGGTCGGAGGTTCGATCCCTCCCGTCGGCAAAGGTTTAAAACAACCGAAAAATGGACCCGTGGTGTAGCCTGGTTAACACGTCCCCCTGTCACGGGGAAGATCGCCGGTTCAAATCCGGTCGGGTCCGCATTGGTAAATTCGGCATTTCTTAAATGCCGAATTTTTATTTGACAAAACTATCCTTTTAATATATTATTATGTTTATAAAACTATGTTTAATAGAAATAGAAGCGTTTACAGCAGCCGAAGGCAGGCGCAAAAATCTTCCCTCAAACCCTCTTTTCAAAGAGGCGGTTCTTCCCGTTACGGCGGACAAAGGCGCCGAGGCGGAAGAGGTGAGAACATCAACTCCTCCAGGTTTATCAACAAAGTGGCGGTTAATTGTTCGGTGGAACAGTTTGTTCCGGCGCATAAATTTGCCGATTTCCATATTGACGAAACTCTTAAAAAGGCGATTGTCGCCAAGGGATACGTCATCCCTACGCCGATTCAAGATGTTGCCATTCCGCACATTCTCAAAGGCGAAGACCTTATGGGTATCGCCAACACCGGCACCGGCAAAACCGGCGCTTTTCTCATTCCTCTTATAAATAAAGTCAGACTCAACAGGAAGGAACAAGTTTTGATTATCGCCCCGACTCGCGAGCTGGCTATTCAGATAAACAGCGAGCTGAAAGACTTTACCGCCGGCATGAAAATATATTCGGTGTGCGTAGTCGGAGGAATGAGCATCGGGCGGCAAATTTCGGAATTGCGCTATCAATATAATTTTATAATCGGCACGCCGGGACGATTGAAAGACCTTATCAACCGAAAGATGATTCATCTTCCGGAATTCAACACGATTGTTTTGGACGAAGCAGACAGAATGTTGGATATGGGATTCATTGATGAAATGCGATTTGTTGTGGCGGGCATGCCGAAAGAAAGACAGACCTTGTTTTTTTCGGCGACGCTTTCTCCGACGATTGAAAAATTGATCGGCGAGTTTCTTCATGTCCCTATTCGCGTTTCGGTCAAAAAAGGCGACACTCCCAAAAACGTGGACCAAGATGTGATAAGAATCCCGAAAGGAGAAAATAAATTCAACGTCTTGCACAATCTTTTGACCAAAGAAGAGTTTTGCAAAGTGCTCGTGTTCGGCCGCACCAAGAGCGGAGTGGAAAAATTGTCCGGAATGCTTGTGGGAAAAGGCATCAAAGCCGAATCCATTCACGGCAACAAAAATCACGTCCAACGCCAGCGAGCGCTCGGCAAATTCAAGGATAATCACGCCCAAGTTTTGGTGGCGACCGATGTGGCCGCGCGAGGCCTGGATATCGCCGATATCAGCCATGTCATCAATTACGACATCCCGCAGACATACGACGATTATGTGCATCGCATCGGCCGGACGGGGCGGGGCGACAAGCAAGGGAAGGCGCTTACTTTTATAGAATAAATAGGAAAAAACAACTATGAAAAACAACATACCTCAAAACATTGTTAAAATAAACAAAAAACCGAATCAACCGGGCAAATGGGTTTATAAGCCGACGCAAAGCACGGTCTTGGTTTGCTCTTGCGGCAACAAATACATCGCCACCCGCGAAGGACAAACCGTTTGCGTCTCTTGCATTAGAGCGTTGTCGCAATTAAAATAGAAGCATATGAAAAAGCACAGAGAAATAATTTATCAATATGAAGCTATTTTTGATCCTAATGGAGCCGGGTATACTGTTACTGCGTCAAAATTGCCAGGACTGGTTACTGAAGGGAGTAATTTAAAGGAAGCGCGCGAAATGGCAAAAGACGCCATAAAATGTTATTTAGGGGCGTTATTAAAAGAAAAAATATTGATTCCCAAACCGTTGTTTCATAAAGAAATGATAAAAGTGGCGGTATAATTTTGTGGCAAAGCTTCCTCGCATCCCTTCGTTGCTTGCGATTAGGGCGCTCAAAAGAGCTCATTTTTATGAATTTCACCAATCAGGAAGTCATATTCAGCTTCGTCGTTTAGATAATCAAATCTTGCGCGTCACAATACCATTTCATAGAAAAGATTTAACTCCTAAAACTTTAAAGTCCATCATAAAACAAGCCGGCTTAACAGTTGATGAGTTTATTGGGTTGCTTTAAAAAATGAAAAAACAAATAGTTGTAATACATGGAGGAGATACATTTGAGAAATATGAAGAATTTCTTTCTTTTTTAAAAAATTTTCAAATTGACCCAGATTATTTTAAAAATAAGGGGTGGAAGGACACTCTCCAAGATAAGCTAGGGGAAGATTTTGAGGTGATTGCTCCGAACATGCCGAACAAGATAAACGCCAAGTATTTGGAATGGAAAATTTGGTTTGAAAAATATTTTCAGTTTTTAAACGAAGGAGTTATTTTTGTCGGACATTCTCTTGGAGGGACTTTTTTGGCGAAATATCTTTCCGAAAATTCGTTTCCCAAAAAGATAAAAGCGCTTCTATTGGTTGCGACTCCATTTGATGATGAAGATAGCGACGAATCTTTGAATGATTTTGCATTGCCTGTTTCACTTGCAAAAATTACAGAACAAGCGGGTAAGATTTACTTATTTCACAGTAAAGATGACCCGGTTGTGCCATTTGAACAAGTTAATAAATACAAAAAAGCTCTACCTAATTCAGAAATTATCGCTTTTACCGATAGGCAGCATTTTAATCAAGAGTATTTCCCAGAGTTGGTTAGATTGTTAAAAAAAGAATAATTATTTCTTCAACTAATCGGATGTTGATGAGTGGGCGCATTTTTTATTTTTTGCAATTCAAAGTATAATTTTCCCCTATGAAGCAGAAAGACGCGCTTAAAATATTGAAGGCGGGGAAGAATGTTTATCTTACCGGCGCGGCCGGAAGCGGGAAAACTTACGCCCTTAACGAATACATTTCTTATCTCAAAAACCGGGGAGTGCCAGTAGCTGTTACCGCTTCTACCGGAATCGCCGCCACACACATAGGCGGAGTAACGATTCATTCGTGGTCCGGCGCCGGCATTAAGGACAATTTGGATGATGAGGATATAGAACGGCTTGTCCAAAAAGAATATCTGTATAAAAGGTTTGAGAAAACCAAAATCCTTATCATAGACGAAGTGTCTATGCTTTCTTCTCGTCTGTTTGATGCCGTGGAGCGAATATGTCGGGCGATGAAGCGAAGCGAAGAGCCGTTCGGCGGGATGCAAGCGGTGTTGTCGGGCGATTTTTTCCAGCTACCTCCCATAGCGAAAGAAGGCGGAAGCGCCGATTTCATCCACTCGTCAGAAGCTTGGAAGAAAATGGACGTTCGCGTTTGTTATCTGGACGAACAATTTCGGCACAGCGATTCTTCTTTGGAGAAAATTTTAAACGAGATGCGGAGCGGGGCCATTTCGCCCGCGTCAAAAAACAAGCTGATGGAAATTCGCGGAAATAATTCGGCGGCTTTAAAATCCGTTTCGCCGACACGGCTTTACACCCACAATGTTGACGTTGATGCGGAAAACGAAAGAGAGCTGGAAAAAATTGAAGGCAAAGCGCGCGTTTACGAAATGTCGTCCAGCGGGAAAACGCACATAGTGGAATCGCTTAAGAAAGGCATACTGGCGCCGGAAACTCTTCGTTTGAAAAAAAAGGCCATGGTGATGTTTATAAAAAACTCTTTTGACGAAGGGTATGTCAACGGCACGCTTGGCGCAGTGGAGAATTTTGATAATAACAACATGCCGATTGTGCGGACATTTTCCGGCCAGAAAATATGCGTGACTCCGGCGGAATGGACGGTGGAAGAAGACGGGAAAGTTCTGGCCAAAGTGGAACAGTTGCCACTCCGGTTGGCGTGGGCGATAACGGTGCACAAAAGCCAAGGGATGAGTTTGGATGCGGCGGAAATTGACCTTTCCAAAGCGTTCGCGCCCGGGCAAGGGTATGTGGCGTTGTCGCGGTTGCGCGATTTTGCCGGCTTGTCACTTCTCGGGCTTAACGATATGGCGCTGGCGATGCATCCGCGGGCGATGGAGATTGACGCGCGCTTGCTGGCCGAATCGGCGAAATGGGAAAAAGTTTTGGAAAGATTTGGCGATAAAGAGATGAGCGAAATGCATATAAATTTTTTGAAGAAAATCGGCGGGATAATTGATGAGAGAGAAATAGCCAAAAACACCGCCAAAAACAAAGACAAAAAAGAGGTGTTTAAAGAAAAAATTTCCACTTACGAAAAAACTTTGGCGCTTGTGTCTGAAAAATTGTCGCTGGCCGAAATTGCCGGAAAAAGGGGAATGACCTTGGGCACGATAATTTCCCACTTGGAAAAATTGAAGGCCAAAAATCCGTCGCTTGACCTTAACCCTTACAAGCCGAAAGAAAAAGATTTGAAAATAATAGGTGACGCTTTCAAAAAGGCAGGAGAGACAAGAATTTCTCCCGCTTACGAAATTCTCGGCGGAAAATATCCCTACGAAGAATTGCGATTAGCCAGATTGTTTTTGTAAATTAAAATGTGGATAAGTGTAAGCTAGATAGTTTACACAAAAACAAAAGCTTGCTATAATAAAAATGTTGGAAAAACAAATAAGAAAAATAATAGCCCAAAAAAAGATTAAACCCGTTGATATTTACAGACCGTTAAAAATCAACAGAGTTAATTTTTATAAAGCACTAAAAACTTCCAATCTAAAAAACAAATCATTGAGAAAAATCGTCAATTTCTTGGGGTTTGAATTATCAGCAAGTTTAAAAAACAAAAATGATCACAAAAACAGAAACATTTGAAAATATTTATCATGTTCACAATGCCGAGAAAGTTAAAGATTCGGATTGGAATAATTTCATAATGGTCAGTACGAAAAATTGGAACAATTATTTTGCAAAAATAAATAAACCTAAGGGGTTGGATATAGATGAGTATAAAAATGCACGGTTTGTTGAATTTGATACAAAAGAAAGCATGTTTGAATATTGGAACAAGAAAGAATCACAGCCGGTTGTTGATCTGATAGACTGGTCTATTGAGTTTGGCAACCCTTGCATATTGGAATTGAACAGTTGAAAATGTTGTTTTCGTGTAAATAAAAATTTTTATGGTAAAATTACCGCATGGTTGTAGCCGAAAGAAAAATACTTTCAATAGTCGCGGACAGGCCTTATTTCATTAAAGATAATTTTGTTTTATATCACGGCGATTCAATAAACATTTTGAATCAGCTTGCGGAAAATTCCATTGATATGATTTTTGCCGATCCGCCATATAATCTTTCCAATGGCGGATTTTCCGTCCATGCCGGACGAATGGTCAGCGTAAATAAAGGATATTGGGATGTGAGCAGGGGTTTCCAAGACGATTATGCTTTTCATTATCGCTGGCTTGAAGCGTGCAAAAGAGTTTTAAAACCGCACGGGACTCTTTGGGTTAGCGGCACTTATCATTCAATTTACCAGTGCGGACACGCCTTGCAGTCTCTCGGTTATCATATTTTAAACGACATTTCATGGTTTAAACCTAACGCTTCGCCAAATTTAAGTTGCCGATTTTTTACCGCCAGCCACGAAACAATTATATGGGCGAGAAAAGACAAAAAAGCAAAACATATTTTCAATTATAATATTATGAAAGACGGAAATTGGCCGGAAGATAAATTAAAAAAACCAAACTTGCAAATGCGTTCCGTCTGGTCGCTTGGCACGCCAAAGCCGGAAGAAAAAAAATACGGAAAACATCCGACTCAAAAACCGCTGGATTTGCTTAATCGGATTGTGCTTGCCAGCACAAATAAAGGAGATGTAATTCTTGATCCGTTTGCAGGCAGTTCCACCACCGGAATAGCGGCGGCTATAAACGACAGAAAATTTGTCGGTATTGATTTGGAAAAAAAATATCTTGAATTATCAAAAAAAAGATTTTATGATGTGAGGAAATAATATGGCAAATAGTAAATCTTGGGAAAAAATTTTTGATGATTATAGAATTGCAGATCACGACTTTGTTAGTTCGCCATTTCCAATATCTGCAACACAAATAAAAAAATCTTGTCAAAAATTTAAAAAAACTAGTGAAAAAGAAGTTCGTATTTTGTGCAAACAAGACAATCGAGAAAATCGACCGGATGTATTTATAAAAAACGATCTTTTTCTGCTTCCTGTGAAAAACGGATTTTATAACATTATCTGTTAGCAGACGATAGGTTGTATAGATTTATTAAATTTATTTTTTAAATAATCGGCCGGTGTCATATAATCAATTTGTTTCAGGCGGACTTCAAAATTGTAACGGTTTAAATATTCAAGCAGTTTGGTTTCCAAATCTTGTCTGTCCGCCAGCAGGTATCTTTTGAAAACTTTGCTTTTGATTTTGCCGTTGAATCTTTCAACCATTCCGTTGGTCCAAGGATGTTTGAATTTTATGGTTCGGTGTTCTATCTTGTTCTCTTGGCAAACAACATCAAACGGATGAACTTTTTTCGTTTTCTTTCCTTTGGGCAAAGCCTTGTAGGAAAACTCAAAGCCGTTGTCCGTTAAGATGTAGTGTATAGCATACGGATAAAATCTCAAAACTTTTCTCAGAAATCTTGCTCCCATTTCCTTGGTCTTTCTGGTTGATATCCAAAGAAAACCGACTTTGGACACTCTGTCTATGGCGGTGAAGATGTAATAGCGTTTCTTGGCTATTTTGGGCGAAAACAGGGTATCAATGTGCAGATAGCCAATGGTATACTTCCTGAATTTTCTGATCTTTCTTTCCGCTAGAACAAATTCCTCGGGCAAAGACGACAACCCGTATCTTCTGACGCAACGATAGACTTTCTGAGGATACAAGTTGGGAATATCTTTTTCCAAAGTCAGATATATTTCATCAACCGTTTTCTTGAATTTCTTTCTTTCAAATAGAATCAGGTCTTCTTCCTTTTCGGACAAAGTGGTTCTGATTTTGTCTGGACGGGAAGATTTGTCTTCCAGCGACATTCTTTCTTTCCATTTCTTGGCGGTTAACCAAGATATGTTGAATTTCTCGGCCAGAGCGGAAACAGATAAATCGCTTTCTTTGATTTCCTTTCTGATGCTGTAATTTGTTTTGGCGTTTTTGTGAAGTTTTTGCAACATAATTGTTAAGATATTACTCTTAACAACCTATCGTAGTCAAACA
>Ga0209343_10001422_pt1 | contig 32231 bp, 25 predicted proteins | sample RifCSPlowO2_02_FD_184026 | JGI IMG/M metagenome (GOLD analysis project Ga0209343, IMG submission 184026) | Groundwater microbial communities from Rifle, Colorado - Rifle CSP2_plank lowO2_0.2 (SPAdes) (version 2) | ecosystem: Environmental > Aquatic > Deep subsurface > Groundwater | place... | reverse complement strand
CCTGCTGAAGAAAGTCGGCGGCGGTCGGGTGGCGGCCCATGAAATCATGATCGGCACCCCGGCGATCCGTAACCTGATCCGCGAGGACAAGGTGGCGCAGATGTATTCGTCGATCCAGACCGGCGGTTCGCTGGGCATGCAGACCCTGGATGCCTGCCTGAAGACCCTGGTAGCCAAGGGCCTGGTCACCCGCGACAGTGCGCGGGAAAAATCCAAGACCCCGGAAAACTTCTAATCCTTATATCTGGTCAGCCGCAAGGCTGGCCGAGACCCAGATCGCTGGCGAGGCACGCGCCCCAGCAGCTGGTGGTTGGTCAAGCGCGTGACAGTGATGGGCGAGATAACGCATGGAATTCGAAAAACTGCTGCGCCTGATGGTAGAAAAAGGCGGCTCCGACCTGTTCATCACTGCCGGCGTACCGCCGTCGATGAAGGTCAACGGCAAGATCATGCCGGTGACCAAGAACCCCATGTCGCCCGAGCAAACCCGGGAAACCGTGCACTCGGTGATGAACGAGCAGCAGCGCCGCGACTTCGCCGAGAGCCACGAGTGCAACTTCGCCATCAGCGCCCGCGGCGTCGGCCGCTTCCGCGTCAGTGCCTTCTACCAGCGCAACCTGGCCGGCATGGTGCTGCGCCGCATCGAGACCAACATCCCGACCCTGGATGACCTCAAGCTGCCGGAAATCCTCAAGAAGCTGGCGCTGACCAAGCGTGGCCTGGTGCTGTTCGTCGGCGCCACCGGTACCGGTAAATCCACCTCGCTGGCGGCGATGATCGGCTACCGCAACAAGAACAGCAGCGGCCACATCATCTCCATCGAAGACCCGATCGAGTACATCCACCAGCACCAGAGTTGCATCGTCACCCAGCGCGAGGTCGGCATCGACACCGAGTCCTTCGAGGTGGCGCTGAAGAACACCCTGCGCCAGGCGCCGGACGTGATCCTGATCGGCGAGGTGCGCACCCGCGAGACCATGGACCATGCCGTGGCCTTCGCCGAGACCGGTCACCTGTGCCTGGCCACCCTGCACGCCAACAACGCCAACCAGGCGCTGGACCGGATCATCAACTTCTTCCCGGCCGACCGGCAGAACCAGGTGTGGATGGACCTGTCGCTCAACCTCAAGGCGATCGTCGCCCAGCAGCTGATCCCGACCCCGGACGGCAAGGGGCGCCGCGCGGTGATCGAGGTGCTGATCAACACCCCGCTGGCCGCCGACCTGATCCGCAAGGGCGAGGTGCATGAACTCAAGGCCCTGATGAAGCGCTCCACCGAACTGGGCATGCAGACCTTCGACCAGGCGCTGTACAACCTCTACAGCCAGGGCGAGATCACCTACGAAGATGCGCTGCTCTACGCCGACTCGGCGAACGATTTGCGCCTGCTGATCAAGCTCGGTTCGGAGTCCGATGGCGATCACCTGGCCCACATGAGCGATGGCCTGTCCCTGGAAGTCGCCCCCGAAGACCCGGGCCGGCGTTTCCGCTGAAGCGATTCATCCAGCCCGCGCTCGCGGGCTTTTTTCAGCGAGCGGTAAACCCTGCGCGGTCTTGCCGGTCTCATTCGTACTATTCAGCAGCGCAGGAGCAAGGCATGGACGTAAGAAAGGACACCCATAGCAAGGTCATCGGTTATCTGCTGTGGATCTTCGGTTTTCTCGGTGCGCACCGCTTCTATTACGGCCGCCCGATCACCGGGACCATCTGGTTTTTTACCCTCGGCTTGCTGTTTATCGGCTGGATCATCGACCTGTTCCTGATCCCGGCGATGGATCGCGAGGCCGATCTGCGCTTCACCGCTGGCGACACCGATTACAACGTCGCCTGGATTCTGCTGACCTTCCTCGGCATTTTCGGGGTACACCGCATGTACCAGGGCAAGTGGATCACCGGGATCCTCTACCTGCTCACCGGTGGCCTGTTCCTGATTGGCGTGCTCTACGACTTCTGGACGCTAAACGAGCAGATATCGATCAAGAACGCCCAGCGCGGCTGATCGCCAGGCACAAAAAAGCCCGCCAATCGGCGGGCTTTTGCGTTTGGCAGGGATTACGCCTGGTAGCTGATACGCCCGTCGACCAGGGTGTAGCGCACCGCGCCCGGCAGACAGTGGCCGATGAACGGGCAGTTGGCGCCTTTGGAGTGCCAGCTTTCCCCGGCCAGGGTCGAGGCCTGCGGGTCGAACAGCAGCAGGTCGGCCGCTGTGCCCACGCTCAGGCGCCCGGCGGGCAGGCGCAGGGCCTGGGCCGGGCCGCTGGACAGGCGCGCGAGCAGGGTCGGCAGGTCGAGCAGGCCGTCTTCCACCAGGCTCATGGCCAGCGGCAGCAACAGTTGCACGCTGCTGATGCCCGGTTCGGTGGCGCCGAAGGGGGCCAGCTTGGCGTCGCGTTCATGGGGCTGGTGATGGCTGGCGATGGCCGAGATCACCCCGCTCTTCACGGCCGCGCGCAGGCCGTCGCGGTCGGCGCGGGTACGCAGTGGCGGTTGCACGTGATAGAGGCTGGAGAAGTCGCTCAACGCCTCATCGGTGAGGATCAGCTGATACAGCGCCACATCCGCTGTCACCGGCAGGCCGCGGGCCTGGGCCTCGGCGATCTGTTGCGCGCCGCGGGCGCTGGTCAGTTGACTGAAGTGGGCGCGCACGCCGCTTTGTTCGACCAGCAGCAGGTCACGGGCCAGGGCCACGGTCTCGGCGGTTTCCGGGATGCCGGCCAGGCCGAGGAAGCTGGCTGTGGCGCCCTCGTGGGCCAGGCCGCCCTCGGCCAGGTCGTGATCCTGGGAGTGGAAGATCACCGTCAGGTCGAAGGTGGCGGCGTATTCCAGGGCGCGGCGCAGGGTGCGGGTGCTGCGGAAGGTATCCAGGCCGTCGCCGAAGGCCACGCAGCCGGCGTCGCGCAAAGCCACCAGTTCGGCCAGCTGTTCGCCGGCGAGGTCCTTGCTCAGCGCGCCTATGGGGAAGACCTTGGTGTGACCGGCCTCGCGGGCGCGGTCGAGGATCAGCTCGGCCACCGCCGGGGTGTCCAGCACCGGTTTGGTAAAGGGCGGGCAGCACAGGCTGGTGACGCCGCCGGCGGCGGCGGCCAGGGTTTCGCTGGCAATGCTGCCCTTGCGGCTGTAACCGGGTTCGCGCAGGGCGACGGACAGGTCGACCAGGCCGGGTGCGGCCACCAGGCCCTGGGCATTGATGATTTTTTCCGCGACGAAGCCGACCGGGGTCTGGCCGATGGCGACGAGCTTGCCGCCGTCGATGAACAGGTCGACGACCTGATCGAGGTTGCTGCTGGGGTCGATGACGCGGGCGCCAAGGATTGCGGTACGCATCAGTTGGATTCCTCGGCTTCCTGGTTGAGTTGACGCTGGGCATTCTGCCCGCTCATGGCCATCGACAGCACGGCCATGCGCACGGCGATGCCGTAGGTGACCTGGTTGAGGATCACCGATTGCGGGCCATCGGCCACCGCCGACTCGATTTCCACGCCACGGTTGATCGGCCCCGGGTGCATCACCAGGGCATCCGGTTTGGCCAGGGCCAGGCGTTGCTCGGTCAGGCCGAACAGGCGGTAGAACTCGCCCTCGCTGGGCAGCAGGCCGCCAGTCATGCGCTCGCGCTGCAGGCGCAGCATGATCACCACGTCGACGTCCTTGAGCCCGGCGGCCAGGTCGCTGTAGACGGTCACGCCGTACTGCTCGATGCCGACCGGCAGCAGGGTCTTCGGGGCGATCACGCGGATGTCCGGGCAACCGAGGGTCTTCAGCGCCAGCATGTTCGAGCGGGCCACCCGCGAGTGCAGGATATCGCCGACGATCGCCACCGATAGCTTCTCGAATCCACCCTTGTGCCGCCTGATCGTCAGCATGTCGAGCATGCCCTGGGTCGGGTGGGCGTGACGGCCGTCGCCGCCGTTGATGATCGCCAGGTTCGGGCAGACGTGTTCGGCGATGAAGTGCGCGGCGCCCGAATCGGCGTGGCGCACCACGAAGATGTCGGCAGCCATGGCCTCGAGGTTGCGCAAGGTGTCGAACAGGGTTTCGCCCTTGCTGGTCGAGGAGGTCGACACATTGAGGGTGATGACGTCGGCGGACAGGCGCTGGGCGGCCAGTTCGAAGGTGGTACGGGTGCGCGTGGAGTTCTCGAAGAACACGTTGCACACGGTCTTGCCGCGCAGCAGCGGGACCTTCTTCACCGACCGGGCGCCGACTTCGAGGAAGGAGTCGGCGGTGTCGAGGATTTCCGTCAGCAGCTCGCGCGGCAGGCCGTCGAGGGAGAGGAAGTGGCGCAGTTGACCTTGGTCATTGAGCTGCAGCGGGCGCTTGGCATCCATGGGAGTCATCGCGATCATTCTCGGTTGGCCAGCATCTGGAGTTCGAGGGTCAGCGGCGTGGGGCCGGACAGCTTGACCCGTTGCCCGGCGGCCAGCGACAGGCTGGCACCGACCACGTCGGGACGAATCGGCAGCTCGTGGGCATTCAGGTCGAGCAGGCAGACCAGGGTCACGCTGGCCGGGCGGCCGTAGTCGAACAGCTCATTGAGCGCGGCGCGGATGGTGCGGCCGCTCATCAATACGTCGTCGATCAGCACCAGGTGCTGGCCTTCGACCTCGAACGGCAGCTCGGAGGGTTGTACCTGTGGGTGCAGGCCGCTCTGGGTGAAGTCGTCGCGGTAGAAGGAGACGTCGAGGATGCCCAGTGGCGCTGGATTACCCAGGGCCTCGAGCAGCGCCTGGGCGACCCACACGCCGCCGGTGCGGATGCCGATGAAGCGTGGCTCGCTGATCTGCCGCTGATTGAGGTGGCCGATCAGCGCCGCGGCCATTTGCGGCAGCAGTTCGGCGGGGTTGGGTAGGTTCATCGGAAACTCCTTGAGGGCAGGCGCTGCGCCCCGCTCTGAGCGTTGCGCGCCAGGTTGTGACAAGGCTGGGGGCGTGCTGGTTCAAGGCGCGCGGTGCTCTGCCAGCCAGCCTTCGAGCAGCAAGGCGGCGGCCAGGGCATCGACCGGGCGTTCGCGGTAGCCGCTGTTCTGGCCTTGTTGCAGGCGCTGGCCCTTGGCTTCGTAGGTGGTCAGGCGCTCGTCATGGGTATGCACGGGCAGGTTGAAGCGGCCGTTGAGGCGGCGGGCGAATTTCTCCGCACGTTCGCTCATCTCGCTCGGGCTGCCGTCCATGTTCAGCGGCAGACCGACGACGATGGCGTCCGGCTGCCATTCGTGCAGCAGTGCTTCGACCTTTTGCCAGTCCGGCACGCCATTCTGCGCCTTGAGGATGCACAGCTCGCGGGCCTGGCCGGTGATCACCTGGCCGACGGCGACGCCGATCTGCTTGCTGCCGTAATCGAAACCCAAGAGCAGGCGCAGCGGCTTGGCCTCGCTCATCAGGCGTGCCCGGCTTGCGAGGTGAGCAGGCTGAGGTTGACGCCCAGGCGCGCGGCGGCGGCATCCAGGCGCTGATCGAAGGGCAGATCGAAGAGGATGGCGCTGTCGGCCGGGCAGGTCAGCCAGGCGTTGTCGGCCAGCTCGGTTTCCAGTTGCCCGGCGTCCCAGCCGGCATAGCCGAGGGTGATCAGGTATTTTGCAGGCCCTGTGCCGTCGGCAATCGCGAACAGCACGTCCTGGGAGGTGGACAGGCCCAGCTCACCGAGTTCCAGGGTGGCCTGGAACTGCGGGCCGGCCGGGTGCAGGACGAAACCGCGATCGGTCTGCACCGGGCCGCCGGAGAAAATCGGCAGGTCCTGGCAGGGCACCGGCGGTTGGCTTTCCGGGCGCAGTTGTTCCAGCACATCGGCCAGGCTGAGGCCGTTCGGACGGTTGATCACCAGGCCCATGGCGCCTTGTTCGTTGTGTTCGATCAGGTAGATCAGGGTCTGCGCGAAATGCGGATCGGCCATGTGCGGCATGGCAATCAGGAACTGGTGCTTGAGGTAGCTCGGTTTGGCATCTTTCATGGGCATTAGTTTCAGGCCTGGAGCCAAGAGCTTCAAGCGTCACGCTGCAAGCTGCAAGAAAAAAACCGCGGTGAGCCTGAGCGCTTGTGAAGAGCTTCAGTTACTGGACAGGCGGTCGCCGCGTTCGAAGCGCCAGGTGCGGATGATCTCCAGGCGGTCGATATCGGCCAGATCACCGGTGAACGGGGCATAGGGCGCGGCCAGGCGCACGATGCGCAGGGCGGCCTGGTCGAGCAGTGGCTGGCCGGAGGACTGCAGTACCTGGACTTCGTAGAGGGTGCCGTCGCGGTTGATCGAGACCAGCACCCGCAGGCTGCCGTAAATCTGCTGGCGGCGCGCATCGTCGGGGTAGTTGAGGTTGCCGACCCGCTCAACCTTCTTGCGCCATTCGTCCTTGTACCAGGCGCCCTTGTCGCGCATGGTCGAGGCCGCACTGAGACGGTGGATCTTCGGGCGTTTGGCGTATTGCTGGATGTCGTTGGCCAGATCGGCTTCCAGGCTGGCAATTTCCTCAGAGAGCTGCGCACTGTCGAATGCCGGTGCCGGGGGTGCCTTTACGGTGGGTTTGGCTGCTTCGCGTTTGACCGGGGTCTTTTGCTGTTGCGGGGCGCGGGTCGCTACTGCGGCTTTTGGCGCTTCCTGGCGCACCGCCGGTTGCGGCGGGGCGGCGGGCGGTGTCACGCGCTTGACCTGGGTGTCCTGGAACGGCGCCCGCTCGGTGGTTTTCGGGGCGGCCTTGTGTTCCAGGGTGCCGCTGCCCTGCTGATTGTCCTGGGCGAGGAAGTCGGCTTCTTTCGGCTTTTCCTCGCTCTTGAAGGTCGACAGGGTGATTTCCAGGGTTTTGCTGATCTGGCTGGGCTCGGCCAGGCTGAAGCCCAGGCCGAGAATCAGCGCGGCATGCAGGGCCGCGGCGAGGAACAGGGTAAAGCCCAGCCGATCCGCTGGGCGGACGCCAGCGGCGGGTAGGTCGGGAGGGGTGGTGGCTGCGTTCATGCTGTTCGGGTCTGTTCAGGTTGCCGCGCAGTCTGACGGCTTGGAGCCGCCAGCTGCAAGCGACACGCTCGAAGCTGCTACGTGCTTCAAGCTTTCGCCTTGCCCCTCGCGGTGGGCAACTTGCCTTCGATGGCATCCATCAGGCGCTCGCCGATACGGGTGTCGTAGGCGGCGTCTATCTCGCGGATGCAGGTCGGGCTGGTCACGTTGATTTCGGTCAGATAGTCGCCGATCACGTCCAGGCCGACGAACAGCAGGCCTTTCTCGCGCAGGGTTGGACCCACGGCTGCGGCGATCTCGCGGTCGCGCTCGGTCAGTGGACGGGCTTCGCCACGGCCGCCGGCGGCCAGGTTGCCACGGGTTTCGCCGTGTGCCGGGATGCGTGCCAGGCAGTAAGGTACCGGTTCGCCATCGATCATCAGGATGCGCTTGTCGCCTTCGAGGATCGCCGGCAGGTAGCGTTGCGCCATGATCTGCTGTTTGCCGTGGGCGGTAAGGGTCTCGAGAATCACCGAGAGGTTGGGGTCGCCCTCGCAGTGACGAAATATCGAAGATCCGCCCATGCCATCCAGGGGTTTGAGAATGATGTCACGTTGCTCTGTGGCAAACTCGCGCAGAATGTCGGATCGGCGGCTGACCAGGGTTGGCGGCGTGCACTGGGGAAACTGGGTGGCAAACAGCTTCTCGTTGCAGTCGCGCAGGCTCTGCGGGCGGTTGACCACCAGCACGCCGGCTTGCTCGGCCTGCTCCAGCAGGTAGGTGGAATAGACGAATTCGTTATCGAAGGGCGGATCCTTGCGCATCAGGATCACATCCAGTTCGGCCAGCGCGACGTCGCGCTCGGCGCCCAGTTCGAACCAGCGCTCAGGGTCATTGAATACGTTGAGCGGGCACAGGCGGGCACGTGCCTCGCCTTTGGCCTGGTAAAGGTCTTTCTGCTCCATATAGAAGAGCGACCAGCCGCGCGCCTGGGCGGCCAGCAGCATGGCCAGCGAGCTGTCCTTTTTAAAGGCGATCTGGGCGATGGGATCCATGACAATGCCGAGGCGAACGCTCATGGGGGAATTTCTCCGTGAAAGGCAGCAGTTAAAGGGTGTCGGGACGAGCATGTGGCGTCAGGGTGGCGCTGGCCGGGCGGGTGGTCAAGGAAAAAACCTTGTCCTTCCGCGGCTTATAGCTTGCATGGGGAGAGTGTGCTAAAAAGGCCCGACGATTGGGTTGCAGCCCGTCGGTGGTAAGGCCTCAGGCGCACTGATAGAACGCAAAATAACGACTCACCGAGGCGATGGTAGGGCAAACATGGAACAGCATTCCGAGGGTTTGAGGGTGATGGTGATCGACGACTCGAAAACGATTCGTCGTACCGCGGAAACCCTGCTGAAAAAGGTGGGTTGCGAGGTAATTACCGCAGTTGACGGCTTCGATGCCTTGGCAAAGATCGCCGACACCCACCCGAATATTATTTTTGTCGACATCATGATGCCGCGGCTCGATGGCTATCAGACCTGTGCCCTGATCAAGAACAACAGTGCTTTCAAGTCCACCCCGGTGATCATGCTGTCTTCCAAGGACGGCTTGTTCGACAAGGCCAAGGGGCGCATCGTTGGCTCCGATCAATATCTGACCAAACCTTTCAGCAAGGAAGAGTTGCTTGGAGCGATCAAGGCCCATGTCCCTAACTTCACCCCGGTGGAACAGGCATCCTGACGTCTGCGCTACAGCTGCAGACGCCTTTTCATGTATTGGGAAACACCATGGCTCGAATTCTGATTGTTGATGACTCGCCGACCGAGATGTACAAACTGACCGCCATGCTGGAAAAAAATGGCCACCAGGTGCTCAAGGCGGAAAATGGCGCGGACGGCGTTGCCCTGGCGCGTCAGGAAAAGCCCGACGCCGTGTTGATGGACATCGTCATGCCGGGCCTCAATGGTTTTCAGGCGACCCGTCAGCTGACCAAGGACGCCGACACCAGCCACATCCCGGTGATCATCGTCACCACCAAGGATCAGGAGACCGACAAGGTCTGGGGCAAGCGCCAAGGCGCCAAGGACTACCTGACCAAGCCGGTTGACGAAGAAACACTGCTGAAGACCTTGAATGCCGTATTGGCCGGTTGATGGCGTGCCAGTAACTCAATAAGCAGAAGGCCACGGTTGGCATGTCCGACGCGCAGACACCTTTTCAACTCCTCCTCGGAATCGACCAGCGTTGCCGGTTGCTGGCGGCTGGCTTGCCTTTGCAGCAGGCCGCCGTGCAAACCTGGAGCGGTATCGGCTTTCGCATGGGCGAGCGTTTTTTCGTCGCGCCCATGGGGGAGATCGGGGAGGTGCTGCACGAGCCGCGCCATACCCTGTTGCCCGGGGTTAAAAGCTGGGTCAAGGGCGTGGCCAACGTGCGCGGTCGTCTGCTGCCGGTGATGGACCTGTGCGGCTTCTTCGGCAACGAGTTGTCGCCGCTGCGCAAGAAACGGCGGGTGCTGGTGGTCGACCACCAGGATGTATTCGCCGGACTGACGGTCGATGAAGTGTTCGGCATGCAGCACTTTCCGGTGGACACCTTCTCCGAGCAGTTACCACCGCTCGAAGCGTCCATCGCGCCCTTCATTCATGGCGTCTTCCAGCGCGAGCAGCCTTGGTTGGTGTTCAGCCCTCATGCGCTGGCCCAACACCAGGGGTTTCTCGATGTTGCGTTTTAACAGTTTTTCGGTTGGGTCGGCGTTGTCGGCCTGTTGGGGTTGTGTGGGAACCGTAGCGCGGTCGGTCCAGGCGGGGGCCAGAAAATGAAAAAACTAAATGCAGGCAATTTATTCGCGAGTACGCGCAGCAGCACGCTGATCGCCGGGCTGTTTATCGTCCTGATCGTCTCCATCGTGCTGTTGTTCGCCAACTTCGCCTACCTCAACACGCAATCCAACTACGATACGGAATACATCAGCCACGCCGGTGAGCTGCGGGTTCTGTCCCAGCGTATCGCCAAGAACTCCACCGAAGCGGCCGCCGGTACTGCCGAGGCCTTCGGTCTGTTGCGTGAGGCGCGCAACGACTTCGAGACCCGCTGGGGCTATCTGACCGACGGCAACCAGGAGAGTGGCGTGCCCTCGGCGCCGGAGCCCGTGCAGGCGCAGATGACTGCCGTGCAGCAGGACTGGGACAGTCTGCGGCAGAACACCGATGCCATTCTGGCCAGCGAACAGACGGTTCTGTCCCTGCATCAGGTGGCCGAAACCCTGGCGGAAACCATCCCGCAGCTGCAGGTCGAGTACGAGGAAGTGGTCGACATCCTCCTGGAAAGCGGTGCGCCGGCGGCCCAGGTGTCGGTGGCCCAGCGCCAGTCGCTGCTGGCCGAACGTATTCTCGGTTCGGTGAACAAGGTCCTGGCCGGTGACCAGGACTCGGTACAAGCCGCCGACATGTTCGGTCGCGACGCCAGCCTGTTCGGTCGGGTCTTGAGCGCCATGCTGGAAGGCAACGCGGCGATGGAAATTGCCAAGGTCAACGACGCGGAAGCGCTCGAGCGGTTGGCGGAAATTTCCGAGCTGTTCGAGTTCGTTTCCGGTTCGGTAGACGAGATTCTCGAGACCTCGCCGGAACTGTTCCAGGTGCGTGAGTCGGCCAACGGCATTTTCAGCGTCTCGCAGACCCTGCTGGATAAAGCCTCCGACCTGGCTGTCGGCTTCGAAGACATGGCCGACGGCCGCGCCATCAACACCCTGGCCGGTTATGTGCTGGGCATCCTGGCGTTGGGCTCGATCATCCTGATCGGCATCGTGATGGTGCGGGAAACCAACCGCCGCCTCGCCGAGACCGCCGAGAAGAACGAACGCAACCAGGCGGCGATTCTGCGCCTGCTCGATGAGATCGCCGACCTCGCCGACGGTGACCTGACCGTTGCCGCGACCGTAACCGAAGACTTCACCGGCGCCATCGCCGACTCCATCAACTACTCCATCGACCAGCTGCGCGACCTGGTAGTGACCATCAACCTGACCGCCGTTCAGGTCGCTGGCGCCGCCCAGGAAACCCAGGCCACGGCGATGCACCTGGCCGAAGCCTCGGAGCACCAGGCCCAGGAAATCGCCGGAGCATCGGCGGCGATCAACGAAATGGCCGTGTCGATCGACCAGGTATCGGCGAACGCCTCGGAATCTTCCGCGGTAGCGGAACGTTCGGTAGCCATCGCCAACAAGGGTAACGAAGTCGTACACAACACCATCACCGGCATGGACAACATCCGTGAGCAGATCCAGGACACCTCGAAGCGGATCAAGCGCCTCGGTGAGTCGTCCCAGGAGATCGGTGACATCGTCAGTCTGATCAACGACATTGCCGACCAGACCAACATCCTCGCCCTCAACGCGGCGATCCAGGCCTCCATGGCCGGTGACGCGGGCCGCGGCTTCGCCGTGGTAGCGGACGAAGTCCAGCGCCTGGCGGAACGTTCCTCGGCGGCGACCAAGCAGATCGAGGCGTTGGTCAAGACGATTCAGACCGACACCAACGAGGCGGTCATCTCGATGGAGCAGACCACCTCCGAGGTGGTGCGCGGTGCCCGTCTGGCGCAGGACGCTGGTGTTGCCCTGGAAGAGATCGAGAAGGTATCCAAGACCCTCGCGGCCCTGATCCAGAACATCTCCAACGCGGCGCGCCAGCAGGCGTCGTCGGCCGGTCACATCTCCAACACCATGAACGTCATCCAGGAGATCACCTCGCAGACCTCGTCCGGTACCACGGCTACCGCCAAGAGCATTGGTAACCTGGCCAAGATGGCCAGCGAGATGCGTAAGTCGGTTTCCGGCTTTACCTTGCCGGAAAGCGGCGAACAGGCATAAACGAGCGTGGCGTGGCGGCCTTGTCCGGTCGCCGCCCAACGCCTTTGGGCATGAGCGAGAGGCACGACATGCAGTCAGGCGCCTGGGCCTTGCAACCGGTGGTGGACATGGCGGCCGCCGAGTTTCGCGCCTGGCAGACGCTGCTCGAAGAGCGCACCGGCGTGGTGATCAGCGAGCAGCGGCGGGCGTTCCTGCAGACCAACCTGAGTGCGCGCATGCGTGAGCTGGGCGTGACGGATTACGCCACCTATTACCGGCAGGTCACGGATGGCCCACGCGGTGCGGTCGAGTGGTCGACCCTGCTGGATCGCCTGACCGTGCAGGAGACCCGTTTCTTTCGTCACCGGCCATCGTTCGACGTGCTCGAACGCTACCTGGGCGAGCGATTGCAGCAAGGATTGAGCAGTCCCTGGGAGTTTTGGAGCGTGGGTTGCTCGAGTGGCGAGGAGCCTTATTCGTTGGCGATCACGGCGGCTGAAGTGCTGCGTGACAGCGAGCAGCCCGAGCACTTTGGTGTAACCGGTACCGATATCAGCCTGAACGCGCTGAGCAAGGCGCGCGATGGTCAGTATGCTGCGCGCAAGTTGGAACAAATCGATGCGCAGCTGGGTCAACGCTATTTTGTGGCCCAGGCCGATGGACGTTTCAAGGTGATACCGAGCCTGGCTGCGCGAGTGTGTTGCGCCCGGCTCAATGTGTTGGAACTGGCCAAGGCGCCAATGTCCGGTATGGACGTCATTTTTTGTCAGAACTTGCTGATCTATTTTCGTCGCTGGCGTCGCCGCGAGATCCTCAACCGCCTGGCCGAGCGCCTGGCACCGGGTGGTCTGCTGGTGGTGGGAGTGGGTGAAGTGGTCGGTTGGCAGCATCCGGACCTGCTTCCGGTGGCCGACGAGCGAGTGCTGGCGTTTACCCGCAAGGGATAGCAGGCCGTTGAAAAGCGTAGGCGAGGCAGCCAGTGCAAGGCAAAAGCAGGCGAGGACGCGGAGTTTACTGGCTGTAAATGAGCAGTCCGAGCATGCTTTTAACGCAGCGATGGCAACGCAGGTAGTTTTTCAACAGCCTGATAAGGCAGAGCCAAGTATATGAGTGGAGTGGCTATGGGGGATCGGCACGACTATGTCGCCCTGGAATGGGTCAAAGGCGAAATCGCGGAAACCCTGAAACAGGCGCGCCAAGCCCTGGAGGCATACGTCGAGAATCCGCAGGATTCGACGCGCATGCGCTTCTGCCTGACCTATGTGCACCAGGTACACGGCACTCTGCAAATGGTGGAGTTCTACGGCGCGGCGTTGCTCGCCGAAGAAATGGAGCACCTGGCCCAGGCGCTGATGGAAGGGCGTGTGGCCAACCAGGGGGAAGCCCTGGAAGTGCTGATGCAGGCCATCCTGCAGTTGCCGGTCTACCTCGACCGCATCCAGACCGCCCGCCGCGACTTGCCGATGGTGGTGTTGCCACTGCTCAACGATCTGCGGGCCGCCCGCGGCGAAAAGCTGCTCTCGGAAACCAGTCTGTTTTCCCCGGATATGTCCGTGCGCGCGCCAGCCTTGTCTGTCGAGTCCCTGGGCGAACTGCGCACGGCGGAACTGCCGGTACTGCTGCGCAAGCTGCGGCAGATGCTGCAAGTGGCCCTGGTCGGAGTCATGCGCAATCAGGATCTGCCGACCAATCTGGGCTATATGGCGCGGGTGTTCGGTCGTCTCGAGACCTTGTGCAAGGACGCGCCGCTCGGCCCGTTGTGGCAGATCGCCTCGGGTCTGGTCGAGGGGCTGGCCAGCGGTGGCGTGGTCAACAGTCCATCGGTACGTACCCTGCTGCGTGAGGTCGATAAAGAGCTCAAGCGCCTGCTCGAGCAGGGCGCCGACGGCATCAACCAGCCGGCCTCCGACGAGCTGATCAAGAACCTGTTGTTCTACGTGGCCAAGGCGCCGGCACAGTCGCCGCGCATCAGCGCCTTGAAGGAACAGTTCCGTCTCGACGACGCCTTGCCGGACACCGATATCGTCGATGAGGAGCGTGCCCGTCTGGCCGGTCCGGACCGCGATGCCATGCGCTCGGTGGTCGGCGCGCTGTGCGAGGAACTGGTGCGGGTCAAGGACAGCCTCGACCTGTTCGTGCGCAGCGACCGCAATCAGGTGGCCGAGCTGGAGAGCCTGCTGGCGCCGCTCAAGCAGATTGCCGACACCCTGGCCGTGCTCGGTTTCGGCCAGCCACGCAAAGTCATCCTCGATCAGATCGACGTGGTGCACGGTCTGGCCCTTGGCCGGCAGGCGCCGAGCGATGCGGTGCTGATGGATGTTGCCGGTGCGCTGCTGTATGTCGAAGCGACCCTGGCCGGCATGGTCGGCCCGGTCGCCGACGGTGGCCGCGAAGAGAGCCATCTGCCCACCACCGACGTGGCGCAGATTCACCAGTTGGTGATCAAGGAAGCGCGCAATGGCCTGGAGCAGGCCAAGGACGCGATCATCGAATTCATTGCCTCGCAGTGGAACCACGAGCATCTGGCGCGGGTGCCGGCGTTGCTGACCCAGGTGCGTGGGGGCCTGGCCATGATCCCGTTGCAGCGCGCCGCCGACCTGCTGAATGCCTGCAATCGCTACATCCAGGAACAGCTGCTGGCGCGCAAGGCCGTGCCGAACTGGCAGAGCCTGGACACCTTGGCCGATGCCATCACCAGCGTCGAGTACTACCTCGAGCGGCTGACCGAAGACCATGGCAGCCAAGGCGACCTGATTCTCGATGTGGCCGAGGAAAGTCTGGAAAGCCTCGGCTATCCACTGCAAGAAAAACCCTCGATCCTCGATTCGGTCGAGCCGGCCCTGGATGACATCGACGTGCTGGCCGATGAGCCGGCCGAGGCCAAGGCTCTTGAACCGCTGGAGGCGCAGGCCGAACCCGTGTCCCCAGAGGAACTGAGCGCCGAGTTCAGCGAGGTTGTTTCTGCTGCAGTCGAGGCCGGAGAACCGCTTGCCGATGACGGCTGGAGCCTGGCCCCGCTGGATGCCGATGCGCTGGAGATCGAGCCGAATTTCGACTCGGCGGCCAGCGAATCCTTGCCGACCCTCGACCTCAGTGACCAACCGTCAGCGCCGCTGACGGACTTCAGCAGTGCTGCCATGCCGCTGGAAGAGCTGGGTCTGGACGAGTTGAGCAGCTCTGGCCACTGGGATGAGGCCGAACTGGCCTCGCTGGGCGTGCCCGCGGTTGAACTGCCGAGCGCACCGGCGATCGTCGCTGAGCCGGCCCCGCTGGCCGACAAGCCGATGTCGCTGGCCGATGTCATGGCCGCGCCGCTGCAGGCGATCAATCCGCCGGCTCACGATGTACCGCCGAGTCTGCTGCCACCACCGGCGGATGAAGAGCCGATCGACGAAGAGTTGATGGAAGTCTTCGTCGAAGAAGCCGGCGAAGTGCTGGAAACCATTGGCGAGTTTCTCCCGCAATGGTGCGCGGACACGGGCAACACCGAGGCCCTGAGCGAAATCCGCCGGGCCTTCCACACCCTCAAGGGCAGTGGCCGCATGGTGCGCGCACTGGTCATCGGCGAGCTGGGCTGGTCGATCGAGAACCTGCTCAATCGGGTGCTCGACCGCAGCATTCAACCGGCTGCCGAGGTGCTGCAGGTAGTGGCCGACGTGGTCGCGCTGATGCCGGCCCTGGTCGATGAATTCGCCGCCAAGGCCCAGCGCCAGCGTGACGATGTCGACCTGCTGGCCGCCACCGCACATGCGCTGGCGAAAGGCCAACGCCTGTCGCCAGCCGTTGCACCGGTAGCCCCGCTTGCGGGCGAAACCGAGGTCGTCGCGGCAGTCGATGAGCAGGTTGAAGCGCTCGATGGCGAGCCCCTCAATGGTGAGCCCCTCGATCCGCAACTGCTGGAGATTTTCCGTAACGAGGCGGAAACCCACCTCGATACCCTGGTCGGCTTTCTGGCCGATTGTGCCCAGGAACTGCCGCAGCCGGTCACCGACGACCTGCAGCGTGCCTTGCACACCCTCAAGGGCAGTGCCTACATGGCCGGGATTCTGCCGGTAGCGGAGATAGCCGCGCCGCTGGAGAAGCTGGTCAAGGAGTTCAAGAGCAACCTGATCCCCATGGATCTGGCCGAAGCCGAATTATTGAGCGCCGCCGAGAAGCTGTTCCGCCTGGGCCTGGCGCAGTTGGAGACGCAGCCGCTGGCGCCTCTGCCCGGGGCCCCGGCGTTTCTCGAGCGCACGCACAAGCTGCATCAGGATCGCCTGGATGCCGCGCAAAGCAGTCGCCAGAACGAGCAGGGCGAGACCCGCGACCCGCAACTGATCAGCATTTTCCTCGCCGAGGGCATGGACATCCTGCTGGATGCCGAGGCCTTGCTGCAGCGCTGGCGCGAGCACCCGTCCGAACGTCAGGAACTGAGTGCCCTGCTCGACGAGTTGACGACCCTGGGGCGCGGCGCGGAAATGGCCGAGCTGCCGCAGATCGATGAGCTCTGTGAAGCCCTGCTCGATCTTTATGGTGCCGTGGAAGAAGGCAGCCTGGCGGTCAGCGAGCGCTTCTTCAGCGAGGCCGAACAGGCGCATGAAGCACTGATCAGCATGATGGATCAGGTCGCCGCCGGCTTGCAGGTCAGCGCCGAGCCTGCGCGGGTCGAGGCATTGCGTGGTCTGCTCGGCGAAGCGCTGGATCCGCGAGCGCTGGCACTGTTGTCCGCGGACGGTCAGGCGGGGCTGCAGCCGGTCGAACTGGATGCCGCCACTGCGGCGCTCGAGCAGACACCCTGGTCGCGGGAGAACGACGGCGAGACCGTTACGGCCGTCGAGTTGCAGGTCGATGCGGACGCCGGTTTCATGGCCGAGTCCGAGCCTGCCGCTGCCTCCGGCTATGAGGCGCTCGATGCGGAGATGGTCGAGATCTTCCTCGAGGAAGCCGTGGACATCCTCGAGAGCGCCGGTCAGGCGCTGGAGCGCTGGAGTGCCGAACCGGACAACAAGGCCGCCTTGTCGTCCCTGCAACGTGATTTGCATACCCTCAAGGGTGGCGCGCGGATGGCCGAAATCCGTCCGATCGGCGACCTCGCCCATGAGCTGGAATCCTTGTACGAAGGCCTGGTGGATCGGCGTTTCAGCCATTCCCCGGCGCTTGTCGCTCTGCTGCAGCAAAGCCATGACTGCCTGGCCATATTGCTGGAGCAGTTGCAGAAGCAGGCCGAGTTGCAGCAGCCGCACGAGCTGATCGAGGCGATTCGTCGCTTCCGCCAGGGCGGTGGCACGCAGCGCTTGTCGGTGGCGGTAACGGCCGCCGAGCCTGATCCCGAAGCCGAAGCCGAAGCCGAAGCCGAAGCCGAAGCCGAGCGCGCGGATGAGGATGAGGTCGAGAACGAGCTGTTGGCGTTGCTGCAAGGCGAAGACGAGATCGAACCGGGTCCGCCGCTCCTCGCCGCGGAGCCGGAGCCGGAGCCGGAGCCGGAGCTTGCGCCAGCCGAGCGGGAAATACTGCCGGAGGCCTTCGCCGCGTCGGCGGTCACCGACTTGGGCATGCTCTCGCCAGCAGAACCCGAGGATCAGCCCGATCAGGAGCTGGTGGAGATCTTCCTCGAAGAGGGTTTCGACATCATCGACAGCTCCGGCGCGGCCCTGCAGCGCTGGATGGAAGACGTCGACAACAGCCTTGAACTGGAATCCCTGCAACGCGACCTGCACACCCTCAAGGGTGGTGCGCGCATGGCGGAAATTCGCGAGATTGGCGACCTCGCCCATGAACTTGAATTCCTTTACGAAGGGCTCGCCGATGGTCGGCTGCGCCCTAGCCAGGAGCTGTTCGGCCTGCTCCAGGCTTGCCACGATCGCCTGGCCGAGATGCTCGATGCGGTGCGTGGCAAGCGTGGGGTACCGGATGGCGATGCGCTGATCGAGACGATCAAGCAGTTTCGCGCCAACCCTGACCAGCAACTGAGCATGCCGTCTGCCGTGCAACTCAAGGCGGTCGCGGAAAATCAGGATCAGGACGATGACGAGTCGGACATCCTCGATATCTTCCTGGAAGAGGCCGACGACCTGCTGGAAGCCATGGAAGTCGCCATGGGTCGCTGGGACCAGAGCCGTGACGATGGCACCGCGATCGATGACATGTTGCGCGTTTTGCATACCCTCAAGGGTGGGGCGCGGCTGGCCGGGCAGAACCGCCTGGGCAACCTGACCCATGACCTTGAAGCGCACCTGAGCGAGGCCCTGCTGCAGGGGGCGCCTTGGCCGGAAAGCCTGTTCCTCGACGTGCAGTCGGGTTTCGAAGGGCTGCAGAAAGAACTCGACCAACTGCGTCAGCGCCTGCAGGCCAGCCTGGCGGCGGAAGACAGTGCGGCGGCAAAAGTCCCCGGCCTGGTCGCCCCCATAGTCGCGGCCAGCGACTTGCCGGCCCGCGAGCGGGTGGTGAAAGTCCTGCCATTCGTCCGCCGCGCGCAGGAGGCGGCGCAGGAAGCCGCCGCCCGTCGCGCCCCGCAGGAGCTGGTCAAGGTCCCGGCGGAACTGCTCGAAGGCCTGGTCAACCTGGCCGGTGAGACCTCGATCTTCCGCGGTCGGGTCGAGCAGCAGGTCAGCGATTTCGGTTTCACCCTGAGCGAGATGGAAGCGACCATCGACCGCGTGCGCGATCAGCTGCGGCGTCTGGATATCGAAACCCAGGCGCAGATCCTCAGTCGCTATCAGGCCGAGGCCGAGCGTGCCGGATACGAGGATTTCGATCCGCTGGAAATGGACCGTCACTCGCAGTTGCAGCAGCTGTCGCGGGCGCTGTTCGAGTCGGCCTCCGACCTGCTCGACCTGAAAGAAACCCTGGCCATGCGCAGCCGCGATGCGGAAACCCTGTTGTTGCAACAGGCGCGGGTCAATACCGAACTGCAGGAAGGTCTGATGCGCACCCGCATGGTGCCCTTCGACCGCCTGGTTCCGCGGCTGCGGCGAATCGTGCGACAGGTCGCTGGCGAGCTGGGCAAGCAGGTTGAATTCGTCCTCGGCAACGCCGACGGCGAGATGGATCGCAGCGTGCTCGAACGGATTGTCGCGCCGCTGGAGCATATGCTGCGCAACGCCGTCGACCATGGCATCGAGTCGGCCGAGGTGCGTCGCGCCGCCGGCAAGCCTGCGCACGGCACCATCCGTTTGAACCTCGGCCGCGAGGGCGGCGATATCGTCCTGACCCTCAGCGACGATGGTGGCGGCATCCGGCTCGATGCCGTGCGTCGTAAGGCCATCGAGCGTGGCCTGATGGACGAGGAGTCGGATCTGAGCGATCACGAAATCCTCCAGTTCATCCTCGAGGCCGGTTTCTCCACCGCCGCGGCGGTCACCCAGATCTCCGGGCGTGGCGTCGGCATGGACGTGGTGCATTCCGAGGTCAAGCAGCTCGGCGGCTCCATGAGCATCGACTCGACGCCGGGCGCGGGGACCCGCTTCGCCATCCGCCTGCCGTTCACCGTGTCGGTCAACCGCGCGCTGATGGTGTTGTCGGGCGAAGACCTGTACGCCATCCCGCTGAACACCATCGAAGGCATCGTGCGGATTTCGCCCTACGAGCTGGAAGCCCTCTACGAGCAGAGCGCCGCGGGCACGGCGGATACGCCACACTTCGAGTACGCCGGCCAGGCCTACGAGTTGCGTTATCTCGGCGACCTGCTGAATAACGGCCAGCAACCCAAACTGGTGGGGCAGAGCCTGCCGCTACCGGTGATCCTGGTGCGCTCGAGCGAGCACGCGGTGGCGGTGCAGGTCGACTCCCTGGCCGGCTCCCGCGAGATCGTGGTGAAGAGCCTCGGGCCGCAGTTCGCCGGCGTGCACGGTATTTCCGGCGCGACCATTCTCGGTGACGGTCGCGTGGTGGTGATTCTCGACCTGCTGGCCACTATCCGCGTGCTGCATGCGCATCTGCTCAACCAACTGCAGCCGCGCATGCTCGGCCATACGGCGACCGCCGCGGAAATCGAAGCGGATCGGCCGACCCTGGTAATGGTGGTGGACGACTCGGTCACCGTACGCAAGGTCACCAGTCGTCTGCTCGAGCGTAACGGCATGAACGTGTTGACCGCCAAGGACGGTGTGGACGCCATCTCCCAGTTGCAGGAGCACAAGCCCGACATCATGTTGCTGGACATCGAAATGCCGCGCATGGACGGTTTCGAAGTGGCGACCCTGGTGCGTCACGACGAGCACCTGAAAGACCTGCCGATCATCATGATCACCTCGCGTACCGGCGAGAAACACCGCGAGCGCGCGCTGGCCATCGGCGTCAACGAATACCTCGGCAAGCCGTACCAGGAGTCGCTATTGCTCGAGAGCATTGCGAAACTGGTGGACCGCCACCCGGCGGAGCGTCACCCGACGGATCGCCGCCCGGACATGCCGGCATGACGGAGAAGAATGTGGCACGCATTGCGGTCATTGCCGACACTTCCCTGCAGCGCCATGTGTTGCAGCAGGCGTTGACCGGGAGTGGCTATCAGGTTGTGTTCAACAGCGATCCGGCGCGCCTGGACGAGGCGACCCTGGCGGCGTGCGAGACCGATCTGTGGTTGATCGACCTGGCCCAGTCCGAGGACTTCCCCCTGGTCGACGAGCTGATGGAAAACGCCAGCGCGCCGATCCTGTTTGGCGAAGGACATGCGCCGGAGCGGCATTCGGAGAATTATCCGCGCTGGGAACGTCGCCTGTTCGGCAAGCTGAAGAAGCTGGTCGGTGACCCGTCGCAGGCGGTGGGGCCCAGTCTGCAGGCCTTGCTGGCCGATGCGCAGCGGCCGACCCGCCTGGATCTGCCGCAGGTGCTCGCGGATACGCCGCTGGTGGTCGGTGAACCGGCCCGCCAGGTCTGGCTGCTGGCCGCCTCGCTCGGCGGCCCGGCGGCGATCAAGGCGTTCCTCGATGCCTTGCCTGGCGGTTTGCCGGTGGGCTTCGTCTATGCCCAGCATATCGACCCCAGTTTCGAGTCGGCGCTGCCACAGGCGGTTGGACGGCATAGCCAGTGGCGCGTCAATCCGGCGCGTCACGGCGATGCGGTGCGCTGCGGCGAGGTGGTGGTGGTGCCGATCAGTCGTGAGCTGGGTTTCAGCGACGCAGGTGCCATGCAGATCAGCGAGCGGGCCTGGCCAGAACCCTACAGCCCGTCGATCGATCAGATGATGCTCAATCTTGCCCAGCATTTTGCCGGGCTCTGCGGCGTCATTGCGTTCAGTGGCATGGGCAGCGATGGCAGCGCCGCAGCGGCCTATGTGCGACGCCAGGGCGGGGCCATCTGGACCCAGCGTGGCGATACCTGCGTCTGCCCGAGCATGCCGGACAGCCTGCGCGAGGGTGGCTACAGCAGCTTCAGCGCCGACCCGCGGGAGCTGGCCGCCGGGCTGGTCAATTATTTGGCCGAGCAGTGCAGTTAATCCGGGGCACCGCCCTGCATAGGATCTTTTCATGAGCCAAGCCATAGCTACCCCGAATACCGTCAACAGCCTGACCGCCCTGCTGGTACCGCTGGCCGACCGTACCCTGTTGCTGCCCAACGTGGCCATCGCCGAGTTGATTGCCTATCGCGCGCCGCACGTCACTGCCGGCATGCCGGCCTGGTTTCTCGGCCAGATTGGCTGGCGTGACCTGAGTCTGCCGCTGTTGTCGTTCGAGGCGGCCTCCGATGGTCGGGCAGAGGTCGGTTCCACTGCGCGGGTGGCGATCATCAACGCCCTCGGCGGGCGAGCCAAGGTCAAGTTCATTGCCCTGCTGGTCCAGGGCATCCCGCGCTCGGTGAAGGTCGGTACCGGACTGCTGCGCGCCGAGGTGCCGCTGTCGCCGCTGGAGCTGGACGCGGTGGAGATTGGCGAGGATGTGCTGAAGATTCCCGACCTGATCGGCCTGGAGCAGAAGCTGGCGGATGCCGGGTTGATCTGAGGTGGGCTGAGGCGGATCGCTGCCCGGCCCAGCTTGCCGTCTTTTAGAAATCCCCCCACAACTGCTGCGCCACACTGAGCGCCACCACCGGTGCGGTTTCCGTGCGCAGCACCCGCGGTCCCAGGCGTGCGGCGTGGTAACCGGCGTGTTTCGCCTGCGCCACTTCGGCATCCGCCAAGCCGCCTTCCGGGCCGATCAGAAAGGCCAGCGACTGCGGTCTGCCGTGACTGGCCAGCGGCTCGGCGACTGGATGCAGCACCAGTTTCAACTCCGCCTCGGTCTGCTCGAGCCAGTCGGCCAGCGCGAGTGGCGGGTGAATGACTGGAATCACCGAGCGGCCGCACTGTTCGCAGGCACTGATCGCCACCTGGCGCCAATGGGCCATGCGCTTGTCGGCCCGCTCGTCTTTCAGGCGCACCTCGCAGCGCTCGCTGACAATCGGGGTGATGGCATTGGCTCCCAGTTCGCTGGCCTTCTGGATCGCCCAGTCCATCCGCTCGCCCCGCGACAGGCCCTGGCCCAGGTGGATGTGCAGCGGCGACTCGGCCAGCCCGGCGAAGGTTTCGCGCAATTCGACGCGCACGTTCTTCTTGCCGACCTCGATCAGCTCGCCGAGAAACTCGTTGCCGCTGCCGTCGAACAGTTGCACGGCATCGCCCACCGCATGGCGCAGCACGCGGCCGATGTAGTGGGCCTGGGTTTCCGGCAGCTCATGCTGGCCGAGCGCGAGCGGGGCGTCGATAAAGAAGCGGGATAGGCGCATAGGGGCGAACCTTGAGCAAAGGCGCAAATTCTAGCCGTAGGCTGCGCCGTGCGCACCGGTTTCCGTAGGGTGGATGACGCTCTGTCCATTCACCGCCATGTCGCCAGGGTGGATGGGCGCCGCGTCATCCACCCTGCGCCGAGCATCAGCCCGGATCGCGAAAACCGGGGTAGCGATTGTTGCCCACGGCCACGCTGACCGAGTTGCGCGTGGCGATATCGATGCCTTCAGTGGCCACTTCGGCGAGGAAGTCGATCTGCTCTTCGGTGATCACATAGGGCGGCAGGAAATACACCACGCTGCCCAGCGGGCGCAGCAGGGCGCCCCGTTGCAGGGCGTGCTGGTAAACCTTGAGGCCGCGCCGTTCCTGCCAGGGGTAGGCGGTCTTGCTCGCCTTGTCCTGGACCATTTCGATGGCCAGGGCCATGCCGGTCTGGCGGACTTCGGCGACGTGCGGGTGGTCGACCAGGTGCGCGGTGGCGCTGGCCATGCGCGCGGCCAGCGCCTTGTTGGCCTCGATCACGTTGTCCTGCTCGAAGATGTCCAAGGTCGCCAGGGCGGCGGCGCAGGCCAGCGGATTGCCGGTGTAGCTGTGCGAGTGGAGAAAGGCGCGCAGGCTGGTGTAGTCGTCGTAGAACGCCTGGTAGATGGTGTCGGTGGTCAGGCAGGCGGCCAGCGGCAGGTAGCCGCCGGTCAGGGCCTTGGACAGGCAGAGGAAGTCTGGGCGGATGCCGGCCTGCTCGCAGGCGAACATCGTGCCGGTGCGGCCGAAGCCGACGGCGATCTCGTCGTGGATCAGGTGCACGCCGTAACGGTCGCAGGCCTCGCGCAGCAGCCTGAGGTAGACCGGATGGTACATGCGCATGCCGCCGGCGCCCTGGATCAGCGGCTCGACTATCACCGCCGCCACCTCATGGCCGTGCTCGGCCAGGGTTTGCTCCATATGGGCGAACATGGCCCGCGAGTGGGCTTCCCAGCTCATGCCGTCGGGACGGAAATAGCAGTCCGGGCTGGGCACCTTGAGGGTGTCCAGCAGCAGCGCCTTGTAGGTGTCGGTGAACAGTGCGACATCGCCGACTGACATGGCCGCGATGGTTTCGCCGTGGTAGCTGTTGGTCAGGGTGACGAAGCGCTTTTTCTCGGGCTGGCCGACATTCAGCCAGTAGTGAAAGCTCATCTTCAGCGCGACTTCGATACAGGATGAGCCGTTGTCGGCATAGAACACCCGGTCCAGGCCTGCGGGCGTCAGCTTGACCACCAGGTCGGACAACTCGATCACCGGTTGATGGCTGAAGCCGGCGAGGATCACGTGCTCCAGTTGGTCGACCTGGTCCTTGATCCGCTGGTTGATGCGCGGGTTGGCGTGGCCGAACACGTTGACCCACCAGGAGCTGACGGCGTCGAGGTAACGCTTGCCGTCGAAGTCCTCCAGCCAGACCCCTTCACCGCGCTTGATCGGCACCAAGGGCAGCTGTTCGTGATCTTTCATCTGGGTACAGGGATGCCAGAGCACATTCAGGTCGCGCTGCATCCAGTGGTCATTCAGGCTCATCTAGGGTCTGTTCCCGTTTCATTCGCGGTCGCGCCGGAGCCTGTTTTTTACGCGAGGCAAGGCACGAGATGCGCAGTTTGGTCATTCCAAATAAGCATCGAGAAACGCTGCATCGCGTAAAAACAGGCCCGGCCCGCAGGGTTGCGCGGGAAATGGCCCCCGCTGTTGTTGCAGGACTTGGCAAGGGAGCGACCATTACCTGCGTCCTGCGCCTAACCGGGGGCCATTTCTCGCTGCAACGCGGCTCGCGAATGAAACGGGAACAGACCCTCGGTCTCTCTTGATCATCAACGGCAAGCCTATCAGATGCCTCCAGGCCCATGTGCGCCACAGTCGGCCGGCTCGGCGCACGCGGCGGCGCCGGTCATCCGCTCTGGCAGGGCGCTGGTAAGCCTTGCCTGAACGTCCTGCAGGCCAGCGGACCAATGGCGGTGGGGTGAAATTCGCGGTTTAAGTATCGTATTTCCCGATATTTCAAAGCGAAAAATTCCGCTTTTAATCGATAGATTTGCCGCTACCCTTGCCGGATCATTTTTTTAGCGAACTTTCTGTGCGGAGCCTTCTCGATGCAATGGCGCAACACTCCCTCCCATTACGGTTTGCTCAGTATTGCCTTGCATTGGCTGGTGGCGGTGGCGGTCTTTGGCCTGTTCGGGTTGGGCTACTGGATGGTCGGTCTGGATTACTACAGCAGTTGGTACAAGACCGCGCCGGAGCTGCACAAGAGCATCGGCATCCTGCTGTTCGTGGTGATGCTCGGGCGCATGCTCTGGCGCTGGATCAACCCGCCGCCGGCCAGCTTGCCCGAGCATGACCGGCTAACCCGACTGGGCGCCAGCTTCGGTCACACCTTTCTCTATCTGGGCTTGTTCGTGTTGATGCTCTCCGGCTACCTGATTTCCACCGCCGATGGCCGGGGTATCGGGGTCTTCGGCTTGTTCGAGGTGCCGGCGACCATCACCCGCATTCCCAGCCAGGAAGATGTGGCCGGCCTGGTGCATGAATACCTCGGTTGGGCCCTGGTGATTTTCGCCGGTGTCCACGCCCTGGCCGCGCTGAAACACCACTTTATCGACCGTGACCGCACGCTAAGCCGCATGTTCGGTCGCTGACAGCCTGTCTGGTACGTGGAATGACCCGCGTGCCGATTTACCCAACCTCACCAGGAGAATGTCCATGTTGCAGAAAACCCTCGCCGCCCTGGCTCTCGGCACCGCTCTGCTCGGCGCGGGCCATGCCACGGCCGCCGATTACGCCATCGACACCGAAGGGCAGCACGCGTTCGTCAATTTCAAGATCAGCCACCTGGGCTACAGCTGGCTGTACGGCACTTTCAAGGAGTTCGAGGGCGGCTTCAGCTTCGACGAGAAGAACCCGGAGGCCAGCAAGGTCAATGTCACCCTCAACACGGCCAGCGTCGACACCAACCACGCCGAGCGTGACAAGCACATCCGCAGCGATGACTTCCTCAGCGTCGGCAAGCACCCGACTGCGACCTTCGAGTCCACGTCGGTGAAATCCACCGGCGAAGGCACGGCCGACATCACCGGTAACCTGACGCTCAACGGCGTGACCAAGCCGGTGGTGATCGCCGCCACGTTCATTGGCCAGGGCGATGACCCGTGGGGCGGCTACCGTGCCGGCTTCGCCGGCAGCACCATGCTCAAGCTGAAAGATTTTGCCATCGAGAAGGATCTCGGCCCGGCGTCCTCGGAAGTCGAGCTGATCATCTCGGTAGAAGGCGTACGCAAGTAAGCCAGCGCAGTTTCCGCAGAACGCCGACCCCGGGGTCGGCGTTTTTGCCTGCGCAGAAACGACAACGCCGACCCTGAGGTCGGCGTTGTCGTTAACGGTGCTGCTTAGCTTTCGCGATTCCGCGTCAGCAGCGCAGGCTTCTCGCCGCGCGGACGACTGCTCGGCAGCTGGTCGAGCTGCTCGGGCGTCGGGAAGCGCTCGGTGCTGCGCGAACCCTTGTGTACGATCACCGGCTGCTTGTCGCGCGGGCTTTTTACGGCGCCCTCCTGACGTGGCAGTTCATCGCGGTTGAGCGACGTGGTGATCTCACGCGAGTCACGTGGCGGACGGGCACGGCCGGAGCCATTGCGCCCTTGGCCGCCAGCGCCCTGGCGTTTGCCTTGGCTGCCAGCGCCTGCACCGGCGCCTGCGCCGCTGCGCGGGTTATTGCTGGGGGTACGCGGACCCTGGCCAACACCGTTGCTGGCGCTGGGACCCGAAGCAGGCGCACCGGGCCGACGGCCACGGTTCTGCTGCTTGTTCTGGTGTGGGCTGACATAGTCGGCCCGATTACCGAAGTTATCGATTTCGTCGTCGCGGAATTCATCCGGCGCCCGATCCGGCGGCAGCGCAGGTACTGCTGGCGCGGCGGCGCGGCCGGTCTGTGCTGCGCGTGGCTGCTGCGAGCGGGCGGCTTGAGGCTTGGCCTTGCCGCTGTCCTTGCCCTTGTCCTTGCGCCCGCCGCCGTGGCGTTCGCCTTCCGGCTTGGCGCCGCGGGGCTGGCGTGGCTTCTGCGGTTCGCGCACTTCCGGGCGTTCGGCCTCGACCGTGCTGGCGTCGAAGCCGAGCAGGTCGCCATCGGCGATCTTCTGCTTGGTCATGCGCTCGATGCCCTTGAGCAGTTTTTCTTCATCGGGCGCGACCAGCGAGATCGCCTCGCCGCTACGGCCGGCGCGGCCCGTGCGGCCGATGCGGTGGACGTAGTCTTCCTCGATGTTCGGCAGCTCGAAGTTGACCACATGGGGCAACTGGTCGATATCCAGGCCGCGGGCGGCGATATCGGTGGCAACCATGATCCGTACGTTTCCGGCCTTGAAGTCGGCCAGGGCCTTGGTGCGGGCGTTCTGGCTCTTGTTGCCGTGAATCGCCACGGACGCCAGGCCGTGCTTGTCGAGGTACTCGGCCAGGCGGTTGGCGCCGTGCTTGGTGCGGGTGAACACCAGCACCTGTTCCCAGGCGCCCGCGGTGATCAGGTGCGCGAGCAGGGCGCGCTTGTGGCTGGCCTGCAGGCGGTACACGCGCTGTTCGATGCGCTCGACCGTGGTGTTCGGCGGCGTGACCTCGATGCGCTCGGGATTGTGCAGCAGCTTGCCGGCGAGGTCAGTGATGTCCTTGGAGAAGGTCGCCGAGAACAGCAGGTTCTGCCGTTTTGTGGGCAGGCGTGCGAGGACCTTCTTCACGTCATGCACGAAGCCCATGTCGAGCATGCGGTCGGCTTCGTCCAGCACCAGGATTTCCACATGGGACAAGTCCACGGCACGCTGGCCGACCAGGTCGAGCAGGCGACCGGGGCAGGCCACCAATACATCGACGCCCTTGGCCATGGCCTGCACCTGGGGGTTCATACCGACGCCGCCGAAGATGCAGGTGCTGACGAATTTCAGGTCACGGGCATAGACCTTGAAGCTCTGGTGGACCTGGGCCGCCAGTTCGCGAGTGGGGGTCAACACCAGTACGCGCGGTTGTTTCGGGCCGTGACGGTGCTCGCGATCCGGATGACCGTTGGGGAACAGCAGTTCCAGGATCGGCAAGGCGAAACCGCCGGTTTTACCCGTCCCTGTCTGGGCGGCAACCATCAGGTCGCGACCTTGCAACACGGCGGGAATGGCCCGCTGTTGCACCGGGGTGGGCTGGGTGTAGCCCGCTGCCTCGATGGCGCGGACTAAAGCCTCGGAGAGACCGAGGGAGGCAAAGGACATGAGTAATCCTGTCTAGTGAGGGCGAGGCCCTATGGGGTGTATTGCCTGACTTGAATCGCGCTTGGGGGGCGCAATCCCGTCCGGTACTGCTGGTCTCTGGGGACTAGCATCCGGGCGCAAGCCTGGCGGGAAGGCCGGAGTATAACAGAGCAATGCCCTTGCGCAGCGTTCACCTGCTTAATGGTTTGCCGTCTTGTCTGCTGGGCGGGCTGCTGGGCGAGCGTGAGCCGGGTTTTTGTAGCGTGCTTGCAGGGCTGCGTAGGCCGGCTCACGCTTGAACCTGCGCAGTTCGTTGGCGAAGCGCCGGGCCAGCTCCTCAAACCCGGCATCGCGGCGCAGGCCCAGGTACATCTGGTCGCGACTGATTACCCGGGGGTGCTGGCGGACGTGTTTATCCAGGCCCGTCTGCGCCAGGACGAAATGGCCGCCACGGCGGTCGTTGATCACCAGGTCGACCCGTTTGCGTACCAGCTTGCCGAAGTTGGCCGCGTGGCTGGGGGCCGATTCACGGGTGAACAGCTCGGACTCACGAAAGGCCCGGTCGCTGTACCAGTAGCCGGCGGAGACGCCGATTTTCAGGCCGTGCAGATCCTTCAGGCTATGGAATGGGTGGGGGTTGGCCTTGGCATAGAACAGGACGAGCTCGACCTGCGACAGCGGCTCGTGGGGAAACAACATCGAGGCTTCGCGCTCCGGGGTGTGGAAGATGTCCAGGATGCCGTCGGCCTGGCCCTGTTCCATCGCCATCAGGCAGCGCCGCCACGGCAGCAGTTGCCATTCGACCTCGACGCCCAGGCGTTGCAGGACGGTGTGCGCGGCTTCGTAATCGAGGCCGCGCAGTACGCCGTTGTCGTCATGGATATAGGGTGGCCAGGCTTCGCTGACAATACGCAGCGGCTGAGCCTGGGCCGCGAGGCTGAGGCAGGCGAACAGCAGTGCGACGATTAATTGGCGGTGGAATAATGGCATTGCGCCAGATTACGCGGGCAGCCCGGCGCTGAAAAGCGGTCCGATGGTCTAATTCGCGTGCTGAGTTCACAAAACAAGGGGGGCATCGTGCCCTCCGCGGAGGGCGCGATGAACCTGTTCAGGTCACCAGCTTGTAGCAGGGCACATAGGCCGTGTTGCCCGGCAGCTTCATCCGATGCTGGTCGACAAAGGCCTGCAGCAGGCGATCCAGCGGCTGCATGATGTCCCGGTCGCCGGTGATCTCGTAGGGACCATGCTGTTCAATCCGGCGGATGCCCTTGTCTTTGACATTGCCGGCGACAATGCCGGAGAAGGCTCGGCGCAAGTGCGCGGCCAGTTCATGCACCGGCTGGTTGCGGGTCAGCTTGAGGCTGGCCATGTTCTCGTGGGTCGGTTCGAAGGGGTGCTGGAAGTGCTCGTCGATCGTCAGCAGCCAGTTGAAGTGGAAGGCGTCATTCTGCTTGCGCCGGTACTGGGTAACCTCATGGATGCCTTGCGCCATCTCCCGCGCCACCTGACTCGGGTCATTGATGATGATCTTGCAGCGCTGCTGTGCTTGCGGGCCGAGGGTGGCGCCAATGAACTCGTACAGCTGCTCGATATAGGGCGTGGCTTTCTTTGGCCCGGTCATGATCAGCGGGAAGGGCAGGTCCTGGTTGTCCGGGTGCATCAGGATGCCGAGGAAATACAACAGCTCTTCGGCGGTGCCGGCGCCGCCGGGGAAGATGATGATGCCATGGCCTACGCGGACGAAGGCCTCCAGACGCTTCTCGATGTCCGGCAGGATCACCAGTTCGTTGACGATCGGGTTGGGCGCCTCGGCGGCGATGATGCCCGGCTCGGTCAGGCCCAGGTAGCGCCCGCCGACATTGCGCTGCTTGGCGTGGGAGATGGTCGCGCCTTTCATTGGCCCCTTCATCACGCCCGGGCCGCAGCCGGTGCAGATATCCAGGCCGCGCAGGCCCAGTTCATGGCCGACGACCTTGGTGTATTTGTATTCCTCGGTGCTGATCGAATGGCCGCCCCAGCACACCACCATTTTCGGCTCCACGCCGGCGCGCAGGGTGCGGGCGTTGCGCAGCAGGTGAAAGACATAGTCGGTAATGCCTTTCGAGCTGCTGAAATCCACCCGCTGATTTTCCAGCTCGCTCTGCGTGTAGACGATGTCGCGCAGGGCGCTGAACAGCATCTCCCGGGTGCTGGCGATCATCTCGCCGTCGACGAAGGCATCGGCGGGGGCGTTGATCAGCTCCAGGCGAATGCCGCGATCCTGTTGATGGATGCGGATCTCGAAGTCCGGGTAGGCTTCCAGGATGGTCTTGGCGTTGTCGCTGTGCGAACCGGTATTGAGGATCGCCAGGGCGCACTGGCGGAACAGCGCGTAGACGCTGCCGGAGCCGGTCTCGCGCAGTTGCTGGACCTCGCGCTGCGACAGGGTTTCCAGGCTGCCCTTGGGGGTCACGGTGGCGTTGGTGGTTTTTCTTGTGGCCATTGCGGCGCTCCATGGTTGTCATCCCGCTCAGGCCGTACATGGCCGGGCGCGGTCAAAAGAGGGGGGCGGCTGTACGGCAGCGTTTGCCCCGGGTTGGCGATGCTGCTGGGCTCGCCTGCACGGCGGCGTTTGCCATCAGCCTAACAGGCGGCGGGCAGCAAGCCTCGCCGTGGCGGGCATGTGACCTGCGGTGAGCCGCCAAGTGCCCCCAGGCGGGTGGCGGCGTCACGCAGAACATCCCCGGCACAGTTTCAGCGCGGCAGCTTGAGGTTGTTCCAGATTGCCAGGCTGGGCTCTGCCAGATTCATGCTGTAGAAGTGCAGGCCCGGCGCGCCGCCCTGCAGCAGGCGTTCGCACATCTCGCTGATCACCTGCTCGCCGTAGGCGCGGATGCTGTCGCTGTCGTCGCCATAGGCCTCCAGCTGCTTGCGCACCCAGCGCGGGATCTCGGCACCACAGGCGTCGGAGAAGCGCGCCAGCTTGCTGTAGTTGGTGATCGGCATGATCCCTGGCACCACCGGGATATCCACACCCAGCTTGCGCACCCGCTCGACGAAGTAGAAGTAGCTGTCGGCGTTGAAGAAGTACTGGGTGATCGCACTGCTGGCACCGGCCTTGGCCTTGCGCACGAAATTGGCGATGTCGTCCTCGAAATTGCGCGCCTGCGGATGCATCTCCGGGTAGGCGGCGATCTCGATGTGGAAGTGATCGCCGGTCTCTTCGCGGATGAAGCTGACCAGCTCGTTGGCGTAGCGCAGCTCGCCACTGGCCATGCCCATGCCGGACGGCAGGTCGCCACGCAGGGCGACGATGCGCTCGATCCCGGCATCCTTGTAAGTGTTCAGCAGTTCGCGCAACTCGACCTTGGAGTCACCGACACAGGACAGGTGCGGCGCCGTGCTCACGCCGACATCGTTATTCAGCTGCAGCACGGTATTCAGCGTGCGGTCGCGGGTCGAACCGCCGGCGCCATAGGTGCAGGAGAAGAAGTCCGGCTGGTAGGCGGCCAGCTGGCGCGCGGTGTTCAACAGTTTTTCATGCCCGGCTTCGGTCTTGGCAGGGAAGAACTCGAAGCTGTAACGGCGTTCTTGAGACATGGAGAAGGTTTCCTTCAAACGTAGGGTGGGTTAGCGCCGCTGGCCACTTGAGTAAAGGCTTTCTATGGTCTCTGCGCGGCGCGTAACCCGCCAAGCGGCAGTCGGGGCAACGCTAGAGTCCTGTCGTCAGCAATGGTGGGTTACACCGCTGCGCGGCCCGACCCACCCTACGGTCTATTTAGTAACGATAGGCGTCCGGCTTGAACGGGCCTTCCTGGCTGACGCCGATGTACTCGGCCTGCTGCTTGGTCAGCTGGGTGACCACGCCGCCGAAGCCCTTGACCATCTCCAGCGCCACTTCTTCGTCGAGCTTCTTCGGCAGCACTTCCACGCACAGGCGTTCGGCCTTCTGCGCGGCGGGCAGCTCGGCGAACTTCTGGCCGAACAGGAAGATCTGTGCCAGCACCTGGTTGGCGAAGGAACCGTCCATGATCCGGCTCGGGTGGCCGGTGGCGTTGCCCAGGTTGACCAGGCGGCCTTCGGCCAGGAGGATCAGGTAGTCGTCGTTGTGCGGGTCGAAGCTGCCGGTGCCGCTGCGGTGGATCTTGTGCACCTGCGGCTTGACCTCTTCCCAGGTCCAGTTCTTGCGCATGAAGGCGGTGTCGATCTCGTTGTCGAAGTGGCCGATGTTGCACACCACGGCACGCTTCTTCAGGGCCTTGAGCATGTTGGAATCGCAGACGTTGACGTTGCCGGTGGTGGTGACGATCAGGTCGATCTTGCCCAGCAGGGCCGCGTCGATGCTGGCGGCAGTGCCGTCGTTGATCCCGTTCTTGAACGGCGAAACCAGTTCGAAGCCATCCATGCACGCCTGCATGGCGCAGATCGGATCGACTTCGCTGACCTTGACGATCATGCCTTCCTGGCGCAGCGACTGCGCCGAGCCCTTGCCCACGTCGCCGTAGCCGATCACCAGCGCCTGCTTGCCGGACAGCAGGTGGTCGGTGCCGCGCTTGATCGCGTCGTTGAGGCTGTGGCGGCAGCC
>Ga0209343_10001420_pt1 | contig 32243 bp, 27 predicted proteins | sample RifCSPlowO2_02_FD_184026 | JGI IMG/M metagenome (GOLD analysis project Ga0209343, IMG submission 184026) | Groundwater microbial communities from Rifle, Colorado - Rifle CSP2_plank lowO2_0.2 (SPAdes) (version 2) | ecosystem: Environmental > Aquatic > Deep subsurface > Groundwater | place... | reverse complement strand
CCAATATTTATTATAATTACACCTTGGACATCTCTTGTTTCTCATACCACCATCTTATACTTTTGGTGGCTGGAATGGTACTTTACCCTTGTTAATTATCATATTCGCCACAGGAAAGATGCTTACAGAAAATAAAGTTGTGACGCATCTGGAAGACCTGATCGGGGTCTTTGTTGTGCGCGGTATTGTGTTCGTTGAAGAGCAGGGTGTTCTGTCAATTGCTAATCAAAAAACTAGTTTTTATTTATCTATCAATTGAAACTATTGATAACAACGTCTGTAATTAGGCTGTCTCTGGCAGTGGCGCATTGCCCACAAAATACACAAAAAGAAACGAAAGCCATTTTCGCGTCTTTCGTGGGTAAAATGAAATTCCTTGTATCTAAAATATATCTCCTAGTTTTCAATATAACGTTGCCAGCTTTTGGTTTGACATACGCTATTTCATGAGATAATATGCAGACAATTGTAGAAGAAATATAAAATAATGTTATAAGCCTTTTATCAGTATAAAAGTCGTAATTTATCCGCAATCAAATAGAGGAGTGGTATATGGCAACAGCAACGATTGATGAAGAAAAATTAAAAGATTTGCTGAAATCAGCTTTGGTTGAAGCCCTCACAGAGCATCGTGACTTGGTGCAAGATATTGTAGAAGAGGCAATTGAAGATATTGCTCTATCGCACGCTATCGAGCAAGGGCTTAGCAGTAAAGTTGTTTCGCGTGATGAAGTACTTGCGATTTTAGAGGATGCACAGTGAAAGTTGAGTTCAGGGATAGTTTTGCTAAAGACCTGAAGAATGTTAAGGATAAAGGACTTTTGAATCGCGTAAAAGAGATAATCAAAGCGGTTGAGAAGTCAGATTCTTTATCGGAGATGCCAAACTTGAAGAAGCTCAAAGGCAGTGGAAATTACTTTCGCTTGAGAGCAGGAGATTATCGGATCGGCATTGGGCTTGAGAATGACACCGTAATCTTTGTCCGTTTTCTGAATAGGAAGGACATTTACAAATATTTTCCATAAATCAAGCACAAATTCTAAAATTTTTTAGAATCATTGAAACAATCGAAGCAAATTTGTCAATTTGAAAGACTCCATTCTTTCTAACTTTGCATTTCTCTGATACAATGTGGCAAGTGTCCCTATGTGTCCCTATTTATCGTATGTGGAGTTACGCTTCATTTTTACTGTTTAAGAAGTTTCTCCTTTAGCTCCTGCCAAGATGTGTCTTCTATTTTTTTCGAAATGAGAATTAACTTTCGTTGTTTTATTAAATCATCCCAATTCTTTGTAAGTGCGCGCCGTGCCTTTTCCTTAAGATTTTCAGGATTGGGATGAATTATAATTACCCTATGTTTTAACGAAGAGTAAATCCATTCGATGATTTGTCTATTTATTCCCTTATCGCCAAAACCATATCCGCATACCACCAGTTGGTCAATACTTTGTAAAGTATGATAGAATTGACAATGAAGTTCAAAATAAATAGCTCCTGTATATTCTAGCATCTTATTAAAAGTTCCTACCAAAATACAAGGACTGCCTGGTGTAGTATACCTTTGCCCATCAGGGTCGTATGTATCCCAACAACTTATATTCGAAGGAATACTACCTATTCTCTCAATAACAATATTTTCTTTTACGGAGCGGAACAAAAACCAATTTAAGGACCCATGTAATTTAAACAGTCTTATTTTGCAAGATTTCTGTGTAAATAAATTTGGATTCCAGTATCTGACACTATTTTCTGGTTTATCAAATCCGTCAACTAATTTAATATTATTCTGAAATAGATAATCTTCTAAAACTGTATCATGGTTCAAGGTAAATATATCAAGATGAGATATGTCCTTATCACAAAAAGCATCTCTAAAAATATTTAGCCTATCTAAATTTTCAGGTTTTTTAGAAATTATAAGGCGCCATACAACATCTTTAATATAGTCAGTTGTATTAGAAGAAATATACAAAAGTGTCCATATTTCTCGGTGTTCATTTTCTTTACCGGGGAAGAGTGATGCAATATCTGGTATAATTTTTTCAATCATTGCCTGAATCGCAGGATTATCATATTCTCCGCTTTCATTATCACAAATTTGACTTGCAATATAATAGAGGTCTTCATAGTTAATTTCTCTTTCGTGTTTAGTTTTATAATAGCTGTCTACCTCAACCTTTATTCTCTTTAAAAATTTTGTTACTATTTGAATATATTCTTTCTCAGAACCGTTATGGGCTTGACCTAAACAATAGGTGCCGTCCGAATCGCGTTTAATACCTTCACCGGTCATAATCTTTTCTGTTAAATCTTTTGTTGAAGGCAATCCCACAGAAATTGAAATTCCGGAACCAAGCAAAAATGTAATTCTTAATGGCATATTTTATTTACCATAAATACGCAATCTTATATAAAAATAGTTAGCCAACGTATACATTTTGTTCAGATTCTTATCTATAGAATCGAAGTTAAAGAAAACCACGTAAAGTAATTCAAGAAGCACTCAAAGTGATTACGAAATAAAAGAACCTGTTTAAGCCTTATCTAAATGAGAAGAATTTGATTTTTTGTAAAAAGCGGGTTATTCAGCCAGTGTAGATTTCAGAAAAATGTTGAACTATGCAAGGCTGTTTATGACAATGCCGGTAACTAACTTCGGATAAAAATACGTTGACTTGGGTGGCATTACCTTACGAGCCATGGCAATTTCTCTTACCTGTTCAATACGGGTGGGTCTCAGAAAGAATGCCAATTGGTATTGCCCGGACTTCACCAGTGATACAGCCTCTGACTCTTCCTTTACATATTTTACATAATCTTTTAAGGTCACATCCGCGGAATGTATGCCCAATATCTTATGTATGATTATATTGTGAAGGATACCGGCATCCAAATGCCTCCATTCGGGATGGTCGTTAGCAAATACTGTATCCAATAATTTTTCATTGCTTAACAACAATTTATAATAGGCATCTTCCTTGCCGACATACATCACAAAGGTATGACCCTTGGATCCATCATTGAGTCTCGACATAAAATCTTCCACACGGCACCCCTTGCCAATCAGTTCAACCGTAAAAGATGCTCTGAGAGACTTAAGAATCCGGTCGAAACTGTAATCTTTTATGTTGCGAACAAGCCGATGCGCCGGCAGAATCTGTAATCCGGGATTATTCATAGACACACACATCATCATTACATAATCCAGAGGTAAATCGCCTGAAAGCCTGCCATTTTCTTTACGCATCTGCTCTTTATAAGCCAACGAAGTCTCATAACGATGGTGTCCATCAGCAATAAAAAGAGGCTTCTCCTTCATGAGAGCAACCAATCTGTCAATGGTCTGTTTCTCTTTTATTACCCAGAGCTTGTTTTTTACACCCGTATCATCTGTAAAATCGATTTCTGGTTTTGCAACAGCCATCGCTGATAAATATCTATCGACTTCATTATTCCCGTCAGGAAAAAGGGCAAAAATGGAACTCAGGTTTGCCTGGCATGATTTAGTGAGTTTTAAACGGTCAGCCTTAGGACCGGGAAGCGTTTGCTCGTGAGGGTAAATGTAGCCATTTTCAAACGGTTCAAGCTTAACTAAGGCAATGAATCCCCTGCGCACTATTCGCTTGTTTTCAGATAAGCACTCCTGATCATAGATGTAAATTGCAGGGGAATCTTCCTGTCTAAGTATTCCACTTTTTTCCCAATTGTTTAGAAATTCAGTGGCACGGGTATATTTATTTACCTTTTCTGTATCACCGGGAAGGTCTTTACCAAAATCTAAACGGATTATATTATTGGGATGTAAATGGTAATATCGCTCCTGCTCCTGTGGTGGAATTACATCATAAGGAGGCGTAACAACTGATGAGATATCCTTAATGATATCCTGATTATATCGAAAACCCTTAAACGGCTTAATAATTGCCATATTACATGAATACCTTTTTATTTATTTATCTAACAATGCATGTTTTGGATAAAAGACAGTTACCAGCCTTTAATACCAAATAAATTCACATATGACTCCTAAGTGCCTTCTTCCCACGAAGCAAGATATTTCTCTTGTTCTTTTGTGAGTGTATCAATAGTTATTCCCATTGATTTCAATTTTAAGCTGGCTACCCACTGGTCTATATCTTTAGGTACATCATACACCTTTGAACCAAATTTGCCTTTATTCTTTACCACATATTCTGTAGTCAATGCCTGAGTAGCAAAACTCATATCCATAACACACGCAGGATGCCCTTCTGCCGCTGCAAGGTTGATAAGACGACCTTCAGCCAGCAGATAAACCGATTTGCCGTTCTTGAGCACATATTGGTCAACAAAATTCCTTACTGATTTATTAACCTTTGTTGCTATTGATTCAAGCGATTTAATATCAATTTCCACATTAAAGTGTCCTGAATTGCAAACGATTGCGCCGTTTTTCATAACCTCAAAATGTTCTTTTCCGATTACACTTACATTACCTGTCAGGGTACAGAACAGGTCGCCAATCTTTGCAGCCTCAATCATGGGCATTACCAGGAATCCATCCATGGCAGCCTCGAGGGATTTAATTGGATTGATTTCTGTAACAACAACATTTGCGCCCATACCCTTAGCCCTCATGGCGAATCCCTTACCGCACCATCCGTAACCTGCAACCACAACTGTTTTCCCGGCAAACAGGATGTCAGTTGCCCGAATAATTCCATCAAGCGTGGACTGTCCGGTTCCGTAACGATTGTCAAAAAGATGTTTTGTATCAGCATTGTTTACTGCAAAAACCGGTATTTTAAGGGCGCCATCCCTTTCCATTGCCTTTAACCTTATCACTCCCGTTGTCGTTTCTTCCATACTCCCCAGTATTTGCGGTATCAGTTCTTTCCGTTCCTTATGAATAGCTGAAACGAGGTCGGCGCCGTCATCCATTGTTATTGTTGGCTTGTGATCCAGCGCCGATGTAATATGTTTGTAATATGTCTTATTATCTTCACCTTTTATGGCAAAGACAGGAATACCATAGTCTTTAACAAGAGAGGCAGATACATCATCTTGTGTAGATAAAGGATTTGAAGCACAGAGCACAACATCTGCGCCACCCGCCTTAAGCGCCCTGACGAGATTGGCTGTTTCTGCTGTAACATGAAGACAGGCAGACATTCTCAACCCCTTAAGGGGTTTTTCCTTTTCAAACCTTTCCTTTATCTGCGCAAGAACGGGCATATCATTGTTAGCCCATTCGATACGTTTTTTACCAATTGAAGCAAGATTTATATCTTTGATGTCACAATTCATGAAATCTCCTATTTATTTCACAAAAATTTGAAGGATAGCATCCTCAATCAACACTGATTTAAACACCCGCAGCTTTTCGCAACGCATCTACCATATCCGTTTTTTCCCAGGTAAATGTATCTTCTGAACGACCAAAATGGCCATGTCTTGCTGTGATTTTATAAATCGGTCTTCTTAGCTTTAAACGGTCAATTATCCCTTTTGGCGTCATATCAAAAACCTTTTCACATATCTGGGTAAGTTTTTCATCAGGAATCTTGCCGGTACCTTCTGTAGAAATATGAATAGCGAGAGGTTTGGCAATACCAATAGCATACGCAACCTGTGCCTCACATCTATCTGCAAGGCCAGAGGCTACTACATTCTTTGCAACATGTCTGGCTGCATAACAAGCACTTCGATCTACCTTCGTTGGGTCTTTTCCGGAGAAAGCGCCACCGCCGTGTCGCCCCCATCCGCCGTATGTATCCACAATAATTTTTCGTCCTGTCAAACCACAGTCACCCTGAGGCCCGCCTATTACAAAACGGCCTGTTGGGTTTATATGATAAATTGTTTCACTATCTAAAAGATTAGCTGGAATTACTTGTTTTGCAACTTTTTCGATCATATCCTCCTTTAAAGTATTATGCTTTACATCGGGGTCATGCTGCGTAGAGATTACTACGGTATGGACTCTTACAGGTGTATGGTCCTGATACTCGACGGTAACCTGAGATTTCGCATCAGGGCGGAGATATTTTAATACGCCTTTTTGTCTCAATTCGGCATGTTTAATAATAATCCTGTGAGCAAGCATAATTGGAAGCGGCATTAATTCAGGCGTTTCATTGCAGGCATAGCCAAACATCATACCCTGATCGCCAGCGCCCTGTTCTTTATGAAGTCCCTCACCTTCCGTAACCCCCTGAGATATATCAGGAGATTGTTTGCCAATACTTGTAATGACTGCACATGAATTGTAATCGAATCCCATGGAGGCGTCTATATATCCAATTTCTTTTATTGTATTCCTTACAATGTCGGGTATATTCACGTTGGCTTTAGAGGTGAATTCGCCCGCCACAAATGCAACGCCAGTCGTTACAAGTGTTTCACATGCTACCCTGCTCATAGGGTCCTGCTCAAGCATTGCATCCAGTACAGCGTCTGAAATCTGATCAGCAACCTTATCAGGATGCCCCATAGATACTGATTCTGAAGTAAATAAATGTCTGCCCTTTTTCATAACTTATACTATCCTCTCCTTAAATAAAAACTCTTTTAAAATCTCTAAATTACGAATTGAAGCGCCACGTTGTTTCAATACAACTGCCTGCGCTCTTTCACCCATCTCTTTAGCTTCTTCCGGATGTTCCAACAAGAATACTATTTCTTTTAATAATGAAGACTCATCATGAACAATTCTTATGGCATTAGCTTCTTTCAATAGCTGAACTTCTTCTGCAAAGTTAAATGTATGAGGTCCCACGATTATTGGTCTGGCAAGTCCGGCAGGTTCCATTATATTTTGTCCACCGTAAGGCACAAGGCTTTTCCCTACAAATACACAGTCTGCAATGCTATATATATTTAACAATTCACCCATCGTGTCTACTAAAACTACGGTCTTGTATTTTTGATTACCGACTTTATTTCCGTTATCCAACGATGTTTTTCGTATACAGGCAAATCCATGGGACTCGATTAATTTAATTATAGACTCGATTCTTTCAATACGTCTTGGCACCAAAATGAGCCTGAGTTTATTAAACTTTGTTAACAGTTGCGAATAAATTCTTAAAAGAATTACCTCTTCACCCTCATGTGTACTGCCGCAAACAAGGATTTTGTCCTTATCACTAATTTCCAGCAACGATTGCAACTGTTTCATTGTGTATTCAGGCACACCGGTAACAATATTATCAAACTTCATATTACCGGTTGTAAAAATCTGAGTCTCTGGAATACCAAGTTTTATAAGCCGATTCGCATCTGTCTTTGTCCTTGCGCAAAAAACATTTTCTTTTTTCGTTAAACTTTCTAGAAAATTATTCGAGATTTTATTTAGCATATTATACCACTTTAATGATTTTCCAGATATCCTTGCGTTTATTAAAGCGATTGGAATCCGCCGCCTAACCGCTGACATAATAAAATTAGGCCATATTTCCAACTCAACTAAAAATATAAAATCCGGTTGTATTATATTCAATACCCTGTTAACCACCCAGCTCAAATCGAGTGGGAAATAAAATATATCTTTATCCTTAAAGTTTTTTTGTGCAACCGATAGCCCAGTACTAGTATTTGCAGATATTACTACATCTAATTCATTAAACTCATTTTCCAAACATTTTATAAATTCTTTTGCTGTTAGTATCTCACCTACTGAAGCGCAATGAATCCATATACGCTTTTTTTTAACTTTTTTTATATCAACCCAACCGAGACGTTGTTTTAAACCGGCACGATAACGCTTATTTACCAGAAATTTTGAAATAAAATATGGTGAACCACAGACGAGTGCTGTTAAATAAACAGCATCAATGATATTAGACATGTGGTATGGTGTGAATTTTCAGGTTATAATTCCATTCATTAAATAAAATGATTATTTTGTCCTGCCACAGCACTGTTTGAATTTCTTACCACTACCGCATACACAAGGTTGATTTCTACCCACCTTGATGCCAACTTTTATAGGTTCAATTTTTCTTTCAGCATGTTCTTCAGACTTTTTACCAGCACTTTCAACAGCACCGACCGCAACTGGAGATTCTTGCATTGCCTCTAGCCCCGAAACTTCTTTATAAACAAACTGGTCTGGATGCCATATATCTTTTCTCTCTAATTCTTTAACTGGTTGCAACCTAAATATAAGGTCAGTTACTTCATCCCTGATTGATAGGTTCATGCTCTCAAACATGGTAAGCGCCTCTTTTTTATATTCAATCTTTGGGTCTACCTGCGCATATCCACGGAGCCCAATGCCTGATCTCAGATGATCCATCGCATAAAGGTGGTCTTTCCATTTTATATCAATTTTCTCCAATAAAAGAATCTGAGCAATCTTTTCCATTTCTTCCTTGCCAATAGCATTCTCTTTGGCTTCGTATGCCCCTGCTGCCTTCCTTTTTAAATACTCTTCCACACTCTGCGTTGTCTTGTCCTCAACCTCATCCAGATTTATTGTTAAACCAAACTTTTGCTTAAACCACGATTCGAGATCTAATGAATCTTCTTCCTCGCCACCCTTTTTTACACTAAAAGCAAGGTACACAGCTTCTTGAATACCGTCCTCTATCATCTTGAAAATATATTCATTAAGGTTTTTACCCTGCAGTATGTTTTGCCTCATACCATAAATAGTTTTTCTCTGTTCATCCATTACCTCGTCGTACTCAAGCAGATGCTTACGAATTTCAAAATTGTGTTCTTCAACCTTTTTCTGCGCCCTTTCAATAGATTTTGTAACCATTGAATGTTCAATTGCCATACCCTCTTCCATACCAAACATTTTTAAAAGAGAACTAACTCTTTCGGAAGCAAAAATCCGCATCAAATCATCTTGAAGTGACACATAAAAACGCGATGAGCCTGGGTCTCCCTGGCGACCGGCACGCCCGCGCAACTGGTTATCAATGCGCCTTGCTTCGTGTCTCTCGGTACCAACTATGTGAAGCCCTCCGAGCGTAGGAACTCCTTCGCCCAGAACAATGTCTGTACCACGTCCAGCCATATTGGTTGCAATAGTTACATTTCCCCGCTGACCAGCCTTTGCAATAATATGCGCTTCTCTTTCATGGTGCTTGGCATTTAATACCTCATGCTCTACACCTTCTTTTCTGAGTCGCTCACTAAGTAATTCTGATTTTTCTATAGAAACAGTTCCAACTAGTATTGGTCTTCCTTCTTTATGTACCTCTACAATCTCCTTTATAATAGCATTAAACTTCTCCTTTTCAGTTCGGTAAACCCTATCTGGAAAGTTTGTGCGATGTAATGGTTTATTTGTTGGAATTACAACAACCTCAAGTTTATATATCTTGTCAAATTCGGCTGCCTCAGTAATTGCTGTGCCTGTCATGCCAGCAAGTTTTTTATACAATCTGAAAAAATTCTGCAGAGTAATTGTAGCAAGTGTCTGGTTTTCTTCTTTAATCCGCTGATGTTCCTTCGCCTGTACTGCCTGATGTAAACCATCACTCCAGACCCTGCCTTCCATCAAACGGCCTGTAAATTCATCAACAATAACAACTTCACCGTTCTTGACTATATAATCCCTGTCATTCTTAAATAAATAGTGGGCACGCAACGCCTGTTCAATATAATGAGGCCATTCCATATTCATGCCGGTATAAATACTATCTACATTCAGATACTTTTCAACTTCTTCAATACCTTCCTCGATAAGTTGTGCCGCTCGTTCTTTTTCTTTTAACTCAAAATGTTTCCCACTTTTTAGACGTCTGGCAATCTTGTCTGCTATGTAATACCTTTCTGTAGACTCCTCCGTTGGACCTGAAATGATTAACGGAGTACGTGCCTCATCAATCAAAATACTATCCACTTCATCAACAATTGCATAACTCAGTCCCCGACTAATCTGTACCTGTTCTTCCTGTCCTCCCCTCATATTATCACGAAGATAGTCAAAGCCAAATTCGTTATTCGTACCATAGGTAATATCGCATAAATAAGCAGTCCTTCTATCTTCGTAACTTTGATTTGCCTGAATTGCACCTGCCTTTAAACCCAGAAATTCATATAGCGGCGACATCCAATCCCTGTCACGTCTCGCAAGATAATCATTAACCGTAACAACGTGAACGCCCCTTCCTGTCAACGCATTTAAATAAGCAGGCAGGGTTGCAACGAGCGTTTTGCCTTCTCCTGTTGTCATTTCAGCAATTTTTCCCTGATGCAAAACAACACCACCAATAAGCTGGACATCAAAATGTCTCATTGTACGGTTGGGGCTGTCTGGATTTGGGGCGATGAGGACTCTGCGACTTGCTTCCCTTACTGTAGCAAAAGCCTCTGGTAAAATATCATCAACTGTCTCCCCTTTAGTTAATCTCTCTTTAAACTTGTCGGTTTGCTGGCGAATTTCGGCATCTGTCAGAGACATCATTTTAGGTTCGAGGGAATTAATATAGGCCGCAATGGGCTTTATTTTATTAATTATCCTCTCGTTTGATGTACCAAAAACTTTAGTTAACAGTCCCATGGTTATTTATTTTTATGAATGAATTGTAATTAAGATGTTGGTTTTGTTTTAAAAGATTAAATTCGGGTATTTACTAAAATACAATAGTTAAGTATCTGTATTAAAAGAAAGCAAAATTTAGAATCACATACTCACTAATTTTTAGCAAATATAAATATACATGTCAAGGTAATGTTGTAATATAGACTTACATAGCTTATATATAATCAAATAATTACACAAAATTCTTTCGGATATCAACTCAGATAATGATTATACGGAAAAAATTAGTCAATACGGTATTTTGATGCAGAAAACAATAAAAAAGCTGTTGAACAAAACAGTTCAACAGCTTTTTATGAAATTAAGTTTTACGATTACCCGGTTAACCAAACCTGCTAACTGACTTTATGTAATTTCTAATTTTTTTAAAACGCTAATGCTTTTGATAATCGTAGATTACGCTCTTTGTATTTGATTAATTTTAAGGACTTTACTAAAGGCATGTATCTAGAAAAGTCCTTTTACCTTTCCTGTATTTACATCAACATCCACACGTCGGAATGCAGGATCAGAACTCGTTCCCGGCATAAGTTTAATATCCCCTGCTATTGGTACTACAAATCCAGCACCTTTGAAAGTCATTACATCCCTGATGCGTAATCTCCAATTCTTAGGATTACCTTTTATTTGTGGATTATCGGTGATAGAAAGATGGGTTTTTACCATGCAGGTTCCCATTTTTGAAATATCGGGGTCGTTATCCAATGCTTTGATTTTTGTTAATGCCTCTGGAGTAAAATCAACGCCATCTGCACCATAAACTTCCTTTGCAATCAGTTCGATACGCGACCTTAAAGGAGTACTTAATTCATAAAGAAACTTAAAATTATTGGGTTGGTTGCATGCATCAATTACTGTATCAGCCAGTTCTAGAGCACCATCGCCTCCTTTTAGCCAGTGTTGAGACAGGGCAACACGTGCTCCCGCTTTTTCAGCCAATCGGCGGATTGTTTTAACTTCGGCATCTGTATCCGTATGGAAGTGATTGATACAAACAACAGGATTAATTCCAGCCTTTTTTACAGTATTAATATGATGGATAAGATTTTCTGTCCCCTTTTCTACCCACCCAACGTTTTCTTCTTTATAGCATGGATCCAGAGGACGTCCGGGTACTGGAATGGGAGCGCCGCCATGACATTTCATTCCACGAACTGTGGTAACAATTACTGCAGCATGCGGTTTCTGCCCTGAATAACGGCATTTTAAATTCCAGAATTTTTCGAAACCGATATCAGCTCCGAAACCTGATTCGGTTACATGATAATCACCTAATTTCAGGCCCAACCTGTCAGCGATAACTGAGGATTGACCAATAGCAATATTTGCAAAAGGCCCTGCATGAACAAAAACAGGTTGCCCCTCAATGGTTTGCATGAGATTTGGATTAATGGTTTCTACCATCCATGCAGTCATAGCACCAGCCACTTCAAGATCAGTAGTTGTGATTGGCTTGCCTTTTTTGTCATATGCAACAACCATCTTGCCTATCCGTTCCCTCATATCTTTTAGGTCTTTTGAGACTGCAAGAATAGCCATAATCTCAGAAGACACTGCTATGGCAAACCCTGATTCCATCATAAAACCATCCATTCGGCTACCGATACCGATTATTATTTTTCTGAGCGCCTGGGCACAAAAGTCCATAATCCATTTAAGTTCGATTCTGTCAGAGTCAATATCAAGACGCTTCAGATTCCTTTTAGCAAGCTCCTCATCGTTGTAATTAAATTCATGCTGTATTCTGGATGTAAGTGCCACCATAGCTAAATTATGAGCATTGACAATGGCATTGATGTCACCGGTTAACCCAAGCGAAAAAGGGGTTAAGGGAATACACTGGGAAAGCCCGCCACCGGCTGCGGAACCTTTGATATTCATGGTTGGCCCTCCTGATGGTTGTCGAATGGCACCAATGACCTTCTTGCCTCTTTTCCCCAGACCCTGGACAAGCCCCATGGTCGTGGTTGATTTTCCCTCACCAAGAGGTGTTGGGGTTATGGCAGTTACGTCAATAAATTTCCCGTCTGGTTTGCTCCCTACACGTTCTAAGACCTTATTAAAATCAACCTTTGCCACATAATGGCCATGGGGAAGCAATTCGTCTTTCTGTAAACCCAATTCATCCGCTAATTGATACACCGTTTTCATACGAGTTTCCGCTTCTTCTGCTATTTCCCAATCTGCATGTTTGGTGGGGTCTAATACCATAAATTCTTATCTCCTGAATTAAAGTTAACGATTATTTAAAATATTACTCTATCAGTAATGTTTTACGAGAAAACAACTTAAGACATACACATATCTTTAAATAAATTTTTATCCTTGATTTATCTATTTCTTTTAGTTATTTATTGAACCTATGAATCTTTGATAGTGGTGTCAATTAATACAATAAATGCGGGCATATTTCTTTAAACCACATGCTTTATACACTATCAGAAAATTATTATTGACGTACTATTTTTATTATTAATCAAATAAATTTAAGTCCGATATTATACTTTCCAAATTTATAAGGTCAAGAATATAATGTTTATTATAAAATTTATTTTAAATTTTTGTTGACAAACCCACATATAAATAATATATAAGTTAGACTAAACTATCGGAATTAATGTGTATAACATTATCCATGTGTGGCTGATTTAGCGCAAAATTATAAAGAAATCTTTATTTAGCTTTATTAAATTTGGTCCCTTTTACATAATTTTAAGAATCTTAATTCCTAGTCTTAACTTACTGTTATTATTTAAGTTGCTATTTTTTATCATATATCTGTTTAATAAAAGTAAATATTTTAGTTGAATTGAAATGCGATGTTTTGGTATTATCGTTGACGATTTTCTTAAGAAGTTGATTTTAACTAAGCTTTCTTAATTAAAAAGATGGGAAAGGAGGTTATCACAAAAGAATCAAGAAAGGAAACCTATTTTCCTTAAATTTTAATCAAATAATCTTTAAGAAAGGAGGGAGTATTTAATGAAGAATTTATACAAACTGGGCTTGGCTGGCATATTATGCGGTGCATTAATAGGTTTTACAATGCCGGCTTTTGCTCAAGAGGCGGAACCAGCAGTAGCGCCTGCGGCAGAAGAAGGGGCGATATCCAACTTCTTCAAAAGTGTTGAAGTAAGTGGTTTTATTGATACATATTATAGTTATAACTTCGCGGAACCAAAAGATAACCTGGGGTCAGGTGGTGATTTTGTGCGTCCGGATTTGCTAGAAGTAAGGTCGTTCGATAGGGAACATGATTCATTTACCTTAAGCAACATCGAAATTTCTGTTTTTAAACAATCAACAGAAAGCGACCCTATTGGTTTTGGGTTCACGACAAACTATGGCGAAATTGCACGAAGGTTAACTTTTGTACCCGCCGAGATGACTACAAATACCAGGGTTGATGATGACGATTTCACAGTAAGTCAGGGTTTTGTAACGTATAAAGCACCTGTAGGAAAAGGTATCGATTTTAAGTTTGGTAAATTTGCTACATGGATTGGCGCGGAACTCTGGGAGAGCGTTGATAATCCAAACTACTCTCGCTCACTCCTTTATCAGAATGCTATCCCATTCACACACACTGGTTTAGCTGTTAGCTATCCTTTATTGGATAACTTAACGGCAACAGGGTACTTTGTTAACGGTTGGGATACATTCGTTGACAATAATGGTGCGAAAACCTTTGGATACCAATTTATCTGGGCAGTAGCTGAAAACACCAGTTTTATAGTCAACGGTAGCCATGGAGCGGAACAAGATGAAGACCTTGCAGAAGGTGCTAATGAGAATTGGCGTCATTTCTGGGATCTTATCTTAGCATTTAAACCACTTGCGAACACGTCAATAAACCTGAACTTTGATTATGGTACGGAAGAAGGTGCTGAAGGTATAGGTGGTGGGTTTTACGCATCACCAACCGGAAGAAATGGTCAATGGTGGGGATTCGCAGGTATCATCAATCAGGACTTGTCAGATGCTGTAGGCGTTGCCTTCAGGGGTGAATATTTTGACGATAAAGATGGTGCCAGGCTTGGTGTTGATGAGTTAGATATCTGGGAAATCACGGGCACAGTCAACATCAAGATTAGAGAGAATCTCCTTGTCAGGCCAGAAATCCGTTATGACGAGGCAAATCAAGAAGTATTTGCCGGACAAGACAACGAGCTCACAACAGCTATTAGTGTCGCCTATATGTTCTAATCTGAGTTTATAAAATAGCAACAAGGAATAAAAGATCCCCCTATATTTTTAATTAAATGACAGGATATAGGGGGATTTATTTTTAATTGCTACTTCATTAATTCAATAGAACATCCCTAATTTTCTTTCCCACCAAATTTTTTACAAAATCAACTAAATCATGTTATAATTATATAAATATTAATTCCGATTAATTCTGCAAAATAAACCTCGATTCTCTTAAAAATAACGGTTAAAAATATTATATTTGCTTAATCAAGACACTTGCTCAACAACTCTCGTAACTCAATACGATTTAAAATTTGTCTTTTATAAATATCTTCCCAAGATTTTAAATGGTAATACATGGCATATAAAGTTAAATTATAATTAAAAGTGTAATAAATCTTCCGCATTTCAAGAAAAACAGATTTTTTAAATGAAAAGTAATGAATAATCTAAAGACATTTGTAATTAATAATATATTGCCATTAATAGAAATGCCTGGTCAATATACTGGAGGAGAATGGAATACCATTGTCAAGAACCACGCTGACGTTAGCGTAAAATTTGCATTAGCATTTCCCGATACTTACAGTATTGGCATGTCGCATCTTGGCATTCAAATAATCTATGGTTTACTTAACAAAAGAAAGGATACTGTCTGCGAAAGGGTTTTTGCACCGTTAGAAGACATGGAATCACTAATGAGAAGTCATAAAATTCCATTATTCTCACTCGAGACTTATACCCCCTTAAAAGAGTTTGATATCATTGGTTTCTCACTTCAATATGAACTAACGTATACCAATGTTTTGAATATGTTAAGCCTTTCTTATATACCGGTCTTTGCACACGAACGAGATGAAAACGACCCTCTAATCATAGCCGGAGGCCCAACAGTTATAGCACCTGAATCTATAGCAGATTTTATAGATGTCTTCCTGATTGGAGACGGAGAAGAATGCCTACCGGATTTTATTGAATTATTCAAAAATTTGAAAAGAGGTAGCCTTTCTCGTAAAGAAAAAATTATAACCATAGCAAGGTCTATTAAAAATGCTTATGCACCATCTCTGTACAATGCTTCACACAGACAAGATGACACAATAGAAGGAATGAGTCCCTTAATATCAGATATACCATTTCCTGTACATTCTGCTTCTGTGAAGGACTTAAACAAAACATATTATCCCACTAAACCCGTTATTCCATATGTAAAAACCGTCCACGACCGTATTACTATTGAAGTAATGCGCGGTTGCACACAAGGATGCAGATTCTGTCAAGCTGGCATGAGTAAACGTCCTACACGACCGCGTACTATCGAAAATATTTTGAACCTAGCAGAAGAAATTTACGCTAATACAGGTCATAACGAGATATCCCTTGCATCTCTCTCCATCAGCGACTACCCATTCCTTCATCGTTTGATGGAAGAAATGAATCGTGTTTTCAGCCCAAAATATGTGAATATATCAGTTCCGTCTTTACGGGTGAATGAACGGCTCGCTCTTTTACCCTCTATGCTCAATACAGTGCGCAAATCGGGAATTACCATGGCACCTGAAGCGGCAACACCGTCACTCAGAAAAATTATTAACAAGAATATCCGTAATGAAGATCTTTACAGTGGTATTAAAGAGGCTTACAGACAAGGGTGGAATTTAATTAAACTATATTTTATGGTTGGGCTGCCTACCGAAACAGATGAAGATATTGATGCAATTGCACAACTTGCCTATAATGTCTCAGATTTAAAAAAGAGCATAAAAGGTTCATGGGGAGAAGTCAATTTAAGCATTGCACCATTTGTACCAAAAGCACATACCCCTTTCCAATGGTATCCAATGATTACCTTACAGCGCATGAAGGAAATTAAAAAAATGTTACTTGAGAAAATCAGGAGGAAATGCATACACGTTAAATTTCATAATGCAGAGCGGAGCGTATTGGAGGGTATTTTTGCTCGTGGAGACAGAAGACTGGGCAAGGTCATTTATACAGCCTGGCAGGACGGATGCAAATTCGACGCTTGGGAAGAACATTTTAAATTTCAAAAATGGCTTGAGGCATTTCAAAAGGTTGGCATTGATTGGACTTTTTATGTACACCGCCAGAGAAGTGAAGAAGAGGTCTTCCCTTGGGACCACATCAGTTGCGGAGTAGTAAAATCCTTTCTTATGAATGAAATGCATAAGTCTATAAACAGGGAAATTACATCCGATTGCCGCGTGGATGAATGTACAGAATGTGGCGGCTGTGTACGATCAAGTAATTTCTGTACTGTATAAAATGAAATATTATTTAAAAAGAGGCGATAGTTAATACGATGGTATATATAGGTTGAAGTTTAAGTTCAAGCAATACAAAGTGGAGTTAATAAAAATTTAGAATTAACCATCATCCATAAAGTAAATTTGGAAACTTTCATTTATGGCACACGTATGCATTAGCCTCGGGTCAAACTTGGGAGATAGAGAAGGCAACCTATTTGATGCTTACAATCGTATCATTAGCATTAAAGAAATACGGTTATCAAAACTTTCGAGATTTTACGAAACAGAGCCTGTAGGCGGTCCTCCACAGCCTATGTATTTAAATGCCGTTCTTAGTATCGAAACTGAATTGTCTCCTTATAAGTTACTCGAACATTTTCAGTATATAGAAACTAGCATGGGAAGGATTCGCAATATAAAATGGGGTCCCAGGAATATTGATATTGATATACTACTTTATGATAACAAAATCATTGTTGATGTCTGTCTTAAAATACCCCATCCCCTCATGCATACAAGGTTATTTGTTTTAGAACCGCTTTCTGAAATTGAACCGTTTATAATTCATCCGATTTTAAAAAAATCTATCCTTTTACTATATAAAGAAATTAAACTTTCATTAACCAATACAAAATAAGACATGTTCTCGAGATTAGATAATTACATATTGAAGACTTTTATACCAACGTTCTTCTTGTGCTTACTCATAATTTTAGGTATCTATGTTATAGTAGACCTGCTTCAAAAACTTGGAGAGTTTGTAGAAATGGGAGAAGATGCCTTTGGTACAGGCATACGTTATTATTCTTACCTTCTTCCTGTAATCATCTTTCAATTTTTTCCAGCAATAACCTTAATTGCAGTGTGTATTGTTCTTGTAAGAATGGCAAGAAACCGGGAAATACTGGCAATGCAGGTTGCTGGAATCTCCCTTTATAGAATTTTACTACCAATCTTTGTTGTTACAGTATTCATGTCTTTTGCATCTTTTGGTGATCAGGAATGGGTTATTCCGCGTTTCGCAAAGAGCTTGGAGACATTACGTCATACTTCGTTCGGCAACAACATTCAGCGAAACCTACTCATGGATGATAAAGAAAACAATATGTTGCTTCGTGTATGGAGGTATGACAATAAAACTCATCATATGCAGTCCATATTTATCATAGCCAGGTATGAAAATAGGAAGAAAAAATTAACAATAAGTGCAGAAGAAGGGAGATGGTTGGGTAACAACAAATGGTTGCTTTCCAAAGTAGTAAAACATACTTATGACGAACGTGGGAGATGGATTGCGCCAGTACAATTAATAGACAGTTTGGAAATCGAAACCATAATAACACCCCAGAAACTGGGAGAAATAAAATTAGACCCCAGCTTGTTGAACTTTGAGCAATTGAGGGAACTCTGCAAAATAGAACCAGATAATCCAAGAAACAGCGTGCTGTTTCATTCCAGAATCGCTTATACGCTTACCCATTTTGTGCTGCTACTATTGGGCATACCTCTCGTCATTGGATTCGACAGACTAAGTAGAAATCTATTATTACGTGTAGGACTTTGTGTCCTTGTTTGTGGTATTTTTTATTTAATGTCTTTTGTATTCTCAAACCTTGGCAACACAGGCATGGTTTATCCTGTGCTAGCAGCATGGTTACCAATTGTAATTTTAGGGTCGGCCGGTTTACTATTATTTGATATGATGAGAATGTAGTATGACTATTACACGCTACCTGCATACTTTTTTAGATATTTTTTACCCAAGGTACTGTGTCCATTGTAAATGCAGTTTGAACAATTCTTGTGAGATGTATATATGTGAAGATTGTAAAAAAAAGATTTCATACATTATTGATACACACTGTTCCCGCTGCGGGACAATTTTAGGACCATACACAATAAAGAATAAAGAAACTGGATGTCTGGTATGTAAAAGTAAACATTTTTACTTCGACAAAGTAACATGTATTACTCATTACGATGGCGTTGTTAAAACATTAATCTATAAATTTAAGTATGCAGGACAAAAATTCCTGTTCAATGCGCTATACGATATAATAAACACACAAAATAAATTCAATGGGCTTGTTTCTGATATAGATATTATTGTACCTGTACCATTGCACTGGATGAAAGAACTACGTCGTGGTTTTAATCAATCAGAAATTTTATCATACGGGATTCAAAAACATTTTCTAAAACCTGTAATTAAGAATAACCTCCGCCGTATTAGAAATACAAAGGCGCAAACTTTGTTAACAAAAGGTCAACGTAAGATAAATATAAAGAACGCCTTTTCTGTTAAATCCCCTGAGTTATTTAAAGGTAAAAACGTATTACTTGTTGATGATGTACTTACCACAGGAATGACAGCTTCGGAATGTTCTAGAAAGTTAAAAGAATCCGGTGCAAAATTTATTCACTTATTTGTTATAGCAACAGCCGAATATAATCATGATCTTAATTTTCTTGACGGATGATTTTATAAAAAGTAGAATTGGAAAATTTGAAGAATTCAGGCCTGTAATTTTAACAAAGATACTTTTAATAGTTGAAATATTTTGAATTCTTACCGTAATTTTAGAAAAACCAAAAAAAGGATTCAAGAAACAAAATAATCCTCTGTATGATTATTGAACTGGCGATATAAATAATAAATTGGATTTTTACGATTACAATGGCATTGTTGCGTTTTAGTAACTCAGACCAAGAAAAAAGCCTTTTGTATAAATAAGACTTCAATCAAAAGACTGTGAGATTAACGTTCTAACAAAAATTATTTATCAAGTAGACAGGGATAATTGAAATTGACAAATCATAAAGACACCGAATGCATAAAGTGTAGACAGTATTATTGGAGGAAGTTAATTACATGAAATTAACTGATTTTATAGTAGAAGATGCTATCATAATAGAGCTCAAAACTACAGAAAAAGAGACAGTCATAAGAGAAATGATGGATGCACTTAAGGAAACACAAAAAATCAGTAATAAAGATTTTGAAAATGTTATTAAAGGACTTATGAAAAGGGAGGAACTAGGCAGTACCGGTATTGGCAAAGGCGTTGCTGTTCCACACACAAAACATGACTGTATAAAAAAGATTGTAGGTACGATTGCAAGATCCATTAAGGGAGTTGATTTCAATGCCCTTGATGGTGAACCAGTTCATCTCTTCTTTTTGTTGCTTTCCCCTAATGATTCTGCTGGTGCACATCTTGCCGCACTTGAAAGAATATCCACTGTTATAAGAGATAATGACTTCCGCCGCTTCATGCGTGAAGCTAATGGTAAGGCTGGCATAATTGAAATATTGAAAGAAGTTGACGGAATCCAGACTTAACATCTAATTTAAAAGAAGCCATTTAATTAGTCCGGCGGAGTACACTATCTTTTTTCTTTACACTGATTACCAGAAGTTACAGGTACAATATTTTAAGAATACATATTTTTTGAAATTTTAAGAAATGGATATTTACACTAAAAATATTAAATCATTAGAACGTAAGGTAAAAATTACGAATTCTAACGGAATGCACGCACGTCCTGCCGCTAAGTTTGCTGAAATTGCAAACAAATACAGCTCAGAAATCAGAGTAAAGACAAAAAACAAGGACGTTGACGGTAAAAGCGTAATTGAGCTTTTGACGCTTGGCGCCGAAAGTGGCACTGAGTTACTAATTATTACTAAAGGACCTGACGCCGCTGAGGCATTGGATGCCATGGAAGGCCTAATAAAAAGCAAATTTGAAGAAGAATTCATGGAAATAAGAAAAGGAATTGCCGTCTCGCCTGGTGTGGTAATCCATGAAGCCTTTGTATTCGAAAGTGAAGGATATCGAATCCCCCGCCATATTATCAGAAAAGATGAGGTAGAAGGTGAAATCCACAGACTGGAAAAGGCTATCGAAGACTCGAAAAAGGAAATTCACGATCTTGAAACAAATATTTCAGAGAATATAAGTTCAGAGATTGGCTCAATCTTTGGCACACATCGCATGATATTACAGGATGCTCGTCTAAAGAATGAAATTATTGAAAAAATACAAAAGGCTAATTTTACACCCGAATTTGCTGTCTCCCTTGCTTTACGCGTCTATATTAGAAAATTTCAGGATATTAAAGACTCATACCTCGCAGAAAGAGTTAGTGATATATTTGACGTTGAACGCAGGCTTTTAAGAAATCTGCTGGGCGAAAAGAGGGAAGAACTCAAAAACCTTGCACAGGAAGTAGTATTAATAGCCCATGACCTGACCCCTTCCCAGACTGCATCACTCGATACTGAAAAGGTAAAAGGGTTCGCAACTGATGCGGGTGGCAGAACATCCCATACTGCCATTGTTGCAAGAGCGCTTGGAATACCTGCTGTTGTGGGACTCGGCACAATTACCACAGATGTTTTTGGTGGAGATACCGTTATTGTAGATGGTAACAGAGGGCTCGTTATTGTAAGACCTGACGGAGAAACGTTGAAAACATATCGGAGCAAGGTTATAAGCATCCATGCGTTTGAAGAAAAGCTAGCCACTGAACTCAAAGATCAACCTTCCACCACAAGAGATGGTAAACATATTTCTATTTACGGAAATATAGAATTCCCAAGAGAAATTGGCGTAAACATGAAACTTGGGGCGGAGGGAATAGGTTTGTATAGAACAGAATTTCTTTACCTTGGTTCTCCAAGACCCCCAACAGAAGAAGAACACTTGGAAGCTTATACTACAGTTGTGCGCGAGTCAAAAGATAAACCCGTTATTATCAGAACACTCGATTTAGGCGCCGATAAATTTGATTATTCTGACGAAAGAAAAGAGGGAAATCCTTTTTTAGGCTGCCGTTCCATACGTTTTTGTTTTGAAAATCCGACTATATTTAAAATCCAGCTCAGGGCAATTCTGAGGGCTTCCGTATTTGGAAATGCAAAAATATTACTTCCTTTAATTTCATCTGTTCAAGAACTACGGCTCGCAAAAAAAATGATAGAAGAAGTTATGGAAGAACTGGATACTGAAAGAATTCCCTTCAATAAGGATATTGATATAGGAGTCATGATTGAAGTCCCTTCTTCAGTCATGATCGCTGATATGCTGGCAAAGGAATGCGATTTCTTTAGTATAGGCACAAACGATTTAATACAGTATTCCCTTGCAGTTGATAGAAATAATGAGCGTGTAGCATACTTGTATTGTCCTGTACATCCTGCAATTTTAAGACTTTTAAAACTTGCAATAAAAGCGGCAAAAGAAAATAATATTCCAATTGGAATTTGCGGAGAAATGGGCAGTGAAATTGTATATACTATTCCACTCATTGGACTTGGCATCACACATTTTAGCGTTGCTCCCGCTACAATTATTCCTGAAATAAAGAAGATTGTCAGGTCAATCACATTCGAACAGGCTAAAGAAGTCGCAGAAATAATTTTCAGCTTTGATGAACCTGAAAGGACAATCAATTACCTTACAAATATTGCTCGTGAAATACTCCCAGAGGTTTTTAATATGCAAAATCCTTGACAGTATGGAGCATCTTAATTAAAATTCGCATGAACATTTCAATTTAATAAATTTTCTAAGGTTAGATAATAATCAATAAAATCCTCTTTAGATTTACAAAACTTGGAGATATACGTTTTATCTCCCACCACGATTTGATGAAAGTTTTTGAAAGGGCAACAAGAAGGGCTGATATACCTATTGCTATGTCAAAAGGTTTCAATCCTCACCCAAAGCTTTCAATCCTGCTCGCCCTCGGTGTTGGGATATCTGGAATAGATGAAGTATTAGAACTGGAATTACTTCAGACAATACCAGCCGAAACCTTGATAGAACGTCTAAATTCACAGCTGCCAGATGGAATTAGGATTCTTTCTGCCGAAGCCATACCGCATTATCAGAAAAATCCTGTCCTTGATGTAATATATGAAATAGTTTTTAAAGATGCAAATCTCCTGAAAAATTTAGATATTCATAATCTTTTGCAACAAACGTCAATTATTGTAACTCGCACAAAAGATGACTGTAAAAAAACTCTTAACATAAGACCCTTTATTCAGGAAATTGCAATAAAACACAACAGCTTGACTTTATCCATCAAAATAACGCCGGAAGGCACCGCAAGACCCGAAGAGGTGCTACAATCCTTACATTTAAACGGGAGAAAAGAGTCTTTTGAGATTACCAGAACAAAGGTCAACTTGTACTCTTATACCTAATTTAAGGGAAAAAATATGGATAAAAGGATGCTAATTAACGCTATAGAACCAGAAGAGTGTCGCATTGCTATATTAGAAAATAACGTCCTGGAAGAACTTTATATTGAAAGAAGTTCGCGCGGACAAATAGCCGGAAATATTTACAAAGGAAGAATTGTTAATATTGAACCCAGTATAGAGGCTGCATTTGTAGATATTGGACTAAAGAAGAACGGCTTTCTTCATGTCTACGATATTTTACCTTCCATTGGTAATATAAGTCGTTCAAAAGAAACAACTCCACAGAAAACACCAAAGGAACCATACAAAATCCGTGACATTTTGCACCAGGGACAGGAAATATTAGTTCAGGTAACAAAGGAAAGCATCGGTGCGAAAGGCCCCAGCTTAACTACTTATATAAGCCTGCCCGGCAGATACCTTGTTTTAATGCCCGAAGCACCCCGTCATGGAGTCTCCAAAAAGATAACGGATGAAGAAGAACGCCAACGATTAAGGAATATACTAGAAAGCCTGAATCCCCCGCAAAATGTAGGTTTTATTATCAGAACCGCAGGGGTACAGCAGACTAAAAAAGAAATTAATAAAGATTTCCATTATTTACTCAGACTCTGGAAGAACATAGAAAAAAGAACAAGGGAAGTCAAAACGCCTGCAACCATCTATCAGGAAAGTGACCTTGCAACTCGTACTATCCGGGATATTTTCACCCATGATATTCGCGAGATCATTGTTGATTCTGAATCTGTATATGAAAGAGTTCGGGATTTTCTTCTTATAATCATGCCAAAATACGAAAGGCATCTAGTTCTCTACAAAGAAGAAAAGCCATTATTTCACAAATATGACATTGAAAAGGAAATAGAAGAAATAAATCGGAAAAAAATCCCCTTACCAAAGGGAGGTTCAATCGTAATAGAACAAACTGAAGCACTTGTTGCAATTGATATCAACAGCGGAAAATTCAAAGAAGAATGCGACCCTGAAGAAACTGCATTTAAAACTAACTTAAAGGCAACAAAAGAAATCACCAGGCAGATAAGACTGCGAGATCTGGGCGGCGTTATTGTAATAGATTTTATTGATATGCGTGAGGAAGAGCATATTAATGCTATTGAAAAGATGCTTGCAGATGCATTAAAAAGAGATAAGGCAAAGACAAAAATGCTTAAAATGTCAAAATTTGGTATAATTGAACTTACAAGGCAGAGGGTACGTTCAAGTCTTCGTGATATGTTGTTTGAAGAATGCAAATTTTGTCAGTGTACAGGATACACAAAAACGTTAGAAAGTATTTGTTTAAGTACTATGAGAGATTTGAAATCTGCAATACATCTGCCACAAATTGATAAAATAGAAATAGTTGCGAATACTGAAATAGCAAACTATTTACAAAATCAGAAAAGGAAACAAATTACTGATATAGAAGAATCTTATAACAAAAAGATAAATGTATTTAGCACAAATAATCTTGAGTATGGTAAAATAGATATAAAATTCTTAAATAGCAAGAATGAATCAGTATTTATATAATAAATACTATTTATTGACAATTTATAAAAATTTGTTATTCTACTATTCTTGTTCAAACTATCGTATTGAAACTAAATAACATAAGGAGACATTAGCAAATGTTTGCAATAATAAGAGACAGAGGGAAACAATATAAAGTCGTGGCAGGTGAGCGACTTTCTATAGATTTTAAAAAAGATACCAAAATCGGAGATACTTTAGAATTTAATGACGTTCTTTTATACTCAGATGAAGCAGGTAATACGACATTCACTCCACCAAAAAACAAAAATGTAAAAGTACTTGCAGAAGTTGAAGGTATTAAGAAAAGCACAAAATGTATGACCATAAAATTTCGCAGAAGGAAGGAATCACTTACCCGAAGAGGACATCGCGAAAAATACACACAAATAAAAATTAAAGAAATCGTTGCCGGGAAATAACTAAATTCAGAGTTATCAACTAAAGATAATTTTCAGTAAGGAGAAAACAAATGGCACATAAAAAAGGACAGGGCTCCACAAAAAATGGACGTGATAGCAACCCTCAAATGCGTGGTGTAAAAAGATTTGGCGGACAGTTTGTAACAGCTGGTTCAATACTTGTTCGTCAATGTGGTACTAAATTTAAACCAGGATTTAACGTCGGTCGTGGAAGGGATGATACTTTATTTTCCAAAATTGCTGGAATAGTAAAATTTGAAACCCGACACCGTGTGAGTGTCCACTTAAAACCAAATTAAACTTCCTTAATTTCAAAATTATTTATAAAAAAGTTGTTTTATTCTTAGAGGGTGCCATTATGCGCCCTTTATTTTTTTAAATATTTAAAAATATGTTTGCTGATGAAGCTGTTATATTTGTTAAGGGTGGCAATGGCGGAAACGGATGTGTGAGTTTCCGAAGGGAAAAGTACGTCCCTCACGGAGGGCCTGACGGAGGGAATGGCGGGAAAGGAGGGGACGTTATATTCAGCGTCAGTGGTAAAATAGATACCCTGCTTGATCTTACTTCACGGGTAAAACATATTGCAGAAAATGGCTCACATGGAAAAGGTTCTACTAAAAGGGGAAGAGATGGTAAAGACCTTATTATAGACTTACCCAGAGGCACAATAGTTAAAGATAAAGAAAGTGGACGTGTCTTGAAAGATATGAGCACAGTAGACAAAAGTATTGTTATTGCCCGCGGTGGAAGAGGCGGACGTGGGAATAAATACTTTGCGAGTTCTATCAATCAGGTTCCACGTCAGGCTGAAAAAGGCAAACAAGGTGAAGAGCGATGGCTAATCCTTGAGTTGAAGTTGCTAGCAGATGTGGGTCTTATTGGAATGCCTAATGCCGGGAAATCAACTTTGCTTTCCCGACTATCGGCTGCGAGACCCAAAATCGCTGATTATCCATTTACGACACTGCAACCTCAGCTAGGAATTGTAGAGGTAGAAAATTACCGGAGATTTGTAATGGCTGATATTCCTGGTCTAATTGAAGGTGCGCATAGAGGAATAGGACTTGGTGACGAATTTTTACGCCACATAGAAAGAACAAAATTACTTGTGCACATCCTCGATGTCTCACCACTATCAACTTTGAAACCATGGGATGCCTATTTTATTATTCGCAATGAATTAAAATTATATAATCCCAAACTTACAGAAAAGAAAGAAATTGTTATTGTAAATAAAATGGACCTGTTAGATACAGAAGCTGGCAATGAGTGCATCCAAACGATAGAAGAAAAAATCTCTAAACCTGTGTGTCCTGTTTCTATGGTAACAGGTAGAAACATTGTAACGCTTTTAAGTAAAATAGTAAGCACACTGGATGAGATTCAAACCAAATCGTGTGAATTTCTATGTGGCTAGCAATTGATATTGGAAATACAAATATTCATATCGGCCTTTTTGATAAAGACATTTTACACTCCACATATTCAATTAAAAGCACATTCCCTGAACATGCCGAAACAGATTTTAATAAAATACTGAATAAATCCACTTGTTGTAATATACAAACCGTTATAATTTCCTCCGTTAATCCAGAAACAGAAATGTTTCTTGTTGAATATATACAAAAAAAACTTTCAATAAGACCCAAAATTGTTAAAAAAGACATTCTAATTCCCATCACTATTCAAACAGAACAACCTGAAAAAGTAGGAACAGACCGACTAATAAATGCTTTAGCCGCATTCGAACGAACCAGAAACTGGACACTTGTTATTGACGCGGGTACAGCAATAACTATTGACGTAGTGAATGATAAAGGGGCTTTTGTGGGTGGCATTATAGCGCCTGGTATAGACATTTCTTCAAAGGCCTTACACCAGTGCACATCACTCTTACCTGAAGTAAGTGTCAAAAAACCTCACAGTGTCATAGGAAAAAATACAGAAGAAGCCATAAATTCCGGTATTTACTGGGGAACGATTGGTATGGTAAACAGGATTGTAAATATGGTTTGTGATGAAATAAAATGTCATCCAGCAATAATTGCTACTGGAGGCAATGCAAATATATTAGCAAGGGAAATTCCAATAATCACAAATGTGTGTCCTAATCTAACACTGGAAGGAATCGGAATTATTTACAAAAAACTCGGCCTGAACAAAATTAGCGATTCCTAAGTTTTTCAATCAGTTTTAAATAACGTTCATCTTTTCTGAGAGATGCCAGGTCTTTGTCCCTTTCAAGATGATAAGCGTCCTCATAACCTAATTCAATTGCCTTTTCCAATACCTCAAACGCAGCATCAATCTCACTTAAAAGCGCATAACTGCATGCAAGATTGTAATGAACAATTGAGTCCTCCGGCCGTAAACAGCTCAATTTCTGGTCTAAAATTAGTGCCTTTTCATACATTCCATTTGCTGTATATGCGTTGCTTAAATATATCAGGCAATCAACATAGTTCGGGCTTTTCTCAAGAATACCTTCTAGAAACCAAATATTAAATTCCTCACCATCTTTTTTAAATTCAGGGGATTTAATAATAAATTCATAATTTGGTAATTTAATAGAATTAATAACCCTATTTTTTGTCTCTGGTTTCATTTCTAAAATTCTTAGTATGAATTGTCTGTTAAGGAATATCTGAATAATTATCATTAATTATATTTGTTGCTCTTATGTAAATATATTTATAAAATATTCAGTTGTCAAGTAAATGTAACATCGGTTTATAAAAATAAGGGAGGATGTAGATGTCTATAGATAAAGAATTAATAAAAAGCAAAATCCATAGCAAGGAAGATATTTCACTTAAAACTATTACAGATATTGTGGCATACAATATTTCAGAAAGCCCGGAAAACATGGGTTCAGAATCTAACTTCTTAGCGGCAACAGAAGCTGTATCGCAATATATTTCTGAAAACTTTAAGGATATAGACACATTCAAGACCAGACTCTCTCAACTCGACAAAGGGATGAAATCAATCAATCAATTTGCAGAAATAGTTTATAATCATTATCAGGATAAACAAATACTTAGCTTTGAAATCGTTAAAAATATGATTTCGAAAGTAAAGGATGTTAGCCTGAAAATGATTACAGATATTGTGGCATACAAAATTTATCAGAGTCCTGATGACAAAGGTCCAGAATTAAATTTTATTTCTGCAGAAACTTTTGTTGCTCAGTATATATCAGAAAATTTTAAAAACATACGTGAATTCAGGAGGTGCCTTACAGACCTTGGGAAGGGTTCATATGCATTGGAATCATTTGCAGATTTGGTATATAAATATTATTGTCAAAAGAAAAGTAATTAAGGATACATACCATTTTAGTTATCAACTTTTTGATGTTTATTATGTTTTATTAGACAAGCCGGGCAATTTTTCTTGTTATAGACTTAAGAGTGAACCAATTTTGAACCTACTTATATCTATTTTATATTCTTAAATCTTTCTTTCCTTATAACTTAATATCCAGCATAATGACACCTAGAATATTTCTTATTTTTTAAGCTATAATTTATCATTCTGTTAGCAAATGTAACTTTACCTGATTTATTTTTAAATAAGGCACTTTTTATGACTTTAAAGAATAATCCTTGCATACATACAAAACTACCAGGACCAATTGCAACCCAATACCTGGAAAAGGAGAAGAAATTTGTCTCCCCATCTTCAACAAAAAACTACCCCCTTGTTGTCAAAAGTGCCAAAGGGATGGTTGTCACAGATGTTGATGACAATATTTTCCTCGACTTTACCGCAGGTGTAGCTGTTTGCAATACAGGTCATAACCACGACAAGGTTATTGCCTCGATATCAAGTCAGACAAATGACCTCATCCACATGTCTGGGGCAGACTTTTATAATCCATTGCAAATTCAATTGGCAGAAAAACTATCAGCAATCTGCCCGGGAAAACAAACCAGGAAAACCTCCTTTGGGAACTCCGGCGCTGAATCTGTAGAAGCTGCATTTAAACTTGCGCGCTATCACACGAAACGCAGTATCGTCATTGCATTTTACAATGCATTCCACGGCAGAACCATGGGAGCGTTATCTCTGACCGCAAGCAAATTAAATCAGCGTAAGCATTTTCTCCCCCTTATCCCTGAAGTCATTCACATACCTTATGCGTATTGTTATAGATGTCATTATGGTTTGACCCCGGATAAGTGTAACATTGCCTGCGTTACATGGATTCGTGAAGAGTTATTCAAAACAAAAGTTCCTCCTGAAGACGTGGCTGCTATATTCGTTGAAACAATTCAGGGAGAAGGCGGATACGTTGTACCTCCAAAGGAATTTCACAAAGCCCTGTATAAGTTGACGCGTGATTTCAATATACTGTATGTTGCAGACGAAGTACAATCAGGCATGGGACGCACAGGGAAAATGTTTGCCTGTGAACACTTTGATATAGTACCTGACATAATTACAATTGCCAAAGGTATAGCCTCTGGGCTTCCCCTGTCTGCCACGGTTGCATTGGATCATATAATGGACTGGCTACCAGGCAGTCATGCCAGTACATTCGGTGGCAATCCTGTAAGCTGTCAGGCAGCGCTTACAACAATTAAACTCATCGAAAATGGACTCATAGATAATGCAGCAAAACAGGGCTCTTATATGATTGATGAATTGAAAAAATTAGAGCGTAACTATCCCATTATTGGAGATGTCAGAGGACTGGGACTAATGCTTGCAATTGAGGTTGTGAAGGATAAGAGAACAAAAGAATATGCAACAGATATGCGTGATAGTATTATAAAAGAGGCGTTTTCTAAGGGACTGCTCTTGCTCGGTTGCGGTCGTAGTGCAATCCGCTTTTGCCCACCACTGATTGTTAATAAAAGCGATATTGATATTGCGTTAGAAATACTGGAAAAATGTTTAAAAGAGAGTTGCTGATAAATAATTAAGACCTTTGAATCCCTTATCGGAATACGCTGTGCGACAAAAATTAAAAATCCACTATAAACACAAAGGAAGAAGCATGCTTCAACAATCCCGTAACTAACAGCATAGTCTTTTGAGTTTTAACAATATTTGTGTCCGTAATCCCGAAGGTGTAGACATATATTATTTTCTACGCACTTTTTTATTTATATCTTTTCTAATCCATTATAAATTTTATACAACAGCTTCAAACAGGCAATTAGCTTAATTACTTGCATTTCAGAATTTTAGTTTTCAACTTTTACGTGTAACATGTGTATTTTTATTATAGCTTTCCATTTTTTTGACTCAAAGTTCAAAATTTAAGCGGTATAAACAATAGTGCAAATTAAAAGACTCACATTGGAAATTATAGGCACATAACCAAATTACAATTAAGACATAAATATTCTAAAATCTCATATTTCTAGCCACACAGGTAACTATTTTTATTTAATTATTACAGGTTTAGAGTATAATAATTACATGTCAAAAGAAAAAATCCTCGTAGTGGATGACGAGCAAGACCTTGTAAAATTAACCCGCTATAACCTTGAAAAAGAGGGCTATAAAGTAATTTCGGCGTATAACGGTGAAGACGCACTATTTCTGGCAAGAAGGGAGAAACCGGAACTCATTATCTTAGATATCATGCTGCCCGGAATAGACGGCCTGGAGGTCTGCAAAAAGTTAAAAGCAGATCCTGAATTAGCTAATATTGCTATACTAATGTTAACTGCAAAAGGCGAAGAGATTGATATCACACTTGGTTTGAAATTGGGCGCTGATGATTATATAACAAAACCTTTTAGCCTCAAAGAGCTTATTGCTCGTGTACAAGCTATTCTTAGAAGGGTTAGAACGTCTGCAACGCCAAAAGATTATATTGAAATAGACAGACTTAGAATAGATACATACAAACATGAAGTAACTATAAATGGTGAAACTATCCCATTAACCCTTACAGAGTTCAAGATTCTTCAACAGTTAGCAAGTAAGCCTGGAAGGGTGTTTACGCGAGACCAGCTACTCGATGCTGTTTCAGGACCAGAAACATTTGTTATTGATAGAACGATAGATGTTCATATTGTAGCTCTGAGAAAAAAATTAAAGAAATACGCAGATCGTCTAATCACAGTACGAGGTATAGGTTACAAATTCAGGGAATAACAGAGATGTTTAAAAACAGGCTATTCTGGAAGATTTTTATAAGTTATGCTGCACTTTTATCCCTGTGCCTCATAGTGACGGGATTTCTGGTGGGTAAGACTATCAAGAGATACCACATGAGTATTTTAACTGATAACCCAAAATTTGATCCAACAGTAACCGGTCATTTGATTCTATATATTTTTCTTACATTTATAGTAACACTGGTCATTGGATTCATCATTATCAGAATAAATACCTCGCCTCTTTTAAATATTACCCAGATAGCAAAAAACTTCGCCCGCGGTAACTTTGCGCGAAAAGTTAAAATTACATCTTCTGGCGAAATAAGCGACTTGGCAGATGCAATAAATGAAATGGGCGTTGAGCTTCAAACCAGAAAGCAGACCATTCTGGATGATAAGGTTAAACTGGACGCCATTATGGCAAATATGAATGATGCAATTGTTACTATAGATTTACACGAAAAAATCATCCTTACGAATAATGCTGCTAGGGATATATTTGGCATACAAAAGCTTACATTAAATAGAGACTATTTATGGGAGAAAATACGCAATGAAAAATTGCGTCATCTTGTACGGGAGATAATTAACACTCAAACAGCCAAAATATCGGAAATTGAAATCACCTCGCCGGGAAAGAAACTATTACAGGCACACCTTTCACCCATTCAAATAGATAAAAATACAAGAGGTATACTTATTGTGTTCCATGATATTACTGAATTAAGAAAACTTGAAAACACACGCAGGGAATTTGTCGCCAATGTGTCGCATGAATTGAGAACGCCTCTTGCTTCTATTATGGGGTATACAGAAACATTATGGAATAATAATACACTAGACCCTGTTCATTCGAGAGAATTTCTGGGTATAATAAAAAAACACGCACAAAGACTTGATAATTTAATCAAAGATGTTTTAGAATTGTCTACATTGGAATCT
>Ga0209343_10001419_pt1 | contig 32245 bp, 34 predicted proteins | sample RifCSPlowO2_02_FD_184026 | JGI IMG/M metagenome (GOLD analysis project Ga0209343, IMG submission 184026) | Groundwater microbial communities from Rifle, Colorado - Rifle CSP2_plank lowO2_0.2 (SPAdes) (version 2) | ecosystem: Environmental > Aquatic > Deep subsurface > Groundwater | place... | reverse complement strand
TGTTAGAACCATCATTGGCATTGCTAATGCAGGCAAAAGTGAGAACTGGACTATATCGTTTTCAATTGCCTAGATCCTGCCAAATTATGATGAAGCGGCTCATTTGCTTGAGGTTGTTTTGGTGAATTTATTGACTAAATTTTAAGCTATGGAAATTTAGTCTGAAAATTTAACAACCTGATCTCGTCCCCCTTCTTTTGCTTTATACATTGCTTTATCAGCATTTTCTACAAGAGAATCTAATGAGTGCCCGTCACTAGGAAAAGTCGCAACGCCGATGCTCACCGTTATCTTAATTGCTTTATTACCAGTGCCTAATGGTGTGTTTGCGACAGACTTACAAATTCGTTCTGCAACATCAACTGCGCGTAGGTCTGTGGTTTCAGGTAGCAAAACTACAAATTCATCCCCACCGTGGCGTGCGAAAACATCTGTATCGCGCAACTGATGCTGAATGCTTTTAACAAGTTGCATTAATAAATCATCGCCAGATTTGTGTCCGAGGCTGTCATTTATCTGTTTCAAGTTGTCGGAGTCAATCATTAAAATACTTAACGGCCGATTGTATCGGATTGCTTGACCGAATAGTCGAGCAGCTGCAATGGCGAAACCACGCCTGTTGAGCACTCCTGTAAGCACGTCCATTTCTGACATTAGCTTAGTCTTGTTAAGACCATAGCGAATATCTGAGGAGAACATGGTGGTAATGTAAGCAACGAGTATGAACGGCGCGAATTGAAACAAAACTTCACTCACATACCTGATTGAATAAAAATCATGCACAGCAGAATGACTACCGAGAAAGAAAAAACAGGCTCCAATCAACCAGAGAAAAGTAAGTGTAATGTATTTTCCTAGGGTCAGTGCACTGGTAATGATTACTAGTAGATATGTGTTGACTAGAGGGCTTTCCAGTCTGCCCGTAAACCATAATGACCAAGTGATGAAGGCCATCATGCCACAACATTCTATTGCTATTTTCCAGCGAGACTCTACCTTGTAGAAATTTGCATAGCGAAAACTCATAATAAAGGCGGCATAGAAAAATAAAGCCATCGAAATTGCAATACGGCTCTCGGGTTCCGGATTAGCATATGACTGATACAGGAGAACAAGGAGCAATAATACCCATTCGATTTCTGCAACCGTTCGAGTGACACCCCGAAGCTCCTCTTCCTCTATACTTAATTTTTCATCTATGATCGATGACATGGTTTTTTCTCCACGCACTTGTATTATATTAAGCTGTTTCAATTTAAGACGTCCTCCCCCATATTCATGTAATACGGGGCTGTAAATACATCAATGGATACAGTAACAGGCTGCTGTGAAGTAATCAATGCAAAATCTAATCCCAATGCGAAAAAAGCTCTGCTTAGTGTATTAGGTTGGCTCGCCAGTATGGGCTCGAACTAATTGGTCTAAATGACCGGTTGGGCCGAAGCTACTCATACATCCATATAAATGGCTTACCCAAAAGCTGACGCTCAAAAATTTAAGATTAGCAAATCAACATAAACTGCAAAATTTCAATCCAGTGATTTGCGGTCAAATCAATCATGAAATACCATTTTTTGTAGCTGGGTAATTGAGGTAATAGCATGCGTTACGGCCAGATATGAACCCAACCAGCCAATCAATATCGCTGCGCTGATCACTGCTAAAAATAAACTACCGTTGAATAAAGTTAAGCGGAAGTCGCTGCTGTAGAGATTTGATAAATCAGTAATAGAGTAGTTGAATATCTGAGTGATGCCTAAAATCATCAATACTGCGAATAACCCGCCAAATAGCCCATATAAAATTCCCGCATACAGAAAAGGGGTTCTAATAAAACTGCTGGTGGCGCCAATCAGGTAGCTCACTTCAATTTCATCTTGTTGCGTCAGTATTTGCATGCGTACTGTATTGCCGATGATCACTAACAGCACAATCGCAAGCAGTATGGTGATAAAAAGTATCAATTTTTTACTCAAGGTGATGAGCGTTGCAAGACGTTTCGCCCAGTCGGTGTTGAGCAATGCTTGCTCTACTCCTGGAATGCTTTGCAGTGATGCCTTAAGTGAGGCTAAGTCATCAGGCGCTACAGATTTCGCTTGAATGAAAAATGCATCAGGCAGCGGGTTTTTGCCCAGTTGATTAATGGCATCGCTGACAGCTGGACTGCTTTTCGATTTTTCTTGTAGTTGCTGCCAAGCTTCATCTTTGGTGACCAAGTGATACTGCTTAATGGCCGGGTTTTTTGCCAACAAAGCATCAATTTCACTGATAGTGTCGTGGCTCACGTCTAGTTTAAGAAATAAGCTAATTTCAGTTTCATTTTGCATGTGGTCGGTGAGTTTAGATAAATGATCTACACCTATATAAAATAAGCTGGGTAAACACATGGCAACGCCCACCACCAAACAAATCATGAACGACGACAGCAAGTTGGCGCGCATACGTGATAACACAAGTTTGATTGCTTGCAATTGATGATTTAGCCAGTGACTCATGATGCAATTTTTTCTATATTAGACTCAGATTGACCTATGTCTTGCTTCGGGTCGGTTAGCGTTGGGGTATGCTGGGTAAGCTTGCCTTGATCGAGGTGCAACACCCGATTTTGTGTTGCACTCATGCCAAGCGCATCATGGGTCGCCATGATGACGGTCACCCCAACCTGGTTAAACGCATAGAAAATCGCCATGATATCTGCGGCGTAGCTGGCATCTAAATTACCTGTAGGCTCATCAGCAATCAGGATGGATGGGCGACTCACCACGGCACGTGCGATGGCTAGCCGCTGTTGTTCGCCGCCAGATAATGTAATCGGCATGGCTTTTTCTTTATGTAACAGCCCCACTTTATCTAGGGCTGCACGTACGCGCTTAGCGGCTTCATTGCCTGATACGCCATTGATACGCAGCGGTAAAATGACATTTTCAAAGCAATTGCGGTCGTACAATAATTTATGATCTTGAAAGATCAGCCCAAATCTGCGTCGTAAAAAGGGAATGGCAGAGGATTTGAGTTGACTGACGTTTTGATTGGCAATCAGCACTGTACCGCTGGTTGGCCGCTCAATAGCCGCAATGAGTTTTAGTAGGGTACTTTTTCCGGCGCCAGAGTGACCTGTGACAAATACGAATTCACCTGCCTCAATATGCAGGTTGACGTTTTTTAATACTTCATCACTACCAGGGTAGCGTTTGGTAACTTGGTCAAATTTAATCATGCTTGTATTGTAGCGCTAAATTAGGTAGGTCATTAAATGCTCAATCGAGCATCGCATCGATAAACTCACTGGCGTTAAACGGCCTTAAATCATCAATCGCTTCGCCAATACCAATGTAGCGGATAGGAATAGGGCGGGCTTGTGCAATCGCTGCAATCACGCCGCCTTTGGCGGTACCATCAAGTTTGCTTAATACTAAGCCCGTCACGCCCAGTGCATCGTCAAAAATTTTGACTTGTGTTACTGCATTTTGCCCAGTGTTGGCATCTAATACCAACAACACTTCATGCGGCGCACCTGGCAGCGCTTTGTCCATCACGCGCTTTACTTTGGCGATTTCATCCATCAAGTGCATTTGCGTGGGTAAGCGGCCAGCAGTGTCCGCTAACACGATGTCGATATTTTTAGCGCGCGCGGAGTTAATGGCATCAAACATCACAGCTGCAGCGTCGCCACCTTCACTGGCAACCACATGCACGTTATTGCGTTCACCCCAAATTTGCAATTGCTCGCGCGCGGCGGCTCTAAAGGTGTCGCCTGCGGCTATGAGCACACTTTTACCTTGAGATTGAAAGTGATTAGCCAGTTTACCAATGGTAGTGGTTTTGCCCGCACCATTTACACCGGCGAGCATAATAACAAAAGGCTGGTGTTCGTTTGTTTCCAGTGGTTTTTGTAGGGGTAAAAGTAAGTCAGAAAGTGCATCTTTTAATGCGGCTTTAAGTTGCACTGTATCATCTAAACTTTGACGTTTAACGCGGCTTTTGATGTCGCCTAATAAATGTTGCGTGGCACTGATGCCTACATCTGAGGTGAGTAAAATCGTTTCAAGCTCTTCATAAACTTCAGCATCAATTTTGCCGCCACCAAACAAGCTGGAAAGTTGGCTGCCAAGTTGATTACGTGTTTTGGCAAGCCCTTGTTTTAAGCGTTCAGCCCAGCTCTTGCTGGCCTCGGCTTCAATAGGTAAGGGTTTGTTTGGTTCTGCGTTAGGCGGTGTTTTGGCTTTTTTAAAGAAATCGAACATAAATTAAGTCGCTAATAAGTCGCTTGATGTAGATGCGCTATTTTAGCTTAATTCAGCGTTCGTAGTCCGTTTCACTAAAACGTTTACAAATGAAACGGACAGCTGGCGATGCAGTGTATTTATTGCTTTGGTGATGCGCAATGTGATTTGCAATAGATTTCAAATAGCTCAAATAAGCCCATGCCGATTAGCATGGCGACTAGAAAAACGATGCCTTTAATGCTACCTGCGCCAAGCAAAACAAATGCAGGGGCAGGGCAAATGCCAACGAGTCCCCAACCAATACCAAATACTAAGCCGCCAATGACCAGGCGCTTATCAATAATACGCGAGGTGGGTAGGTTCATCGGTAGGCCTAAAAAGCTGCTGCTACGTTTGCCGGCTATTTTAAAAGCAACCAGGCCAATGGCAATGGCGCCGCCCATGACTAACCCTAGAGAGGGATCCCACCAGCCAGCTAAATCAAGAAAAGCCAGTACTTTAGCCGGGTTGGCCATACCCGCTAAAATGAGCCCAAGGCCAAATATGAGTCCAGATAGCAGTGCAAAAATCAGTGCGCTAGTGTTACCTAAACGTTTTTTCATTTTTTACGATCCTAACCAGTGACGCATTATATATACCGTTAAGAAGCCTGTACTCATAAAGGCCAGCGTGGCAATAATAGAGCGTGGAGACAAGCGTGAAATACCACATACACCATGCCCGCTAGTGCAACCTGAGCCGTAGCGCGCACTAAAACCGACGATTAGACCTGCTATGACAAGCAGGCCGTAACCCGCATCAATCGTAATCTCTGGAAGCTGACCGAATAACAGCCAAATGATAGGTGCTGCAATCAAGCCAGCTGTGAAAGCTATCCGCCAGCCTGCATCATGCATCACTGGTCGGAATAAGCCGCCAATGATGCCGGTAATGCCAGCTATACGCCCGTTGAGCAAAATAAAAAGCGATGCTGAGATGCCAATAAGTGCGCCACCAGTCAGCGCAGTCCAAGGCGTAAAGTTGTTCCAGTCGATCATCATAGATTTGCTGCCGTAACTTGGTTTAGGTGTAAATAAAAGAAGCCGCACACAGTATGTGTGCGGCCTTGTTAAGCAATTATATATTAAATTAAAGCTGCCAGCCGTAAGCAATACCAAGTGAGTCTTGATACATTTTCAGGTTGGCATTGCCGCCGCCAAAACCTGCTGGAATAGAGCCACTGCCACGTACTTTTTCTTCAAAGGCATGCATATAAGCCAATGATAGTTCAGATTTGTTTGGAAGTATCCAAGTTGCCCCTAAAGTCACATGGTCTTGAACCACCCCTGGTGCCAGGATATTAAGTAAAGTTTCACTTTTGCGAATCGGTTGGCTTGAGTGGTTATAACCTGTACGCACGGTTAAGTTTTCATTCCAAGCGTAGCTGGCGCCCACTTTAACTGCGGTGACATCGCGCCAGGCAAAGCCCGGGCCTTTATTTGAGCCGAGTAGATTGCCTTTAAATAAATTATTAATTGAGTTCCCCACTGCATCAACTTCGCTATATTCAATGCGTTGTATGTCAGCCGCTACGGTGAGTGCTGGCATGGCTTTCACGGCAATACCTACACCGTAACTTGCAGGAATATCAAAATCGCCGCCTTCAGCAAATAAGCCTTTGTATTTGTCAAACTTGCTCATGTAGGTTTTGCTTTGGTAGGTAGCCCCCAACGTGACATTGTCGCTCACTTGTCCAATCCAGCCGATGTGTACGCCCGCGCCATAAGAAGAATCGTGTCCGTTATTGGTCACTTTACCTGGGTGCTTTGTGAAAAATGGGTTATCAAAGTTTTGTAAGCCTTTAACTTCAAAACGTTGGTAAGCTAAATTGAGCGTAGCGCCTATAGTCTGATTTGGAGTGATTTTCCATGCCACAGTAGGGGTGATGAATAATTGCGCCATATCAATTCCTGCTGGCGTGTTGCCTAGCAAGGGGATGGTTTTCTTGTAATCTGTGTTCATGCCGCCGTGGCCGTGTACAGTAATGCCTAATGAAACTTCTGGCGTGATGACGCGGCTGTAAGCAAACTCAGGGATGGCAAAGTTTTTAGTGTTGTTGGCATCGTAAGTACCATCCGCACTGCCGAAAGGCCCCATATCATTGCCTGAAATCTCAGATTCACGAATTGGTCTAAACCAAGTCATACCAAAATCAACACGGTCACCCACCAAGCCTAAGCCAGCAGGATTGGCGGCGGTAGTTAAAGCATCTTGTGGTAAAGCAATGCCCACGCCGCCCATGCCTTGTGATTGAACGCCATAGCCATGCACAAAGTAACCGTCAGTGGCAAATGCATTTGTGCTTGCGACAATAGCCAGTAACGGCAGTAATTTAGGTGTGTTTTTCATGAGGTTGTCTTTATATTTAAATGGTGACTATTAAAATTTGTCAGCACTTTAACAAAGTATTTTCAGTAATAAAAATAATTGATTCATCTATCCTTATAACTGTTTCGAATAAAGAAATATGTAGAAGTTGATGGAATCAACCACTCATCCGCTATGTGAACTAACAAAGTGGTATCCTTGTCACAAAGTTTGATTTGAATAGGTCACTCACGCTTTGTATTTACAAAGTGCCATAAAAAACATCAGGAGATTAGCCCCGTGCGACCCAAAAGCTTTTTAATTTTTTTGTTAGTGATGCCGTTAACGGTGTTTGCTAATGCCTCAATACAAGAGTTTAAGCTTGATAATGGTTTAAAGCTGATTGTGCAAGAAGATCATCGCTCACCCGTTGTAGTGTCGCAAATTTGGTACCGCGCGGGTAGTTTAGATGAGGTTAATGGTAAAACCGGCGTAGCGCATGTGCTAGAACACATGATGTTTAAAGGCACTAAACAAGTGCCATCTGGGCAATTTTCACGCCTGATTGCAGCAGCTGGCGGCAAAGAAAATGCATTTACCAGCACAGATTACACTTGCTACTTTCAACAGCTTGAAAAATCCAACTTGCCACTCTCTTTTAAGCTAGAGGCAGACCGCATGGTGAATTTACAGCTCACTGAAGAAGAGTTTGCAAAAGAAATTAAAGTGGTGATGGAAGAGCGGCGCTGGCGCACTGACGATAAGCCGCAATCTCAAGTGAATGAAGCTTTTCAGGGCATAGTTTATCGTGCGCATCCCTATGCACGGCCTGTGATTGGCTTTATGAATGATCTTGAAAATATGACGGTTGAGGATGCGCGCGAATGGTATCACAATTGGTATGCCCCCAATAATGCGGCGCTTGTGGTGGTTGGTGATGTGAACGCGCAAGAAGTTTATGCATTGGCGAAAAAGCATTTTGGTCATCTAAAACCAAAAGTTTTGCCTGCCCGTAAGCCGCAAGTGGAGCCCGCTCAAATTGGTGAGCGCCGTGTGGTGGTGAAGGCGCCAGCCAAATTACCTTATTTGCTCATGGGCTATCATGTGCCGGCATTGGTAACCCCTGAGACGGATTGGGAGCCGTATGCGCTAGAAGTGTTAGCTGGTGTACTCAGCGGCAATCCTGCGGCACGACTTAATCAAAAGCTGGTGCGCGAAACGCAGCTGGCGATAGATGCGAGTGCCGGCTACGATTTATTAGCACGTGGTCGCCAAAGTTTGTTTGCTTTAGATGGCACGCCAAGTGAAGGCAAAACGGTTGCTGAGCTTGAGGCCGCATTACTGCAACAAATTGAAAAAATTAAAGAGTCAGGCGTTACCGTTGAAGAATTAGACCGTGTAAAGGCAGGTGTCATTGCAGCAGACGTGTATAAGCGCGACTCTATGTTTTATCAAGGCATGCAGCTGGGCACGATTGAAACGATTGGTTTTCCGTGGAAAATTTTGCAAGAGTACCCCGCTAAATTGCGTGCGGTAACACCAGAGCAAGTGCAAGCGGTGGCCAAAAAGTATTTGCTTAAAGATAATTTAACCATTGCCACGCTAGATCCGCAACCGATGGATCCAAATGCAAAGCCACAGGGCAAGCCGCATGTGCATTAGTGCTTACACGCCCCAACGACCAAGTTCAAAGAGCGCCGACGATATAATAAGGTGTTCCCTGAGCTTGGGCGAAGAGCAATTAACCAATCTTTAAAATGTAATTTCCAAGGTGCCTCAGCAATGAATTTAAACCACATAAAAAAAATACTAGTAGTTAATCTAGCCCTATTGGTTTTTTCAGTAAGCGCACACGCGGGCGTGAAAATTCAGCAATGGCAAACTTCCGTGGGCGCTGAAGTCTATTTTGTTGAAAATCACGATTTACCGATTGTCGATTTGAGTGTGAATTTTGCCGCGGGTAGCGCGCGTGATACTGCGGAAACGTCTGGCCTGGCAGGCGTGACGCGATACTTAATGACGCTTGGCGCCGCGGGTATGACAGACGAAGCAATCTCTAATAAAATGGCCGATGTGGGTGCTATTCTAAGTGGTAGTTTTGATGCAGATCGCGCAGCGTTTAAATTGCGCACGTTAAGTAGTGAACGTGAAAAAACACAAGCACTTGATGTATTTGCCAAGGTGTTACAACAACCTGATTTTCCTGAAGCAGTGCTGGCGCGAGAAAAAGCGCGCATTATTTCAGGCTTGCAAGAATCTGCAACGCAGCCAGAAAGCATCTCAAACAAAGCATTTATGGCAGCACTGTATGGCAATCACCCGTATAGCCTGGATGAAAGCGGTGAAATAGACCCCGTGGCTAAAATAAAACGTGAAGACCTGCAAAGTTTTTACAATCAATTTTATGGCGCAAAAGGCGCTGTGGTTGCCATTATTGGCGATTTAACCCGCGAGCAAGCGAATGCTATTGCTGAAAAGGTAACCAGTGGTTTGCCTAATACTGCCATGGTGGCCTCAATTCCTGCGGTGACTTTGCCAACGCAGGCCAAAGAGCAACGCATTGCACACCCCGCTTCACAATCACATATTTTATTAGGCTACCCTGGCATTAAACGTGGCGATCCAGATTTGTTTCCGCTTTATGTAGGTAATTACATTTTAGGCGGCGGCGGCTTTGTGTCGCGCCTAACGGAAGAAGTCCGCGAAAAGCGTGGCTTGGTTTACAGCGTATATAGTTATTTTATGCCGATGGCAGAGTCGGGACCATTTCAAATTGGCTTGCAAACCAAAAAAGATCAAGCTGAAGATGCACTGAAGTTAGTGAAAGAAACTTTGAATAACTTTCTTAAAAATGGCGTCACTGAGAAGGAGCTGAAAGCCGCAAAAGACAACATTATTGGTGGGTTTCCAATGCGTATTGATAGCAATGGTAAAATTCTGGATTACCTGGCGATGATTGGTTTTTATAAGTTGCCATTGAGTTATTTGGATGATTACAATAAAAATGTCGAAAAAGTTACAACGGCTCAGATTAAAGATGCATTTAACCGACGCCTAAAACCTGAAAACTTTGTGACGGTGATCGTGGGCGCTCCTGAAGCTAAATAACGCCTACAAAAAAATTCATAAAAAGGTCAGTATTCAATTTTGGGTAAAATTGCAGGTAAAAAACTAAATATGGTCCGCATTAATGCGGGTGAATGGCGTAGCCGACTGCTTAAGTTTCCTGAAGCTGAAGGGTTACGGCCAACGCCTGAGCGCGTCCGCCAAACTGTGTTTAATTGGTTAGGGCAAGATTTAACCGGCTTAACTTGCCTGGATTTGTTTGCAGGTACGGGTGTGATGGGGTTTGAGGCGTTATCGCGCAATGCCAAATCTGCTGTTTTGGTAGAAAAAACGCCAGTCGTTTATAAAGCGATTTTAGAAAACAAAACCACGCTCAACGCCATCAATGCACAAGTGTTAAATGCAGATGCTTTGAGTTTTTTAGATAAAAACCAGCAGTTATTTGATGTTGTTTTTCTCGATCCACCTTATAACCAAGGCTGGTTAGATAAGGTGCTTTCCTTATTACCCGCGCATTTAACTAAAGATGCCGTAGTGTATGCAGAAGCTGAGTATGCAATCAAACAAACGGATACTTGGCACGTCATTAAGCAAAGCAAAGCGGGCAATGTGTTTTATCATCTGTTAAAATCAGCACATGACTGAAACTAAAAAACGCATCGCTGTTTACCCCGGCACTTTTGACCCCATCACCTTGGGGCATGAAGACCTTGTGCATCGTGCCGCACATTTATTTGATGAGGTGATTGTTGCGGTTGCCGGTAGTACCAACAAAGGCACCCTGTTTAATTTGGAAGAACGGGTGGCACTTGCTAAAGGTGTGTTTGCCGCCTATAGCAATGTGAAGGTCGTGGGCTTTAGTGGTTTGCTCATGCAGTTTGTGCAAGATCAACATGCGCAAGTAGTGATACGTGGGCTCCGTGCAGCATCTGACTTCGAATATGAATTTCAACTCGCAGGCATGAATCGTAAGCTTTACCCCAAGCTCGAAACCCTGTTTTTAACACCATCTGAGCAATATATGTTTGTGTCATCAAGCTTGGTACGTGAAGTGGCTAAACTAGGAGGCGACGTGGATCAGTTTGTGTCTGCTACCGTAGTCAACGCGATTAAACATAAATTAACTACAGAATTGAGTCAGTAAGTTATGGCGTTAATGATTACCGATGAATGTATTAACTGTGATGTTTGCGAGCCGGCGTGCCCAAATAATGCGATTTATCAAGGTGAAGAAATTTACGAAATCAACCCGGATTTATGCACGGAATGTGTAGGTCATTACGATAAGCCGCAGTGTCAGCAAGTGTGCCCGATTGATTGCATTCCATTTGATCCAGAGGTGATTGAAAGCAAAGAGCAATTGCTGGCAAAGTATTATCAATTAACAGCAAGCAAATAATCTATGTACGTGCGCAATAAATTGTGCGCGTACATAATGTTAATTTAAAGGAAAAAACTATGCGCATGTTACACACCATGCTCCGCGTTGGTAATTTGGAGCGCTCGATTAAATTTTATACTGAAATTCTAGGTATGAAGTTGTTGCGCCAGCATGACTTTCCAGATGGAAAATTCAGCCTGGCCTTCGTGGGTTACGGCGCTGAAATTGACCATACCGTGCTAGAACTCACTTACAACTACGGCGTTGAAAGCTACGACATGGGCAAAGCTTATGGACATATCGCGATTGAAGTTGATGATGCACGATTAGCCTGCGAAGCTGTAAAAAACGCTGGCGGCAAAGTGGTACGTGAGGCGGGTCCCATGATGCATGGCACCACGGTCATCGCCTTTGTGGAAGATCCTGATGGATATAAAGTGGAATTCATTCAGGCAGGTACTTACTAACTTTTTTCATTGCCAATGACCCGCGCACTAAAAGACACTTGGTGTTTATACTTACTGGAGTGCAATAACGGTGCTTATTACGCAGGCATTACCAATGACTTAGAAGCCCGCTTTGCTACCCATGTGTCAGGCAAAGGCGCGCGCTACACTCGTGCTAACCCACCCATTAAAATAATGGCTTCAAAATCATACCCAGACCGCTCAGCCGCAAGCATTGCAGAAGCGCAATTGAAAAATTTACCCAGGCATAAAAAGTTACAATTTTTTGAGGGTAACTTAGATTACTATCTAAGCTATCTAGGTGGCGATAATGAACAAAGCTGAATTAATGGCTGCAGTCACTGCCGCGCTGGATGGTGATTGGGATGCTTCACACAAAATTGCACAAAACTACAGCAACAATACCGCTAACTGGCTACACGCTGTTTTACATAAAATAGAAGGCGATGAATGGAATAGTAAGTATTGGTACGCGCGCACGATAGGTAGAACCTATGAAGATTTTACAGATGCGATGCAAGAGTTGCTTGCGATTAGAGACAGCCTGAAATAAAGTGTTTATCTATAAAAGTTCTGACAATAAAAAGCCGAGATTTACACCAAGTCGTTCCGTAAAGGGGTTGATTTTTTGAAGTGGTGAAGTGGTAAATAGAGGCTTTATCAGGAAACTGGTATTCCCCACTGATTTTATTGCGTTGGTATTGACTCGAATCGGCGGTTAGATGCCTTTTGTAGGAAAAAATGGGGCGCTTGATTATAATCCCCATTATTTTTTCACCAAATGCACTCAGTAGCAGAGGCTGTTTTGCTGCGCCTTATTTGCATGAGGCTCAGCTCCAATCACACAGTTGCGACCAGATTGCTTTGCTAAATAAAGTGCGGCATTAACGAGGGATAGTACACTATCTATATCTTCGCCGGCCATTCTCTCTGCGACACCTGCACTAAAGGTAATGAGTACGCGTTCATTGTTATGTCGGAAAGAGTTTTTGGTTAGCTCACGCTGTAAGCCTGAGATAATGTCCACAGCATCTTCTTGTGTTGAGCTAGGCAAAAGAATCACGAACTCTTCACCACCGCAGCGCGCGAATACGTCGGTACTGCGTAAGATGCTTTTTACTACCTTGACCAAGTGTGCAAGTGCTTTGTCGCCCGTGGAGTGGCCTAAAGTGACGTTAATTTTTTTGAAATGGTCAATATTTAACATGGCTAGCGAGAGTGCAGTGTTGTGTCTGTCGGCGCGCTCAAACTCCCTTGCTAATGCCTCGTTCATGCCACGTCTATTCAATGCGCCTGTTAAAAAGTCTTCATGTGCAACTTCACTAATGTAGTCAAGTTTTACTGTCAGTTCATGGATTTGTTTTTCAGCAGATTCTACTTTTTTCTGCGTTTCTTGCAGGGCTTCATGGTTTTGTTTGGCGTCTTCATTCATGGCGCTGATGTCGCCCACTAAGCTTTCGAGTATGGTGCTGAGTTCTGCAATGTTTTCAGTCGCGTTAATTTGGTCGTGGTAGGTTTGGATTTTGCTTTGATAACTTCCAGTGCTCACCATGATATCTGCTAGGCGGCTTCCAAAGGTGCTGACCATGCTTCTCAGCGTTTCTTTCGCGGCAAGCAGACTAGGTTTGATGTTAGATTGCTTGAAAATTAACTCTTTAAGGTTGCTTTCAGCATTGTAAACAGCATCAATATTAAGTGGTTTAGAAATAATCTCTTGAACAATGGCTAATTGGCCATGTAGCCATTTATCTTCAATGGTGAGTTCACCCATACTAGAAATTAGCAGACGTAATATTTGTATTGGTGCTTCCTGCATGCGTTGTTGTGAATCATTTTTCATTTCAGTATGTAGTAATGTAGATTTTAACGCTTCATTTAGCTTGTCAATTTCTTCAATGCTTTCAGCCGCTTGTGCATGTTTTACCAGTGCTTCTATTCTGCTGATTGCACTTGGAATTTTAGCAAACTGAGGAACAACAACTAAATTGATTGTTCGGATAAGCATGTCGCGCCAAGCCGTTGCGACTATTTTCTCTTTTTTTCTATCGTTGATGTGATTTACTGTGCTTGGCAGAGGTGCTTCTACCGGCGTTGCAGGTTGTGTGGGTGCAGCCCTGGATATTTCTGTTTGGTCAATGCTAGATTGCCCCTCTCCCCATGAGGTGATGAGTGCCTGAATTTTTTGAGCTAACTGGATAGAGTCATTGCCAAAATGGATGATGACGTGATTGATGCCATCTTTTTTGTGATTCAGTGTTAAACCACTATGGTTTACATCTAACTGCTTTAACAGGTGGCGCAATAGTGCGCCCCAGTTTACACCATCATCAGTGATTGTATCCTGCGGAAATAGGGTGCGAAGTTGGGCTTCTAAATTGGATGAGTCTTGTTTTTCAATCAGGGTTGCAATTTTTTTTGCAACAGTTGTGTATTGAGGGTTGTTTTTACTCTTCTCTTGCAGCACTTTTTCAAGAGAGGTATTGAGTATAGCGGATTGGTTGCTAGGTCTAATGCCTGAAATTTTCTCATAAACACGACGATAATTTTCAGGAGTGGGAGGGCTTTGAATTTCTGAAAGCTTAATAAGCGTTTGGCGCGCTAATTCTAACGATGTTAATTTTTGTTCCATATAATCTTATTGACCATGTACCCGTTTGGGTGATTGTTACATGATGTTATAATTAGAACAAGGGCCAATCACACAAATAAATTAACGGCTTGATAAGAGCGGACGGTTGTAATAGACAAAAAAAATGACCCAATTAAGGGCCATTTTATTGGATTCTTTAAGTACTAAACCTTCTGAATATTAGAAGCTTGTTTACCTTTTGGTCCATCAGTTACGTCGAAAGTAACGCGATCGTTTTCTTTTAAGCTTTTGTAGCCACTATCAACGATTGCTGAGAAATGTGCGAATAAATCGTCACCACCTGCGTCAGGAGTAATGAAACCAAAACCTTTAGAATCATTAAACCATTTTACTAAACCTGTTGCCATATCTTATTCCATACTTTTAAAAAAGGGAGGCACCCTGAAAGTTCGGGTTTTTAAATACCATCAATCTTGAAAAGATCAAAAGATTAAAAATTCAAACGCCTAGAATGCTTTTTACGGGTAAATAATGGCTGTGTCAAGCATTATTTCAATTATCTTTATAGGGTTTTTTGGTAGATAGACTGTTTTTTTTAGTTTAATCATGCTGTTAGCTTGCATAATTGAGCTTGTAGGTCTATAGTTCGCACGGCGTTTGGTAGTGCTTACGTTGTAATTCACTTTCCCCTACTATTCCCACAGTTTAAGATTGCTACAAACTCATTTAGGTTGTTGCTTCAACTGCGGGTCTTAAATGATGATTGGAGTAATAAGCCTTGGCTAAAGAAGAATTGATTGAAATGAGCGGTGTTGTGATGGAAATTTTGCCGGATTCGCGTTATCGCGTGACGTTAGATAATGGTCACTCACTGATTGCCTACACAGGCGGAAAAATGAAAAAAAACCACATTCGCATCTTGGCGGGTGATAAAGTGACGCTTGAGTTGTCGCCGTATGATGTGAATAATGGGCGCATTACTTTTAGGCATATTGAAAATACTGGTTCGACTTATACGCCAAGAAAACGCACCTATTAACAATGGTCGTTTATAAAGATGCACTCAATAAAATAACCTTTTTAATTATAAGGTTACACTAACAATGACATTTGTAATGTATTTGTATCTTTTAATAAAAACTGATATTGTATAAATCATGTTTTTAGCGCTTAACAAAAAAATTCTTTTGATTATTGTGATTTGGTTTGCAGTTTTGCAAGCCGTTTCGCCGTTTATTCATGGGCATTTTGAGGCCGATACGCCTGCCCAAGGGGTGGGTTTGCATATTCATATGCAAGAACTCGCGCAAACTAATACGCTAGCTAACGATAAAGTGCATACCCTTCAAAACGTAAGTGATGCTATACACACGGTTGGCGTTGATAAAGTCCGCATCAAAAGTGTAGATTTACTACCATTGCCCTTATTTTCAGTATTGTTTGTACTGTTTTTGTTTGTGGTAGCCACAAAATTTATTAGCGTTACCCAACCTCCCTATCTACCTTTATATCTCCGTCCGCAATCTAAACCGCGGGCTCCGCCTTTTCCCTGACTTAATCAAGCGTTAAAGTATTTGCGCGCTAGCGTACATATTATTTTGATATTATTTCATTAGACTATTCACCATCATTAAAAAATGGCGTTAGTTTCAAAATGAAATCAGGGAGAGTTCATGCGTAATTTTATCCAATTTTTTCTATCGATAGCAGTACTGCTATCGACAGCTAATATAGTTTTGGCCGAGCCAGCTCAACATGAGAGTGATCATTTTGATGAGCTTAAGGTTAATCCTAATCTGCAATTAAACGAGGTGTTAGAAAAAACATTTCTTCGTCATCCACTGCAGGCTACTTTGCAATCACGCGATTCAGTCGTTTCTGCCAAAAAATTGGTGGCTAATGCCATGTTGCCAACGGCGCCCGCTGTGAGCCTATTGCATCAAAATGATGTGTTAGGCAGTGGCCGCGGCGAACGTGAGTGGCAAGCTGAGATGGAGTTACCAGTTTGGTTGCCTAATCAACGTAATAATCGTCTAAAAGTCGCCGATGCGAGCCAATCCAGCGTGATTGCGAGTCGTGAAAGTTTAAAGCTGCATGTGGCAGGCCAGCTGCGTGAAGCGTTATGGGATATTGCCATGAACAATAATAATCTCGCCCTAGCGCTCAATAAATTAGAAGTGGCTAATAAGCTTCAGCGCGATGTTGAAAAACGCCACCAGGCGGGTGAAATGGCTAAAACTGATGTTATGCTCGCACAACAGGAAACCTTACGTGCAGAAAAAGAAAAATTGCGTGCTGAGGCTGAGGTGATGCATGCACGGCATCGTTATTATTTACTTACAGGCTTACGTGAGTTGCCTGCTAGTTTTGAAGAGAAGCAGTCTGAGCTAGAAGATTACAGTCAATCTTCAATCTGGCTTGAAGCGCAATCTAAAGTGGGTTTGGCAGAAACTGAACGCAACTTGGCGCAAGTAGAAAGCCATGAAAACATGCAGGTGTTATTCAATATGCGTAGCACAAAAGGCGCATTTGACAGCACCGCCAACGATAGCGTGGGGCTTAAATTGCGTATTCCCTTTGGCGGTGAAACGCGTGCCGCTCCGATTAAAGCCGCAGCAGAGCTGGGTGTTGGCAACGCTTTGAGCGAGCGTGAAACGCTTAAGTATGCACTGGAAACTGCGATGCATGAAGCTGAGCATAATTTAAGTGTGAGCCGTGCGGAGTTAGCCATTGCTAATAAGCAGTTTGATATTGCTAAAGAGAGCGTCAGACTCGCACAAAAGGCTTTTCAATTAGGTGAGTCTGATTTAGTCAGTTTGCTGCGCGTACAAGCGCAAACTTTTGAAGCAGAGCGTGCATTTACCACCCGTCAAATTCAAGTGCAGTGGGATATTGCCCGCTACAACCAAACCGTAGGAGTGCTTCCATGAGTTATTTTTATAAGAATTATTTTGCATTGTTAAGTATCGCTTTAGTAAGTACCGCGCAGGCGGCAGATGTGGTGATGACCACTGTCCAGCAGCAAAACTTAGGCGTTAACGTCGGCACTGTAGGTAAAAATACAGTATTAAGTAGCCGTCGCTTTCCTGCAGAAATCGTGGTGCCGGTGGGTCAAGAGCGTGTAGTGAGCGCACCGCAGTCTGGTTTGCTGGATCAGCTCTATGTGGCAGCAGGGCAAAGTGTTAAAAAAGGGCAGGTGATTGCTCATTTAATTAGTCCGGATTTATTAAACTTGCAGCGAGATTATCTACAAGCGCAGACGCAAAAAAAGCTGGCCGCCAAAAGCTTATCTAGAGATGCTGAGCTATTGAAAGATGGCATTATTCCGCAGCGCCGTTATTTAGAAACCGAAAGTGCACATGAAGAAGCCAGCGCCTCATTAGCTCAGCGTAAGCAAGCTTTAAACTTAGCCGGCATGAGTGATGCTGCTATTCGTCAATTAAGCCCAACGTCAGGCATGACGAGTGGCATTAGCATTACGGCGCCTATGGATGGCCAAGTGTTGGCGCAAATGGCCACCAGCGGTCAGCGTGTGGATATGGCAATGCCGCTGTATAGAATTGCTAAATTGAACCCACTTTGGCTGGAGATACATGCACCACTTGAAGGTTTGCCGTTTGTGAAAGAAGGTATGCCGGTGCAAGTCCCTAAATTGCAGGCAAGCGGCAAGTTGATTGCGGTAATACGTAGCGTGAATAAAGCAGATCAAACCTTGCACTTGCGGGCAGAAATCACCAACGGTGCTGAAAAACTATCGCCAGGGCAGATTGTAGAGGCTGAAATTAGCCTTGGTGGGCAATCGCAACATTTTAGCGTGCCTAAATCGGCGCTTGCAAGGCAGGGCGCAAATGCCGTAGTGTTTGTGCAAACAAAAGCTGGCTTTAGTCCGCTAAAAGTAAAAGTTATTTCTGAGCAGGGCGATGAGGCGATTGTAGATGCGGCATTTAAAGGCAATGAAAAAATTGCAGTGACAGGCATTGCTGCCATTAAAGGAGCCTGGTTAGGTTTGGGTGGCGAATAATGTTAGCTAAACTCATCCAATTTGCGCTCACGCAGCGCTTACTCATGCTGATACTCACGCTTGGCTTGGCTGCGGCTGGCACGCTGGCGTATCAATCATTACCGATTGATGCTTTTCCTGACGTATCTTCAACGCAGGTAAAAATCATTATTAAAGCCCCTGGTATGACGCCAGAAGAAGTTGAAGCGCGCATTACCGCACCCATTGAAGTTGAAATGCTGGGCATCCCTCATCAGTCCGGCTTGCGCTCTGTGGCTAAGTATGCGCTCACTGACATTACGGTGGACTTTGAAGATGGCACCGATATTTACTGGGCACGGCAACAGGTAGCTGAACGTTTAAATGCGGTATGGGGCAACTTACCCACTGACATTTCAGGCGGTATGGCGCCATTAACCACGCCTTTGGGCGAGATGTTTATGTTTACTGTGGAAAGCGACACGCTTAGCTTGCAAGAAAAACGTAGCTTGCTCGATTGGGTAATTCGACCACAGTTGCGCACAGTACCAGGTGTGGCCGATGTGAACGTTTTGGGTGGCTTAGTACGCAGTTTTGAAATTGTGCCGGACAACGCACGCATGTATGCACGCGGTGTGGCGATTGATACATTGCAAAACGTATTAGAAAACAATAATCGCAACGGTGGCGCTGGCCGACTAAATGATGGCGAAGGCTCATTGTTGGTACGCGCTGAAGGCGGCTTTAAAACCATAGACGATGTTAAAAATACCATTGTGCGTAGCGAGCAAGGCATGTCGGTCAGAATTGCCGATGTTGCTGATGTACGCGTAGGCTCGCTTACGCGCTATGGCGCTGTGACCAGCAATGGCACCGGTGAAGTAGTAGAAGGCTTGGTGTTAGGCTTACGTGGCGCCAATGCGCAGAAATTGGTAGAAGGCGTAAAAGTCAAGCTCGCTGAAATTGCGCCTAGTCTGCCAAAAGGTACCAACATTCATGTTTTTTATGACCGTGGTAATTTGGTAGAACGTGCAGTTCATACTGTGACCAAGGCTTTATTAGAAGCAGTGGTGTTAGTGCTGATATTGCTCGTATTATTTTTGGGTAATTTTAGAGCTGCGCTGACCATTGCCTTCATATTGCCGTTGTCTGCATTGTTCACTTTTTTACTCATGCGCTATTTTGGTATGTCAGCTAATTTAATGAGCTTGGGCGGCTTAACCATTGCGATTGGTATGTTGGTCGATGCAGCCGTGGTGGTGGTTGAGAATGTGGTTTCGCATCTTGCGGATACTAAAAAAGCGAGAACATTGCCTAGAATGCATATTATCTATCGTGCTGTGCGCGAAGTTAGCGTGCCAGTGACGGCAGGTGTGTTAATTATTATTACCGTGTTTTTACCCTTACTCACCCTGCAAGGGCTTGAAGGTAAGTTGTTCACGCCAGTTGCCCTCACCATCATGTTCGCGCTGGCGGGTTCGCTATTTTTATCACTTACCGTGATCCCCGTGCTGGCTTCGTTTTTACTCAAAGAAGTGAGTCATGAAGAACCCTGGTTAGTGAGAAAAGCATTAGGTGTGTATGAGCCAATACTCAAATGGTCTTTAGATCACGCAAAAGTGATCGTGATTGGTGCGTTTGTTCTGCTGGCCATTACCGGCGTTGTTTACACGCAAATTGGTAAAACCTTTATGCCCACTATGGATGAAGGTGATCTCATTATCGGTGTAGAAAAACTACCGTCAATCAATCTGCAACAAAGTTTGATCACAGACATGAACGTGCAACGCGCTATTTTAAGCCAAGTGCCTGAGGTGGAAGGTGTTTTTTCCAGAGTAGGTTCAGACGAGCTGGGGCTGGACCCAATGGGTTTAAATCAAACCGATAACTTTTTGATTTTAAAGCCTGCCAGTGAATGGCGCATGGAAACTAAAGAGGCGTTGATAGACGAGCTACGCAAAGTCATGGCGCAAATACCGGGTTTAGATTACAGCTTCACTCAGCCTATCGACATGCGCGTGAATGAAATGATTTTAGGCGTACGTGGTGATTTAGCCATTAAGATATTTGGCCCTGATTTAACGGCGCTAGATGCCAAAGCGCAGCAAATCATCAGTATTTTGGAATCTATAAAAGGCAGCCAAGACGTTTATACGCCGCAAAATAGTGGTGTTCAATATCTTCAGATCAAAATAGACCGTGTGGCTGCGGGCAGGCTAGGCTTAAGTATTGCCGAGACTGAAAATATATTGCTGGCCCAGCTTGAAGGTAAGCAAATAGGTATTGTGCAAGAAGGCCAAAAACGCACCCCAGTGCTGTTGCGAGGTAGTGCAGATTTACGCGCTTCACCATCAGACTTTGGTAACTTAATGCTCACGCTAGCTGATGGCACCAACGTGCCACTTTCAGCCGTGGCCAAAATAGAGCGTGAGGAAGGCCCAGTAAAAGTGGATAGAGAACGAGGCGTGCGTATGGTGGTAGTTACCGCTAATATCCGCGACCGCGATTTAGTCAGCTTTGTAGATGAGGTCAAGCAGCGCATAAATACCGAAGTAAAGCTAGGCGAAGGCTACTCAATTAAATTAGGCGGCCAGTTTGAAAATCAGCAACGCGCAGCGGCACGTTTAGCCATTGTAGTGCCTGTCGCTATCGGCTTGATTTTCTTATTATTGTTTGCCACTTTTGGCTCAATCAAGCAAGCCTTACTAATCCTATCTAACATCCCATTTGCCATGATAGGCGGTGTGTTTGGTTTATGGATTTCAGGCGAGTATTTATCCGTGCCTGCTTCAGTTGGCTTTATTGCCTTGCTGGGGATTGCTGTGTTGAACGGCGTGGTGATGGTGAGCTACTTTAACCTGCTGGCAGCCCAAGGGTTGGATAAATTAAGCATCGTGGTTGAAGGCGCAAAACGCCGGTTAAGACCCGTGTTAATGACGGCAAGCATTGCCGCTTTTGGCTTGGTGCCACTCTTATTTGCTACCGGCCCGGGTTCAGAGATTCAAAAGCCACTTGCTATTGTGGTGATCGGTGGGTTAGTGACCTCAACCGCACTCACCTTGGTATTGCTGCCAATTTTTTATCGACGATTTTTTAAGTAGGGGTGGAATATGACACAAAATACAACTTTGCCAAATGTAGCAACGCAAGGTCTTTTAATCCTCATTGTGCCACCTGATTTAGAAGAAACATTGGTGGATGTATTGTTACAACAAACGGCAATCTCTGGGTTTACTACCAGCAATGTGAGTGGTCATGGCAGTAGTCATGGTGAAGGAACGGTAAAGTTGAGCATAGTGGAGCAAGTGACTGGCAGGCAGCAGCGCGTACAGTTTATGATGCATGCTGCGCTTGGTGATTTGCAAAATTTAGTTGCGAGCTTTAAGGCTAGATTTAAAAATACAGATATACACTATATATTGATGCCAATAGCAGAAATGCCAATGTGATGTAGAAGTCAGATATGAAACAAAAAAATACCGCAGTAATGCGGTATTTTTTTGTTAGGGGTGCGCCCGTTAGAAAAAAGCAGTTCATCCACGAAAAACACCAAAGACACGAACAAATTCAAATATAGCTAATCTTCTAAATAATGACAGCATACTTCGGCTTCCTGTAGGAGCAACGCCTCGTTCACTCAGAATAATACGCTTAGCTGTAAGGCATTATTAATTTATCGTCGCACCAAAAATTTAAGCGCTGTTCAGCCATTACTTGGACACACTAAGCTGAAAGCACGGTTCGGTATCTTGGTATTGAAGTGGATGATGCTTTAGAGATGGCAGAACAAACTGAGGTTTGATAGAAACTGGGTTGCAGCATAAATATTATGCTGCAACCCTTTGGCATAGCGTTAATGGTCGCTCTTAATTAACAGCATCTTTCAATGTTTTGCCAGCTGAAAAACCAGGTGCTTTACGTGCAGCAATCTTGAGTTCAGCACCTGTACGTGGATTGCGACCAGTGCGCGCCGCGCGCGCTGTTACTTTGAATGTACCAAAGCCAACGAGTGTTACCGCTTCACCTTTTTTTAGCGCAGCTGTGATTGCAGAGGTGGTTGCATCAATAGCACGGCCAGCATCTGCTTTAGTAAGACCTGCACTTGTAGCGATTGCATCAATCAATTCCGATTTATTCATTTTTGTATTCCCTTGGTAAATGTGTGTGAAATCCAACCATCACTTTGCGGTTATTTCATTTAACTGTCAATTGTTTTATAGCTGGAAGGTTAATCAATGTGCATTTTAAAAAGCTGACACTAGTATTTGTTGTGTGCTTATTTTCAAATAGCCCCAGTTCGGCCATTTGCTGACCTTTAATTTTATTGAAAGTGGTCGTTTAGGCGTATCTAAAAATGCTTAGATGATTCATTTTGTCATAATGGGACGCTGTGAGAGCTCGGTTGGGACAGCTTTCATCGGAATACGTGCCATCTACGCTGCACCATGAAGCTTCTCACTCACTTAAACCAGATGACATATTGATAGTTTTTCAATATTCAGTTTTTGTTTATTCATTTCGATCCTTATTTTTCAGCCTTTACTAAAATCGTAATGTTTAGGATCCACACTACCCAGCCAATATAAACTGTAGATGCCTGTTAATTCAACCGCGATAATAGCGGTGAGTGATGAAAGGAGTTTTGGCAATTTCAATCGACACCACCTTACCGCGTACTATGGCTTGCAGTAAGGTGCCTAATTTAGCGTGTACCGTCTCTACATAACCCATGGCCACTGGATCACCTAAGGTCGGGCTAAAGCCTCCACTGGTGATGTGGCCAACTACGTTTCCATGGGCATCAAGGATTTGCGTGCCGTCACGCACTGGTACACGATCCTTCGCTAACAAACCCACCCGTTTACGCGCAACGCCGGTCGCGAGCTGGCGCGAGATGATATCTGCGCCTGGATATCCGCCAGCCCGTGCGCCATCTGCGCGGCGGACTTTGGATAATGCCCATGACAAGCTTGCTTCTACTGGCGTTGTATCTGTATCCACATCATGGCCGTACAGGCAAAGCCCAGCCTCCAGACGCAAAGAATCCCTTGCCCCCAAGCCAATCGGCGCCACCTCGGGCTGTGCCAGTAACAACCGTGCAAGCGCTTCGGCCTGTTCGTTCGGCACCGAAATTTCAAAGCCATCCTCACCCGTGTAACCGGATCTGCTGATGAAACATTCAACACCCATCAGCGTCACTTTTGCGGTATCCATGAATGTCATTTTTGCAGTTTCAGGCGCAAGTCGTGCCATTACAGCGCCTGCTTCTGGCCCCTGCAAAGCCAACAGTGCCCGGTCGCTGAGCGCTTCAATCGTACATTGGTCAGAAAGATGCTGGCGCAAGTGGGCGATGTCCTGCTGCTTACAGGCCGCATTAACCACCAGAAACAGATGATCACCGCCATTGGAAACCATCAGGTCGTCCAGAACTCCGCCCTGATCATTGGTAAATAAGGCATAACGCTGGCGACTTATGCCGAGGCCGATGATGTCGACTGGGACTAGCGTTTCTAATGCAGCAGCGTAATTTTTACCTGCCAGCCGGATTTGTCCCATATGTGACACGTCGAACAACCCGGCTTGACTCCGAGTATGGAGATGTTCCTTTAGTATGCCCATCGGATACTGAAGCGGCATCTCGTAGCCAGCGAAAGGCACCATTTTGGCACCGAGTTCCAGATGCAGGTTATACAGCGGCGTGCGGGCCGTATGCTCAGTAGCGATGTTCATATAAGCTTCGTGGTGTTCATTATTAAGAATTTATTCGTAGTCAGACAGCGGTGGGCACGAACAGACCAGGTTACGGTCGCCATAGACGTTATCAACCCGTCCCACTGGCGGCCAGTATTTGTTGGCTTTTAGTGCGCGCATCGGGAATACCGCCTGTTCACGCGGGTAAACTCGGCCCCACTCTTCCGTGATATCCAGAATAGTGTGCGGCGCATGTCTCAGCGCAGTGTCTTCAGCTGCAATGGTGCCGTTTTCAACTTCGCTGATTTCCTCGCGAATAGCAATCATTGCATCGCAAAATCGGTCAAGTTCTGCTTTCGATTCGCTTTCGGTTGGTTCAATCATTAGGGTGCCAGGCACTGGAAACGACATTGTCGGCGCATGGAAGCCAAAATCCATCAAGCGTTTCGCTACGTCATCTACAGTGATACCAGTTTTGTCTTTCAACGGGCGTAGATCGACAATGCACTCATGGGCGACGGTGCCATTAGTACCTGCGTATAAAATTGGGTAATGTGGCGCCAAGCGTGAAACGATATAGTTGGCGTTGAGTATTGCCACTTGGCTCGCCTGTTTAAGTCCCTGCGCACCCATCAGCGTGATATAAGCCCAGCTGATTGGCAGAATGCCGGCACTGCCCCAAGGTGCAGCAGAAACTGGAGCGATGCCGTTTTCCAGCATCCGGTGTCCAGGCAGGAACGGCGCCAGATGCGCCTTAACGCCGATCGGACCAACACCAGGACCGCCGCCGCCGTGTGGAATGCAGAAGGTTTTGTGCAGGTTGAAGTGCGACACATCGCCGCCGAACATTCCTGGCGCGCATAGGCCGACCATCGCGTTCATGTTCGCACCGTCGATATAGACCTGACCACCATGACTGTGGACGATGTCGCAAATCTCACTGATCGCCTGTTCAAAAATGCCATGTGTTGATGGGTAAGTAAGCATAAGAGCCGCAAGCTCCAGCGCGTGATTGTCAGCCTTGGCCCGAAGATCGTCGACGTCAACGTTGCCTTGGTCATCACATTGCACGACCACTACCTGCATGCCGGCCATGTGTGCCGAGGCTGGATTGGTGCCGTGTGCAGAACTTGGAATCAGACATACATTGCGTTGCCCCTCGCCACGGCTTTGGTGGTAGGCGCTAATCGCCAGCAGGCCGGAAAATTCACCCTGCGAGCCGGCATTCGGCTGTAGAGAGACTGCATCATAACCAGTGCAGACACATAGTATTTGCTCAAGCTCTGATATCAGTTGTTGATAGCCCATCGCTTGGTTGAGCGGTACAAACGGGTGAATCGCACCAAACTCCTGCCAGGTGGCGGGAATCATCTGGGTAGTGGCGTTCAGTTTCATCGTGCACGAGCCTAGTGGAATCATCGCACGGTCCAGCGCCAGATCTTTATCCGCCAGCATCCGCAGGTAACGCAGCATTTGTGTTTCGGAGCGATGGCTGTTGAATACCGGATGTGTGAGGAAGCCACTGGTGCGCTCTAGCGCCGCTGGGATGCAATCTGCGACTACCGCCTCAATCTCAGTGAACGATGGTGGTGTCTTGCCCTTAGCGGCAAATATGCGCCATATCGTTTCCACTTCTTCACGAGTGGTCGTTTCATCCAGCGCAATGCCGACATTGCCGTCATCGATCGGTCGCAGATTGATCAAGTGGCTATGCGCGTTTGCGTGAATATCCTGAGTGTGGCCGCCGGTGTGCACAGTAATGGTGTCAAAGAAAGCTGATTTCAAAACTACAAACTGCAGCTGACGCAAGCCCTGGGCTAACGTCGTGCTCAGTCGATGTACGCGCTGGGCGATGGTCTTCAGACCATGTGGTCCATGGTAGACTGCATACATGCTGGAAACATTGGCGAGCAGCACTTGAGCGGTACAAATATTGCTGGTCGCCTTTTCACGGCGGATATGCTGTTCACGGGTCTGCATTGCCAGCCGGTAAGCTTTCTCGCCGCGACAGTCGATTGATACACCGACTATGCGCCCAGGCATCAGCCGTTTGTGGATATCCTTGGTAGCAAAATAGGCAGCGTGCGGACCGCCATAACCGAGTGGTACGCCAAAACGCTGTGCGCTGCCGATAGCAACATCAGCACCGAACTCGCCTGGCGGCTTAAGCATGGTGAGCGCCAGCAGGTCAGCGGCAACCACCACCAGCGCATTTTTATCGTGGGCCATAGCCACCGTATCAGTGTAATCGTGAATCTCACCGCAGAGCGCCGGGTATTGCAACAACACGCCGAAACATTCCAGTGCTGCCATGTCGGTACGATGGTCGCCCACCACCACATCAATTCCAATGGGTGCGGCGCGCGTACGCACCACATCAATGGTTTGTGGATAACAGTCTTGCGAAACAAAAAAAATCTTACTATGGCTTTTAGACAGCCGCTGACAAAATACCATAGCTTCAGCTGCCGCGGTAGCTTCATCCAGCAGTGAGGCGTTGGCAATCTCCATACCGGTCAGATCCGTCACCATGGTCTGGAAGTTGAGTAACGCTTCAAGTCGGCCTTGCGAAATCTCAGGTTGATACGGTGTGTAAGCAGTGTACCAGGCAGGATTTTCCAGCAGGTTGCGCAAAATAACAGTCGGCGTATGACAGTTGTAGTACCCCATACCTATATACGATTTAAAGAGCTGGTTCTTGGCCGCGATACGGCGCAGCGCGTCAAGCGTTTCGGCCTCACTGAGGGCGCTTGCGAGTTTGAGTGGCTGTGTGGACAGGATCTCGGCTGGAATTACCTTACGAATCAAAGCATCCATTGAGTCGAAGCCAAGTGCGGCCAGCATCGCTTTTTGTTCGCTCTCATCCGGTCCTATATGGCGGCCGACGAAGGCGATGTGCTGCTGTAGATACTCAAACGTAGGCCTTAACTTGGTCATGGTTACATCCGTCCTAAATATTCAATCTTGTGATCAAGGATGTAGAACTCTACCCCAGATCCTTGACAAATGCAGTGTAAGCTGGCTCGTCCATGAGGCCATCAAGCTCACTAGGGCCATTCATTTTCAGCTTGATAAACCAGCCCTTTCCCATGGGGTCATCATTGACCTTCCCAGGCTCGTCGATGAGAATCGTATTTACTTCAACGATAACCCCTGTGACTGGCATCATGATTTCACTTGCCGATTTCACTGACTCAATCACCGCCGCTTCTTCACCCTTTGCAATTGCCTTGCCTATTTCTGGCAGTTGTATATATACCAAATCACCCAGCTGTTCTTGGGCGAAATCGGTAATGCCAACCGTCACGAGAGCATCATCCCCAATTAGCAACCATTCATGTTCTTCGGTATATCTGATCTTGCTCATTTGTTTGTATCCTTTAAATGAAGTTGCTATTTCTTAACCTGATAGGTGCCGCCTACAATATCTTGGCAGAAATTTAGCCTAGTTTAATGGAATGTACGTTTTTGAAAATAATAAGCGGCCACTTTTACATAATTTTAAAAATTACTTGAAGCCTACTACTGATAAATAACAATTTATAGCAAGTTAAGCTGCTCAGGTCACTTCATTAGTTTCTTTCAGCTGACCAAATATCTACCACTTATAGACAAATGTTTAGCTACGGCGCACTATTAACCTTGTAATCAAACATTTTTCATACATATTGGAGAATATCATGCCCAATCACACCTACAAACTTATCGAACTGGTCGGATCTTCAGCTATCGGTACTGATGATGCAATAAGAAATGCCATTACCAAAGCCTCGCTTACTGTCAAACACCTGGACTGGTTTGAATTAGTTGAAACGCGTGGACATATTGCGGATGGCAAGGTTGCTCACTACCAAGTCACAATCAAGGTTGGTTTTAGAATAGAAGACTAATTCATTTTAAGCTGATAATAGGAATAAATTGCAATGCTACAAGCAGGTATTTTTAACATATACAATGCTTTTAATTCAGTTAATCACTCAATTTTGTGTAAGTAAAAAAGGAGAACAAAAATGGCAACAGATCATGACGTTAGTAGCCCAGTTGTAAAAGCACTCAATAACATTCTGGAGTTGGAATTAGCAGGCGTGGTGCGCTATACGCATTATGCGTTGATGGTGTTTGGCTACAACCGCATTCCTATTGTTTCGTGGCTGCGTGGACAAGCGGCAGAATCACTCAGCCATGCAGATAAAGCAGGCGAATTGATTACGCATTTAGGGGGTCACCCATCACTTTCAATCGGATCGTTACTAGAAACGCATAATCATGATATTGGTGATATTTTGCGCGAATCATTAGCACACGAAACTATTGCATTAAATGCTTACAAAACATTATTAAAGCTGGTTGAAGGTGATTCTGTCATGTTGGAAGAGTATGCACGTGAGATGATTTACCAAGAAGAATTACACTTAGGCGAAGTAGATAAAATGCTACGCAAACCAGGCGAGATTGCCAAATTTCACGAGAAATTTTAGGCTCAGGTTTGATCCGAAAAAATCGACCAATTTTAATCTGACAGGCACCCTAAAAATTCGGTAACTGTCAGATCAGGTCTGAGCTAGTACATATCGGTTTAGTAAAAACTTACTTCTAGAGAGTCCGGGAATTAGTGAATCTGGTTAGCTTTGGCTGTGCGCTGCTCAATCAACTCAGCGCGAATTGGATGCATTGTTTGCATATTCTGCTGTTCAGCGGTCTTGACTAAAACAAAGCGCATGTTGGGTCTGCTCATTGCTTCATATGCGGGAAGGCGGTTCTTCTAGTCCTAACACTTCGAATTCCTCCAGAAAGTGAACGAAACCACGGCGCAGGCGTTCTGGCCATTCCTCGCCCAATTTGAGTCCAATCTCGGCTAGCCGCGCTTCAATTTGTTCAGCGGTCACCACCATCAGATCATAGGTCATTTCAATTTTAATCAACATATCATCGACATGAATTTCACGAATGCCCATCATGCTGCGCAAATCATTGGTGAGCAAATCTCTTTCCTGTGAAGTCAGTGCCTGTTCAAGTCTAAAGTGACGGCGTTTCACTACTTGTACACCCTTCTGCTTGGGCGCCACGTGCCCCGGGTATCCGATATAGAGGTGTGGATTGGTCAAAAAACGTTCACGGCATTGATTTGAACAGAAAGCCAAGAGAATTCCCGAATACATTATTTCAATAGTATGTGCCTCAACGATCATGCCACATACGGGGTCTTTAAATACGATGTTCCTCATATAGTAATATCGTCAAACTTCAACGCTCATCAACATTCTATGTGAATAACCAGCCATGCGAACAACTAGTTGTTCCCTGATAGAAATTCCTAGAACCCGCCTTTTTTATAGTCATGTGCCGCAAGCGGATGATGTACCACCTGTTCTTGGGCAATTACCTCTGCAGGCAACGGTAACCCTTCTACCGCACGCTTAATAGCCAGTTTGGTGGCTGCGTAATTCCAGTCCTGTATTTTGGTATTGTCCTCGGCATCCCAGTGGATAAATACACCCACGCAGATAAATAAATCATTTGCCTCTGCAATGGGAATGACTCCTTCCCTGACACTGTCCGCAACTGCGGCAGCAACACCACATTGCGCAGGCCCAAACATCTGCACGGCCTGTTTCGCGTTCTTTATGTCCACTTTATTGAACATGACGGTAGGCGGCTTAGTCATGAGATTGGGTGCAACTACTGAGAGGAGTGAGTTATCACCGCGTTTCTGGTTAGTTAGGGCAATACAGAAGGCGGTTTCGGCACCGCTGCCACGAGGCCCAATGATGAGGTCAACGTGAGCGACTTCATTGCCTTCGCCCACTAAGGCCTCACCCACACACACCTTATTAATTTTTAATGTTTCCATGGCTTCCTACCCTTTCAAGTTTTCGCTTGTTGCGAGCGATTGTTAATGAAACGTGCCTGAACACAGGTACTAAGCTTAATTTTATGCCTGTTTGATTGAATGTGTAATACGTGTAAACACTAGGTACAATTTTGCGTGTTTATTTGATTTAATAGTTCATCTTCCAAGCAGTTTGTAGCAATCACCAGTATTAATTAGACACAAAAATTGAATTTATCTAAAAAAGTAATGCCTATAAAGCAGATAAAAAATATTACTAGTATAATAAATCGCTAGTTGCTTACTGGTGATAAGTGGGTATTCAGTAAACTTAAATTATGGGGATAAGTAACCATATCAAGTATGTCAGTTAAACATCCTTTTTTTGAATATCTTGGCGACAGCTATCCATACGCTCTTGAAGAACGTTTTGATCGTATTTTGATTAGGATTGAGCAATTGTGGCATACACCACAAATCCATGATTATTTCAGTGGACTGATCATCGATTCTCGCGGTGGACGTCGAGGGTTTCCGAAAGATGTAATGGAAGATATCCTTAGGCTCAGACAAGTGCGTCAGTCCCAGTATATCCGTGAATCAGAGGGGATTGATGCCGCTATCAATGAATTAAGTCGGCTGAGGATTGAACGAAGTAATGAACAATTCTTGCGCGCAATTCATGAGGGTGATCAGGCTGTTGTCGATCTCTTCGTTCGCAGCAATTTCAACATTCACATTGCAGATCACGATGGCACGCCAATTCTGCTGATTGCATTAAAAAAAGGCTACACAGTGATCGCTGGCATCCTGATTAGCAAAGGTGCAGATGTCAACGCCTATGACAGAATGGGTGTGACACCGCTTTTATTGGTATGTGGCAAGCAATTGTCTGGCTATAAAACTATCGCAGAAATGTTGATTCAGAGGGGGGCTTATGTTAATGATCGGGATGGTCTGGGCTTAACTCCCTTATTGCTCTCGCTATCAGGAGGCACTTCTGAGGTGGCTGAATTGTTAATTGAGAGAGGGGCTGACATATTTGCTCGCGGTAAGAATAGAAAATCTGCATTAGCTTTAGCTGAAAGCTCAGGTAACACTCATATTGCAGAGCTATTAAAAGCGAAAGGTGCAACAGATTAACTTTTTATTTTTATAACAAAAAATTAAGTAGTGTGAAATAAATTGCCTATAGGCGTTAGAGCAAAGCTCAAAGTTTATATCAAGCATACTTAATTTTACTTAATAAGTTTACGTCAATAAATGATAGAAGAAGTTTCCTATCCCAAGATAAGGTCTGAGCTAGACCATTACAGATTATTACCTTGTCATAACGCCCCGACAATGTAAGAGTAAAGGACACTTAAAGGACACTTACTAGGTAGTAAAAAGCTTTGAGTAAATTTTCGCGGTAGCACATAGGTAGCACAGGCAAAACAAAAGGGATTAGCCGTTAAGCTAACCCCTTGTTTTTATTGGTGCGCCCGGCGGGAGTCGAACCCACGACCTTCGGCTTCGGAAACCGACACTCTATCCAGCTGAGCTACGGGCGCATGCGAGTAACGTATTATAGCAAACTGAAACGTCACTGGCCTTTTTACTTAAGCGTAAGACATGTTTCACCTGTCTTTTGTCTTAACATAAAGAGCAGGTATAATGTTTGATTATCAATAAATTTTTGGGAACAAACTGTAATGAGCGATATAGATAATGACACGCAGGGCTACTCAATTGGGCAAGTGTTACTTGCAACTGTTGCAGGTATCGTTGGTATTGCTTTGTTCATTTTGTTGGTAGGTAAAATTTTTGGTGTGAGCGATAAACTTGAAGTGGCAGCGCCGACTGCGGCTGAGGCTCAAGTGGTAGAGAACATTAAGCCGGTGGCAATGGTTGAAGTTGCAACCGCAGAATCTGGTGCAAAAGTCGAGAAAAGTGGCGAAGAAGTAGTAAAAGCAGTCTGTGCTATGTGCCACGCAGCAGGTTTGATGAATGCGCCTAAAATTGGCGATAAAGCACAATGGGGGCCTCGCATTGCGCAAGGTTATGAAACCTTGGTTAAAAATGCGCTCGAAGGTATTCGCACCATGCCTGCACGTGGTGGCAATCCTGCGTTAACTGATGGAGAAATAGCCAATGCGGTAGCGCACATGGCGAATGCTTCGGGAGCCAAGTTCACAGCGCCCGCGCCTAAAGCAGCTGAGCCAGCACCTGTAGCAGTGGAAACAAAACCAGCTGAGCCAGTCGCTGCCGTTGTAGCAGAACAGCCTGCACCAGCCGCTGGTAAAGGTGGTGAAGGTGGTGAAGAAGTGTATAAAGCAACTTGTGCTATGTGTCATACTCCAGGGTTGATGAATGCACCTAAGTTGGGTGATAAAGCACAATGGGAGCCACGCATTAAACAAGGCCACGCTACATTGGTGACTAATGCGACTAAAGGTATTCGTATGATGCCGGCTAAAGGCGGCAACCCAGCGTTGACTGACGCCGAAGTTGCAGGCGCGGTGAAATACATGGCAAATGCTGCGGGTGCTGGTTTTTAATTAAAAAATTAGTTCTGCATGTTGCTGCACATTAAAGCCACTTGAAATTTTAAGTGGCTTTTTTTATTGAAAATACTTTTAAAAAAACGGTGAATAACTTTTGACTACTTATGCAATCGGCGATATTCA
>Ga0209343_10001418_pt1 | contig 32246 bp, 23 predicted proteins | sample RifCSPlowO2_02_FD_184026 | JGI IMG/M metagenome (GOLD analysis project Ga0209343, IMG submission 184026) | Groundwater microbial communities from Rifle, Colorado - Rifle CSP2_plank lowO2_0.2 (SPAdes) (version 2) | ecosystem: Environmental > Aquatic > Deep subsurface > Groundwater | place... | reverse complement strand
CTTACCTCAACAAACCCCAATACCGAGAAGGGCCACAAGATGCCACACGCCCAGAGCACACTTGCCAACACACCGGCAAAACCGAGAAGAACCCTCTTTACGTCAAAGGCCGCCCAGAAGGCGTAAGACATATCTTGCCAATTCTCTTTTCTATCAGACATCTTCCCCCCCTTTGGACTTTGGCTTAAAACGTCATCGTACCGCAAAAAATACCAAAAAACCTAAAAAAATCAAGGAGATTCTGGGAAGTGAATGTGGAGTATATAGACATAGGTAACACCTTTGAATTTGGAAAAGCTTTGTAACTTCTCTAGGGGTGTATCCACCTCAGGCAGACTGCAGGGCCATACGAGGCTGTAGTTGTTAAAGGACCCATCGTACTTTTTACGTACTTCTTTGAGATAGTCAAGGTCTTAGTCCCTTGCAATCTACAAAACTCTCCCTCATCGATCTGTGAGACCTCTCCACGTTGTCGTTTTGCTTCAGGCAAGAGGGTCTGTTTAGTTTGTGTATATTATGCCGTGTTCTCTGGGGGCTATGGTAAAAGGGCGCAGCCTGGGCATTTGAGGAGCTGTGTTCTGGCTTCACCGATGCAGGCGTTTGTGAATACTGAATTACTATCAGTCCTTATAAACTTAATCTTGAAGTGACATTCATAAGGATATAATCCAGAGCGCTCGGGAGTTGGATGAAAAGCGTTCCTGATAAAACCGTGTAAGTTTCACCCCAGCGGTGCCACCCTGGGCAAAGTACTGGACAAAGCTGTCCCGCCTATAGCCCCCAGGAGCTTTATGCCTACATGCAGGTATCCGGGGTTGAATATCTGGTAACGCCTGGGTGTTTTCTTAGGCTGTTTTTTGGCCTTCCTGGCAAGGCCCTTGCGTTCAGGTGGTACAAAATAGGAGGGTTTACAAGGGAGGCCGTTATGTTCCACAAGTATACTGTCGGTCATAGGAGCCCATTTTATCCCTATACCGGGTCCGAAGATACTAACACACGGCGTCCAAAATAAGTCGCAAAAATGGAGTAAACCCCCGTCGTTTGATATTATTACTGATGCACGAGATATGACATGGCCGTATCCGCTATTATTCCTGTCCCCGAAAGGTCTCGGTACGCTTTTCCTTGCCACCCAAACCCTCTATGTCGCTTACGGTGAGTCTTACTACTCCGACTTCACAGAGAGCGTCCTTTACGGCCTCCAGCCTGGCAGGTTGAATGATGGCCTCTGTCATCTTCATAAATAAGGCCCGTAGGTGCTAAGAGAGGTTTGTGAAAACACGATAAAAAATCCCACAGAAACACTATACAAGGATTGACCCAAAATTCAAGTTGCTAGTTGATAAAACGCTGAAATGTGGTAGACTTTGGCACTTACATGACTTACGAGGCGATGAGCTTCGCGAGGCCACTTCTGTAGGGGCTCTGCCGGGACACAGAGCTAAGTCTATATTTTTCTTAGTCTTATCTATACGGGGGCGTAGAAGATATGCACAAGGGAGAGATAGAAAAGTGTAAGGTACTTCGTCCCAGTGTCAAGAAACGGCTTGTAGAGAGTCTTGATGCCGTGGAGAGCCGTTTTGCTGCGGCCAGGGATAGTTTGAAAAAGGGCGAGGAGGCGGAGTTTTTAAAGGCCCTTTCAGAGGCAAGGTTATTGGTAGACGACGCGTCCTTGTACTCTCTAGGTGTGGTTACAAACGACTGCGCTGTCTGGTGCGATAAAGAAGACCTTGCCGACAGGATAATCCAAGGTATAGCTGCGGCGCTTTGACTCGGGTCAATTTATGGAAGCTGGGAGCGATGGACATGAATGGCGCAGAAAAAAGACATGTTGTTAACTCGCTTAACCGTGTTGCAGGGCATACAAAGGGGATCAAAGGCATGGTGCACAGTGGAAGGTGTATCTCTGAGATCCTGCTGCAACTGTCGGCGATAAGGGCCGGTACTTTAAAGGTGCAAGTCCAGGTCCTCAAGACCTGTTTTAGTGGCAAGAGGTACTCGGCGCAGGAGTTAAAGGAGATGTCGAGTTTGGTGGTGCGATATCCCTCCTAGAGGGGAGTATTGGAGTTTTTTGAAGGGGGCATTATCCCCTCCCCCGGCTGGAGATATATATTGGGAGACTTTTTCTTAAAGAAGCTTAAAAGGCTGGAAGAAGATATACGACACTGTAAGAGGATGGTTGCGACCGTACGAGAGTCGGAGGATTTCGACCGGATCGCAGCGTGCCTTCAGAAGATGAACAACGAGCTGGAGACGTTAGTGCAAATCCGAAGGCAGCTTATACATGCCGGGCGCACCTCCAGCGCCACGCTTGTTACCGACGCCGACGGCAATATCGAATATGTCAACCCCGGGTTTATGGAGCTGACTGGCTATAGTTCAAAGGAGGTCGTCGGGAAAAACCCCCGCATACTTAAATCCGGTAACACATCGGCGGAAGATTACAGAAGGCTGTGGGATACACTCTTATCCGGCGGCAAGTGGCGTGGACAATTTTGTAATAAGAAAAAGAGCGGCGAACTCTATTGGGAAAGCGCATGTATCTTGCCGATTAAAAATTTAGATGGAGTCATAACGCATTTCGTCAAGGTAGCGAAAGAAGCGGCCGAAGAATCTAGAGGTAGCGTCTGATCTCCGTATCGGACGGTATAAAGTCGTCTGGTACGGAGACCGTTCGGCTGAGGCTTCGGTCGTGAGCTCAGCCGAACCGCTCACGGCCGAAGCCAGACGCTACACAAAACAGGTTTTCGTCAGAGGCGAATGCGCCTTTGGCGTGACTTCGCTTTGCGCAGAATGACAGCGTCTGACAAACTGACTTTTGCAGAGGTCTCCTATAATTAAAATATCCTGCCCAGAATCTTGGAGATGATATTGCGCTTAGACCACGTATGGTCATCTTTTATGTGATGCAAAAATTCCTTGACCCCATCTCCGCCCCAGGTTTGATGTACATACAGGATATTCTGCGGGATGTTAATGATATCATGGCGCTCTCTGGCCAACTGTTCATTGGTGGACCAGGGGTCCATCCATTCATGGAGTTCCTTAAAGGTCTTTCCCGTTCTCCCTTTGCTTAATTCAAGATGTTTTTCAACAGGAGGCATTTTAAAAAGGTGTGAGAGCCCTAAAAAACCCTACATAGTTGTCATTTCAAGGGGAGTGAAATGGTGGACGAGGACTTTTATGGTCGTTGATCCAACGAAATTTATTTCGTTGGCTAACAGATTCCTCGCTACGCTCAGAATGACCACACGGTGTTAGGAGCCTTTTTCAGGGCCCTCGGGATACATATCCTTTCCGTAGTAATCAAGCGCAGAATAAAAAGAGCCCACGGGGGGATTCGAACCCCCAACCGCGGCATTACGAATGCCGTGCTCTACCGACTGAGCTACGTGGGCGTATAGTCGCGGCTCATGAGGTGTTCTACGGTTTTCACCTCTGGCCGTCCATATTTTACGTAGAAGTTACTAAGCACGGATTTATTTTGTTCTTTTATATAGCAAAACACCGTCTTTTTTGAATACTAAATCAAATTTAGAATTATTCTCTATTTTTTGTAATTCCCTGCTGTATGCCCCTATTTCTATTCTGTCGCCGACCATTAATGGCCTCTTTGTATCGAGGATAATATAGTCAGCGTCTTCCCATCTGTGCGGAAATAGCCAATATTCATACCTATGGGCTAGCCTTGCATGATTTATGTTTCCCTGTGAAGACACAATTACGCTTGGATCACTAGGAATTTTATGAAAAACCTCATTTAGTATATCCTCATGTTCTCCTCTTGTAAATGCGGACTTGTGCCATATCTCTGCCCATCCAGCTTCCCAGAAATTTATGGACAATAAACTTGGACCGTTAGCAATGTTAAAGGTTAAGGTCGTCGTCAGTGCCAACGTTGCAAAGGCCGTGGCATATTTAACACCCAGCCGGTCTTCGATTTGCTTAAGGGAAAATACCAGTGCAACAAATGCCGGTGCTATGACCCCGGCGGTGTACTGGCTGTCCGTGGAGGCATGGAAATGAGTAGCAGAGAGAAGGGGAATGGCTATAAAGGGGGTGGCTGGTATGAACCGCTTCCAATTCAACAAGGGTAGAAATAAGAGGGGTGCGAGCAGAAAATAAATAAACAGTAATTTCTTCGCCTTCCACATGAGCAGAGTGTCCAACAAGAAATTAAACTTGAAGTGGATTCCCTCTGCAGTTATATCTACGAAAGGGAAAATACCGCACATTAATGGATGCGTTTGATTGTGTGTTTGGCTTATCTGTAAAAGAGAATAAGTCACAGCGAAAAACGTTAAGATACATAAGAAGAACATTAAGCTCCCTGCAAGGTACCTCTTTTTTGCCAATATCAAGTACAGTCCAAAAAATGCTGCACCTAGGATGTAGGGATCCTTAACCGTCGCGCCCAATCCGGCAAGAAGAATTCCCTTCCAATAATTCCCTTTTTCGGAGAAGTAGAAGGCCCATAACAGCAGAGGCACGTACAGATGATCAGGGTGAAAATCTAATGCGGCGTTGAAGTCGACGGGAGGGTACCATAGATATATTACTACCACCAATAGAACCAGCGGTGGTCTATATAAGTGCTCCTTTGCAAGTAAGAAAAGGGGTAGGACGCCAGAAACCATTACGATGGCCTGTAGGGCCTGTATAATTATGGGTGAATCTATGACTTTATAAATTAGTGCGTGGAAGAACAATATTGGCTGAAAATGGCCCAGTGAGACCTCCAAAGGTACTGCCGCTAAAGGGGCGACTGATATTCGCCAAATCTTTTGATCGTATCTTCCCATGTCGAAGACAAAAGTATGCAGAGTGGTATATCTTAGCACGGCCAGCGACGAGAGGTAGATGAGGAATATGCATACTAGGAGTAAAATCAGTTGTTTTGTACGTTGCTCGATGAAAAATGACAAGCTGGCAGGCAGTTTCCAGTCGTTACGTATTATTCCCAGGAACAAAACAGACCCTATTGAGAAACCAAGGAGAGGTATAGAGAAGTACTTTAAGACAGCTATTTCCGTGTGAACCGCGGGGTGGGTAAAACAGGGTGCAACCCATCTGCCAACAGGGAGGAGTATAAGCAGTATAAGGGGGCATAGGGTGATAAGGTCAATTCCGTTCCTTTTCATCCCTGTTCCCAGATGTAATTAGTGTATAAAGTTCAATTCCTAGCCCAATAACCAGGACGGAGTAGGCGGCAATGGCTCCCACTTCTGCCACTCCTTGAAGAGAGAGGGCCAGGGACAAGGCACCTATGGCCAGCAGGCCTATAGAGACAAGGATAAAAGGAGCAGAAGGTTTTTCTTGGAAATAATTTTTTGCCCATGCCAGGTTATTGGTTAGAAATTTATATAAAATTGGCGGCAAAAATAGCTCAGGTTCTGCCTCGATTATGTTCAGCAATGCCTTTGCAACTGTTGCAAACAAAAATAAAAATACGGCAAGGTAAAGAAAAGAAAGATTCAAAACGACAAGGACATGATGTCCTTTAGAAAAGAAAATTAGGTTTGATGTGAAGGTCAGTAGAACAAAAAGTATAGAATATTCCCTTAGAGTTAGATAATCCCTTTGCCTGCCGCGTATTACTGAACAAAGTAAGTATAGTACCGCAAAAATAACAGACGTAGGCAAAAAAGTCGCCTTGATGCCTTTTTTTATTGTGTGCGACAGGAAATACTTTCCGTGGAGATGTGTGCCTACTTCTTTGTAGCTGTTATATGCTAGTATAAGGGTACAGAATAACAGCCCAAAATGAATGATCGCAATCCATATCAGCCGACGGTTTGCTGTATATATGTTTTTAATTTTCTCCAGCAATATTTTTCCTTTTCCTGGTCGTGTTATATCCAGAGTAGACTGTAAGTACCATCAATATTATAGCAGACAGAAATACTCCTGCCTCGAAATACATCTGTGGCTTATATTCCAGTACAATCTGGAGGGAATTCCCCTCCACGTTTTTATCTTCTGTTTCTAAACTTTGTTCCTTAATCTCCGTTCGCCGTGTGGCGGGGATAATCCACCCGTTTGCATACCCATTCAGGGCAAAATGGTCTTCTATCTTCATCCTCTTTCCCCAATCATTCCATGTGCTCCACAATGCCGACCACGGCTCAGTGGCCGGATATTTATTTGCGGTCTGGCGTATGTATGCTTCCCACAACGGGTGAAAACTTTCATTTAATTCCAATATGAAAGGGCTCTTGACGTTCTTTGCACACACGACATATCTTGTTGGATTTATCTTTTTAAATTCGAGTGTCGGCGGTTCTATTTTTTTGGGCTCTGCCCCTCGCCCTGTGAGTTTTGGTGATATTTCCACTGCTTCTACCGTGAACTCTTTATTGTCTACAGCCTCGACGGTGTGAATCCCACTTTTTAAGGCTATATCATTAAATTCGATCCGGAGAGTTCCGTTATGTACATACTTTTCATGGTCTCTCGGTAGCGTATACGCCTTATCATCAATTTTTAACACGGCCAAGTTAGTTACAAAACCGGAAAGGTCAAACGTCTGTACTTTACAGCGGATAATTTTTTTGCTTCTACATTCTTGAGTTACAAAAGTCTTCTCGTTTGGATGGCTTACACTTAATGAAAGCATATTGTAGTGTTCCTTGCCTGGGAATTTTCTTTTCACCTCCTCATATGCATTTATAACCATAAAGGAGCAGTCCACCGTCATGGGCACTATATTACCGAATAGCTCCATTTCGGCATCTTGTGTGCGGTCATCGTCGAAGTCGAGGCCCAGTAAAATCCTAAAGTTTGTTGGGAATTCTCTTTCCTCCGAAGAATATCTATACATCTGAGAAAGTGTTTTAATAGCCTCCATGTATGATATGTCTTTTGATAACGTAAGCAGCGTATCCCTTTCCTCGCCGGACATGAGACCTTCAAAGGTTAGGAGCTGTGTTTTTGGCTCATAATATATCCTGTCCTCAAGGTAATAGGGGAATTGTACTTCCGGAGGCAGGTGTTTAAGTGGCACGCTGGCCTTGTAATCTGAAATAAGTTTCTTGAAACTAAAGGTGAGGGATGGCGTTTTTCCCAAATCTACATAATCATTTATACCTAACCGATAGACATTCTTTACATTAGCGGGAATTTCTTCAAAAAATAACGCCGTCTTTTTTTGTCCGTTTTCATCGAGATAATACAAATATTCTGGAGATGGGTAAGCAACTCGCGTGCCTTCAAACTGGACTACAGTGGGCAAGTAGTTCGGAAACGATACATTTTTAAGAGTGAATGTATAGTTACCCCTAACATCTGCACTGGAAGCATCTACCCATTTAGTTTTTACTTGTGAATCCCACCAAGCAAATTTTCTTGTTTCAACTAATTTCTTTTTAAATACGATATCTATCCCTTCAATAAAAAACTTCTTAAGATCCCCTTTATAGTAGCTTTTATCAAAAACCTTTGCTACTTCTTCGTAGAGATTGCCGCAGTATATTTTATTTTCCAGGAGTAGCCTCACATCCTTAGTGGTTTCTTCACCATCTTTATCTCTAACATAAATGATCAGTTCTGCTTCTTGTACCTCAGTATTTCCCGTAAGACAGGATATAACAATATATGGAATATCCATCAGTGTGAGACCGGAAAACCTCTTTGATAATGTAACTTTCTCAGGGACATTTCCCTTCTTCGAAAAGTACGTCTTTATTTGCAGCCCTTTGTTTGAAAGGCTTTGTTCATAGACCACGTTCTCCGATTGCACATCCCACCCGGTTAGTGTTTCCAATACAGCGTTAGTCTCATTACTGTCGATGCTGGTGAGTGACACGTCAACTGGCATAAAATTTCTTTTAGGTGTTATATATGCCTTTGCGGAGTAATTTTGGTCTTGTGGAACATAGAATTGTTCTTTAGGAAGGCAAAATGGATTTGCGTTATGTTTGTGGGGATCCCTTGTTTGTTTTATTAGTTCCTTCGTCTTGTCTAGACTTATGTAGTAGAGATAACCAAGCAGGCGTTCATTATAGAGGACGGATGCGTATTTAGCGAACATCTCTTTTGAAACGAAGATAAACTCTAAATCACATGGTTCAGTTGAGGGACCGCCTTTTGCATAGCTCTCTCCTATTTCGTCGGCAAAATATACTTTATATTCACCCCTCTGTAGGGCTACATCCCCCTCTTTGGTCCACAAACAGTAGTTGCTTGAAGTATGAGATATGTCTGAAGGAGGTACCGGTAATATAATTTCACCAATTAAAAAAAACTGTTTAGTTTTGGCAATTAACGATAAACCCCTGTTTGCAATCCAGACCTCGTAATCCCCATTTTCCTCGACCTGAAAGCGTTTTTCCCCTGCAAGATATAAGCTCATATTCAACAGTTTCTGACTGCTGAGTGTCAACCGTTTATTGTCCTTCGGGGCTTCGGTCTTGGCCAACTCTAGGATCAAATCGCTGAAACTTCTGTTGGCGAAAAGTAATTGATCATTGATAATATAGTCGTTTTTTCTCTTCGGTGGTCCATCATCCCTAAATTCCCTTTTACTTTTTCCGGTTCCGCTGTCTAACAATAAATGCAGGGCGCCATCATTCTGTTGCTCTAGAAAGGCAAAGGCAGGATTGGCGTTGAAGTAGGAGGGGTTTATTTGAGTTATAGGTTTAATGCATGATAGGTCGCCCATAATAAGTGCAAGATCTACAGCACAATCGTCCAGGACGTATTTATCATTGGAAACCTTCCGGTCTTCCTCCGCCGTTTGGCTAAGGCATCTGGTGCTTACCAACAGTACAACCGCAGGGACTAATAAAAAACCTAAGAGAAAGATTATAGAGAAAACCGTTCTTAATATCGTATTCATTTTATAACGTATCTGATGTTAAGCATGTTAAGGATGACGTCCTCGGGCAGCTTCATGAAAGCAAGTTCCTTCTCAGAGTAATTACTGCATAAACTTGGAGTATGCCCGATGAACAGGAGATAGTCTTCTAGGCAGAGACGGAACAAGAAACCAAAATCTACCGGAATAGCATGTACACTAGCCACCCCATCGGGAAAGGCTGGGCTAAAATTAACGGCACGGACTCTATATTGTGTAGCCTCAGATTGCAGATATTCTACGAGTTCATTTTTTTTATAATGGGCAGATGGCGGATTTGCAAATGCGTACTTCTCGATGGTGCTGTGTGAAAACAGGTCAAAAACGAGAAGAAATATTAAAATCGGCGCTGTATGTTCCGCCTTTATAATTCCAGCGGCCCGCAGCTTGATGATAAAAGAGCCAATGGTAGCCATTAATATCATAAAAGTCAATGCGTCGATTACGGCAGGATCCAGCTTCTTTGTAAACGCAAGGCTTACATTTAGGTAGAACGTAATCACAGCGAGAGCCAGAAGGAGAAGCAGCATGCAATTTGTGTATTTTCTCAGCTTTTCCTTAACTTCCTCCGTTATTGGAGAGAGTAAGACAAGAAGCCCATACGCGGAAAGGATGGAAATACAAAAAACAAAAATAAAAGAAAAATGTATCGGATATCTACCATAACTTATTCCAGGAAGAAGAAGATAGAAAGCCGTATAAAGAATCGTGGGCTTCCCCATAGAAAGCAGAAGGGCTGTCATGGCTGCCGAGGCGAGGAAGATAAAATTGAAATTCTCAAAAATACGCATCTCCTGCTTCCATATTAACGGCAGGGCCATGACCAGTATAAAGGTAATAATGCCAATATAAATGGTACCTCCCCATTCGTGGTGTTTGGGAAAGAATGTGGTAAATAGAATAGAGGGGTTTAGAAAACTATAGAGAAGATTACTTGCCGGGTCAGCGTAACTAAGTTGTGTATCTGCCCCGTAAAGACTCAATTCAAGGGTGGGGATCCACTGAATGGCCGTGGTCCCAATGGTTACGCATACGAATATTGCCCAAAAATACAGGTATTCCAATTTATCGTAATATATTGCGTTGGCTACAAAGTATATGGAAACAAAATAAAAGATGAAGATGAACTCCTCGAAATAGCCCCCCATAAACGACATGGCCATTGAAAATCCAGATAAGATTGCCCAGATGAAGGAGGTTTCTTTTATAGATTTGACTACGAATAAAAAGGTAAGAGGCATCCATGTTATTACCATAAGGTTAACAGGGTTATTGTAATAAAGACTTACATATCCATTGAATTCAAAGGCTATGGAGGCAAAAAGGGCTACTACGGGGTTTTTGAACAAATAGTTTACGAGTAGAAAGGTAAAAGCTCCCATAAGAAACGCATGGAAAACAGAGAAGATTTCATAGCCCCGGTACGAAAGATAGCCATCAGTAACCATCAGGGGGAGTACCCAGTGAAGTGGATAGAAAACACCTGTCTTCATTTCTGCAAACTGTGGAAATCCACAAAACATGTAGGGGTTCCATAAAGGTAACTCTCCATTTTGGAGGCTTGTTGCTAAGAAGGAATGTATTGGGTAAATGTGTCCGTTCAGGTCGCCTCCTGACAACGGATCGAAGGATAACGTGCTGCCTGTATCAAAAATGATCCGCCAGAAATAGAGGGCATTCAAGGACAGCAGGATCAGTACGCAGTAAATAGACCCTTTGTTCGAGAGTATTTTATTTATCAACTTCGTATACATTTACATTAACCTTTGGCGAAAACATTTTTATCGGCGCAGGGCCATGCATGTATGTCCATTTGAAATGATATTTGCCATTACTCTTAATAGAAGGTTTAATCTGAGCCCTTACAAGAGTACCGTTATTAAAACCTACTCCACCAATCATTAAGGGGTTCCATTGGGCTATAGTTTTGAAGTCCTCGTCATCAGGTCCTTTCATGGACAATTGGCCGTAATCATTGTTTTTGATTTCTACGGGATCCATACTTCGCAACAAAGCCTCTATCTCATATTCATAATCAGTAGAATAGTTGGTGACGTCAATTTCATATATGACTTTGTTTGACACTTCTTCGTTAACGATGCCGCCTTCCGATGCTGTTATTGTACGTGTGGGAGGCTTTCCCAGATCTAAAATGCAAGATTGTAACTTATATAGAGATAAGTTTCTATCTTTAAACATAAAGTAGGAATATTCTTGCATAATGTCTGTTACCCATTTGTGTATTTCATCCTCTCTATAATGCAGCCGGGGAGGCCAGTATCCTTTATCAACCACCATATGGGTAATTCCTAATTCCTTCAATCGTGCTAACAGGTCGCGTGGGCCTTTCATTTTTGAGTAGCCGATATAATCTCCTGCCTGAAGTTTATCTCCCCATACGTAATCCTTGTTAAAGTGATAACCACAAGCCATGGGATAAAAAAATAGTTTGGCGTTTTTAGGAAGGTTGTCTTCTATAAACTCTGAAGTGAGTGTAGAACCCCAGGTTTCCTTTATCAGGCGCTCGCGCCTTGTTTCAATACCTACTAATACGGGCCAGAAACTTTCGATACCCCCAAAAGGTTTTATCCTTGCGAATTTGTTAATGACGTCGTTGCTCAATACTATAAAAACAACTGCGAGCAGAAAGTGTCCCAATTGTTTTCTATTTATGTTTATGTTTTGTACAATATATGCACACACAATGGACAGAACACCCAACATCGGCAAGAAGCGTCTGGTAGTGCCGAGAGAAAAAAAATAGAGCGTGTAAAGCAAACTCGCCAGGATACACGTATACACTGCCTCAGTTGGGTAAGGGTGTTTTGTCAAAAGTACAAAACAAAGAATGATTATAAATGAAAAACTGATAGTTGTCAGTTCAAAGTAATCTGGTTGGGTTGTCATACGCCATAAGAATAGTATATATCCTTTGATAATACCTGTAATCAGCTGAACAACATCGGGATTCTCAGGCAGTAAATGACGAAATACCAGCAGATTTTCTTTAGTTGCGGTGGGGTCACTACCCATCGCACTTTTGTCACCTGTTTTGAATGTATGTAAAGGATCCATCGGATAGAAGGGGTTATGATGATAGACGATCTGTCTTGCATACCATGGCAAGGCCATAAGTAAAGCGAGCGCAACTACTAAGGCAGATGTGAGGGCAACCCCCTTAAGACTAAATGCCTTTTCATACAGTGCGACTATTATAAAGAGCGCCAGGATTGCTATCAATGGTATAAACCCGTATATTACCTTGGTGCCAGCCGCAAATCCTAAAGACAACACAACAAGGGCGAGGTCTCTGGACTCTTTAGACTTAATATATTTTAGGAGGGTAAGGAAGGCAGCCAAAAAAAACAGGTTAAGTGGAAAGTCTTCTTTAACCCCTGTGAGCAAGTGTACCATTAGTACATTTGAAGAAACACTAAAGATAGCGCATCCGAGAAGGGCGAACCTGGGCTCAAGAAACCTGCGGCCTATTATATATATTCCGAACAGAAAGGATAGGTAAAACGAATAGTTGATGAGGTCGTTGATTGGACTGCTTTTGCGTAGCATCGTTGCAAAAAGGTGGAGCATTTCAGTAAGATGCGGCCATTCTCCTTTTAGCATAAAGGGAATAGGTATGATTTTGTGATGATGTTTATATAAACTTCCGATAGCTATATGTTCTGCAGTAGCATCCACATTGAATTCAGGTAGTAAAACAAGTGTCAGGCCATAAAATATGTGTATCAATATTATTACTAATGCGAGCAAGGTTATTAGAGAGGGTTTTTGACCAACAAATGACCATTCAGAAACAATTCGTTTAAACACATTATGAAGGTTATTTCTAGAAAGTACGAGTATTGTTAATGACAGTGACCAGAATAACCAGGAATATAGTAAGTGTAGGTGCCCTAATATATAAGTAACAAACGCGAGTAAACCAGCCCCTATCGTAAACGAGAAGAAAATTACTTCATTTAACTCTTCTTCTTTTGGAAATCTAAATAACTTCAATAACCGTATCCCTAAACAGTAGCTTACTAAAATAAAAATGGAGAACACTACAAAATCAGCAGCTAGTTCAAGGAAGAAATATTTAAGTATCTGAGGAATCAGTGAGAGGTTCAATTAAGAAACTCCAAATTACTGTATGAGTGTTCAATCTCCAAGTGTTTTAAAATGCATTTGAATTCCCACGAGACCATTAAAGTTGTTTCGATCATACCTCCCGAAATCTTATAATTGATATCAAATAATCGGGAAGGTACTGGCTTATTTTGAAAATCGACGTAGGCACCAAAGGGAAATTTACAATATTGCTGCTTTTGTTACTGTTTAGATGGTGGAAAATCGTTTTTGCAGCTTTTGAAAAGGTGATTGTCAAAAATGAGTTACTTTCTTCTTTCATGCGGCCGGGGTTAAAGATAATGAACCTGACACCTTTGGCGGCATATTGTAATCTAAAACTTTCAAAGGCCATGTTTAGAGCTGCTTTTGAGCTGGGATAACCTATTTTGTTGTTGTTTAGGGCGCGGTATGTAGATAAAGATGATATGGCCGCAAATACTCCCTTCTTTTTGGCCAAAAAGAGTGGCAAGAACAATTCTACAAACTTAATTGCTCCAAAGAGGTTGGTGTCAAAAGTCTTGCGGAACACCTGATAGTTAAAGTCCTGTCCAACATCATCTTCCTGTATTGCAGCATTTAGGATAATAATGTCTGGCAGAAAATGTTTTTCAGCCATTTCACTGTAAACTGTTTTTATTTCGTCCTGATTGCTTACATCACATATTGAATAGTAGAATTTCCCATCTTGTATGTCAGAATTTAATCCTAACTCTTCTACATTACGTCTACCTATTCCCCATACAATACAGTCACTATGTAAGAACTCTTTTGCAAGGCATTTCCCCAGGCCTGAGGAAGCACCTGTAATAAGAACTCTTTTCATAATATGGTGCTAGTTTTGTTTAGGGGCAAAGACTTCGTGCAAATTTAGTTTGACCTGCTCGGATACCTGTTTTAAAGACAAATTAAAAAGTAAATTATAGTCATTATTTGTTAGGTGAGGACATGCCACACAAGTGTTGTGTTTCCTTACGTGTTCGATTGCTCTTTTTACTCCTACTTCCTTAAGGTTTAATGCATGGAATTCTTCATTTAATGGAAAGCAGGGATAAACATAACCATCAGCGTCCACAATAAACTTTTGCTTGCTATAGGCACAGGGGATGTATCTAAAGTCACTTGGCAGTTCTTGCCTCGTTGCATGGCCTTTGGAGTACGAAAAAGGCCATTTTAAAGCACAGTCCAGGTTTTCAGATGAAGTAAAAATGGGATATCCCTTCTTTTTGTATTCCTTAATTTCCTTAAGGGCATTTCTAATCTCGTCGTCATCCATGACCATATTAAGTTGCCTCTTCAGAGGTTTATACAAAATGCTGAATTCAAGTAGAAATCCTATTTTTTTTGCAAGTTCTGCAAGGTACCCAATATCTTCTTTTGTGTTTCTTGTAAGAGTTGCGTGTACACGTAGCCGGAAGCCTTCTTTTTTGGCGAGCTTAATTGCGTCTAAGGCTGTTTTATATGTTCCAGGCCCCCTATTTTTGTCATTTCCTTCCTCCCTGCCGTCGAGGCTGATACATAGGGAATCGACATTACGGATATCGTTCATTCTTTGAGGAAGTAAAGAACCGTTCGTAACAAAACCTATGTAAATGCCTTTTTCTTTTAAATAGTCAATGATTATTCCAATATCCTTCCTAAGCAGCGTTTCGCCACCATGCACAACCATGTAACGACAACCTAGGTCGTAAAGCTCGTCTATTATTTTCTTTAACTCTTCTGTAGTAAAATCTTTATCTGTTCTTGTACCGTAATCTCCAAAACAGTAAGAGCAGTTCCAATTACATTTGTTATTTACCACAAGTACTATAGATATCGGTTCCTGGATTCCCAGAATTCTGTTTCTTGCGATGCGATAAAAGAACCCAAGCCTAGGATATATTGTTTGCAATTTGTTTTTCATAAAAAAATAATGTTTCATCTTCTGTTGTTTGTAAGAAGAGTGACTAGTGAATGTGTGACAACGGGTTCGCATGGCCTAGCTTCCAAGGGCCGAGGCAGTACCGTATTCAACTTATATCTTTTAGAACATAGGCCAGAAAAGACAATTGTTGTTTTTGCCAGCTTTGGGCAAAAGGGGTGTAACGTACTGTAGTAATTCCAGTAAAATTGAGAATTGCATAAGATGTCTAAACTGTTGAGGTTGTAGAAGTATAAAATTAAAAGGCTTTGTATGGTTATCATATATACCACCAAATAAGGCTGTAAAGCAAGGGGTTTTTAGGGTGTCGCAAGGCGGTTTTGAAGGTATATATCGTTATCTTTCTACCCGTTTATTCCAAGGGGGTTTATGCCTTAAATATTTCTGGAGAGGGGGATTATGTGATTTCTAAGGAGATGCTATCATCAGAATGCCGCTGGCTGGCGGTGCGTCCATGAATCTATGAGGCTCATTTTCTTGCGAACCGACCTTGGCTTTCCTCAGCAGGGTTTTTGATTCACGACGGACGCTCTATTTTTTAGCTATTGTCGTGCATAAATCTTTTATGCCATAAGGTGAAGTTTAACAAGGCCCATATCTTCAGGCCGTGGTCTTCGGCCTTACGATAGTGCTCGTCTATGAGACTAGAAATATACTCCCCTCGAAAATGGCACGACGACAGAATATTTGGCTCCAAAAGGGTGTTCCTGGCAATTTCCCTCAATTCCTTTTCAAACCAATGTGAAACCGGTGCATTAAATCCCTCCTTTTTCCTGTACACTATTTTGCTGGGTAATTTACCTGCTGCACTTCTTTTAAAGATGTATTTTTTGTTAAAACCCCTCAACTTGAGATTATCTGGTATTGTCATTACAAACTCAACGAGCTCGTGGTCTAGAAAGGGTATTCTTACCTCTAGAGAATGGGCCATACTGGCCCGGTCGACCTTCGTAAGGATGTCATCGGTAAGCCAGGTTTTCATGTCCACATAAAGACTTCTTTCCAAAAAAGAGGCGTTTCTACAGTTGTTAAAGTACGACTCGAAATACTCATATGGTTCCACCGAGTTGATTGATTTCCAGTAGTCGTCGGTGAAAAGCCTTTTTTTTTCATCATTGGGGAATAAGACCCTCCAGTAGTAATGGGCCTTTTCAGGTGAAAGGTCGGCCCCCGCAACGAACTGCTTTATTTTATAAGAAAGGCTGACCTTGTTAAAGGACGTTGGAAACAGGTTGGCACATCTTTTAATAATCCCATTTCGGATCAGGTGAGGGACTTTCTTATAAAAAGGCAGAAGCTTGTCGGCAATGTATGTGTCATATCCCGCAAAATTTTCATCTCCACCATCTCCAGAGAGAACAACCTTGACTTGATTCCTTGCCAATCTGGACAGATGATACATTGGTACGGAAGAGGTGTCTGCCAGAGGTTCGTCATTGTACCACACCAGGTCTGAGAGTAGTGTGCCGAGCGAACCTGGTACGATCGAGGTATAGTGGTGGGTATTAAGGCATTCTGCAGCGTAATTTGCATAAGAAAGTTCATTGTAGCTGCTTTCCTCGAATCCAATACTGAACGTTTTAACCGGCGGTGTTGCGTACGGAAGCATATTATATACAATCAAAGAAGAGTCTATGCCGCCGCTCAAAAAAGCGCCGACGGGAACGTCTCCCACCAGTCTCATCCGAACAGATCGTTTAATCTCTTCGCTAAGTTTGTCTATACAGGTCCTAATGTCTATCTGTTGTTTTCTTCCTACCGGGATGTCCCAGTATTGCTTAATTCGGATACCTTCCTCTTTAACTGTTAAGAGATGTCCGGCGGGGAGCTTTCTTACATTTTTTATGATTGTGTGTGGAGCGAGGATGTACCCCAGTGAAAAATAATGGCTGACTGCCTCGTTGTTGATTTCTTTTGCAACCGACGTGTCTGATAGGATAGCTTTCAGCTCCGAGGCAAATATGAAGCCCTCCTTGGTCTCTGTATAAAACAGAGGTTTTTCGCCAAATCTGTCTCTAGCAAGGAAAAGACTTTTTGTCTTTTCATTCCAAATGGCAAAAGCAAACATTCCGTTGAATTTTTCGACGCAATTTTCTCCATACTCTTCATATGCGTGGACGATAACTTCTGTATCTGCTCTTGTTTTGAATGTGTGTCCTTTCTTGATCAACGCAGATCGCAGGTCCTGAAAATTGTAGATTTCCCCATTAAAAACTATCCAAATCGAGCCATCCTCATTTGAAAGTGGCTGATTACCTGAAGTCAAATCGATGATACTCAGACGTTGGTGGCCTAAGCCGACCGTGCCTGAAGGGTTGAGATAAAAACCCCTAGCGTCTGGTCCCCTGTGATATAGTGTTTGGGCCATTCTTTGGATTAGTGTCTTGTCTATTGGTTCTGTTCCGTAAATGACCTTTCCGCAAATGCCGCACATTGATTAACCCTCAAAGGTGTTGGCTTAGGCAAACGATGCGGTAGCCGGGATAAAGAGAGACGACTGTACCACTTACAATACGTAATACCAAGATATCATAGACGGCAAGCAAAAGATATTAACTTCATGAGTTTATGAACTCTTAGTACCTATGGTATTAGGAAATTTTTCGACCACTTTCGTTTTGAAGAGTATGGAAAGAAGCCCTATCGAGAAGACAATTGCTGAAGAGGCAAGACCCATAAAACACATCAGAAGAAGGAGTGTATCTTTCATGAAAATGAAGGCCGCTAGGGCACCGAGAGCTAAGAGTCCCAGCACGAAGGAAATAAGAATGAATATTTTTAAGGGGTTATAGATGATTATTGTTTCTGTAAGGATCTGAGCCGTTCTCAACGTATCACGAATGAAGCGGACCTTGGATTTGCCCTTTCTTGGGTAATACTCTATGGGTACGTACTTAATGCATTTGCCATTTAATGCGTATATTAGAGTGATTGAAGTGGTAAAAGAAAAACCCCAGCTCATTTGATTGAGAAACGGCATGACAGTACTTTTTTTGAAGACACGTAAACCGGAATTAATATCGGGAATTTTTGTGCCTGCAACAAATTCACTTAGATATTTAAAAACCAGTCTCGCAGGATGCTTTAAAGCATTTTCCCTAAAATATATGCCTGTTCTTTCACCGATGGCCATATCAAATCCTTTGTCTATATATTCTATAAGCCTCGGCAAGTCTTGGACCGGGTATGTTCCATCCGCATCTGTTATGGCAAGTGTTTCGTAATTAGCGGCCATAATACCACGTATTATGGAAGCACCGTACCCCACGTTTGCAGGATTTTGTACGACCTTTACTCCGTATTCCCTGGCGATGGCAGCGGTTTTATCTGTAGAGGCATCATCCACCACGATAAGCTCGTAATCGTGGTTTGAGGAATCCAGGGTTGCTCTAAGGTCTTTCAGAACGTGCGATATGCCTTGCTCTTCATTGTATGCAGGTATGATTACGGAAATACTCACGGGTTGCTATCTGCCCAACAGGATCAATAAATTATTTTCCAGTTCGATTTACCCTCAAGTAGCAACAACCTTCACATGCAGGAAACAACTTCAAGAACTTCAGCCTATTCCTGAAGTTCTTGTAACGAGCCGAGTTCCATATTTCCATCAGAGTGGTATCCTTTACACTACCCAAACGATACGAGAGGCACGGATAGACCTCACCATTTGCAGTTATATTCATGCCTGACCACGGCTCATAACAAGGGGCATACTTTTCTGCCACAGGCATTCTGTCGTTAAATAGTGTGTTAAGCGAATGTATGTCTTGGATCTGCGGGTAGAAACGGACCTTAGCCCCCTTCTTTGTTGAGAGTTTGTGAATCTGCGCTAATTCCGCCTCCAGTAGGTATCTATCTACACCGGCTTTCACATCTCTCTTCTTGTAGAACACTGGATCGTTAAGGTCCATAAAAAGTTTTGGATTAAACTGAACTTCTGATACCTTTGGAATGGATAATGTGAAGTAGTCTGCCTCGAGTTCCTTTGCCAAAAGATACAACCCAGACAAGTTTGAAATATTTTGTGGCAAAATCAATGTCTTTATATCAAGTAGCGGAAATCTTTTCCCTTGATCTTTTTTATATTGTTGCAAGTATTTTAAATTGTTTACTATCTTCTCAAATACTTTTGCACCTCTTAACTCATTGTGAAGTTCACCAAGACCATCGATAGACGCCCCTAAAAGAAGGAGGTCCCCATCTACCATTTGGCGAATATTCTCTTTGGTCATCAGTGTGCAGTTACTCAGTAAGTTGCACCAATGATGGTTTAAGGCATATTGTAAAATATCTGAAAAATCTTTTCTGTGAAACGGCTCACCGCCACTCAGGGTTACCAGTGAGAAGCCTGGCATCTGATGTAGGCTGTTTTTGACATCATCAACAGACAGATCCCCGTCCTTCTTTTTATATTCCGTGTCCTGGTAACAGTACGGACACTTGAGGTTGCAAGAGTATGTAACGTCTAGCTGGACTCTAAAAGGAGATAAAGCCCTGCCCCTAAAAAAGTGGTATGGTAGAAAAGCCTGTAGCAGAACTAACTGATTATATACTTTAGCGTAATTCATGCATTTTGGAGACTTATGAGATTATCCCCTTTCAGGGACGAAAAGCAATTTTTAGAACGATTCGGAGCTAAAATATTAACCTATGCTTCAAGTTATGTCAACATTCTAATATCCAGATAGTTTAAGGATCGCCGGTAGCAGATTGAAATAATATTTCACCTTTAGCCAGGAATTCATACGTAATACAGTAGACACTATGTAGCTAAAGCGGAAATAGAATTCTCTATAAGCATTATTAAGCAGTTTCTGGAGCTCTTCCGAACGGAAGTTGGGGTGGTTGATTATTGGTTTAAAGAACTGTGGAGATGCGACTTCTGCCCAGTTAATGTCCTTTATTAGACCCTTCTCAACGGCGAGGTGGTAGGCCTCTGAGCCAGGAAAGGGGTTTAGGATAAAGAACTCTACAAAGGTAGGGTTTATCCTCTTAGCAAGATTTATTGTTTTCCTCGCGGTCTCTTTGGTCTCACTCGGTGAGCCGAATATGAAGAAGGCCAGGGTCTCCATACTATACTTATGCATGATCTCAAAGGCGGTTGTAATCTTTTTTACAGTTATGCCTTTCTTGAGTTCCTTTAGTATATCATCATCACCTGATTCTACACCTACCATCAATAATACACATCCACCTTCTTTCAGTTCTTTGGTAAGGTTGTCAGTTATGTTATTTACGTTGGCATTGGCTACCCAGGGTATGCGGCGTTTTTTCATTTCCTTTGCCAATTTGGTGGCATGATATGGATTTCCGGTAAAGGTGTCGTCCCGGAGTTCGATAGATTTTATCCCATACTTATTAATAAGAAGGTCTACTTCTTCCATTACGTTTTCTGGGCTCCTGTACCTGACCTTCCTGCCAAAGGTAAGCTGCGAGGCGCAGAAAGTACACTGATACGGGCACCCTCTACTTGTAATTGTAGTCGTCATAGGCTTGCCGTAACACTCGAACAGGGCATGAGAATATTTGCTAAGATCGATTAGGTGCCTGGCAGGGAATGGCAGTTCGTCTAGATTTTCTATCATATTACGAGGGGGATTCGTATGAATGCTGCCATTCTTTCGATATACGATTCCTTTTATGTCTTCCAGTGTTTTTCCCTGGGCGACATCGAGAAAAGTATATTCGCCTTCTCCAACGACGATAATGTCAAAACACTCAAAATTCTTTAGGGTTGCCTCAGGAATGGCTGTAACATGAGGACCACCAGCCACTACGATTGCACCTGCGAGATGTTTTTTTATCTCTCTGGCAAGTTGTACTACTGTACCAAACATGGGTGTTATCGTGGTAATGCCGATTAAGTCCGGTTTGTGCCTTTTTAACTCCACTATGCACTCTTCTATGCTATAGTTGTTTGCATAGCCATCGAGAATGTTTACGGGAATGTTGTTCTTTTCAAGAACTGCGGCAATGTAAAGTAGTCCGAGTGATGGGGCGGTTGGGGGTATGTACTTTTGGATGCGGCCATATACACTGTTCAGGCTTGGGGGGGAAACAAGGGTTATTTTCATCGTGTTCGGTTTTATGGGTTTGTATAACTTGAGAGCTCTGCAAAAGTTGTCCAACAGTGGGTAGGGCAGGTCTTCTCGATCTGCCTTAGCGCAGGGCAACAAGCCCTGCGCGACCTGTAAGTCAAATCTCCGCAGAAGAACCGTGCACTTTCAAGTTGAAGTCACATCCGTCCAGAAACATGTACCCAGTATCTGTTAGATACAGGAAGATTAAAATAACTGCAGAGGTGAAATTCCTGAGATATAAAGCTATTCTCCGGATTCTTTCACACTCAAAGGCTCCCATTTATTACCTATCAGGAATTCTGAAAAATATAACTTTAAAAATGCAATTCCTGTTTTCATGCTTGGTGAGCCTTCTCTCCTGTCAATTCTTGCTCCTTCGTGAGTCGGGAACTCGGCGATTTTCAACTTTCTTTTAAACGCCCGAATGGAACCTTGATATTCTATTGTATAGCCAGAACCATCCAGAGCCAACTCGTACCATGCTTTTCTAGTGATAGTTCGAAAGCCATTTATCGTATCAGAGACAATAGGCCCTTTATTCCATGTATAATTAGCCATTAGGTTAAATACTTTATTGGCCCATTTTCTCCATTTGAACAGTTGGTCATCTTCTTCATTTCGGGCATTCTTTACCATTCTAGTTGCAATCACTATGTCATTGCCCTCTTCAATAAGGGGCTTAAATCTTGAAATGTCATATGGGTCTTCATTGCCGTCCGGACTGAAGAATAATAAGGCGTCTCCTCGAGCCTTTTTGAAGGCCAACCGAAACGCCTCTCCCCTCCCCTTTGTTTCTTGCACAAAAACGGGTATATTTTTTTTCTTAAAGAACTCTAGGGTGCCATCCGTAGAACCGCCGTCGATTGCCAGGACCTCATCAACGGCGTCAAGCGGCACCTTGTCAAATATTGCCTCCAATCCTATTATTTCATTGAGGGTTAAGAATACTAAAGAAAGTTTCATGAACTACTCTTTTATTAGATTATCTATGACGCGTTTAAGGAGTTTTATTCTTTCCTTAATGGGATAATGGTGATTGCCCACAAAGAAACCGTTCTTGTCAATCCATGAAGCAGCTGTTAAAGAACCGTGTATTTCGTAATCAAACCATTTTACTACTTCGGTCTTTGTAAAGTCTCCTGTCATGATAGGGCGGCATTCAATTCCATTTGACTGCAGTGCCTGAACAATTTTACTTCTTGTTAACAGCACACCTTCTCGCTTAATTAGTGCAAACCCAAACCAACTACTTTTACCCAACTCCTTTTGTATATTAAAAAATGGATTGTTCCGAAAAAGCTCTTGGAAGAAAATGGCGTTTTCGCGTCTTGCCTTTATAAAGGTAGGCAGCTTTTTTAGTTGCTCGGTTCCCAATGCACCGCTAAGTTCTAATGGGCGAACATTATAGCCGGGTAGAATGAACCGAAATGATTCCTTAAAAGTATCCTTGCTTTTTGTGCTACATACTTTATTTTTTTTAGGCAATTGCCTGGTCCACCCATGTGCTCTTAGCGCCAGAAGTATGTGGTATAATTCCTCCTCATCCGTTACCGCCATTCCGCCTTCCATTGTAGACATGTGATGGGTGAAGAAAGTGCTGAAGGTGCCGATTAAACCCAAAGTGCCGGCCTGTTTTCCTTCATATTCGGCTCCCATAGATTCACAGTTATCCTCAATGAGAATAATGTCTCTTTTTCCTATAATCTCGTTTATGGCATTAAAGTCATTCGGGTTGCCCATCAGATTGACTACCATAATTGCTCTTGTTTTGTTGGATACAGCCTTTCTAAGGGCGTTAATATCATAATTAAAAGTATCTCTGTCTATGTCGACAAACTTAAGCCTCAATCCATATTGGTATAATGGATAGTAACTAGTTGCCCATGCAATGGCGGGTACTATTACTTCGTCTCCCCTTTGTAGGGGGTTTTTCTTTCTGTAAAAGAACGAAGAAATGGCTAAAAGATTTGCTGAGGACCCCGAGTTTACCATTACACAGTACTTACTGCCCAAAAAGGCTGCGAATTCCTGCTCAAACCTTTGCACCTCCTCACCCATAGTAAACCTGCCGGAGGTAATAACTCTTTGTATAGCATTGAGCTCGTTTTCGTCCCAAGTACTGGTTACTAAGGGATATTTTAACTTAACTTCGACCATTTTGCTCCTGTTGTAAGTAGAATTCATAAGTTTTAGCAAGTCCCTTTTCCAGAGATGTTTTTGCCTCCCAGCCCCACGCCTTTTGTCTACCGATATCAAGCAACTTCTGCTTCATACCGATGGGTTGGGATAAATCATGAACAAACTCCCCGTCGTATCCAACCACTTCAGCAATAATTCTGTAATATTCATTAATAGTATGGTCGTAGCCCACCCCAACATTCATTGTCTGAGGAAGGGAGTCAAAATTCCGCAAGGCCTCAATGAGACAATCCGCAAAGTCACCGGCATACATAAACTCCCTTCTATGGGTTCCCTCTCCCCATATTTTTACCTTTGTGTCACATTTCAAAGTGGCCTGGTGGACTTTTTTAATGGTTGCGGCTACCATATGCGAGTACAGAGGGTCAAATCTGTCCCACTTACCGTACAGGTTGCAGGGGATTAATGTTTTATAGCTGTAATCCGGTTCTTCCCTGGTGACATATTCACACAGGCGAGAAATGCCGATTTTTGCCAATGCGTATCCTTCATTTGTAGGCTCAAGCTTACCGCTGAGGATCATCTCCTCCTTTAAAGGATTTCTGGCGTCACATGGATACATGCAGGAACTACCGAGGTTTATTAATCTTTTAACGCCGTTCCGTCTCGAGCTCAAGACTAGATTTTTGCCCATCTCAAAGTTTTCTACAAGAAAACTGGCTGGTTCTCGCATGTTTGCTTGGATGCCACCAACCTTACCGGCCGCATGGATAATTATGTCGGGCATATTTTCTCTGATGTAGCTTTCGGTTGACTCGTAATTCAATAAATCTAGGTCTTTCCTTCGAGGAGTTAATACATCAAAGCCTCCAATTTCGGGGTGCTCTAAAAGGTTTCGGCCGACCATACCGGAAGAACCGGTGAGTAAGATAAGCATTCTTCTTTAATCAAAATAGGCGGAGGTTATATATCCACCGTCTTTCAGATACAAAGTCTTTTCTGCCTCTTTAATGTCCGAGTGTATCATATCCTTTATAAGTGTAAGAAAATCGATTTTGGGTATCCAGCCGAGCTTCTCCCTCGCTTTGGATGCGTCTCCCACGAGCGCATCAACCTCCGTAGCTCTAAAATATCTTGGGTCAATTTCTATTAGGATTTTACCATTCCTAGCATCAATTCCTTTTTCGTTTATCCCTTTGCCTGTCCATTCAATATCTATGCCCACTTCTTTGAATGCATATTCGGCGAACTCTCTTACCGAGTGTGCTTCTCCAGTTGCGAGTACGAAATCATCTGCTTTGTCCTGTTGTAAAATTAGCCACATACCTTCAGCATAGTCTTTGGCATGACCCCAATCTCTTTTAGCATCCAAGTTACCAAGGTATAGTTTGTCCTGCAAATTGTATTTTATATTTGCTGCAGCCCGCGTAATTTTCCTGGTAACAAATGTTTCGCCTCTAATCGGGCTCTCGTGGTTAAAAAGTATTCCGTTAGAGGCAAATATTTTGTATGCCTCTCGGTAATTTATGGTAATCCAATAAGCATATAGCTTTGCAGCTGCGTAAGGACTGCACGGATGGAAATGTGTAGTCTCTTTCTGGGGAGTTTCTTTTACATTACCAAAAATCTCAGAGGTCGATGCTTGATAGAACCTTACCTTATCTTTGAGCTTCAGAATACGTATAGCTTCCAATAACCGTAGAGTCCCGAGGGCATCTGTGTTTGCCGTATATTCGGGTGTTTCGAAAGATACTTTAACATGAGATTGCGCTGCGAGGTTATAGAGTTCTTCCGGTTGAACTTCCTGTATGATTCTGATAAGGTTGGTCGAGTCTGTGGCATCTCCGTAATGTAAAAAGAAGTTGATGTCTTTTTCATGGGGATCCTGAAATAGGTGGTCAATTCTGTCAGTATTGATTAGTGAGCTTCTTCTTTTTATTCCATGGACTGTATAGCCCTTTTTTAGCAAAAACTCTGCTAGGTAAGCACCATCTTGGCCTGTTATGCCTGTTATTAAAGCGGTTTTATTCTTCATTGGACCCAGGTAGTTAGTGAATATATAAAATGTTAAAAGGGGCCCCCCCCCACAGTAAGTTCAGTCAGGTGTCTTATTCAGATACTCAAGCTCGACAAAGAGCCACCCGACGTCAGGTTGAGGATTTTCCTTCCTCAATTTTGAAATGACATCCCTATTGTATCTGTTATTCCAAGCCTCCATCACCAGCCGTTTTGTATTTGGGGTAATAGTATCGCCGCTATGCAGGAAACTCTCCTGCGCTTTTTTCCTAGACTTATATTATAAAAATTAGAGGCAGAGGTTACGAGTAGAAAAATTAGAATAATTTTATTCAAAGTCGGCAACATCTTTGAAGAGGCCATTATTGTTGTTAACAGGATAGACAGTGGTAAAACGTAAAAAATTGAGAATATGGCCCCATAATAATGGGGGCTGTGGGGGTATGCCGGTAGATGGAAACTCATGAGGAGGGTATGAAATGATATGAATAATAGTAGGGTTGCAAACGTCCGCAAAAAAGTTTCACTATAGCGGTATGGCAATCTGGTGAACAGATAATAAAAATAAAGAAGTGATAAGGTATATACATAAATATCAATTCTGAAAAAATTATGAAAATCCGGCCTTTGAAAAGGCACAATGTGACTGGATATAAGGTAATGGCCAGTTAGGATGGCATCATAAAAACTAAAGTGTGTCATATGCTTAATAGTGGGAGACCACCCTCCCGCAGCGGCATATCCGTAGTATGCGAATCCACCTCCGACGGGATGTGTTATTACAAGTGGAGCTAGATATACTACAAAAGTAAGAAATGAAACGGGTATTGCGACATATGATAAGATAACGAGGATTCTTCTTTTGCTGGTGGTGAAGATATTATAAAAGATAACCGGTATAGCAAGATATACAAACCATGCTACCTCATCCGTAAAAAACCCAAGTAGTAGAGTAAATAATAAAATGTAATACAATCTGAGGTCTTTTTTGGGGAACCCACCAGTGCTGACAGACAGATTGATTTCGGAAGCAAGATATAGACAAAATATAGTTAAAAAGCTGGACAAAGGTTTTCCCGACAAGGAAAAAAAGGTGATTCCCGACAACCACCCCGGTGAAACTAGGTACAATAATAGACAACTCCAGGAGTTCGTGCGGCTGAAAGTTAGATTATATACAAACTTGAATAAAAACACTGGGGTCAGGATGAGAGAAAATATCCACGTTAAAGACAGGCTGGGATGTGGCGGAATGTAGTTAAAAAGCCATACTCTAAATTTTGCATCGATAATCTGGAATAGATAAGAAACAAATCGTACGCGATTGACACCGTCTATATTGTTGATATCAAAGGCGCGGGATAAATCCTCAAATACAATGCCCGTGCCATTGGATAATGCAAAAGGCATTTGTCTTTGGTAGATTTCGAAGTGCATCCAACAAACATCATAATTGGAAAGGGTGATTAAAACAAAAAGGATTACAAAGAAGAAAACGACCTTATAAAAAGGATCTTCTGATTTAATAGGTTGTAGAATACGAGCATTCATTAGTTAGATTTTTGCTAATATCCGGGGATTGCAAAATTGATTGGATTGTTTCTGTGGCTCCACACAAAAGCATTATGCATTGCACAACTGCAGATGAGCAATGTGTAGTTCCTGTATTCCCCAGCTCACGCATACTGCCCCAGAACGTATTGGTTTGGAATGGGCTTAATTTAGTAGAGTGGGCCATCTTGTATTGATCGTGACTTTTGTTCAATGAGATCAATATTTTGGCTTACTATATTCCTTGTGAAACTTGCATCATCTACAAGTATGGATGCATCTTTTCCTCCGAAGTTAAGTATTGCTATTAAAAGTGTTAGTACATCGGGAGTAATTTTTTTGGATACAGTTAATTTTTCCCATGCATTTACCTTCGTATTGTAATCTGAATAATATTCTTTTGTTTTACCATTTGTAAATATTGCCGTTATTCTAAGTGCACATATCCCCGGCCCGTTGGCTTTTACAAAAGCGGTAAATGTCTGGCATTCCCCAATGCGTTGGTACCCATTTGTGACACGGTTTATCTCTTGGCAGCAAACCTCCCCTCCTGTCATTTCTATGGAATAATTTCCATTTAAACTATCCGTACTTTTTATATAGGTCCCGTTTGCTCCTTTATTCCATCCAATAGGCGTTTCTCCATTCTCTGAGGCTGTCCACTGCTCAAAATCCGATCCCGGGAGCTCGATCTCTTGGTCAAATTCCTTATGGGCGAACTCCTTACTTAATACGAAAGAGACTGATGTATACCCGGTGCCCTTTTTGTGAATGCCGATATTAGTCTTGTCAGTTAAATATAAATTGCTTGAAAGTGTACTATTTAGACGGAATTTGAATATAGTCGTCTGTAAATCAAAGAACAGTTTGGAATTTCTCTGGTAATAATGTTTGTTATAAAATGACATTTTGATATACAGAACCTTCTCCTTCGGGGAGATGATGTTATATGTGACATATTCGGTTTTGCCTGGCCAAGAAGGGTCACCTGCATCTCCTCCTGCGCTCGGGAGCGACTGTCTACCATATCGTTCATTACCGTTACTTCTGATTTTTGCGAACTCTTTATAATTTTTCCCATTAGTTGAATAACTGGCACTATACCAGTTTGATTTATAATAATCATTGAATATACACGGGTTTGTCATGATCTCTGCAAATTCAATCGTGAAAGGAAATTTAAATTCAAATATGATATGCCCATAAGCATTCGTTAGCTCGTAATATTGCAGGCCATCTTTGTTTACTAACACCATATTTTTCATTTCGAGGATATTTGCCTTGGTGTCTTTGTGGAACGGGTGAAAGGTAACTTCGCTAATTCCATCAGCTATGTAGCCGTGCATATTATCACTGGAGAAATTTAGATCCTGTTCCCAGGATGTGTCCTCATTCTTTATAGAGATTTTACTAACTCCTCCATCAAAATGAATTCGTTTCAATGTAGGTTTAATCTCCGGTTTTTCTTTAACTCCGACGGTAAGGTCATTTCCTCCCATTCTTTTCACAAAAGCATAAAGTGTGTTTTTTTTCATGCACTCGCGCACATCGAAAATATAATGCAAAGGGTGATTAATGTTCGACAAGATTACTCTCTTGGGAAGCCAGGTGGGATAATTCTTCAATATGTAATTGTTATAGTTATCATAAATCGGATTGCTGTAGTTTTTTCCAGGAATACGCATAGAATAAAAACTGGCAGGTGCAACCACAAATACATTGTCGTAGTTTGTCAGTAATTCTTGTAAGCTTTTTTCCTCCATACAATTAGGTCTGTCTTGTTTATAGAGGACGTCTATATTCCTTTCCTTGTTTACATAGACATATTGCAGCCAGCCATATGATGGCTTGTCTCCCATTATTATCAGTGCGTTATTCTTACCTAGAGGGTTGTCAGAAAGAAGTTTTACTATCTCAGGCTGGCCATTTTGCCAAATCTTGTTTCCACCTCTTTCATGTGTGAAAAAGGATACCTTGTTATAACTTACAAATAGAATCAGGACTAAAAAGAGTCCTACGATTGGGTATAAGTAATTGCCGTAGGAACTGCCTTCCAAAGCCTTGTAGGCGTCGAGGCATCCCTTAGTTACTATTAAGAGAACAAACAGAGTTATTGGAACCCAAACCCTTGGTGCATATGGCTGAAAGTGCATAACTAATACGTAACAAAACGAAAGAAACAAAATAACAAACAGCCATCCGGTTAAGGCTCTTTCCTTTAATGACGAGTAAAACCCAAAGATAAAGAAGGGGGATAAGAGATATGGTATGAAGGGTTCTCCGGGACATGAAGTATCGGAATGAATCCCGCCTAGTGCAAAGATTCCATTTTTGTCCATGTCTACGAATAGGTCATAAAATACTAGGCATATTCTGAGATAATATTCGTCTAGGGGGACAAAGGGGGAGGCCTGCCTCGCAAAAGACCCCCCCAAAGTTCTATTGATTGTTGTGTACAGTTCGGCACCAGTGTAAAGATCCCAACTTAGTGATACTAAAAGGTAAAACAACCCCCCTTGTACAAGAAATAATGCATAAACATAAGGTCTTGGAGATTCGAATTCGTCGTAACCGGCATCGGTTTTCTTAATATTAAGTCTTAAATGATTTTTCAGACTAAGAAGAAGGGCAAAGATTACAAGGATTGGCAGGCTTATGAAGGTTAGACCATACCCGTGAAAGAAGCAGAGCGACAAAAGAAATGCAGACACAATTAAGAATAAGAGTCTTTTTCTTTCATTATACGAGCTTCTATGACCCATCAAGAAGAATGAAACACAAGATATCAGTAACAGGGGTGTTAAAAAGAATATACCGGAGCCTGTCCTTACATTTACGTTGAAATACACGTCCACGGCAAACAATAATCCAAAGACGAAACCAAATCTTCTGTCTACCAGGATACTTCCTAGATAGTATGCTGCAGCGATGGTCGTGAAATAGGTTATAATGGCTAAATATGCAATGTTGTACGATGAAAAGCCGAAAATTTTTGTAAGTAAGTGGACCAGGAAAACGGATAGTGAGTAATTATAAGTATGCTGATATAGAGTTGCGCAATAGCCGGCCGGCATATCGTTTATGAGGGTTACAAAAGATATTCCCGCATCCTTTGCTTTCAATAACATCATGTCATTTAAAAGAAAGGCCATACCTATATCGCCGTAATTCCAAAAATCGTTTCTAGCGAAGATCAGCCCAATAACAAACAATATCAGAATATTTCTTCTGTCTTTTGACATAAAAATAAGTGTTAAGAATTCTTAATGAATTCTATTACTTCCTCTATGTTATCAGGAAATATGAATGACGGCTTGTACCCCAATATATTCGTGGCCCTGCTTATATCTGCGACGGAGTTAACTAACTCTTCCGCCCTACTATCAGAGTAAACGATATCTAACTTGCCATTTAACCTGGCGGTGAGAACATTGGCTACATCGTTAATGGTGTTGCCTCGCCCTGAGCCGATGTTAAATGTCCCAGAATTTATGTCAGTCTCCATTGCACGTATATTACCTTCAACAATATCGTCCACGTAAATAAAATCTCGACATTGCTTCCCATCGCCAAACACCACTAGCGGCTCCCCGTTTAACAGTTTATTGATGAAGATCGTTATAACTCCGACATACGGTGTAAAGGTCTGTCCTGGCCCATAAGTATTGAAATATCGTAGTATTATGTATTTTATGCCCAATGAAGCGCATATGTTTTCGATATACATTTCAGAGACCAGCTTCGATATCCCATAAGGTGAGATAGGAGTTTTTTTATAATCTTCATTGATCGGAATAGGTTTTTCAGAATCTCCATACACCGCCATAGAAGAGGCGTAGACAATCTTTTTGACCTTACTATTACTGCAGGCCGTTAAAAGACTTAGTGTTCCCATAATGTTATTTTGACCATCACTATAAAAGTCCTCAACAGAGCCCCGTATTGTTACCTTTGCCGCATTGTGAAAGACTATTTCTATACCTTCGCTAACTATATCCCTGACCTGCTTGATATCAAGTACACTTCCTTTAATAAAATTGACTCCCGAAGGTAGTTTTTCAATACTGCTGTTTGCTAGATTGTCTATCACATATACATCCAGACCTCTTTCCAGAAGTTTTTTTGACAATTTAGATCCGATAAAACCAGCACCACCAGTTACAAGTGCTTTCCTGTATTTAACCATGGATTTTCTACGGTGACAGTGTTAGCAGTTTATCCTCTGATGTGGAGTGACTATTGTATTTGCCAGTTTCTTAATAGATTTATCAATTTCGAGGTTTGAAAATACCACTGTATTCTTAATCTCAATATCGTGGGTTATAGAGACATTATTCCCCAGGATTGAATTTGTCAGTCTTACATTGTCGGCTATAGTACAATTTTCCCCTATAAGGTTATCCTTTCTTAGACGTTTCAATTCTCTTAGATTACATTCAATAAGGTCTGACGGAAAAGAAAGGTTGATGTCTTCTTCAATGATATTTTTATGGCAAACTTTGTTGCCGTCACTTATTAGAATCTGTATGGCATCAGTAATTTCGTACTCGTCTCTCATTGCTGTTCGTGGGGTCCTTCTTAATGCATCAAATATGTCTAAACTAAAAAGATACATGCCGCAACCTTTGAGATTGTTTGAGACATGTTTTGGTTTTTCAATTACTCTTTTTACATAACCAGTCTCATCACACAAAACTGCAAAGTTTCTTTGAATGGCTTCTTTGTTGTATTCTGTTTTAGTAGCCAATACTGCTGAAATATTATCGGATTCAATGCTCTCGATCATTTGTTGCAACTTATCTGTCCTAAAAAATATATCGCCCAAGAAAAGTAAAAAGGGGGAGTTTATTTCCTGTTCCAATTTGTAAATAGCATGGGCAATGCCGAGGGTTTTTTCTTGCTCTACGTACTTAATATTGATCCCAAAACGGCTCCCGTTGCCGATTGCTGTTACAATTTCAAATCCGAGATGACCTATAACGATAAGAATGTCTTCAATCCCTATATTCTTCATTGCCTCTATTTGATACTGGAGAAGCGGCTTATTACAAATAGGGAGAATGGGTTTAGGAAAGTGGTTTGTGAAGGGGAGCATTCTAACACCCTTACCTGCAGCGAGAATTACACCTTTTATTTCCACGTCCGATCCTTTATGTTCATCGACAAACCACCTGTGTTCTTAGAAGACTTATCGAAAAAGGGAAGCCTCCTCACAAAAATAAGACGCACGACTTAAATTATAACTAAACCATAGAAACCATTTGTGCATGCTTTTGTTTATCACTGCCCTATAGCATTTTATGCGACCTTATTGAAACTGTCAATCTCAACTCCTAGATTTATAGGTGTGTCAGGCACAGCTGATAGGGCCATACAAGGCTTAGTGGGGGAATAGCTTACGGCTGTCCTCCAAAGAACCTACGCATATGTTGAGAAAGTACTAAAAATCAGGGATAATCAAGTGCAATGGTCCGGTTAGGTGGCAGGGCGTGAGCGTTTGTAATTATCCAAGCACGGGGCAAGAGTTTCTTTGATAATTGTGCTATATACTATTTATCAC
>Ga0209343_10001413_pt1 | contig 32324 bp, 24 predicted proteins | sample RifCSPlowO2_02_FD_184026 | JGI IMG/M metagenome (GOLD analysis project Ga0209343, IMG submission 184026) | Groundwater microbial communities from Rifle, Colorado - Rifle CSP2_plank lowO2_0.2 (SPAdes) (version 2) | ecosystem: Environmental > Aquatic > Deep subsurface > Groundwater | place... | reverse complement strand
ATGGTGGCGAGCGCGAGCTTGGCATTCCGACGGTCACGGATCGCCTGATCCAGCAGGCACTGCTACAGGTGCTGCAGCCAATCCTTGACCCCACTTTCAGTGAGCACAGCTACGGTTTCCGGCCGGGCAGGCGAGCGCAGGATGCGGTGCTAGCCGCCCAAGCGCACGTCCAGTCTGGTCTACGAGTCGTAGTTGACGTTGATCTGTCGAAATTCTTTGACCGGGTCAACCATGACATCCTGATTGACCGCCTGCGCAAACGCGTGGACGATGCCGGAGTGAGCCGGCTGGTCCGTGCCTACTTGAACAGCGGCATCATGGATGGCGGCGTGGTGCAGTCGCGGGACGAAGGTACGCCGCAAGGCGGTCCCTTGAGCCCGCTGCTTGCCAACGTGATGCTCGATGAAGTGGATAAGGAACTGGAACGGCGCGGCCATCGCTTTGCGAGATACGCCGATGATGCGAACGTCTATGTTCGTAGCGTGCGGGCAGGAGAGCGGGCGATGGCACTGCTACGGCGCTGCTATGCCAAGTTGCACCTCGTGGTCAACGAAAGCAAAAGCGCAGTGGCCAGCGTCTTCGGCCGCAAGTTCCTCGGTTACAGCCTGTGGGTGGGAGCGGGACGCGAAGTCAAACGCAAAGTCGCCGACAAGGCGCTCGGCACGTTCAAACAACGCATCCGCGAGCTGACCCGCCGTTCCGGCGGACGCAGCATGGCGGAGGTGGTGAAACGACTTCGTTCCTATATGCTGGGATGGAAAGGGTACTTCCAGTTAGCGCAAACGCCGAAGGTTTGGCGCAAACTCGATGAATGGCTGCGTCATAGGCTGCGAGCGATCCAGCTCAAGCACTGGAAGTGCGGAACAACCATGTATCGGGAATTGCTGAAACTCGGTGCTACACCATCGGTTGCAAAGCAAGTTGCTGGTAATAGTCGCAGCTGGTGGCGCAACAGCGATAGACTGCTGAAAACGGTGATGACTATCGGCTATTTCGATCGACTGGGCGTACCTCGCCTGTCTTGACCTCAACTACTCGAACCGCCCGGTGCGGACCCGCATGCCGGGTGGTGTGGCAGGGGAGCAGCCAACTTGGCTGCCCCCTATGCCGATTTGTGCCAGTAGTCCGGCTGCGCATAGGCCCGACGCAGAAAATCGACGAACGCGCGAACGCGCAAGGGTAGATGCCGGCGTTGCGCAAAGACCGCATAGATGTCGTTGCCAGGAGAAGCGAATTCATCCAGTACCGTCACCAGCTTGCGCGATTCGATTTCGTTTCCGACCTCCCACATCGAGCGCCACGCCAAGCCTTTGCCTGACAAGGCCCAATCGTGCAGGACTGCGCCGTCGTTGCAGACCATGTTACCCGTGACTTTCAACGTAACGTTCCTGCCGTTCTGGCGGAAGGTCCAGCCGCGCTGACTGCCTTCGCTGCTTATGGCCAGGCAGTTATGTTTGGCCAGGTCGTCAAGCGATGCGGGCATGCCGTAACGCTTGATATAGGAAGGAGCGGCGACGACCACGCGCTTGTTGTCCGCGAGCTTGAGCCCGATCAGGCTGGAGTCCGTCAGATCAGCGATGCGGATCGCGACATCAATGCCTTCGCCAATCAAATCCACTACACGGTCGTTCAGGTTCAGCGTCAATGTGACTTCGCGATGATCAGACAAGAATGACGGCATCAGCGGCGCGACATGCTGGCGGCCGAATCCCGCTGGTGCGGATATCGTCAGATGGCCGCTTGCCTTCGCGCTACGCTCGGACACCGACGATTCGGCATTTTCAAGATCAGCCAGAATGCGTTGGCAGTTTTCCAGGAAAGCGGTGCCTTCATTGGTCAGCACGATCTTGCGTGTCGTACGCCGCAACAGCTTCACTCCCAGCCGTGCCTCCAATGCATCGAGCCGGCGGCCGATCATCGCCGGTGCGATGCCTTCCGCGCGTGCGGCGGCTGAGAGGCTGCCTCGGGCCGCTACTTCCACGAACGTTGAAATTTGCTTGAATTGATCCATCAGTGAGAACGGTCAATGCCGTTTAGGAGGTATCGCTATACTGGACTCGGAATGGTATAGATGGGCGCAAATCCGCCGCCCTCGGTTCTGAAGTTGGTGGTTTGTCCCTGATACATGCGCGCCGCGAGCAACTGGATGCCGCCATCATACGCATAAGCGCGGACGTCCAGCTTGAGGTCGACCGAATCCTGTTCCCGCGCCAGTCTGCGTGCGCTGGGCAATACCAGTGTCTGCGCTACGTAATCCCCCGCCAGAATTTCTTCCCAAACCCGCTTGGTCACCTTGTCGCCGCGATAGACGGCGCGGCTGCCAAAGCCGCTGGCCGGCTTGAAAAACAATTGGCGACGTTGCGACCACAGCGCTTCGGCATTGTCGGCGCTGACCAGAACGGTACGCGGAATACCTCTGGTCAGCGTATCGATCGCATCTTCCGGAAGGCCCCAACCGCGCAGTAGGGCGGCATCGGTCAATACGACCAGATTACGCTTGTTCGCGTACAGCGCATGCGCCCGTGGATGAGGGGTGATTACCGCTGCATCGGCCAGGTAAGCGGCACGCAATGCGGCGTGCTGCGGCTGTGAAAAATCGAAATCGGTAAGCCGGTTGTAGACCAGATCCACTTTTTGATCTCGGTGCCATAGCACGCCATCGCGAAACTCCAAGTGCTGCGGATCGAGTATCAATGCCTGTATGCCGCGACGGGCAAAAAGATCTTGAAACAGCAGAAATTCCGGATAAAGATATTGCGCCTCCGGTGCGGCATCGACAATCGCGATGGTCTTGAGCGATTCCCTGGTACGACCAGCGCCGGACTTCTCCCACTCGGCGGCGAACATCGTGACCAGCGCATCTTCCAACAGCTCGATCGGTACCGGACCATCCATCATGTCGCGTACTTCATCGCAGCATGCAAGCTGAGCTTTTGCCAGCACCGTGTTAAGCATAGCGCCGCCCGCATTGGTATTGATTTCCACCAGACGCGGCCCGTCGGCACCGAGATGAAAATCGTAACCGAAAAAAACACCAAGCGCTCCCGGTTCATGGTGCGCAATTTCCGGTGCCCAGCCAAGTACGGTCTGCCGGTAGGCCGGCATTGATACGACCTGTTCCACTACCTTGATAATGCGGGCCATTTGATCGACCTGCCGCTGCGTTGCAAAAACGCCGAATTTCGCAAACAGGTGCGGACGCTGTTCAATCAATCCGCCCGGTACGTGGCTGTCGCCCAGCACCTTATCCAGCTGTTGCTGCAATAGCGATGCGTCCACGTTGATGCAATGGCATTCGCGGTTGAGATGATCGGCAACCGCTTCCCACGGATTGTTTTCATCAAACGAACTGGCGGTGGTGCAGCAATTATTATTCATGGCAAGCATTTTCCGTTGATCATGGCACATTCAACCCGACCAATAGCAGGCAGGTTTTTCTCATGGTGCGGGATGGGTTCGAACCGCTGTTGGAATCAAACTGGCGGCGACTTGGGGAAATGCAAGTCGACCGGGATGTAAACTTTCGGCGTTACGGTCCACCACAGGCAAAGATCGGAACCGCGATTGTTGACCGGTGGCCGCCATCCGGGGCCACCGGGAGCATTCGTCACTTACGGTAAGCGGATACGCCTACCGTAGGCGGCTGTTTTTTTTTGCGGGTTTTTAATATTGGCCCATGAAATTCTTTTTCCCGATTTCGATTCCATTGTGACGAAGAATCGCATATGCAGTGGTTGCGTGAAAGAAGAATTGAGGCAATGCGTATTGCAGCAGGTATGTTTGTCCCTTGAAGGATTTGCTGTTGGGTCCGGCGCTGGTGGTGATGTCGCGTTCTTCACTGCCGTCGATTTGGTCCCGGGGCAGGCTGTCGATGAAGGCCACTGTCTTGGCAATGCGTGCCCTGAGTTCGGCAAAGCTTTGCTCGGTGTCTTCATATTTGGGTACTTCCATGCCGGCCAGACGTGCACAGGCGCCTTTAGCAAAGTCGGCAGCGATCATTATCTGGCGCGTCAACGGGAACATATCGGGGAACAAGCGTGCCTGTAACAGCGCATTCGGATCGATTTTCTTAGCAACAGCGTGCGTTTCAGCCTTGTCGAGAAGGTCGGATAAGCTCCCGAGAATCTGCTTGAATACAGGAACTGAGGCGGAATACATGGAAATGGTCATTCGTGGCTCCTATTGAAAAGTGCGACGATCATAACAAGAGCTAAACCTTTGTGCTGTGGCCTCGATATATCCGGGTAGGATATAGGCTCCATACTGATGGGCACAGCAATGGAAACAAGCAAATTTGCGGCAAAAAAACTTTTTCAACGACTTGATAAGTTTGCTATTCTGCAATGCAGAATTCAATTTCAATTTAGCATTGACCATCATCTTTTCTGCCATTATCATCACGCTGAGGTATCAAGGTATCAATAAACAGGAGACTGAAAAATGAAACTTAAATTGAACACTGCGCGAACCACATTTGCACTAGTAGCATTACTTGCAACCGGCGCTACCGCTGCACAGAGTGGGCAACAAGCTCCTGCAGGATTGCCGGCTACGTTGGCCTGGAGTGCCTATGATGTTGGGTCAGGCGGTTATAACCAGGCCGTCGCAATTGGTAATGCACTCAAGCAACGCTACGGCACCAACCTGCGTATTCTTCCAGGCAAGAGCGACGTATCGCGTACGCTGCCGATTCGCGAAGGTCAGGTGCAGTTTTCCGCGAACGGCGTCGGCGGCAGTTATTTGGCGCAGGAGGGCGTATTTGAATTCGGCGTCAAGCAGTGGGGGCCGCAGCCAATCCGCGCTTTGATGTTGAATAATTCAGATCAGGTATTGACCGTAGTGGCTGCCAAGGACTCCGGAGTCAAGACCGCCGCAGACCTGAAGGGAAAACGGGTTGCCTGGGTAATCGGATCACCTTCTCTGAATCAAAATATCACCGCAATTCTGGCGTTTGCCAATTTGACTTGGGACGACGTCACGCGCGTTGACTTCGGCGGCTTCGGCGCGGCGATGGATGGTGTCATCAATGGTCAGGCGGACGCAGCGTTCACGTCATCGATTTCCGGCAAGGCTTATCAGCTTGCAAAATCGCCACGCGGCATTGTCTACCCTGTCATCTCGCATAAGGACAAGGCCGGTTGGGAGCGCATGAACAAGACCGCGCCATTCTTTTTCCCATTCATGGGTTCCGAAGGTGCCGACCTCGATAAAAACAACAAGGTAGAGTCGGCATCCTATCCTTATCCGGTCCTGATGACGTATGACAAGCAAGACGCGAATACGGTATACGGCATGACCAAGGCAATGGTCGAGACATTCAACGATTACAAGGATGCCGCACCAGGGAACAACGGCTGGGCCGTCGAGCGTCAGAAGTTCGACTGGGTAATTCCTTTTCATGAAGGTGCAATTCGTTTCTGGAAAGAGAAGGGATTATGGAAACCTGAGCATCAAGCTCATAACGACAAGCTGATCGCTCGCCAGAAATTGCTTGCCGATACCTGGAAAACGGTGCAGGCCGCCAGCCATGCCGACGACAAGGCGTTTGAGCAAGCCTGGATGAAGGCGCGGGCCGATGCGTTAACGAAAGCCGGTTTGGCTCCAGTAATAACAAACTGGTAGTTAGTTTCGGCAATATATTTAATTAATCCATTTCACGGGTGCGGTACGCTGCACCCGTTTCTTTCTTATTGGCCAATATAATCGTGTCCGCTACAACTCCAACTTCAATTATTGCGCCTCCTGAAAGCCGTCATCGTACGTTGTCAGTATTCTGGCGAGGCGTCATCGTCGTTACCGGCGTGGTTGCGATACTGCTTGCACTTAACAAAATTCTGAACCTCGGATTTTTTGTCGGCTATACATTGCTCGACAATGCCTATCTATATTTACTGGCGGCGTTGTTGGTAAGTGCGGTTTTCCTGTTCCTGCCGGCAGGCTCACGTGCACGAACCGACGGAGTGCCGTGGTATGACGCAGTTTTGTATTTTTTGTCGATCGGTGTCTTTTGCTATTTCGCTTTTAATGCGCATCGCATTCTTACGGAAGCATGGGAATTCATGGCGCCGACAACTGCAATTTGGGTGGCGGGTCTGGGATGGCTGTTACTGCTCGAGGCTACCCGCCGTGCCGGTGGGACCGCGGTGTTCGTCGTAGTTGCGCTGGTTTCGCTGTATCCGGTTTTTGCGGCACAAATGCCCGGCCCGATTTCAGGCTTGCCGCAACCGTTCACCACCACCGCGGCGTATCATTTCACCAGCAGTGAAAGCGTGCTGGGCATTCCGACCCGTGCGTTCGGTGAACTGGTGATCGGGTTTGTCATGTTCGGTGCGGTATTGCAATATACCGGCGCGGCAAATTTTTTCAACAACATCGCCTTTGCATTATTCGGCGTGGTGCGCGGCGGACCGGCCAAGGTGTCGATTTTTGCCAGCGGCATGATGGGCTCGGTTTCGGGCAGCGTAGTGTCCAATGTGCTGACCACCGGCGTGGTGACGATTCCTGCAATGAAGCGAACCGGCTTTTCACCGGAATATGCCGGCGGCGTCGAGGCATGTGCCTCTACCGGTGGCGTACTGATGCCGCCGATCATGGGTGCCACTGCGTTCGTGATGGCATCGTTTCTCGGGATTCCCTATTCCCAGGTAATTCTGGCCGCGTTGATTCCCTCGCTGCTGTTCTATTTCGGCTTGTTCGTTCAGATCGACGGCTACGCTGCAAAGAAGGGGCTGCGCGGCCTGCCGCGCGCGGAACTGCCGGCAATCGGACGCACCTTCGCCGAAGGTTGGCAGTACGTTTTTGTGTTCGTGCTTCTGGTATGGATGCTGCTGGTGCTGCAGCAGGAAGCGGTTGCGCCTTTCTATGCCACTGCATTGCTGCTGGTAATCAATCAACTGTGGCCGCGCCACCGGCTCAACTGGAAGCGATTTTCGGCACTGCTCGAAGGCGTAAGCAAATCGCTTGCGGAACTGGCCGCACTTCTTGCCGGAGTTGGTCTCATTATCGGTTCGTTGTCGGTGACCGGCCTGGCCGGCACGCTTGCCAATGATCTTGTTTATCTTGCAGGCAACAATGTCTACATACTGCTGATAATGGGCGCACTGACCAGTTTTATTTTCGGCATGGGTATGACCATCACCGCCTGCTATATCTTCCTGGCAATCGTGCTTGCCCCACCGTTGGTGGCGGCTGGCTTCGATCCGGTTGCGGTGCATCTGTTCATGATGTACTGGGGCATGGTGTCGTTCATTACGCCGCCGGTAGCACTTGCAGCGTTTGTTGCGGCCGGCTTGGCCGGCGCGGCGCCTCTGAAAGTCGGATTCCAGTCGATGCGTCTGGGCAGCACCATGTATTTCGTGCCGTTCTTCTTTGTTCTTAATCCGGCATTGATCATGCGTGGTGAACCGGCCGAGATCGCCATCGTAGTGGCGACAGCATTTGCCGGGATCTTGCTGATTGCGTCGGCACTTGAAGGTTATCTGATCGGCTTTGGACGGCTCGGCCATCATGCGGCCGGATGGATGGCGCGCATCTTGACGTTCTTCGGTGGTTTGATGATGGCGCTTCCAGGCGGTGGCGATTTGGGGCTGAGCCATGTGCAGCTTTCACTGCTGGGCGTCGCTCTGGTTGTGCTTGGGTTGATATTGTCAAAGTTGACGAGACCGGCGGTGACCAGTACCACGCTGGCTTAGGAAGCGATCCTGATTGCCTCGAATGGCGGCTCGACGAGCCGCCATTTTTTATTCCCATTCCATTTTGTTCAGGCATGCACCCGCAGCAGGTTTTTTTACAGAATGGATCGGCTGCGAATCGACAAAAAAATCGCTTCGTATGAGAAATTTTTGCGGGGTAAGGCCGACTATTGCCGGGGAAAGGAGAGATGCTACCCGGCAGCGATTATTCCTGCCCGCGGTTGAGTTGGCCCACAAGCTTTAATCACGCACGTAACGCTTCTTGCAGCCGCGCACGCAGATTGCATTCCAGTTGCCAAGTGCGGCGTTCTTCACTGCTCGCCGCTTCTGCATCGAGCTCGGCGCCGGTCTTTGCAACCTGAGCCAGCAACAGGCGATTTGCCTGTTGCGGTTCGGGTTGCACGGCACCGAAAAAAGCCACGGTGTCGGCACGCTGGATCAACAGCGTGGGAAAATTTTCAACCTCCAGATCGCCGACGACATCGGCTTGATCCTCGATGTCGATCCAGATGAAATGCTTGTCCGGATGCCTGTCCGCAAGCTGATCGAATCCAGGCCGGTACTGGCCGCAGACATCGCACCACGCGGCGCACAGGCAAACGACAATCCATGCATCGTCAGAAATGGTCTTTGCTAACCGGGAGCGGTTTTCTAAAGTTAAAGTAAGGCTGGACATGAGCGCATTTTACCGTACGGTACTAGTTATCCAAAGTACGCGTGGCGGGTAGCAGGCGCGGTAAAATACGCGCATGCCTACCATTCTCGCTTTGGAAACTTCGACTGAAATTGCTTCTGCGGCCCTACTGCACGGCGACCAGGTCATTACGCGCGAATCGTCCGGTGTGCAAACGCATTCTCAAACCATTCTCCCGATGGTGCAAAACTTGCTGGCACAGACAGGGATAACGCTGGCGCAATGCGATGCAATCGCATTCGGTGCGGGGCCGGGTTCATTTACCGGGGTGCGCACCGCTTGCGGCATTGCCCAGGGGCTGGCTTTTGGCGCCGATTTGCCTGTGGTTCCTATTGTTACACTTCAGGCAATGGCCCAAGCTTGCCGTGAAGCGACAGGTGCGGTTAATGTGCTTGCCATGCTGGACGCACGCATGGGTGAAATATACTGGGCCCAGTATCGCTTTTTGGAAGAATGGAGCACGGTAGCCGAGCCGACGTTGTCGCCGGCAGCCGGCGTAATTCCGCTAGCGGACGTGACGGCTTGCGGGAATGGGTTTTCCGTTTATGCGGCAGGCATGGAGGCGCATCCGTCGATGAAAAGAGCACAACCGGAAATAATGCCGCATGCGAAGCATGTAGCGTGGCTGGCCCGCATCGAATTCATCGCAAACCGCACGGTTGCGCCACGCGACGCGCAACCGATTTATCTGCGCAACAAGGTGGCATTGACCACGAGCGAGCGTTTTGCCAAGGTGACAGCATGAGCTCGGTGAGCAAATCGATATCGTCGGAACTGGATTTTCAATCAATGCAGTTCGCTCCGATGCAAGCTACGGACTTGGCCGAAGTACTGGCGATCGAAAATGCCGCCTATCCTTTTCCATGGACCAAAGGGAATTTTCTTGATTCCATGAATAGCGGATACGAGACATGGATATTGCGCGACGCATCACGTAACCTGCTCGGATATTTTTTGATGATGCCGGTGGTTGACGAGGCGCATCTGCTCAACATCACGGTGCATGCCGACCTGCACGGGCAAGGAATCGGGCGGGTGATGCTGGATCAGGTCGTCAAGTTCGCTCGGGGAAAGGGACTGGCTTCCGTATTACTGGAAGTGAGACCCTCGAACCAGCGCGCATTGGTGATCTATAGCCGATATGGATTTCAAAGGATCGGAGTGCGCAAGAACTATTATCCGGCCGCACTCCATACGCGCGAGGATGCCATCGTGATGAGATTGCCGATATGAGTTCTTCGTCCAGGCGCCGCGAGATATTCCTGAACGAGATTGGCGCGGGTCCATTGTGGATTCGGCGTGAAGCGGCATCGGATGTGGCGGATTCAATGCCCGAAAGTGCGGGGCCGCAGGCAACCGATGGGTTTATCTATGCGGCGCAATCTGCCTCCGCGACGCCCGATGCGGGAAGGGCGTTTGCCGCCGCGCCGTCGGCTGCCGAAATTGCCGAGATGGATTGGACGCAGCTAAAGACAGCTGTCGCCGGCTGCGTGAAATGCGGATTGTGCAAAACCAGGACCAAAACAGTGTTCGGTACTGGTGATGAAAAAGCCAAATGGCTGTTTATCGGCGAAGGTCCCGGCCGCAACGAGGATTTGCAGGGAGAGCCCTTTATCGGACCTGCCGGCAAGCTGCTGGACAACATGCTGTCGGCAATGGGTTTGAAGCGTGGCGACAATGCGTATATTGCCAATATCGTCAAATGCCGTCCGACCGGCGCTGACGGACGCGATCGTCCACCGACGCCGGAGGAAGCCGCCGCGTGCAGGCCTTATCTTGAAAGACAAATTGCATTGATTCAGCCGGCCATCCTGATTGCGCTGGGAAAGACAGCGGGACTGTCGCTGGTTGGCGGCAATCCCGACACGCCGGTGTCGCAATTGCGCGGCAAGGTTCATCGCTACAACGGTTTGCCGCTGGTCGTCACCTACCATCCGGCTTACCTGTTGCGCAAGCTGGCGGACAAGGCCAAGACATGGGACGATTTGTGCCTGGCGATGAATGCATTCGCCGGCAGTGAAAATCCATAACGCGTGGAATCTTTTCAAATCCAGTTTCATCGGCGTTGGCGCCATTTGAACGATCCTCATGTGCGGGCGCTGGCGTGGCTGCTGGATGCTCCCGATTTGCTGGACCCTACGGCACCCCAATGGCGGCGGCAGATCGCGACGCTCGATGCGGCAGCCGGCAAGCATGCAGAGGACTGGTTGTGCGCGCTGGATCGTGCGCCGGACGAACTGCACGCCTATCTCAATCTTCAACCATTCTCCCGATTGGGCCGCTATGCCGAAAAATTGATGGCGTTCTACTTTCGGCATCGGGGTATTCTGGTTGCGCATGGAGTGCAGGTATGCGACGGAAAAAACGGCACGGTAGGCGAGTTCGACTTCTTGCTGCAGGATGGCACTGAGCTCATCCATTGGGAATTCGCAACGAAGTTTTATTTGCTTGAGTCCACTGGAGCCGGAAAGGAAGCCGACTATTTTGTCGGGCCGAACCTGGCCGATACACTTGGCGCGAAAATGTGCAAGATACTCGATCGGCAGCTATCGCTTGCGCAGCATTCGGCAGCGCAGATTCATCTATCCCAGCCGATTGCATCCGCGCAGGCTCTGGTCAAGGGTTGGCTGTTTTATCACGAAAACGATGCGGCGCCGACCCGATCGCTGGGCGTATCCGGGGCGCATTGCCGGGGATTCTGGTGCACTCTGGCTGAACTGGGCGAGGTACCCGGCGCTAGATATTCGGTGTTGCCGAGATTGCGCTGGCTGGCGCCCGCGAAGCTGGATTGGGACCAGACGCTGGACAGGCTATCTCTCCAAGAGGCGCTAAGCGGATATTTTTCCCACGACACGATGCCCGTGATGGTGGCCATCGTTGCGCGGGACGGAAACCATGCAGTTGAAATGGACCGGGGATTCATCGTGCCGGATGATTGGCGCATACGGGCCGGACAAAGGGTCAGGCGCGTTGCCGCAGCGGGCGATCCGGCGGGTTAACTGTCAGTGCTTGTGCTCGCCGATCAGTGCAAGCGAATCGTACTCGCGTTGATTGTCTGCATGTCTGCGTATCACCAGATACATTACGCCGGAGACGAACAAGCCGAATATGACGATGACAATGTTGATATCCAAATCCAGCTTGACCATGACCGCATACAGCACCAGCATCGTCAACACCGACAGATTTTCGTTGAAATTCTGAACAGCAATCGAGTGGCCGGCGCTCATCAATACGTGGCCGCGATGCTGCAACAGGGCATTCATCGGAACCACGAAATAACCGGCCAAGGCACCGACAATAATCAGTAACGGGTAAGCCAGCCAGACGGTGTGCACCATTGTCATCGAAATAATGACCATGCCCATTCCGATGCCAAGCGGCATCACGGAAAGCGATCTTTTCAGCGGGACAAAGCGCGCCGCCGTAATGGCGCCAATGGCAATGCCGACAGCGAACACGCCTTGCAGAACGGCTGCCTTGTCGAGCGGCATTTGCAACGATTTCTCTGCCCACTTCAGTACGATGAACTGCAAGGTCGCGCCGGCACCCCAAAACAGGGTCGTCACCGCGAGCGAAATTTGTCCCAGTTTATCTTTCCATAAGGTTGAAAAACAAATGGCGAAATCGGTGATGAGTTTGATCGGATTGCGTTGCTGATGGGCATATCTTGCGCCGGTATCGGGAATTTTCAGATTGAAAAGCGCTGCCACAATATAGGCGGTCACGATGACGCACAAGGCCGCCTCGGTTGGAGTATCGATGCCGATGTCGATGATCGGAAAGTCAAACGACAGGAGGTTGGCCGAAATATGCGCATTGACCAGAGCGCCGCCCATTACGGTGCCGAGAATGATTGAAGAAACCGTCAAGCCTTCGATCCATCCGTTAGCCAGGACCAGCTTTTCAGGCGGCAGAAGCTCGGTCAGAATGCCGTATTTTGCCGGTGAATAGGCCGCTGCGCCGAAACCCACGATCGCATATGCAATCAGCGGATGAATGCTGAAAAACATCAGCGCGCAGCCGAAAATCTTGATCAGGTTGGTAACAAACATCACCCGCCCTTTGGGCAGGGCGTCGGCAAATGCGCCGACGAACGCGGCAAGCAGCACGTACGACAGCACGAAGAACAACTTCAGTAGCGGCGTCATCCATTCCGGCGACTGTATTGCAATCAACGACGCGATGGCAACGATAAGAAGCGCATTGTCTGCCAGCGACGAAAAAAACTGCGCCGCCATGATGGTGTAAAACCCGCGATTCATTCGCATTTTTGCGTGTAACCAAATATCTTTGGCTTGCTTTATACCATGAAATTTCGGCACGGAATGGAATTGATGTCGGCGCTGTACCGCGTCCGGTAGAATGAACACTTGTGCCGATTACCTTTTAATAGTCAATATTTCCCTCATGCCAAGACCACTTGTCGCGACCATTGATGTCGCCGCATTGCGAGCCAATCTCGCTGTCGCCAAAAAATGTGCGCCGAATTCAAAAGTACTGGCTGTCGTGAAAGCGAATGCCTACGGTCACGGCTTGATGCATGCAATTCGTGGATTTGCGGCAGCCGACGGATTGGGGTTGATCGAGTTCGACGGTGCCGTGCAATTGCGTGAAACGGGTTGGCAAAAGCCCATCCTGTTGCTCGAAGGCGTCTTTGAACCGGCCGATTTGGCGACCGTGATCGAGTATCGGTTGGAAGTAGTAGTCCATTGCATTGAACAAGTTGAAATGATCGAGCAGGCCGGAATAGCTTCGGCAATCGATGTACATCTGAAAATGAACACCGGAATGAATCGGCTCGGCTTCAAACCGGAAGCATTTCGCGCCGCCTACGTCAGGATGCGTGCCCTTGGCTTCATTCGCAATATTACGTTGATGACGCATTTCGCGAATGCGGACAATGCAACGCATGCCGCGCTGACCCTGTCGGAGCAGGTACGCCGGTTTAATTCTGCAACCGAGGGCCTGCCGGGTCTGCGTAGCCTGTCCAATTCCGCGGCGGATCTGCTTCATCCGGAAGTAGCTGCCGATTGGGTGCGGCCGGGCATTATGCTGTACGGTGGCAGCCCCGGAGACAAAAGTGCCGCGGAGTTTGGTTTACTGCCTGCCATGACTCTCGCTAGTGCGATCATCGGTATTCAGGATGTATCGGCTGGTGATGCGGTCGGCTATGGCAGCCTGTTCGTTGCTGACAAGGCGATGAAAATCGGTGTGGTTGCATGCGGCTATGCGGACGGTTATCCGCGTCATGCGCCTACCGGCACTCCAATTGTCGTTGATGGCGTCAGAACCAGGCTCGTCGGACGTGTTTCGATGGACATGATCATGGTGGATTTGACGCCGGTTCCGCATGCGCGAGTCGGCAGCGCGGTCACGCTGTGGGGCGCGGATTTGCCGATCGATGAAGTGGCGCACGCGGCCGGCACGATCGGATATGAGTTGATGTGCGGACTGGCGCAGCGGGTGCGGATCACGGCGCAATAAAATCAGGTGCTGTAAAAATTTTAGCGAATTTTCTTTTCAGATCAGATGGCCAAAGCAAAAACAAATTACACCTGCACCGAATGCGGCGGTGTCCACAATAAATGGGCCGGGCAATGCTCGGCATGCGGCCAGTGGAATACGCTGGTGGAAACCATCGTCGAAGCTGCCGGGAACCGGTTTTCAGCGCAGCACCAGGGCTTGGCGCAAACTTCGCCGGTTCTGACCTTGGCTGATATCGAAGCAATCGATGTTCCGCGCTTCGGCACAGGTATCGAGGAATTCGATCGCGTTTTGGGTGGTGGACTGGTCCCTGGCGGTGTGGTGCTGATCGGCGGCGATCCGGGGATCGGCAAATCGACCTTGCTGCTGCAGGCATTGGCGAATCTGTCACGTGCAAAGAAAGTGCTGTATGTCAGCGGCGAGGAATCCGGTGCGCAGATCGCGTTGCGCGCCAAACGTCTCGCGGTCGATGCAAAGGAACTGAAACTCCAAGCCGAAATCCAGCTTGAAAAAATTCTTAACACACTGGCGGAGCACAAGCCGCATGTGGCCGTGATCGATTCAATCCAAACCGTTTATTCGGATGCGCTCAGCTCGGCGCCTGGATCGGTGGCGCAAGTGCGCGAATGCGCGGCGCAATTGACGCGGGTCGCCAAACAGTCCGGCATTACCATCATCATGGTCGGCCATGTGACCAAAGAGGGTGCATTGGCCGGGCCGCGCGTACTGGAACATATCGTCGATACGGTACTGTATTTCGAAGGCGATACGCATTCCAGCTTCCGGTTGGTGCGCGCATTCAAGAACCGGTTCGGCGCAGTCAACGAACTGGGCGTGTTCGCCATGACGGAAAAAGGACTGAAGGGCGTATCCAATCCATCGGCGTTATTTTTGTCCCAGCATGACAATCAGGTGGCCGGATCGTGCGTCATGGTGACCCAGGAAGGAACGCGCCCGCTGCTGGTAGAGATCCAGGCACTGGTCGACACTTCGCATCTGCCCAACGCAAGGCGCCTGTCGGTCGGTCTGGAGCAGAACCGCCTGGCGATGCTGCTGGCGGTGTTGCATCGGCACGCCGGAATCGCCGCATTCGATCAAGATGTGTTCATCAACGCGGTGGGCGGAGTGAAGATCACCGAGCCGGCTGCGGATCTTGCTGTGCTGCTGGCGATTCATTCTTCGATGCGCAACAAACCATTGCCGCGCGGCCTCGTCGTATTCGGGGAGGTTGGGCTGGCCGGTGAAATTCGTCCGGCGCCGCGCGGTCAGGAACGTTTGCGCGAAGCGGCCAAACTGGGGTTTTCAATCGCATTGATTCCAAAGTCGAATGCGCCGAAGCAAAAAATCGAAGGCTTGACCATCATCGGCGTCGAACGCATTGATGAAGCATTGACTCGTGTGCGCGAACACGAATAGAGTTCCGACTATCGGCAAAGGCCTTGCGCCGCTTTCACGCCGCTTCTGACGGCGGATTCCAGGGTGGCCGGATACTCGCACGCAGTGTAGTCTCCGGCGATTGCCAAGCCTTGCAAGCTGGTCGCATTTTCCGGGCGCAGCAGATGCGGGGTACATGAAAACGTTGCGCGTTTTTCCGAAATCACCTTCGTCCATTGCGGATGGGCCAGTTCCGGGCGGCGAAATACACTGGCCAGTTGTGCCGCGATTGCCGCCGACAGCGCGTCGTGGCCGAGTGCGATTGCATCGCTGGACGCACTGACCACGACAGCCAACAGACCTGCCTGAGCTTGGTCGAGCTGGCCGCGGTCGAATACGAATTGTCCCCATTCATCCGTTTTGTCATCGTCGATCAATGCGAAAAACGCTTGTGTCAGCTTTAGCTCGGGCGGATATTGCAGATAGCAGGTGGTGATTGGTTCATGTTCGAACGAAGTCAAGCCGTCGACGTTGATCAAATCGCCGAGCATCGTTGCCGCATGATGCGGCTGCGTCGCAACCATCACCGCATCGAACGCGTCTTCTTCCAAGGCCGTGCCGCCGACGTCGATATGCCAGTACATACCGTTGCGCTTGATTGCCTTCACTGTTGCGCCGCATTTCAGACTACCGCCGTTTCGCTTGATATACGTTGCCGCATATTGCGGAAACAGCGCGGTCAGATCGACTCGCGGAATCAGCATGTCCGACGCAGCGCGGCGTGCTCCGAGACTGTCGCGCAATACGCTCAGAAATACGCGCGCGGATGCACGTTCCGGCGGCGTATTCAGTGCCGCGATACAGAGTGGCCGCCACATCAACTTGATCAAGCGTTCGGTTTGATCGAATCGGTACAGCATTTCCATTACGCTGCAGTCGATATCTAGTTGCCACCCCATCCAGCGTGCGGTTGTCGAAAATCTGGCAAGTGCCAGCTTGTCTTCGCCGCACAGCCCTTTTGTACGCAGCAGTGCAACCAGCAAATGGAGCGGGGCGGGCAGACGCGGTGCAATGAAATCCATTCCACCGCTGTGTTCCGGATAACGCATCTGGAGCGGCAGCCGCAGCAATGCCCGGTTGATATCGATGCCGACTTTTTTCATCAGGCGCAAGGTTTCGGTATAAGCGCCCAGTAAAATATGCTGGCCGTTATCGAGCGTTTTTTCATCGATCTCGACGCGCCTGGCACGGCCGCCCGGTGTGCGCGCCGCCTCGAACAAGGTGACTTGCCAATTGCGGCTGGCAAGTTCCACCGCTGCGGCACATCCTGCCCAGCCTGCACCGACGATCGCTACTTTGCGCATAGCCGGAGTTTGTACGTTTCTTTCTTTGGTATTCAACTCGTGATCTTTAGCCTCGGACATACGTCTTCCAGGCCAGCCAGAGTTTGCGGATCGGTGTCAGCGAAATCCTCTGGGTCAATACATGGAATCCATCCCGCTCGATTTCATCGAGGAGAGTCCGATAGATGGCCGCCATGATCAGGCCCGGACGCTGCGCCCGGCGATCTTCCGCAGGCAGCAATGCGAATGCGTCATCGTACGCACGTTGCGCACGCTCGACCTGAAAGCGCATCAGGTTTTCGAAATTTTCGTTGTGCCGGGCATTCAGCAGGTCTGCGGCAGTGACGTTGAATTTTTGCAGTTCGTTGACCGGCAAATAAATCCGGCCCTTGCGCGCGTCTTCGCCGACGTCGCGAATGATGTTGGTCAGTTGAAAAGCCAACCCGAGCTTTTCCGCATACTGCAGCGTTTCCGGACGCGTCGCGCCGAAAATGCTGGCGGACAGGATGCCGACCACGCCGGCTACATGCCAGCAGTAGCGTTGCAGACCCGGATAGTCGAGATAACGGGTTTGGTCGAGATCCATCTCCATTCCGTCGATAATTGCCTGCAAATGCTTGCCGTCAAGCGAAAAGGTCGCGACATGCGGCCGCAGCGCCAGGCTGACCGGATGCGTCGGATTGCCGGCCAGCATTGCGCCGATCTCCTTGCGCCACCATGCGAGCTTGGTGCGGGCGATCGACGCATCGGTGCATTCGTCGACTGTGTCATCGACTTCACGGCAAAAGGCATACAACGCGGTAATTGCCCGCCGCCGCTCGGGCGGCAGGAACAGGAAACTATAGTAAAAACTGGAGCCGCTTTGAGCGGCTTTTTGTTGGCAGTAATCGTCTGGAGACATAATTAAGAGCGGTTTGGAACGCAATCGAGTCGCTATGCTAGCCGACTATGGTGGAATAAATAAGCAAAAATTGGCATTCTTTTAAAGACTCTTGTAATGCGATCGCATCCGGATCGCGCGCCAGAGCAGAAGAAGCCAATCGGTTTTACGCAATTGCGGCCGCCGCCGGAATATATCGTGGTCGACGGCTTCGATGCGCTCAAGGATACGCAGTCCTCCCTGAATAACCAGCCGCAGTTCCCATCCGATGCGTCCCGGCAGGCGCAATGCCAGCGGCGCACCGGCATGCATTGTTGACCGTGCGCGCTCGACTTCAAATTGCATCAACTCGCGCCAAGCAGTATTTGCATCGGCGCGCGCCAATTGGTCTTCAGTCACGCCAAAGCGCGTCAAGTCTTGCAGCGGTAGGTAGATTCGCTGCTTTTGCCAGTCGATCGCAATGTCTTGCAAAAAATTAATAAGCTGCAACGCGGAGCAAACCGCATCGGAGTCCCGCATGTTGCGGGTATCGGCGGTCTTGTATAGATGCAGCATCAGCGCGCCGACCGGGTTTGCCGAGCGCCTGCAATAGTCGAGCAATGCATCGAAAGTTGCATACCGCTTGACCATCACATCCTGTTTGAACGCGGACAGCAAATCGCGAAACGATTGCAGCGGCAGACCGTATTCGCTGATTACCGCGGCAAGCGCGCGAAACAAGCTTGAATCGGATGGCTCACCACTTTCGATACGGTCCAACTCCGACTCATACGCTGCCAATGCAGCCAGACGTTCATCCGATGTTGCATCGCCTTCGTCGGCGAGATCGTCCGCGCTTCGGGCAAATGCATAGATTGCTTCGACTGCCGGACGCAGTTTGGACGGTAACAAGAGCGACGCAACCGGGAAATTTTCGTAGTGTTCAACAGGCATTATTTTTTAATGACCAAATAGTCATATACAAACGCAAATAGTATTCATATAATTACTAACCCAGAAGTCAGTAAAAATAAGTTGCTTATTTGAAATGGCGACTTGCCTTTCATTTAAGCCGCATAGTAAAGGAAAACAACGTGCCGAATTCCGAAATTGAACGCCGCTTCATCAGCCGGCAACCGAAAATCTCGAAAATACTTCCGCTGTGCATCGGAATTGTCGTCCTGCTGGGAGCCTGCGCCAAACCGGTCGAAAAGGCCGAAGACATTCGGCCGGTACGCGCCATGACCCTGAAGAACGGCACTGCCGACGTAATAGCAGAATTTCCCGGAGAAGTCAGGGCGCGGGTCGAATCCCGCCTGGGTTTTCGCGTTGGCGGCAAAATCGTTGCCCGCAAAGTAGACCTCGGTGCAGTGGTCAAGCGCGGTCAGGTGCTGATGCAACTCGATCCACAGGATTTGCAGTTGGTCCAGGCCCAAGCCGATGCGGCCCTGAAAGCGGCGGACAGTAATTTGGCGCTGGCCCGTGCGGAGTTCAATCGCTATCAAGACTTGCGCGCAAAGAATTTCGTCAGTCAAGCCGTACTGGACGCCAAGGAAACCGGATTCAAGGCAGCGCAATCGAGTCGCGATCAGGCGCGCGCCGCCTACAGGACTCAGGCAAACCAGTCCGGGTACACCACACTGGTGTCCGACGTCGATGGGGTAGTCACCAGCGTTGATGCCGAAGTCGGACAAGTGGTCGCCGCCGGCAGCCCGGTAATTCGTGTCGCACAAACCGGTGAAAAGGAAATCGTCATTGGGATACCGGAGAACAAGGTCGAATCGCTGCGTCGAATCAGCGATGTTCGAGTGAGAATCTGGGCCAATCCCGGCGATGTAATCGCCGGCAAGATCCGCGAACTTTCGCCGATTGCCGATTCGGCCACTCGCACGTATACGGCAAAAATCTCGATTCTCGATGCGCCTGATGATGTGCGGCTCGGTATGACAGCTTATGTGTCATTTGCAGATAAAACGCCCAACGCAATGATCAAAGTGCCGCTGTCCGCACTGTTTCAGGACAAGGCAGGGACGGCAGTATGGGTTGTCGACGGCGGTGCGGTCAGATTGACTTCGGTGCAAGTCGCCGGCCCCTCGGGAAACGACATCCTGCTCTCCGGCGGCGTTGCGCCGGGCCAGACCATTGTGACTGCCGGCGTAAACCTGTTGAAGCCGGGCCAGAAGGTAAACATTCTCGGCGACGACCCGATTGCCGGGAATGACAGCGATCTGACGGCGCATGCCGGGGCCGCCAAATGAAAGGCGGTTTCAATCTGTCTCGATGGGCGCTGGAACATATTCCCCTTACCCGCTACCTGATCGTTGTGCTGCTGCTCGGCGGCATTCTGAGTTACGCCAATCTGGGTCAGGATGAAGATCCGCCATTCACGTTTCGTGCAATGGTGGTGCGCGCAAACTGGCCCGGCGCCACCGCGCTGCAAATGGCCGAACAAGTCACCGACAAGCTGGAAAAGAAGTTGCAGGAGACGCCGTACATCGACAAGATCCGCAGTTACTCCAAGCCGGGCGAAACCCTGATCCTGCTGCAGCTGCGCGAATCGACACCGCCAAAGGAAACTTCCGCCGCGTGGTATCAGGTGCGCAAGAAAGTCGGCGATATCAGAGGCACGCTTCCTCCGGGGGTGATCGGCCCGTTTTTCAATGACGAATTCGGCGATACCTTCGGTTCGATCTTTGCATTGTCCGGCGACGGCTTTACCTATGCGGAGATAAAGGACTACGCGGACTTTGTGCGCCAGCAGCTGCTGCAAGTGCCTTCGGTAGCCAAGGTCGAGATGTACGGCGTGCAGGACGAAAAAATCAACATCGAGTTTTCACACAAAAAATTTGCCCAGCTCGGCGTGCCGTTCGATGCCATTGTCGGACAACTCAATGCGCAAAACGTGGTTGAATCCAGCGGTATCCTGGTGACGCCGACCGACAATTTGCAGGTGCGCGTCAGCGGTGCATTGCAATCGGTCCAGGATCTGGAAAACCTCGAACTGCGCGCCAACGGCGTCGCATTCCGTCTCGGCGATTTTGCGACGGTCAAGCGCGAGTACAGGAATCCGCCGCAAGACAAAATGCGCTACAACGGCAAGGAAGTGATCGGCCTCGGCATTTCGATGCAGAAGGGCGGCGACATCATCGAACTGGGCAAGAACCTGCAAAGCGCGGTCGGGGGCATCAAGGCCAAACTCCCGATCGGCATCGAACTGCAGCGTGTGGCGGACCAGCCCAAGGCCGTTGCATCGTCGATCCGTGAATTCATCATGGTATTGATGGAGGCCGTGCTGATCGTGCTGGCAGTGAGTTTCCTCGCGCTCGGCTTGCACACCAAGCCGCTGCGCCTGGACTTCCGGCCCGGCCTGGTGGTCGGGCTGACCATTCCGCTGGTGCTTGCGGTCACATTCTTGTTCATGCGCATGTTCTCCATCGACTTGCACAAGATTTCCCTCGGTGCGTTGATCATTGCGCTCGGCCTGCTTGTGGACGATGCGATCATCGCGGTGGAAATGATGGTGCGCAAAATGGAAGAGGGGTACTCACGATTCGACGCGGCGACATTTGCGTACAACTCCACCGCAATGCCAATGCTGACGGGAACGCTGATTACCGCGGCCGGTTTCCTGCCGATCGGACTGGCGCAATCCGCTGCCGGCGAATACACGTTTTCAATGTTTTCCGTGAACGCGCTGGCGCTGCTGATTTCCTGGTTTGCCGCCGTGCTGTTTACCCCATACATCGGCTATGTGCTGTTGAAGGTCAAACCGGCCGGCGCGGCAGGCGCCCGCCATGAACTGTTTGACGGGCCATTTTACAAGCGCTTCCGCAGGCTGGTGACCTGGTGCGTCGAATGGCGCAAGACCACGATCCTTTTGACGCTGCTTGCGTTCGGTTTGGGCGTACTCGGCTTTCGTTTCATCGAGCAGCAATTCTTTCCCGATTCAAGCCGGACCGAACTGATGGTGGAACTTTGGCTGCCCGAAGGGAGTTCCTTTTCCACGACCGAAGCGCAGGCCAAGAAATTCGAGCGTTTTATCCAGCAACAAGACGGTGTGGAAAGCGTCACCACGTATGTCGGTACCGGAAGCCCGCGTTTCTACCTGCCGCTCGACCAGATTTTTCCGCAAACAAACGTATCGCAAATCGTGGTGTTGCCGAAGGATCTGAAAGCGCGCGAAGCACTGCGGCTGAAAATTGTGGACATCTTCAAAACTGATTTTCCAGAGGTGCGCGGCCGGGTAAAGCTGTTGCCGAACGGCCCGCCGGTACCATATCCGGTGCAATTTCGCGTGAGCGGCGCCGAGGTCGCCAAAGTGCGCGCGATCGCCGATCAGGTCAAGGAGATCATGCGCGCAAATCCGAATGCCATCGGCGTCAATGACAACTGGAACGAGTCGATTAAAGTGCTGCGACTCGATCTCGACCAGGACAAGTTGCGCGCGCTGGGCATCAGCTCGCAAACCGTGATGCGAACCGCCAATACGATATTGACCGGCACCACCATCGGACAATACCGCGATGAAAACAAGCTCATCGATATCGCAATCCGCCAGCCGGTCGAGGAGCGCTCGACGATTACCGCTTTGAATCAGGCGAATATACAGACTGCAGGCGGCCGATCAATTCCGCTTTCTCAACTGGCGCATGCACGGTTCGTCTGGGAGCCGGGGGTGGTGTGGCGCGAAGGGCGCGAATGGGCCATCACGGTGCAGTCCGACGTGATCGATGGCATTCAAGGCCCGACTGTATCGAGCCAGATCGATTCCCAGTTCGGCAAATTGCGCGAACTGCTTCCTGCCGGCTACCGGATCGAATTGGCCGGCGCGGCCGCCGACAGCGGCAAGGCCCAGGAATCGATTGCAGCCAATGTACCGCTCGTCATCTTTATTATTTTTACCTTATTGATGCTGCAATTGCATAGCTTCTCGCGTTCCGTGCTGGTATTCATGACCGGACCTTTGGGAGTGGCCGGCGCGGCAATGGCGCTGTTGATTTTGCAAAGGCCTTTCGGGTTTGTCGCGCAGCTCGGCGTGATTGCATTGTTCGGCATGATCATTCGCAATTCGGTAATTCTGGTCGATCAGATCGAACAGGACATTCAGGCCGGCGCGGCGCCCTGGGATGCGATTGTCGAAGCGGCCGTGCGTCGATCCAGGCCGATTGTTCTGACGGCGGCGGCGGCGGTATTGGCAATGATTCCGTTGTCGCGCTCGGTATTCTGGGGGCCGATGGCGGTCGCGATCATGGGCGGCCTGATCGTCGCAACCGCGCTGACCTTGTTATTTTTGCCCGCTTTATATGCTGCCTGGTTCAGGGTAAAGAAGCCGGCTTGACATAGGGAAAGCATTTGATGTCTTGGCAAAAATCGACCCGGCTGGCAGGAAAATCCAGTAAAATGCGCGGTTGAAGTTGAAGAGCCACTGACAAGACGCATAGTAGGGCGACCGTATTTTCACTTCAGGGTCGCCCTTTGCTTTTGCAGAAGGCGCCGATCGGCGAGGATGGCGAAATTGGTAGACGCACCAGGTTTAGGTCCTGACGCCAGTAATGGTGTGGGGGTTCGAGTCCCCCTCCTCGCACCACAGCATTTTTAATTTTTTGGACGATTTTCACATGGCAACTGCAGTCGAAACTCTGGAAAAACTTGAGCGCCGCATCACCATCACGGTTCCGATGGCCGATGTTCAGGCGGAAGTGGAAAAGCGCCTGAAAATCCGCGCACGCACCGTGAAAGCTCCCGGCTTCCGTCCCGGAAAGGTGCCCATGAAAATGGTAGCCGCACAATACGGATACCAGGTTGAGAGCGAGGTATTGAACGACAAGGTCGGTCGCGCTTTCAGCGATGCAGCAAGCGAAAACAACCTGCGTGTCGCCGGTTATCCGAAGATCGAGCCGAAGACCGGTGCCGACAATCCGGACGGGACGATCGTGTTCGATGCCACTTTCGAAATTTATCCGGAAGTGACGATCGGCGATCTGGCGCAGGCTGAAGTGGAAAAGACCAAAGCCGAAGTCTCCAATGCGGAGATCGACAAGACGATCGAGATCCTGCGCAAACAGCGTGTGCACTACCATGTCAAGGGCGAGCAGGGCGCGCATGGCGACGGCGGTGCAGACCAGTCCGCGAAAAACGGCGACCGCGTCACCATTGATTTCGTCGGCAAGATCGACGGCGTCGAATTTCAGGGCGGCAAGGCGGAAGATTATGCATTCGTTCTGGGTGAAGGCCGCATGCTTCCCGAGTTCGAAGCAGCGACGGTCGGCTTGAAAGTCGGCGAGTCCAAAACCTTCACGCTGGCATTTCCCGAGGATTATCACGGCAAGGATGTCGCCGGAAAAACCGCTGAGTTCACAGTCACGTTGAAAAAACTTGAATGGGCGCACCTGCCCGAAGTCGATGCGGAATTTGCAAAATCGCTCGGGATTCCCGACGGCGACTTGCAAAAAATGCGCGACGATATCAAGCAGAATCTGGAACGTGAAGTCGGTAATCGAGTCAAAGCGAAGACCAAAGACAGCGTGATGGACGCACTGATCAACGTGACCCAACTTGATGTGCCGAAGGCGCTGGTCGATCAGGACACGCAACGATTGGTGGAAATGACCCGCCAGGACATGGCGCAACGAGGAATGAACGTCAAGGACATGCCTTTCCCGCCGGAACTGTTTACTACGCAGGCGGAACGTCGTGTGCGGCTTGGTTTGATTCTTGCCGAAGTCGTCAAGAGTAATAACCTGCAGGCAAAACCTGAACAGATCAAGGCGCAGGTCGAAGAATTCGCGCAAAGTTACGAAGATCCGCAACAGGTCATCAAATACTATTTCAGCGATCGCAACCGCCTGGCGGAGGTGGAAGCTCTTGTATTGGAAGAAAACGTCGTCAATTACGTACTGGGCAAGGCCAAGGTAACCGAGAAACCGGTTCCCTTCGACGAATTGATGGGCAATAACGCGGCAGCGTAAACCGCTACCGCGTTCTCCTCGAGGAAAGCACATGACAACAAGCATGACAGGACAATCCGCACTTGATACACAGATGCTCGGCATGGTGCCGATGGTTATCGAGCAAAGCGGCCGCGGTGAGCGGGCGTATGATATTTATTCACGCTTGCTGAAGGAGCGCATCATTTTTCTGGTTGGCCCGGTCAATGACCATACGGCGAACCTGATCGTGGCGCAAATGCTGTTTCTCGAAAGCGAAAACCCGGACAAGGATATTTCGTTGTATATCAATTCGCCGGGCGGGTCCGTATCTGCAGGCATGGCGATTTTCGATACGATGCAATTCATCAAGCCGGACGTTTCGACTTTGTGCACCGGCCTGGCTGCGTCGATGGGCGCGTTCTTGCTGGCTTCGGGGGCAAAAGGCAAGCGTTTCTCCTTGCCAAATTCCCGCATCATGATTCATCAGCCCTTGGGCGGGGCGCAAGGCCAGGCTGCGGATATCGAGATCCAGGCGCGCGAAATTCTTTATTTGCGTGAGCGGTTGAATCAAATTCTGGCCGAAAAAACCGACAGAACTGTGGAACAAATCAGCAAGGATACCGATCGAGATAACTTTATGTCTGCCGATCAGGCGGCGGAATACGGCATGATTGACAGGGTACTGATCAATCGCGCCTGACATCAACAGTCCCAGCGCACAACGCCCGGACGCATTCACGTTCGGGCGTTTTGTTTTATAGTGACGAAAATACCGGAGTTTACCGATATTATTGCGCTGTATCGTGACGGATCTGAATTTCACAGGTAAGATCAACCAACCCTTATACCTACTTTTCTCCATGTCAGATAAAAAGTCTTCTAGCGGCGAAAAATTGCTTTATTGCTCATTTTGCGGCAAGAGTCAGCACGAGGTAAAAAAGCTTATTGCCGGCCCGTCCGTATTCATCTGCGATGAATGCATCGATCTGTGCAACGACATCATCCGCGACGAAGCTTCAAGCGTCGAATCGGTGTCGGGTCCCAAATCCGATTTGCCGACACCACAGGAAATTTACGATTTGCTCGGGCAATACGTAATTGGTCAGGACGCCGCCAAGCGGATCCTGTCGGTAGCGGTTTACAATCACTACAAGCGGCTCAAGCACCTGGGCAAAAAAGACGATGTCGAATTGGCAAAAAGCAATATTTTGCTCGTCGGTCCGACCGGTTCCGGGAAAACGCTGTTGGCGCAAACCCTTGCCCGCATGCTGAACGTACCGTTCGTGATTGCGGATGCAACAACCTTGACCGAAGCCGGCTATGTTGGCGAAGACGTCGAGAACATCATTCAAAAGCTGCTGCAGAACTGTAATTATGAAGTCGAGAAGGCGCAAAAAGGGATTGTGTACATCGATGAAATCGACAAGATTTCGCGCAAGTCCGACAATCCTTCGATCACGCGCGACGTGTCGGGTGAGGGCGTGCAGCAAGCGCTGTTGAAGCTGATTGAAGGAACCATGGCATCGGTGCCGCCGCAAGGTGGGCGTAAACATCCGAATCAGGATTTCGTGCAGATCGATACCACCAACATCATGTTCATCTGCGGCGGCGCATTCGACGGGTTATCGAAAATAATTTCCGACAGATCCGAGAAAAGCGGCATCGGTTTTTCAGCAAACGTGAAGAGTCAGAAGGAACGGACTGCCAGCGAAGTGCTGCTGGAGACCGAACCGGAAGACCTGATCAAATTCGGATTGATTCCGGAGCTGGTTGGCCGCTTGCCGGTGGTGGCGACACTGAACGAATTGACCGAAGCTGCGCTGATTGAAATCCTGATTGAGCCGAAAAACGCATTGATCAAACAGTATTCAAAACTGTTGCAGATGGAAGGCGCCGAACTGGAAGTGCGTCCGGCGGCCCTGCATGCAATTGCAAGGAAAGCATTGGCGCGCAAGACCGGTGCGCGAGGATTGCGCTCGATTCTTGAACACGCTTTGCTGGAGGTGATGTTTGAATTGCCAAACCAGCAAAACGTCGCGAAGGTCGTGATTGATGAGAACACTATTGTCAGCGGTGCAAAACCATTGATGATCTATCACGAGCAACAGAAGGTATCCGGTGTCAAATAACTAAAATCTTGAAGAAACGACAGGTGTAAAGAGCGTAAAAACATCAAAATAATCGTGTTTCCGCTCCGTTTTTTGAACAAAAGCAGTACAATTTGATCCATCAACATTCACACAGGCTTCCATCGTAGAGCCACCCGAGGGTAACTTCGTGTGTGGCTTTTTTTATTGATCTTCGATGGAGCCGCCGTGATTTTTGTTGATGCGCGGGCTTGTCTTTCGCTCACTCGTGCCAACATCATTAACAGGTTTTTTGATAAGGCTCGCCATGACGTCTATTCCTACTCTTACTGAACAAACTCAACTTCCATTATTGCCATTGCGCGATGTCGTCGTGTTTCCGCACATGGTGATACCGCTGTTTGTCGGCAGGCCGAAATCCATCAAGGCGCTTGAAGCGGCAATGGAACAAGGCAAGAGCATCATGCTCGCTGCGCAAAAAGCCGCGGCAAAAGACGAACCGTCTGCCGAGGATATTTATGAAATCGGATGCGTTGCCAACATCCTGCAGATGCTCAAGCTGCCCGACGGCACCGTCAAGGTGCTGGTCGAAGGCGCCCAGCGTGCACGCATTCACAAAATCAGCGAACTGGAAACCCATTTCGTTGCGGATCTGACTCCGGTTGAATCCGAGCCCGGCGATGAATCCGAAGTGGAAGCAATGCGTCGCGCGATCGTTCAGCAGTTCGATCAATACGTGAAGCTCAACAAGAAAATCCCGCCCGAGATTCTGACTTCATTGGCTGGTATCGACGATGCAGGCCGCCTGGCCGATACGATTGCAGCGCATCTTCCGCTCAAGCTGGAACAGAAGCAGGTCATCCTCGAAATCTTCAATGTCGCGAAACGGCATGAGCATCTGCTCGGGCAGCTCGAAGGCGAACTTGACATTCTTCAGGTCGAGAAGCGTATCCGCGGCCGCGTCAAGCGGCAAATGGAGAAGTCGCAGCGCGAGTACTACCTGAACGAACAGGTTAAGGCGATTCAGAAAGAACTCGGCGAAGGCGAAGAGGGCGCGGACCTGGAAGAGCTCGAGAAAAAAATCGTGCTGGCGAAGATGCCGAAGGAAGCGCGCGAGAAGGCGCAAAACGAACTGAAAAAACTCAAGCTGATGTCGCCGATGTCGGCGGAAGCAACCGTGGTTCGCAACTACATCGATACGCTGGTCGGATTGCCATGGAAGAAAAAATCCAAGGTGAACAACGATTTGACCAACGCCGAAAAAGTGCTGGAAAACGATCACTACGGTCTCGACAAGGTGAAGGAACGCATCCTTGAATATCTTGCCGTGCAACAGCGCGTCGACAAGCTCAAGGCGCCCATCCTGTGCTTCGTGGGACCTCCCGGCGTGGGCAAGACTTCGCTTGGCCAGTCGATTGCGCGTGCCACCAATCGCAAGTTCGTGCGCATGGCGTTGGGCGGCGTGCGTGATGAAGCGGAGATTCGCGGTCATCGTCGGACCTATATCGGATCGATGCCGGGCAAGATCCTGCAAAGCCTGGCAAAGGCCGGCGTGCGCAATCCGTTGTTCCTGCTCGACGAGATCGACAAGCTGGGCATGGATTTCCGCGGCGATCCTTCTTCGGCACTGCTGGAGGTGCTCGATCCGGAACAGAATCATACGTTTTCCGATCACTATATCGAAGTCGATTTCGATCTGTCGGACGTGATGTTCGTTGCGACATCGAATTCGTACAACATTCCTCCAGCGTTGCTGGATCGGATGGAAGTGATTCGATTGTCCGGCTACACCGAGGATGAAAAAACCAATATCGCGCAACGTTATCTGCTGCCGAAACAGATCAAGAACAACGGTCTGAAGGAAGAAGAAATCAGTGTGGCGGAATCCGCAATTCGCGACATCATCCGCTATTACACACGTGAGGCAGGCGTGCGTTCGCTCGAGCGCGAAGTTTCGAAGATCTGCCGCAAGGTGGTGAAGATGCTTCTGCTCAAAAAGCAGGACAAAAAGGTCAACATCACCTCGAAGAACATCGACAGGTTTCTCGGCGTTCGGCGATTCGACTTTGGCATGGCCGAGAAGGATAACCAGATCGGTCAAGTCGTCGGTCTTGCATGGACCGAAGTCGGCGGCGATCTGCTGACGATCGAAGCGATGGCCATGACCGGCAAAGGCGCGATCATCCGCACCGGTACCCTGGGCGATGTGATGAAAGAGTCGATCGAGGCGGCGCGCACCGTGGTTCGCAGCCGCGCCAAGAAGCTCGGCATCAAGAGCGACATCTTCGAGAAGAGCGACATTCACATTCACGTTCCCGAAGGCGCGACGCCGAAAGACGGACCGTCCGCCGGTATTGCGATGACCACTGCGTTGGTATCGGTGTTCACTGGTATTCCGGTTAGGGCTGATGTGGCGATGACCGGTGAGATCACTTTACGCGGCGAAGTATTGCCGATCGGCGGATTGAAGGAGAAGCTGTTGGCGGCGCATCGCGGCGGCATCAAAACGGTGCTGATCCCGGAACAGAATGTGAAGGATCTTGCGGAGATTCCCGACAACGTCAAGAACAAGCTCGAGATCATTCCCGTGCGCTGGATTGACAAGGTACTGGAGATCGCGCTTGAGCGGCACCCTGTTCCGCTGGTCGAAGAAGAGGCGCCGGCAACTGCCGCTGCCAAATCTACTGAAGAACCGGGTGTCACCACCTTCGTTAAACATTGAGACGTTGACGACGGACTTTAAAAAGCGCTCCACGGAGCGCTTTTTTCATGTGCCGGGTACGGTATTCGAGAAATACCGTTTTTGCTCTCTCATGTGATCGATTGCGGGCCGCACAATCGGGTATTCACCCGCCGAAAGGTCGCCCCTATTCACGGTCGATGGCCTGCAAAGCGCTTGACACAGGACTGTGCGGCTTGTTTAATACGGACTGCAGTTTTTTTCTGCATGACGCAATGAGTGTGCAACTGAGAACGATGAATATGCACTGTTGCGGAATCTAACCATTGTGAGGGGGCGTCAGTGAATAAAACCGAATTGATCGAGCACATTGCCAAGTCCGCGGATGTATCGAAAGCAGCTGCAACGCGCGCGCTTGATGCATTGATCGGTGCAGTCAAAACAACGCTGAAAAAAAATGGTACCGTAACCCTCGTCGGTTTCGGTACGTTTTCGGTAGGCAAGCGTGCGGCACGTACCGGCCGTAACCCGCGTACTGGTGAAGCGATCAAGATCAAGGCAGCAAAAGTGCCTAAATTTAAGCCTGGCAAAGCTTTGAAAGATGCTGTAAACTAGCGATCTTTCGGCGTGGTGACAAACGCCAAAATGTTTGGCTGGCTAAGTGGGAAATCGGGTGCTTAGCTCAGTTGGTAGAGCGGCGCCCTTACAAGGCGTAGGTCGGGAGTTCGAGCCTCTCAGCACCCACCAAAGCAGCCAAGCACAATGCATTACAAGTGAGCAAATTAGGAGTGGTAGTTCAGTCGGTTAGAATACCGGCCTGTCACGCCGGGGGTCGCGGGTTCGAGTCCCGTCCACTCCGCCAAAAATCAAAAAAGGCGAACTTATGTTCGCCTTTTTTCTTATCCGCTAAAATTGTCGCATCCTGTTTGTGATTGGCTGATCATGCTTGAGTATATTCGTACACATCAGAAACTGATGATGGGTTTGTTGATTTTCCTGATTGTTCCGTCGTTTCTATTCTTCGGGCTCGAAGGTTATACCCGTATGGGCGACCGTCAAGATACAGTGGCGAAGCTGGCCGGACAATCGATTACGCAGCAAGAACTGGACGCTGCGCATCGTGACCAGATGCAGCGCTTTCGCGAGATGTTCGGTCCGCAATTCGATTCCAAGATATTCGATACGCCCGAAGCGAAGCAGGAGATTCTCGACAGCTTGATCGGGCAGAAACTGCTGATTGCCGAGGCGACTCGCAAGGGCCTGTCGGTATCCGACCAGAGCCTGCAACGTGCGATTCTGGCCATGCCGGAGTTGAAGAGCCCCGATGGCAGCTTCGACAACGAACGGTACAGATCCCTGCTCTCGGTGCAGAATATGAATCCTGCCATGTTCGAAGCGCGATTGCGGACTGATTTGGCATTGCAACAGCTGAATGGAGCGATTCAGAATTCCGCATTCGCACCGGAATCGGTTGCAGATCGTTTGTCGGATATAAGCGCGCAAGAGCGCGAAGTACAGGAAATGCTGTTCAAGGCATCCGACTTTGTGTCTCAGGTAAAAATCACGGACCAGATGCTGAAGGACTATTACGACAAGAGCGCAGGTCAGTTCGAAATCCCCGAGCAGGTCAAGGCTGAGTATGTTGTGCTGGATGCGGCTGCCGCAGCGGCGCAGGTATCGGTCGGCGACGCAGACGTCAAGTCGTATTATGAACAGAATATGAAGCGTTATTCGATTGATGAGCAAAGGCGCGCAAGTCATATCCTGATCACAGCAAACAAGGATGCATCCGGCGCCGACAAAGAAAAGGCAAAAGCCAAAGCGGAAAGTCTGCTGGCGCAAGTACGCAAGAACCCAGGTGACTTTGCTAAATTGGCGAAGGAACAATCGCAGGATCCTGGTTCCGCGGAACGTGGCGGCGATCTTGGTTTTTTCGGCAAGGGGATGATGGTCAAGCCTTTTGAGGACGCCGCCTACAAGTTGCAACCGGGTGAAATCAGCGACATCGTTCAGTCCGAGTTTGGTTACCACATCATCCAACTCACCGAGATGAAACCGGCGTCAGTAAAAAGCCTGGACGAAGTCAAAGGCGAAATCGCCGGGGAAATCAAGAAACAATTGGCGGCAAAAAAATTCGCTGACATGGCTGAGACCTTCAGCACCACGGTCTACGAGAATGCCGACAGCCTGAAGCCGGTGGCAGACAAACTGCAACTGAAGATCGAAACGATCGCGAACCTGACTCGTACGCCAAACCCGACAGCGGCTCCAAATTCACCGGCCGGTAATGCGAAATTCCTGGCAGCGATATTTTCCGATGAAGCGATCAAGCGCAAGAACAATACTGAAGTAGTTGAAATCGCACCCAATACCCTGGTTGCAGGCCGCGTCGTTGAGCACAAGCCGGCTTCGCGGCGTCCGTTCGACGAAGTCAAGGCAGTTGTGCGTGAGCACGTCACCCAGATTGAGGCGATGAATCTCGCGAAAAAGGCTGGTGAAGCCAAGCTCGCCGAGGTGAAGGAAAAAGGCAATGCGTCGGGCTTTTCAGAGCCGAAAATGGTTTCACGGGCAAAAACCCAGGATTTGCGTGGCGAGGCATTCACTGCGGTGATGAAAGCGGATGTTACCAAATTGCCTACCCACGTTGGCGTCGAGTTGCCCGCTCAAGGTTATGGCGTGTATCGCATCAACAAGATCGCGCAGCCGGCAAACGCGGATGATGCGCAGCGCAAGGCACAGCAACAGCAAATCGCAAATACACTTGCGCAGCAGGAAATGAATGCCTATATCGGTGTTTTGAAAAACAAGGCCAAGGTTGAAATTGTGAAACCGGTTGTGAAAGATCCTGGCGCTGTGGAAGAGATGAATCTGGGTTATTGAACATGCCGGAAAAATCGGCGCGCGTTGCCGCTCCGGGCATAGCGAGGGTTCGTGATTGTCGTCCCTGACGCAAACGATCGAAACTCCTGCTGTAATAAAAAATCCGCTCACCGAGCGGATTTTTTATTTGGGTGCGCCCAGCATGGGCGCACTCCTGTGGGTGAAAGTCCCGCCGCGAGCTGACCACAGTGAGCGAAGCGAAGCGCAACTGCGGAAGGGCGACCGACCGTGGGAAGGAAGCGTGGAGCGAACCTGCGAGCCGATGGACAAGAACCGGATAAAAGGCGGTGCCGATCAGGG